>Ga0157373_10003516_pt1 | contig 11845 bp, 11 predicted proteins | sample C65metaG_FD_113460 | JGI IMG/M metagenome (GOLD analysis project Ga0157373, IMG submission 113460) | Corn rhizosphere microbial communities from Kellogg Biological Station, Michigan, USA - C6-5 metaG | ecosystem: Host-associated > Plants > Roots > Rhizosphere > Soil | place: USA: Michigan...
AGTAGTGTGCTGCTTCGGTAGTTTGTGGTCGTGTCATTGGGTGGAAATCCTAACAAAAAACGACCAATTTCGTAACCAACGCGGCCCTTTGTTTGTCTATCTAAACGCATAGAACAGAGGAGTTGGTGAAGATTATGAAAACGAAGAAAAACGCAATTTGGCAACTTGCAATTGGCATTTTCTCCGCGGTGTTGCTCGCGGTTGTGCCGGCAGTGGTCTCGGCGCAGGGCAGCCGAGGCGCAAGTAATCCGCAGCTGGAAAGACGAGTGCGGCACGAGCTGGTGACACTGCCGTACTACGGTGTATTCGACAATCTCGCGTACCAGGTCAATGGTGGTACGGTGACTCTCTACGGCGAAGTCGTGCGGCCGTCGACGCGTTCTGACGCCGCCGGACGGGTGAAGAGAATTCCGGGTGTGACGCACGTCGTAAACAACATCAAGGTGTTACCGCTGTCGAGCTTTGACGACAGAATTCGGCGCGCGACTTATCGGTCGATTGCGAGCATGGGTGGGCTTTATCGCTATCTCCAGGGTGCGAACCCGTCGCTGCATATCGTAGTCGAGAACGGTCACGTGTCGTTGGAAGGCGTGGTTTCGGGTAGTGGTGACAAGAACCTCGCTTACGTCGCCGCTAATCGTGTACCGGGTGTGTTCTCGGTGAGGAACAACCTGCGCGTTGAAGGCGAAGAGCCGAGGTAATCCACAGATTCCGCAGATTACGCAGACGATGAATCTGCGTAATCTGTGGATAAAACCATCCCCATCAGGAACCAAAACATCATCGCCACCTCAGCATCGCCGTAGTTGTAGTTCACCAGCGAGCTCATCAGAAAAGCCGTCAACGCGCCGAGTGTTCCCAGCACGATCCCGTAATAGTTAGTGTCACTCAGATCCGCTGCACGTTTTTCCGCGCGCGCGATCGTCAACCAGAAAAGGATCATCATCCACAGCCAAAGCGCGAGCATCGGCAGTCCGCGATCGAACGCGAGCTGTAACGGCGTCGAGTGCAGGTGAAGCATGTCTTTGCCGGGAAAGCCCCACTCGCTCCAGTGCGCCTGCATTGCGTCCATGCCATGCCCAAACAACGGATGAAGCGCGATTCGCGACAGTCCCACACGCGCCACCTGCAAACGCAGCGACGAACTCGGATCGCCCAGCCACAATGCATTCTGATCGCGTGTTTGCCACACCACGACTGCCGCAAAAGCCAGCACAGCGAAGAGCGCGAAGGTAAACGCGACTTTCATCGTCGCACGCAGCGAACGCAACGCGATCACGCTCGCGCCGATCACAAACGCGACAATCACCGTCCTCATCGCGGTAAACACAAGCCCCGCAGTCAGCAAAGCAGCCGCGATAAGTGCGACTCTGAAGACCCGGTTTGGACCGTGATTCCGAAGGTGTGCGAGCGCGAGACCAAGCGCAAGCAGCGCGATCATCTGCATCAACTCGGCGAACGTTTCGTAGTGGCGGGTCCAACCCGAAGCACGAAAGCGATGATTGTGCTCAGTGCCAACGACGCCGGAGTTTGACGCTTGCGCGAGCGTGAACGAGCGCTCGACTTGTTCGCCCTGCGCGATGATGCCGACGGAAACTCTCGTGTTCGGCGCCGACTGCGCGAGAATTTGGTCGATATCAGTCGCGGAATAAACTCGGCGGCGGTTGATCTGCCAGATCGTGTCGCCCGGTCTAATATCAAGCTGACTGAAAGGACTGCCAGCCGCAATCGACTCAACCACGACACCGCGCCCACGCAAGAGATCGAAAGCACTGTACAGCGCGCCCGCCGACCCCGAAACAATCAACAGCGCCACTAAAATCAATGCCGCTCGTCTCGTCACCGTCGCTCGCGCAAGGTAAAAAATGAAAACGCACCACGAGGCCCCGAGTTTCGCTATGCTGATGCGAGGTTCTTCCGAGAGCAGGGCCGACGCAGCCGTCCAGAGCAGCGATAAGACGATAATCAGGTCGAATCTACACCAGCGCAGGCCGAGACGACGCGTTTGCAGCGTCCTGAGCAGCCATCCGATGCCCGCTATTGCCACACCAATCACGCTCGCCGCAACTGAGTGTGGGGCAAATACGACGTAGATCCCGAGACCTACGAGAGCGATGCGCTGACCCGCTTCTCCACCTGCAGTTTGTTCGTTCGCGAACGTTGTCATTATTGCGAAATGCTTGCGTTGACACGCTTTATTTACGCATGTTAGCGTATCTCGCGGCGTTTGCCGGAATTGCTAGTGAGTTGAGACTACGCGCTTGACGGAAAATAGCATTGCCCCGCCCGCTGCTACGAATAAAGCCGCCGACATTAACGAAATCAGATTCCCCAGATGGCTTTCGATAAAGCTAAGGTCCTAAAAGCCGCTGAGAAATTCCTTTCACAGGGGAAGATCAACGCCGCAATCAAGGAGTATCGGCAAATCGTCGATAACGACGCTGACGATCTCACTACCTTGAACATGCTTGGCGATCTCTACGTGCGTTCGAGCAAAAAAGAGGAAGCCATCTCCTGCTTCGAACGCATCGCGGAGCACTACAGCGCGCAGGAATTCAATCTCAAAGCGATCGCGATGTACAAAAAGATCGAGCGGCTGCGCCCGCGCGATCCAATCGTCGCGCTCAAACTCGCCGATCTCTACGCCAATCAGGGTCTGGTCCATGACGCCCGCGCGCAGTATCTCGTAGTCGCCGACGCTTACACAAAGTCAGGCGACAACAAACGCGCGCTCGACATCCTTCACAAGATTGCCGATCTCGATCCGAACAACACCGAGATCCGTCTGAAACTCGCTGACGGTTATCTGAAAGAGAACATGCGACGCGAGTCGGCGGCGGCGTTTGTGCAGGCGGCGCATCGTTTTCACCAGATCGGCTCACACGATCAGGCGCTTGATGCTTACAACAAAGCATTGCAGTTAGTGCGCGACGATCGCGAAGCACTCCGCGGCATGCTCGAAACGCACATCGCGCGCGGCACCGCTTTCGAAGCGGCCGAAGCACTCGAGCGCGTCGTCGAAACTCACGAAGACGACAAGGAGCTCGTCTCGATGCTTGCTCGTGCTCACCTTGAAGCGGAAGACGCAAAAGGTGCGGAGCGCGCGGTGTCGCTGCTGATGGCGCAGGACGCTTCAAACTACACCCAGTTTCTGCCGGTCACGCGTCTTTACCTGAAGGCCGGCGAAGTTGATGAAGTTGTTCGCATTCTCTCGACGATTATCGAGCGGATGCTTGCGGGCCGTGAAGAGCGCGAGCTGCTGGAGATCGTCAACCAGGTTTTAGAACGGAATCCGGACCACGTCGCTGGTTTGCGAATGCTGGTCCGCATTCACTGGTGGCAGCGCGACATGGATGCGTTGCGCTCGTCGCTCGAGCGCCTCGCAGAGTCTGCGGAAGCGTCGGAACTCGTCGACGAAGAACGTTACGCGTTGACGCAACTCGTCAGACTCGCGCCCGACGAGCAGCGGTATCTCGATCGACTCAATCTTCTCGGTGGCTTGCAGGAAGAGACTGCGGAAGATTTTTCTGCGGCAGCGCCCGAAGAGCCCCACGAGCCCGAAGGTGAGGTGCCGCAGTTTGAAACGTTCGCCGTTGTAGACGAAGACGAGCATGCTGCGCCGATAGCGCCAATTCTGGCCGAAGAGTTTGAAACGAACGCCGCGCCGGGTACGACGTTCTCCGATCCGACCGCATCATTTGCCGATCTCAACGAAGATGAAGCGTTCGCAGCTTCGGCTACCGATTTTCAGGAAGTCGACTTCAACATCGTTACGACATCTGAGACGGGCGTTACGACCGCTGAAGAAACTCCAGCGGACGAAGGGCGTCACGAAAACATGATGCGCCAGGAGCTCGAGAGCGTCGACTTCTACATCGCGCAGGGTTACTCCGATATCGCGGTCGACACGCTCGAGATGCTCGAACGGCAGTTTGGTCCGCATCCTGAGATCCAGGCGCGACGCGAGAAACTTGCACACCGCGGTGAGCAGCCCGTTGAAGCGTCGGCTGTGTTTGAGTTTGGGGGCGCGGAAGACATCGCTACGGCCACGCCAGTGGCGGCGGAAACAATAACCTTCGATAGTGATAGCGCGTATGCGTCACTTGCCGGCGACGACGGGAACAACGTTGGTGCGGCCAAGCCAGTTGCGATGGGAATCGACGCCGGCCTCGCGGAGTTGTTTGAAGAGTTTCGTGCCGCTGAAGAAGGCGACGAGGTTCGCGAAGACTTCGAAACGCATTACAATATGGGCACGGCGTATAAAGAGATGGACTTGATGGACGAGGCCATCCAGGAGTTTCAGACGGCGGCGAGTCTGGTGAAGCCGGGCGACGGCACTTCGCGGTATTTGCAGTGTTGCAACCTGCTCGGTCATTGTTTCATTCAGAAGGGCATGCCTGAAGCGGCGGTGCTTTGGTTCAAGAAGGGATTGCAGGCGCCGGGACACAGCGAGGACGAGTACCAGGCACTGCGTTACGAGCTTGCGTCAGCGTATGAGGAACTCGGCGACTTGAAACAGGCGCGCGAGTTTTATACAGAAGTTTATGGTGTTGATGTTTCGTATCGCGAGGTCGCGGAGAAGCTTAGTCAACTTAAACAAAAGCAAGAATAGCGCCGCGGATCTACGCGGATGAACGCCGATCTGCGTTAATCCGCGTGAATCCGCGGCTAAAAGGGTTTTAGTTTGTCAGCGAAGTTAAGCGTTATTTTTTACATCATCCTGTGCCTCGAGATTGGCATCTTTCTTACCGTCGCTCCGTGGTGGCCGCACGGCATGTGGGGCATCAGCGATTGGGGCAACAACTATTTTCTGCTGTATGCGGCCCACAAAACGGGTATCCAGGGATTGCAGGCAGTGGTCGCTTCCGGTTGGGTGCGCGGCGCGGTGAGCGGTGTCGGACTGCTGAATCTCGGCATCGCGTTCTGGGAGATCTTCAATTTCAAACGCACCGTCACTGCCCTCCAGAACGAGACGAGTGCCAGGAAGAGTTCGACCGACAATGCCGCCGAAGTTTCCACTCCCGATCATCTATCCAATAACGAGCGGTAATAACCATCCAGATATCCTGCGGTTAGTTCGCGCTGCTGTTGACGCGGAAGTTCCCCTTTTTCAAATTCGCGAGAAGTCGTTGTCGGCGCGCGCGCTTTTTGATCTCGTTTCGCAGGCGGCGGAGCTTACGCGTGGTACGAAGACGCGTTTGCTGGTCAACGATCGATCAGATATCGCGCGTGCGGCGGGCGCTGATGGTGTGCATTTGACGACGCAGTCATTGCCGGTCGAGGTTGTGAGGAAGAGCTGCGATGCGGAGTTCTTGATCGGAGTTTCAACTCACTCACTCGCTGAAGCGCGTGCGGCCTGCGCAGGCGGTGCTGACTTCGTCGTGTTTGGACCAGTTTTTGAAACCGCGTCGAAGCGTGTTTATGGAGAGCCGCAGGGATTGAATAAGCTTTCGGAGGTCACGGGCGAGCTTGGTGAGTGTCCTGTGCTGGCGATTGGTGGTGTTACGGTTGAGCATGTTGCTGAGTGTTTTGAGGCAGGCGCGCGAGGCGTGGCAGCGATCAGCATGTTGAATGATGCAGCAAACATCTCGTCGATTGTGCGTGCGATTCGAAGTAAGTTTCAAACAGGATTACAGGATTTTTTAAGATGACCAGACCAGTTGTGCTCAGTATCGCGGGACTCGATCCGTCGGGAGGCGCGGGCATCGTTGCTGATATCAAAACGATCGCGGCGTTTGGTTGTTTCCCGGCGGCGGCACTCACGTCCATCACTTTCCAAAACACGACAGGCGTGTTTGGTGCTGAACATCAATCTGCCGCCACACTACGTGCGCAGATCGAACCGATTGTTCAGGACCTGACAGTGGCGGCGGCGAAGACGGGAATGTTACCGACCGCGGAAATCGTCGCCGAGGTGGCGCGATTGTTTGCCGAAGAGAATCTGCCGGCGCCCGTCGTCGACCCGGTGGTCGTCGCGACTTCCGGCGACGTTCTGATCGACGATGAAGCTTTCGAGATTCTTAAGACGAAACTCTTTCCACTCGCACGCGTCGTGACGCCAAACATTCCCGAAGCAGAAAAACTCGCCGGCTTCGCGATCACGACTGAAGACGACATGCGACGCGCCGCGAGGGAAATCCAATTGCTTGGCCCACGCGCTGTTCTCGTCAAAGGCGGGCACCGCAGCGTCGCCGGCCAGGCGCTCGACATCCTCCTCGACGCAAACGAAATCTTCACGGAGTTTCAAACTGAATACATCGAAGTCGGTGAAGTGCACGGCTCGGGCTGCACTCTCTCAGCCGCCATCGCCGCGGGTCTTGGACAAGGCTTAACTCTCGAAGCCGCCATCTCCGCAGCCAAAAAATTCGTGACCGACTCGATCCGCTCCGCAGTCAAAATCGGTCACGGCTCCCTTCCTCTCTGATCCGCGTGAATCGTTTTAAGATCCGTAAAATCCGCGTTCACTCGATCGTCACCTTCTCCATCTTGATCTCACTCAGCGGCCGATCACCGCGGTCCGTCTCCGACGCCGCGATCGCATTCACCACATCCTGTCCCTCGCTCACCTTGCCAAAAATCGTATAGAGCGGCGGTAAACCGTAGTCGGCGTGCATGATGAAAAACTGCGATCCATTCGTGTTTGGACCAGCGTTCGCCATCGCTACGGTCCCCGCTTTATAGCCACGCTGGTACACCGGCGACCTCGCGTCGATCTCGTCATTGAAGCGCCCGCCCCACGCTGATTCGCCGCCGCGTCCGGTGCCCGTCGGATCGCCGCCCTGAATCATGAAACCTTTGATCACGCGGTGAAAGATGACGCCGTCGTAGTAGCCACGTTCGGCGAGGGTGATGAAGTTCTCGGTCGTCTTGGGTGCGTCGGACTCCAACAGCTCGACTCGAATCGTCCCCTTGTTTGTCTGGATCACTGCCGTTCGATTTGCCATGTTTTCTCCTTACTGGTTGATTAATTGCGGGTTCAGTATGAATTGATCGATTGCGAGCGCCACGCCGTCGTCACGATTCGAAGCGGTCGGATGCAGCCCGGCGATGTCGCGCAAAAACAGCGGCGCGTTGGCCATCACCACGCCCGTGCCCGCGAAGAGCAGCATTTCGAGATCGTTGTAGTTGTCTCCGATCGCCATGATGTCTTCACGAGCGACGCCGAGCTCAGCCGCGGCGGCCGCGACGCCCGCGCCTTTCGACGCTGCCGGATTGACGATGTCGATGAGCGTGAAGTCCTGCTCGAGATATATCGTGCTGAGAATTTTTACAGTTGAGTCGAGCTCTGTCTTGAGTGTCTCTTCGAGCTGGTCCATCTCCGCGCAGCTGCCGGAAAACGAAAGATGAATCGGATCGTGGTCCAGATAGTCTTCGAGCGAAGCGACTTGCTGGATCGCATTCGCGCCTTCTTCGCCGTGAATTCGCCTGGCCCATGCGATGTACTTGTGAACGGCGGTATTGCCGCCCCGAATGTGATCGTAAACAAGGACGCCGAGGCCTTCGTGATCGTCGCTCAACAGCGCGTCGGAGTTCGCTCTTCGCCCGATCTGTAACGCCTCACGCGCGGCGTCGACCGGCAACGGCAACACGGAAACTGTTTGCAGGGTCGCGGCATGTTTGGTCAACGCGCCGTTATGTGAAATCAGCGGCACGTCGAGACCAAGCTCCAGCGCAACGGGACGCGAATCACGAAAGCGCCTGCCCGTCACCAGCGCCACATGCACGCCTTGGCCGCGCGCATTCTCTATCGCGGTTCGATTGCGTTCAGAAATACGACCCCGAGGATCGAGCAGAGTTCCGTCCAGATCGAGCGCGAGCAAATTTATCGGCATAAGGAAACAACAAGGTACACAAAAGGCGCTAAAAGCACAAAAAATGAATTGTGACTGAACTCGAAAAGCGCTTCTTTGTAGGTGTGTTTGATGATATTATGCGCGCCCCCCATACAACAGAATCTGGAGGAAAAGGGATGCGAAGACTAGGAATATCTCTGGCAGTGATTGCGCTGGTGTCGGCCTGCTCGTTTGCTTATGCGCAGGGCTTCAAAAGAATCAGCGAAATTTTGACCGGCTACGAGGAGACCCCGTCAGCGGTTTCGACCACTGGTAACGGAACCTTCAAAGCTCGTATCAGCAACGATGAGACCCGCATCGACTGGGAACTTAGTTACGCCGATCTTGAAGGCGCTGTTCAGCAGTCGCATATCCACTTCGGACAAAAGTCCGTGACTGGTCCGATCAGCGTGTTTCTCTGCACCAACCTGGGGAATGGACCAGCCGGCACCCAGCCGTGTCCGGCGCCACCCGCCACGATATCAGGCACCATCACGGCCACGGATGTTACTAACCTCGCGAATGAGCGCGGCATCAGCGCCGGAGAGTTTGCGGAGCTGATCCAGGCGATTCGTGCGGGCGCCACTTACGTAAACGTTCACAGCACCAGATGGCCCGGTGGCGAAATCCGCAGCCAGATCAATGGCAACAGCGGCGACGAGAAACACTGAAACTTATTAGCCACGAAAAGGCACAAAAAGCACATAAAAAGCGAGAGCGTCTTTGCCCCCGCTTTTTATGTGCTTTTTGTGCCTCTTCGTGGCTAATTAAACTTTAGACTTCAGTGCAAGAGGTTTGTTGCAACTGCCGCAAACCTCTTGCTCTCGCTACAATCCTCACTCAACACGCCGCATTACCTGTAATTCTCATTTCTAGCGCATACTTACCGCTGTTCTCCCGAAATTTAGCCCAGTAATTAAGGAATCCAGTCAATGAATGTCACTCATCTTGAATGTGGCCTGTGTGGCCTCGAACACGAGGCACATCGGTTGCACAACGTTTGCACGGCCTGCGGTAAACCTTTGCTGGTTCGCTACGATTTAGAGCGCGCGGCAGTGACTTTGAGGAAGGAGACGCTCCCGTCGAGACGCCCCGATCTCTGGCGTTATCGCGAAGTGCTTCCCCTCGAAAACGACAACCACATCGTTTCGTTCGGCGAAGGTTGGACGCCGCTGTTGCGCGCGAATCGGTTGGCCCGGCGCGTCGGTATTCAGGATTTGTTCATTAAAGATGAATCACAGAACCCGACTCAGAGTTTCAAAGCACGCGGCATGGCTACAGCCGTCTCGATGGCGAAAGAACTCGGCGCCAAAAAGCTCGCCGTTCCTTCCGCCGGAAATGCTGCCGGCGCACTGGCGGCCTATGCTGCTCGCGCGGGGCTTAAGTCGTACATCTTCATGCCGCGCGACACACCGCGGGCCAACGTGGTCGAGTGTGAGCAAACCGGCGCTCACGTGACCTTGATGGATGGTCTAATCACTGACTGCGGTGCAGAGGTCGCGCGGCGAAAGGAAAAGGAAGGTTGGTTCGACGTCTCGACATTGAAAGAACCTTATCGCGTCGAAGGAAAGAAGACGCTTGGATACGAGCTCGCCGAGCAGATGGAGTGGCGCTTGCCCGATGTAATTATTTACCCGACGGGCGGCGGTACCGGTTTGATCGGAATGTGGAAGGCGTTCGACGAGATGGAGCGCATGGGTTGGATCCGCGGCAAGCGTCCGCGCATGGTGACGGTGCAGGCTGAAGGCTGCGCGCCGATCGTGCGGGCGTTTGAAGAAGGGAACCGCTTCGCAGATGAGTTTCCGAATGCGGCGACGACAGCGTCAGGTTTGCGTGTGCCGAAAGCGATTGGCGACTTTCTGATACTCGATGCGTTGCGAGCGTCGGGCGGAACGGCGATTTCGGTGACTGATGAAGAGTTGATCGCGGCAGTGCGCGAGATTGGTTCGGTTGAAGGGATTTTTTGCGCGCCGGAAGGTGCGGCGTGTTTGCCCGCGCTGAAGCAGTTGCTGGCGTCGGGTGAGATTCATAAGCATGAACGTGTGGTCTTGTTCAATACGGGGTCAGGCGTGAAGTACATCGAATCTTTAACCGCGGATAGTACGGATTGAAAACGCGGATTTCGTTGTGGGAGGGAGAGTGCGTTGAGGAACTTTGCGGTCATCGTTGTGATGTTGTTGAGTGCGGTGGCGGTATACGCCCAACAGACGGCCTGGCTCAGTGATACGGAGCGCACGCGGTTCGACGAGTTGCGACGCAGTGGGCTCGACGCGCTCTACAACATCGACTACGACAAAGCACAGCGTGACTTCAACGAGATCGTCAAACTCTACCCAAATCATCCGGGCGGTTATCAACTGCTGGCGGCGCGACTCTGGATCAAAACGCTCTACGAGTCGCGACGCTTGCAGGTGTCGCTCTACAGCTCTGAATCGTTTTACACAAACGGCGATGACAAAGTCGATCCAAACATCGTGACGGAGTTTCGCAACCTCACGCGCGAAGCGAAACGTCTGGCTGAAGCCAAACTCAAACAAGAACCCAAAAACATCGAGGCGCTCGATTTCCTCGCCAACACCGAAGGACTGAAAGCGTCGTTTGAAGAAGCGGTCGAGCGACGGCACTTCGCTGCGTTGCGCGACGGCAACGACGCTGTCGACCATCATCGCGAAGTGTTGAAGCTCGATCCGAAATACATCGACGCGCAGATCACGATCGGGCTTTACGAATATGTGGTCGGATCATTGCCGCTGCCGGTGAAGATACTCGCGGGCGCGACGGGTTATCGTGGCTCGAAAAAGCGGGGGCTCGCGATGCTCGAGCAGGTTGCGAAGGAAGGCCGCTGGTCGCAGGACGATGCGAAGACTGTTCTGATCCTGCTTTACACGCGTGAGAAGCGGTTTGCTGAGGTGGTCAATCTGGCGCGCGAGTTGAGTGCGAAGTATCCGCGAAATTATCTGTTGAGACTGGAGACCGCTGATGCGTTGGTTTCGCTCGCGGGAGTGAAGCGGAAAGAAAAAGATCTCGCGGGCGCGGTGCAGGCCGAGAAGGAAGCGTTTGCGACGTTTGATGAGTTGCTGCGCGATCGAAATGTGCGCGACACTGCGGCGCGTTCGCTTGACCTGATCCATTTCAAGTATGGCGAGGCGTTGGCGATTGCGGGTTATCACGACCGTGCGGCAAAGGCGTTTCTCGCGGCGACGAAGGTCGAGCGCGCAGAGCCGGGGCTGATTACGATGGCGCATCTTTACGCGGCGCGCTCGTACGACGTGGCCGGCAAGCGTGACGAAGCGGTGGCGCAGTACAAGGAAGTGCTGGCGCGTCCGAATGTTTACGACGCGCACGATGAAGCGAAGCGAGGGTTGCGACAGGCGTACAAGGTCGAGCAGATGAAGCTTGATGCTGAGCAATAGTTAGACTCTTATCCACAGATTACGCAGATGTCAGTTATACGTCCGCGACGTTTGTTGCTCTGTCTCGACGGAGTTCCTCACAAGCTGATCGAGCAGGAGCGTGGTCGTGGATTGTTCGATAGTTTCAAAGCACCGACGCGCCTGCTGTCTCCGTTTCCAACGATGACGAATGTAGCGCTCTCGGCAATGCTGGGAGCGACGCCGCCCGCCGGTTATGAGAGTCTTTACTTCGATCGCGACGCGCGCGAGTTGCGTGGCGGGATCGGGAAATATCTCGGTCGTCGCACTCCTGACAAAGTTCCCTCGTCGTACATGGAAGAGCTCGATTACCAGGAGCCGCTGCCGTTTGAGTTTCTCATCTACGTTGCGCCGGAAAAAGTCTGGCGTGCCGACATGCAACGGTTTCGCGAACGCTTCAGAGCTGCGCCGCCGGAGCGCGACTACTTCGCGTTTCTGAAAGCGACCGATGGTTTGCTGCACGCGCAGGGGCCGGCGCGTCTCGCGGTCGCGCTCGAATCGCTCGACAAGATTCTTAAAGAGATACGCAGTTACTGTGGTGATGAAACGGAGATCGTGATGTTTTCCGATCACGGCATGAAT
>Ga0157373_10003519_pt1 | contig 11840 bp, 10 predicted proteins | sample C65metaG_FD_113460 | JGI IMG/M metagenome (GOLD analysis project Ga0157373, IMG submission 113460) | Corn rhizosphere microbial communities from Kellogg Biological Station, Michigan, USA - C6-5 metaG | ecosystem: Host-associated > Plants > Roots > Rhizosphere > Soil | place: USA: Michigan...
GTCGTAACGGTTGGACGAGCCATCCGCCGCAATCGCCCCGACCATCGAGACGATGCGATGCTGCGGCCGGTCAAGATCGGGAAGTTGGTCGATCGCGGCGCGCAGCGTGCGGCCCGAGCCGACGTTCACCACGCGCGGCGCATCGGCCAGCAGGTGGCGCTCCATGATTTCTGCGGCGGCCACGGCAATCATGCGTTGGGCAGCGTCTGTGTCGTCGGCACTGGCCGGCACTACATGGCAGGTCTCCAGCCGGAAACGGCTGCGCAGGTTCTCCGCCAACTCCAGACACGCTGACACCGGGTGCGTCACGCGCACCTTCACCAGCCCGTGCTCCACCGCATAGGCGATCAGCCGCTGCGCGATCTGGCGCGACACGCCCAACTGCTCGGCGATGTCGTGTTGCGTGTGGTTGCCCACGTAGTAAAGCCACGCCGCCCGCGCGGCCTGGTCTCGTTTTTCCTGCTGCTTGGACACGCAGCGCCTCCTCTAGAACCTTGGCGATATGAGACGCATCGTAGCGTGCTTTTGCCCTTTCAACGAGCATTTGCTTGACAAGCGCAACACCGCATCCGATTATTTGCTCACAACACGGACAATTGCTCAAAACCCGAAGCAAGTCCAGGCGGTGCGCCCGCATCGCCACATTCCAAGAAAGGAGACGACTGCATGTTCCGCACGCTTCTGCGCGGGATGGCCCGCCCATCCCAACTACTCAAGCTGACCGCCCTCGCTGCCTTCCCCGCTCTCTGCGCTATCACTGCGCATGCCGCGCCCACCACGCTCACGATTGCCACGATCAACAACCCCGACATGATCGTGCTGCAGAAGCTGTCGAGCCAGTTCGAGCAGGCGCACCCCGACATCAAACTGCGCTGGGTCACGCTGGAAGAAGGTGTACTGCGCCAGCGCGTGACCACCGACATCGCCACCGGCAGCGGCCAGTTCGACCTGATGACGATTGGCGGCTATGAAGCGCCGCTGTGGGCCAAGAAAGGCTGGCTCGCCCCGCTGGACATGCCCGCCAGCTACGACACGGCCGACCTGCTGCCGACCGTGCGCGACGGGCTCTCGCAGAGCGGCAAGCTCTTCGCCGTGCCGTTCTATGCCGAAAGCTCGATGACGTATTACCGGCGCGATCTGTTCAGCGCGGCGGGCCTGAAGATGCCCGAGCAGCCCACGTATGACGACATTGCCAAGTTCGCCGCCAAGCTGCACGACCCCGCCAAGGGTGTGTACGGCATCTGCCTGCGCGGCCGGGCAGGCTGGGGCGAAAACATGGCGCTGGTGTCCACCATGGTCAACACGTTCGGCGGCCGCTGGTTCGACGAGAAATGGCAACCGACCATCGACACGCCGCAGTGGAAACAGGCGGTCAACACGTATGTCGACCTGCTGAAGAAATACGGCCCGCCCGGCGCAAGCAGCAACGGCTTCAACGAAAACCTCGTGCTGTTCTCGGGCGGCAAGTGCGGCATGTGGATCGACGCCACCGTTGCCGCCGGCATGGTCAGCAGCACGAAGGATTCCAAGGTGGCCGACAAGGTGGGCTTTGCGAATGCGCCCATCGCCAGCACACCGAAGGGCTCGCACTGGCTGTGGATCTGGGCGCTCGCGGTGCCGAAATCGTCGAAATCGCCGGAGGCTGCCAAGACGTTTGCGGCGTGGGCGACATCCAAGGAATACATCCGCGCCGTGGCCAAGGCGCAAGGCTGGGGCGAGGTGCCGCCGGGCACGCGTGCATCGACGTATGACGACCCGGCCTACCAGAAGGCTGCGCCGTTCTCGAGCTTCGTGCGCCACGCCATCGAGACTGCCAACCCGAACGATCCGTCTGCGCAGAAGGTGCCGTACACCGGCGTGCAGTTCGTGACGATTCCGGAGTTCCAGTCGCTGGGCACGGTGGTTGGCCAGGCGATTGCCGGCGCGCTCACAGGCAAGACGACGGTGGACGACGCGCTCCGTGTTTCGCAATCGCAGGCACAGCGGGCAATGCGCCAAGGCGGCTATCTGAAGTGATGCAGCCGCTGCTGCGCCAGGAGGTGTCATGGAACATGTATTGGAGTCGCGGGTGAACGGCATGGGTGGTACGCCGTCACCCGCCCAGCCGCAGCGCGCGCGGCGCTGGCTACCGACGCTGCTGGTGTCGCCATCGGTGCTGGTGCTGCTGTTGTGGATGACGGTGCCGCTGGCGATGACGCTGTATTTCTCCGTCAGCCGCTACAACCTGCTCAACCCGGATCAGACCGGCCTGGCGGGGCTCGACAACTACCGCTTCCTGATCGAAGACCCCGCCTTCTGGCCGGCCATCGGCAACACGCTGGTGCTGATCGGCTCGGTGCTGTTGATCAGCGTCGTGGCCGGCACGCTGCTGGCGGTGCTGTTCGACCAGCCGTTTGCGGGGCGCGGTGTGTCGCGCATTCTGGTCATCAGCCCGTTCTTTGTCATGCCGACGGTGGCGGCGCTCATCTGGAAAAACATGATGCTGCACCCCGTGTACGGCTTGGCCGCCTGGGTGGCGCGCCTGTTCGGCGCCGAGCCGGTGGATTGGCTCGCCACGCAGCCAATGCTCTCCGTGATCATCATCGTTGCGTGGCAGTGGACGCCGTTTGCCTTCCTGATCCTGCTGACGGCGCTGCAATCGCTCGACCCCGAGCAGAAGGAAGCTGCGCAGCTCGACGGCGCGAGCCCGGTGCGCATCTTCTGGCACATCGTGCTGCCACACTTGAAGCGCGCGATTGCCGTGGTGGTGATGATCGAGACCATCTTCCTGCTCTCGATCTTTGCCGAGATCCACACCACCACCGCGGGCGGCCCCGGTACGGCCACGACCAACCTCGCCTACTTCGTCTACAGCCTCGGCCTGCAGCAGTTCGACATCGGCATTGCGTCGGCGGGCGGCATCGTGGCGGTGGTGCTGGCAAACGTGGTGGCGTTCTTCCTCGTCCGCATGCTGGCCCGCAACCTGAAGGGAGTGCACGAGCAATGAGCGCCCTCACCTCAACCTGGCGCACGCGGCTTGCCGGCGTGCTGGCGTGGGCGATTGCCCTGGTGCTGTTCTTCCCGATCGCGTGGGCAGCGCTCACTGCCTTCAAGACCGAGCAGGACGCCTATACGCCCACGCTGTGGTTTACGCCCACGCTCGACAGCTTCCGCGAGGTGCTGGAGCGCGCGCATTACCCGAGCTTTCTCGGCAACTCGCTGGCGGTGTCGATCCTCTCCACGCTGCTGGCGCTGGCGATTGCCATTCCGGCGGGCTATGCGATGGCGTTCTTCCCGAACAAGCGCACGCAGCAGGTGCTGCTGTGGATGCTGTCGACCAAGATGATGCCGGCCGTGGGCGTGCTGCTGCCGGTGTACCTGCTGGCAAAGACGGCAGGGCTGCTGGACTCCATCACCGCGCTCGTCATCGTCTACACGCTCGCCAACCTGCCGATTGCCGTGTGGATGGTCTTCACCTATTGCAACGACGTGCCGCGCGAGATTCTGGAGGCCGCACGCATGGACGGCGCCAACCTCTGGCAGGAACTCGTCTACGTGTTGCTGCCGACGATGCTGCCGGGGCTGGCCTCCACGGCGCTGCTCCTGCTCATCCTGTCGTGGAACGAAGCCTTCTGGAGCCTGAACCTGACGAGCATCGATGCCGCACCGCTCACCGTGTTCATCGCGTCGTACTCCAACCCCGAGGGGCTGTTCTGGGCGAAGCTGTCGGCGGCTTCAGTACTGGCAATTGCGCCGATCCTCGTGCTCGGTTGGCTGGCACAACGCCAACTTGTGCGTGGCCTGACATTCGGGGCCGTGAAATGACGCCACATGCCAACGAATATGCCAACGCACGCCCGCCCGCCTACCTGATCTGCGATTGCGACGGCGTGCTGATCGACAGCGAATCGGTGGCGCTGCGCGCGCTGATCCGCACGCTCGGCCCGCACGTACCGCATCTATCCTCCGCCGCGCTGGAAGAAGTGCTGGAGCCGCGCCTGGGCATGAACACGATGGCACTGCTGACTGAGCTGCAGAGCAGCATCGGCTTTCATCTGTCCGACGCGCAACTAGCCAAGGTGCTGGCCGACGTCGAACACGACTGCGCCACGCAATCGCAGCCCGTGCCCGGCATTGCCAACCTGCTCGCCACGCTGCCGCAGCCCAAGGCCGTCGCCAGCAACAGCAGCCGCCCGCGCATTGAAGCGAGCCTGCGAAGGGCCGGCCTGCTCGACGTATTTGGCCCGCACATCTACAGCGCCTACGAAACACCGCGGCCCAAGCCGGCACCTGATGTGTATCTCGCCGCGTGTGCGGGCCTGGGCGCCAGCCCCGCGCAATGCCTCGTCGTTGAAGACAGCGACACCGGCGTGCGCGCCGCCCGCGCGGCCGGCCTGACCGTATTCGGCTTTGCCGGCGTCGCGCATATGCCGGCTGTCGCCACGCAGCGCCTGCTGGCTGCCGGCGCACGCCACGTTTTTACCGACATGCGGGCACTGGCCGATGCGCTTTCGTCGACCCTCGCCACGCCCGCCTGACCCGCACACAGAACACGCCCAAGGAGACCTCGCCATGGCCAGCCTGACCCTGCGCAATCTGCAGAAGCGTTACGAACAGAACACCGTCCTGCACGACATCAATCTCGACATTGCCGATGGCGAATTCGTTGTCTTTGTCGGCCCTTCGGGCTGTGGCAAATCGACATTGCTGCGCACGATTGCTGGTCTGGAAGGCATCGACGGCGGCGATCTGTTGATCGGCGATACGCGCGTGAACGATGTTGTGCCCGCCAAGCGCGGCATTGCGATGGTGTTCCAGTCGTACGCGCTGTATCCGCACATGAGCGTGTACGACAACATGGCCTTTGGTTTGAAACTCTCGGGCATGAAGCGCGAGGCCATCGACGCTGCCGTGCGCCGCGCTGCCGAAGTCCTGCACATTGATGCGCTGCTCGATCGCAAGCCGCGCCAGCTCTCCGGCGGTCAACGCCAGCGCGTGGCCATCGGACGTGCCATCACCCGCGAGCCGAAGGTCTTCCTGTTTGACGAGCCGCTCTCCAACCTCGATGCCGCCCTGCGCGTGAAGATGCGCCTGGAGTTTGCCCGCCTGCACGACGCGCTCAAGACCACCATGATCTACGTCACGCACGATCAGGTGGAAGCCATGACGCTGGCCGACAAGATCGTCGTGCTGCGTGACGGACGCATCGAGCAGGTCGGCTCTCCGCAGACGCTGTATCACCACCCGGCCAGCCAGTTTGTGGCGGGCTTCATCGGCTCGCCCAAGATGAACTTCCTGCGTGGCGTCGTTGATCGTGCCGATGCGTCGGGCGTCTCCGTGGCGCTCGCGGGCGGCCAACAGCGGGTGGCCGTATCGCCCGGTGAGCTGCGTGCGGGGGATGCCGTCACGCTCGGCATCCGGCCGGAGCATCTGCATCTCGACGCGGCGGGCACCCTGCGGGGCACCGTCACGCATATCGAGTCCCTGGGCGACGTGGCCTATCTGCATGCCGACTGCGAAGCCGCACCCGACGGCCTTGTGCTGCGCGTGCCGGAATCGACCCGGCTCGCGCACGGCAGCGCCATCACGTTGTCTGCCGACGCCGCGCACTGCCACCTGTTCGACGCCGAAGGCCGTGCGCTGGCGCGCCTGCAGGCGCCCCAGGCCCAACAGGCCGCCTGAGGTTCACACCGCCCAACGTTGCACGTCCCGACCATGCCTTCCCCCAACGCTTCTTCCACCTGGCTGCACCTGGGTGCCGGCTCCTTCCATCGCGCGCACCAGGCGTGGTATCTGCATCGCCTTCGCGAGACCGGCGACACGTTGTGGTGTTTGGCGCTGGCCAATATCCGCGACGATGCCGGCACGCTGCTGCATGACCTTGCCGCCCAGCACGGCGCCTACACGCTGGAGACGGTCGACACCGCCGGCCATCGCGCGTACACGCGCATCCAATCCATCGATGCCGTCGTGCCGTGGGATACCGAACTTGCCGCGCTGTGCGAGATCGGGTCGGCACCCGACACGCGCGTGATCTCCTTTACCGTGACGGAGGGCGGCTACTACCTCGACCAGCAGCACCAGCTCGATGCCACGCAGCCGGACATCGCCGCCGACCTGCGTGGCGGTGCCTGCACGCTATACGGCGCGCTGGCCCGTCTGCTGCACCTGCGCTTGCAGCGTGGCGGCGCGCCCCTCACGCTGCTCAATTGCGACAACCTGCGCCACAACGGCGAGCGCTTCCGCAGCGGCCTGCGCCAGTTCCTCACGCTGCGCGGCGAACCAGGCGACAGCGACCTCGTTGCATGGCTCGACGCACATGCCAGCACGCCGAACACGATGGTCGATCGCATCACGCCACGCCCGACCGACACCTTGCGCGAACGCGTGGCCGCACAGACCGGCTGGCAAGACCGCTGCCCCGTGATGGCCGAAACCTTTGCGCAATGGGTGGTGGAAGACGATTTCCGTGCCGGGCGGCCTGCGCTCGAACGCGTGGGCGTCGAGTTCGTCCCTTCTGTGCTGCCGTACGAAGAAGCAAAGATTCGCGTGCTCAACGCCAGCCATAGCTGCATCGCCTGGGCCGGCACGCTGTTGGGGCTGCACACGATTGACGAAAGCGTTGCCGTGCCGTCCATCCACCGCATGGCGTACGACTACGTGACCGACGATGTCATCCCGTGCCTCATTGCCAATCAGCCCTGCCCCATCGACTTGGCCGCCTACCGCGACACCGTGCTCGACCGTTTCGCCAATCCGCACATCAGGGATACCAACCAGCGCGTGGCGGCGGACGGCTTTTCGAAAATCCCGGGGTTCATCACGCCCACGCTGGCGGAATCCTTTGCGCGCGGGCATGTGCCGCTTGCCACGGCGATGCTACCGGCACTGTTCTTCGTCTTCCTGGAGCGCTGGCATGCGGGCACGCTGCCGTATGCCTATCAGGATGGCCAGTTCGATCCCGTTGCCGCGCAAGCCATGCTTGAGGCCGATGACCCGATTGCGGCGTACTGCCGGAACGCCGCACTGTGGGGCAACCTCGCGGGCACGGAAGCGCTCACGAGCCTTGTTCGCAACGCCATCGAGCGTGTGCGGGCGTGGCTGGCAGTCGAACAAGCCGCAACGGCCGGTTAGTTGCCAACCAACGTATCAGCAGATTCGCGCGACAATCCACGGTTCAAGCAACCGGACCCGGCGGCCTCATGTACCTCGGCATCGATCTCGGAACCTCGGAAGTCAAAGTGCTGCTGCTCGATGCAGCGGGCGCCATCGTCGGCACGGCGGGCGAGCCGCTCACCGTATCGCGGCCGCATCCGGGTTGGGCAGAGCAGACGCCGGAAGACTGGTGGCAGGCCACCAGCGCCGCTATCGGAAAGCTGCGCGAGGCCGCACCGGAAGCCTTTGCCGCCACACGCGCGATCGGCCTGTCGGGCCAGATGCACGGCGCGGTGCTGCTCGACGCACGCAACCGCGTGCTGCGCCCCGCCATGCTCTGGAACGACACACGCAGCACCGCCGAGTGCCTTGAGCTCACCCGCCGCGTGCCCGACCTGCACACCGTCGCAGGCAACCTCGCGATGCCCGGTTTTACCGCGCCGAAGCTGCTGTGGAGCGCACGCCATGAGCGCGATGTGTTCAACGCCATTGATTGCGTGATGCTGCCCAAGGATTACCTGCGCCTTCGCCTGACGGGCGAGCGCGCATCCGACCCATCGGACGCGGGCGGCACGCTGTGGCTGGACGTGGCACAGCGCGCGTGGTCCGACGAACTGCTCGCCGCGACGGGCTTGTCACGCCGCCAGATGCCAAGCTTGGTGGAAGGCAGCGCGCCCAGCGGCACGCTGCTGCCCGAGGTGGCCGATGCATGGGGCCTCGCGCATGGCGTCGTCGTTGCCGGCGGCGGCGGCGATGGCGCGGCCAGCGCTGTGGGCATCGGCGCGACCCAGCCGGGCGATGGCTTTCTGTCGCTCGGCACGTCGGGCGTGATCTTTGTGGTCAACGACCGCTTCCGCCCGAATCCGGCTCAAGCCGTGCACGCGTTCTGCCATGCGCTGCCGGGGCGTTGGCACCAGATGAGCGTGATGCTGTCCGCGGCAAGCTGCCTGCGCTGGTTCTGCCGGCTGACGAGCGTGCCGGAAGCCACGCTGCTGCCGGAAATTGCCGCGCTGGCCGAATCCGAACACCAGTCAGCGCCGTTCTTCCTGCCCTACCTCTGCGGTGAGCGCACCCCGCACAACGACGCGTTTGCGCAAGGGCATTTCCACAATCTCACACACGCCAGCGACCGTGCCGCGCTCGGTTATGCCGTGATCGAGGGCGTCGCCTTCGGCATGGCGGATGGCCTGGACGCCTTGCGCGCAGCCGGCACGCAGGTTGCATCGCTCTCGTTTGTGGGCGGCGGCTCGCGCAGTCCATTCTGGGCGCAGTTGCTGGCCGACACGCTCAACACCGAACTGACAACGCATGTCGGCAGCGAAGCCGGTGGCGCGCTCGGTGCCGCGCGCCTGGGCTGGATGGCCGACGGCGGCATCGAAGCAGCCGTCTGCGCCAAGCCGCCCGTGCAAGCCACGTATCGGCCCGATGCCGCACGCCACGCGCGCCTTGCTGAACGGCTGTCGACATTCCGTGCGCTGTATCGGCGTGCGTCGCCGCTGCCGGTTACACCTTCCTCTCAAACGACTGACCTGCCCTTGCCCGCATGACCGACTTCCTGCCATTGCCCCGCCTCGTCGTCTTTGGTGAAGCGCTGACCGATTTCCTGCACCAGGGCAACGGCCAATGGCTCGCCCGACCGGGAGGCGCGTGCTGGAATGTGGCGCGCGTGGCGGCGCGTCTGGGTGTGCCCACGGGCTATGCGGGCGCCATCAGCAACAACGTGTTCGGCGACGCGCTCTTCGCCGATTCTCAGGCGGCTGGCCTTGACCTGCGCTTTCTGCAGCGCGTCGACCGCTCGCCGCTGCTGGCAATGGTCACGTCGACCCAGCCGCCGCACTATTTCTTCGTGGGCGATGACAGCGCTGATCTGCATTTCGATGTGCAAGCCCTGCCCGCCGGGTGGCAAACGGCCGTGGAGATCGCCCACTTCGGCTGTATCAGCCTGGCGCGCGAGCCGCTGGGCAGCCGCCTCGTGACGTTGGCCGAAACGCTGGCCGCACAAGGCACCCGCATCACCTTCGACCCGAACTGGCGCACGGCGATGGACGCACCGCACTACGCGCCGCTGCTGCTGCGCATGGCCGCCATCGCGTCTGTCATCAAGGTGTCCGATGAAGATCTGCGCCAGCTTTTCCCCAGTGATGCCGATCCGCTGAACACCCTGCGCACCCTCGCGCCGCAGGCCGACATCCTGCTCACGCTCGGGGCCGATGGCATGGAATGGCTGCCAGCAGCGCACCGAGGGCAAGACGATGCCCGCGTCGCACAACCGGCCTTTGCCGTGCCGGTGGCGGACACCGTCGGCTGCGGCGATGCCGCCATGGGAAGCTGGCTGGCGAGCCTGCTGCAATCGCCCGACGCGCCCGTGCAAGCGCACTTGCGCCAGGCCGCCGCCGCGGCCGCCCTCACTGCCACACGCGCCGGCGCGTATGCGGGCACGCAGGAGGAAGTCGATGCGCTGCTGCAGGCGCACGCCGCCTCGCACGCCTGAGACCAAGCGGCAGCGCAGCCCCGCATGCCAAAATCTGCCCCGTCGTTTTGATTGCCTCGAGGCCCGCTTTGGAACTGCTTCGCATTGCCGTGCTGTTTGCCGTCACCGCGGTGGCGGAAATCGTCGGTTGCTATCTGCCCTGGCTCGTGCTGCGGCAGGGCAAGCCGGTCTGGCTCTTACTGCCGGCAGCCGCCTCGCTGGCGCTGTTTGCATGGTTGCTGACATTGCATCCGACCGCCGCAGGCCGCACCTATGCCGCATACGGCGGCATGTATATCGCCGTGGCGCTGGTGTGGCTGCGCCTGGTGGACGGCGTGACGCTCACGCGCTGGGACATCGGCGGTGCGGCCATCGCGTTGACGGGAATGGCCGTGATCGCCTTGCAACCGCAGGCCAATTGATCGGATTGCACGCGATATTTAGGTTTTCCTGAGCGAAACGGAACCCTAAGCCACCGCCAGGATCGGAGGGAGGATCATTGCTGCGGCCGTCGCGCTGCGCGCCGGTCATCTACCCACCCAACCGTTTTGCCCTGGAGGCCACGATGCCTGCCACCACCCTCAAACACCTTGTCGTGGCCGCGACGCTGATGTCGGCAGCAATGTCCGCTTCGGCCCTGACCACGTCGACCTTCACGTTCACCGATCAGGACCTGCAAGGGATGCTCGCCCACAGTCAGCCCCCGCAGCCGATCCAGTCGGCCAAAGCCGCCGAACCGGCGTCTACGGACACACTCCGCATCGGGCTGAGCGATCCAGGCACGCAGCTCGTGCTGCCCTGGTTCTTGGCGGATCTGGTGGAGGCCGTCAACCGGCGGGCTACACCGCAGGATTTCGCGAAGAAGCTGCAGGACGGGATCTGATCCACCCTCCCATTCACCGCCCTCACTTTCCGAAAGCAGGCAGCACAGTGCTGTATATTCATACAGTTATTTTTTGTGACGCCATGCCGTGCTTACCGCCTCCTCCACCCCTGACACCGCCAATGCCCCGGCCAGCCCCGGCTACCTGGCCCAACTGAACGACCAGCAGCGCCAGGCGGTCGAGTTCGGTATTTCCGGGGCAGACGCGGCGGAAACCGGCCCGCTCCTCGTGCTGGCCGGCGCCGGGTCGGGCAAGACGCACACGCTGGGCTGGCGCGTGGCGCATCTGGTGGCCAACGGGGCCGATCCGCAGCGCATCCTGCTACTGACGTTTTCCCGCCGGGCGGCGAGCGAGCTGTCCAACCGCGCCGGCCACCTGCTGGCGCGTGCCATGCAGGGCGAGCGATCGAACAACGCCCTCAATTCGGCCGGCACGTCGTACAAGACCACGCTGCCCTGGGCCGGCACCTTCCACGGCATCGGCGCGCGCCTGCTGCGTGAGTACGCCGAGCGCGTCGGCCTCGCGCCCGATTTCACCATCCATGACCGCAGCGACTCGGCCGATCTGCTCAACGTCGTGCGCCATGAGCTGAACCTGTCGACCAAGGAACGCCGCTTCCCGCTCAAGCAGACGTGCATCGCGATCTACTCGCGCGCCATCAACGCCGAGAGCCCGCTGAACGCCGTGCTCAAACACCACTTCCCATGGTGCGCGATGTGGGAAACGCAGCTGCGCACGCTGTTCGATGCATATGTCGAAGCCAAGCAAGCGCAGCACGTGCTCGACTACGACGACCTGCTGCTCTACTGGCACGCGATGGTGTCTGACGCAGAACTGGCGGCCGAAATTGGCGCGCGCTTCGACCACATCCTCGTCGACGAATACCAGGACACGAACCGGCTGCAGTCATCCATCCTGCGCGCACTGCGCCCGGACGGCCGCGGCGTCACCGTGGTGGGCGACGACGCGCAATCGATCTACGCATTTCGCGCGGCGACGGTGCGCAATATCCTCGATTTTCCGCGCCACTTTTCGCGGCCGGCGCACACGGTGCTGCTGGAGCGCAATTACCGTTCAACCCAGCCAATTCTCGATGCCTCCAACGGCGTGATGCGCTTCGCAACGGAGCGCTTTGCCAAAACGTTGTGGACGGACCGCGCATCGACGCATCGCCCGCGTTTGATTTCGGTGCGTGACGAAGCCGAGCAGGCGCGTTGCGTGGCCGAGCAGGTGCTGCATCACCGGGAAGGTGGGCTGACGCTGAAATCGCAGGCGGTGCTGTTTCGCACCGCGAGCCACAGCGCGCCGCTGGAGATCGAGCTCACGCGCCGCAACATCCCGTTTGTGAAATA
>Ga0157373_10003525_pt1 | contig 11829 bp, 18 predicted proteins | sample C65metaG_FD_113460 | JGI IMG/M metagenome (GOLD analysis project Ga0157373, IMG submission 113460) | Corn rhizosphere microbial communities from Kellogg Biological Station, Michigan, USA - C6-5 metaG | ecosystem: Host-associated > Plants > Roots > Rhizosphere > Soil | place: USA: Michigan...
ACGTCAAACCTGGCTCGCACTGCCGGCCAGCGGAATAGAAGAGGTAGGCCATGGCCAAAGCAGTACAGGAACGGTCGGCCAAAGCTGCGCAGAAGCGCTTAGCGGTTGCCGAGAAGGAGTTGCGGCACAAGGTCAGGCCGGGTATAGAGCAGGCCATGGAGCGGATCTGCGCCAGAGGCAAGGTGCCGATCATCAGCGAGGTCCTGCAGATCGCCATCATGAAGATGGACTTGATGGCCGACGACGAACTTGCGGCCTTCTTGAGTTATCCGCGCCACGAAATCGTGATTAGCGAAAACGTGGCGCGGGAGTTTCATAATCAGAGCTTGGCGGAATTGAAGCGAGACCCTGGAGACGGCTTTATTTGTCCTGGCCCTCCCAGATAAAACCTATGCGATAAGGTTTATCTTCCAGCTTTTTCAAAGCAATCAGTAAAAAATTAAGCTGAGTTACATGCTGGATCAGCCGAAGCTTTCTACCGTCTGAATCAACGCCTTCGAAAGTAATCAGGAATGGCGCAGCATAGCCCACACTTTGGACGTGAATTTGAATGGATTGTCCGAATGTGACAAGTCTCGCTCCGACCTCATGATCATCATCAAGACCAGCCTCGAAGTCTTTTATGTATTCGCCTAGAGCCTCGAACGCTGCAATCACAGGGTTATCGCGCTCAAACTGGGCTTGGTAGATACCCTCTTGCACTTCCTGCATACGGCGACTGCTTTCGAGCACGCTCTGAAGATGTCGATCCATGATTTAACCCCCTCGATTTTGATAAGCAGCTTATTACAAATAACCCACAACGTACCTCATTACCACTAACGGCGAGACAGAAGGTCGACCTGACCGGAGATAATCCATGAGCAAGCCAAAAGTCGATCCGGCATCGCGTAAGGTGCTGGCCTACTCCGTAGAGACCAACGACCCAGAAGAATCCAACATCCAGTTCGCCACCTCGAATGCAGCGGCTCGACGGCAGGGTGCGGACGAGATTGGCACGGACTTCGGCGCAGTTTCATGCCGGCGAGCGCATTGGGCCGACCAGTATGCCGGCCAACGCTTTATCCCGGCGAAGGCCTACATCGATGCCGGCTGGTGGTTCGGCTGCAACCATTGCGGCGCCCGGTGCGACAGTGACGCCAGCTACTGGGATGAAGAAACCGAAACCGATATCGCGCTGGATCTGGTATTCGTTGGCCGCGTGGTCTACTGCTCTGCGGACTGCAAGTCCGGACATGAAGCCGAGGTCGCGGCCCGCAATGCAAGATTCGAAGAGTTCAAGGTTCGGGTTGCGGCAGCACGGCCTGGCATTACCTTCACCGAGTTCACCGGCGGATACCCGTGGTGCGGCAACAAAGGGTTGTTCACCTTCCCCGGAGCCCAGTACGGCGGCTCAGTTACTGACAACGAAGAAAGCACGGAACTGAAATGGTACGTAGCCCAAGGCGATAAAGCAGCCTGGGACTACTTCATTGCGGACCAAGCAAACGCCTAAGAGCCTGCCTTTTGTGCTGCGATGATCGTTAGAGCTTCAGCATGCGCGTCACTGATCTCCTGGCAGGCCATCGTGACATAGGGGTGCTCAACTCGGCGGAACGGGCTGTGCCCCATGATCAGCCCATGGGCGCTGCTCAATAGTTCCTGAGCGTCAGCCCCGCCGGCCTCTGCTGCCGCAATCACGGCAACGAGTGCCTGTTCCAGTGCTATTTCACGATCTGTTGGCATTTAGATCTCTCCTTGATCCGGCTCCATGCCGGTCACCCGTAATACCCCAACCCAAACCAAATTGCCACCACCGGTAACGGAGGGCGGCGCCTACCTGAGGTAAACGCAATGCCCATTCTCCACAGCGTAATCCACAAGATCGACAAGAAGCCCGACGGCACCCCGGCTGCTCTGCACCTGGCCGGCGCCGTGCAGGAAGATAGTGGCGCCCGAGACGATCTGATGAGCCAGCTCAACGAAAGCTACAACGCCACGACCGGAAAGGCCTGGGGCTTCTTCCATGCTGAATCGGGCGCCCACCCGCTGAGCGGCTGGCTTGCGAAATACATGTCCGGCGGCTCCAACTTTCTTGATTTCAGCACCATCGCCGTCGAGCACCTGACCAGGCTGATGGAAGAGTCGAATCTTTCCACCGGCGGTCACGCCCTCTTCTGCCACTACCTGCAAGGCCTGACTGATTACTTGGTCATTGCCCTGGTACAGGAAACTGCAGCGGTGACCATGACCGAAGAGCTGGCCCTGATGACCGTGAAGCGTCTAGACCTGGATCACATCCGCCTGGCCGCGCGCATCAACATCACCGAGTGGCAGAACAACCCGCAGTCGAAGCAATACATCTCGTACCTCAAGGGCAAGCAGGGTCGCCGGATCAACGAATACTTCCGTGATTTCATCGGCTGCCAGGAAGGGATCGACGGCCCAGGCGAAACACGTACGCTCCTGAAGGCGTTCAGCGACTTCGTTCAAAGCGAGGATCTGGGCGAGGAATCGACACGGGAGAAGACGAACACCCTGGTCAGCTACTCAATGGCCCAAGCCAAACTTGGCGAGCCAATCACCCTCGACGAGCTGTCGGGACTGATCGACGAAGACCACCCGCGCAGCTTCTACGACTTCATCAAGGCCAAGGACTACGGGATTTCCGAGACCCTTCCGCCGGACAAGAAGACCCTCAACAAATTCCGGCGCTTCACTGGCCGGGCCGAAGGCATGTCGATCAGCTTCGAGGCGCACCTGCTGGGCGACAAGATCGAGTTCGATGAAGAGGGGGGAACGCTAATGCTGCGCAATCTGCCAACCCAGCTCATAGATCAGCTCAAGCGCGCATCAGCCTGAGATCGAAGGTCGCGCCGAACTCTTGAGGGAGTGCGGCACTTACCAGAAGAGCTTTTGAAGGCATTCCGAAGAAAACGGTGATCCTCCGGGCCCTTTATTCTTTCTAACTTTCATATTCTTAGCGGGGATAGTTCTTTTCATCGCGGCCTTCACAACCCTTTCCGGCACTAGCTCAATGCCATCTGCTGCAGATTCCGACTTCGTCGAATTGGGACCAATGATGAAGCTAGGGTACGTTTAGCTAGTGCCACTCAGCTCTATGTGGCCGCATTTATTACATCTCTCAGCGAATCACGCCAGACCGTTAACACACCTGAACACCTGAACACCTGAACACCTGAACACCTGAACACCTGAACACCTGAACACCATAAAAAACGAAATATCAAAACAATGCAACCTTCCACACTCGAACCTATGGTTCTGAAAAACCAATTTCCCGATTGAGATCATCAATCCTGACCTTATTAGCTGCTAAATTCGCTTTCCCCATATGCTGAATCCAATAGTCTTCCTGAACAATGTCTTCTAGAACACTCTTAACAGCATCCTTATCTTCATCATCCAGATTTTTTAGGTCTTCAATGCAACTCATCATGTTACGCATTGAGGAAATAACGCAAATATGCGAGATAACCAAAATTTCAGACCCAATATCTTTCACTGGAAAGTCCTTCAACGCCTCATAGACACTAACAAATGTAAATAAATTTCGCCCTGACATACGACCTCTCACGCTAGATAATGGAAAATTCTGACCGGCCACGTAACAAAACAACTTACTGTCTTTTAGCGCTTGATCAAGCAAAGTACGATACATATGGCACAGAGAAATACATTCTTTAATCTTACTAATATTAGCCTTAACCATTTGACGTTGACTAATGGCAAAGGCACCCCAAATAGAAACAATTGAACCGATAGCTTGCACCCAACTAGCAAGCTCACTGCTAGACGGCTTAAAAAGAGCAACTGTGAATATTACTGCAATAACCCACGCGGCATTGGAAATAGAGAGCAGGGGTTTGAATAATTCCTTTCCATAATCGTTCAGCATTTTCCAACCTTATATTTGACATTTATTAAAAATGGTACCTCCATGGCCCCACTCAAGTCCGGACAGCAGAAGAAACAACCCTTCGATTTCAAAACCTAACACGGACTCGGGCGCCGGCCAGCTACCATGAGACTGGAACGTCAGAGCCTGATGCCCTTGAACACCATCCTTCTATGGTGATCAAGATAACGGCATTGTTCGGGGTGGAATCTACCAACGTTTTTGTTTGGATCGATGTTCCAAGCTTCCATAACTTGTTCAGCTCCAGGCGCCGTCAGAAGATCACCACTGTCGCTGAAGGAAATCCATCCGCGATCAAATAGCTTATCAATGTGAGGAGCCAACATTAAGCCGTTGTTACCATCCAGTCGCTCGGCGTTTGCGCAGTTTTTCCATGGCTTTATATGGCTGGCAATCAGAAAACTCTGATCGTTTACTCCAGTCAGGCGGCACTGCGATTCGATCGCTAAAGCCCGCTGGCGAAAAATGCCCTGCCCGCGGCGCGACCAAATCAATTGCTCCTTTTCTGTCTCTGGAATTTCCATAGAGTTCTGAATTTTTTTTTCTGCTAAATCCGCTTCAATTAACAGTTTCAGGTCAAAGATAGTCTGAAGTGCATCAGGACTGCTCTTGCCGGCTAGGTCGAGAACTAGTTCGCCCAGCTCTAATGAAATCTCCGCTAGGTAGCACCCCTGATTTCCGTTGCCGTTGGCCTGTAAGGGAGAGTTCTTCTTCGGCAGTAGCGGTTGGATACGATCAATATGAGCTTTAGGTGAAATGGGAAGCATTAATGCTGTCCACTCGATAGGCACCAGCCATCCGTTGGTGGCCCAATTTTCACCCGTCAAGCCAAATTCCTCGGGTTTCACTGCCTCCGAATGGTGCTGACGTGCAACGCCAATAGCCTTTATCAGCCCGCTAGCGTAAGAAACAACAACATCGCCAGGACTCACCTGAGTTAAATTATCGTACGTTTTGTTGCGAGCCCCATTCTTATTCGCTCTGGGGGACCAGATATAGCCCCCTTCGAACTCCGATTTAAAAGTTTGCTTGTGGTTAACCCACCAAAACTTCACATCTGCTCGCTCAAAAGTGACTACTCGACTTGAAAGCTGCAACCTCCTCCTCCTCCACCCCGCAGCAAGCCATTGGCCTGCTTGAGGACGGGAAGCAATATCTGAATTGATCCACCAAGTCCAAGTTTGTGAAGACGCCGGCAACGAGTCGCCGATGATCTGTTCGATCTGCGAGAACGTCAGTTGGACAGATCCGCTTTCACATGTGCGTAAGAAATCACCAAGCAGTCGGTATTTGCTCAAGTGGGTCACCTCCATGTAGGAGCAAAATCATATTGCCAGCATGCGCAGCGATGCAAGCATTCCAGTATCAAATGCCCATCGTCATCGTACATCTAAGCAGCCGACTAAAAGGCGATCGGCAACAGCAAGGCCGTTACCGTGGTTCGCTGGATCGGCCGGCGCCTTCTGCAACAGTTCTGACTGCCGCATCGACGAAAGAATGAGCCCTCCCAGTTCAGGGAAGGCCCAGCTTCCTGCCTTCTTTTTCAGTCCTAACGCTGCCTGCTGTTCAAACACCGAAGGATCTCGGTTGCCAGCGTGATTAACGCGCTGAGTAACATCACCCACTCTGTGAGTTGTGCCATGCATTGCTCCTCTGGGAAAAATACTCCCAACTGGTGATGAGAAACGCACGCACATAAACCTCGCATCAGACTCTCCCACTCCACTGCCCGGGCATGGCCCGGCATAGGACGCACATGCCCACTGCAATCGATTTGTTCGCCGGCCTCGGTGAATTTAGCAACGGCTCTAGATTACTTGTCCGCCGGTAGGCTAAGGTCTTTTTTCGCTTGCCCCCATGCTTTTTCAACTTGGTCCACTATTAAATTTTCAAGGCGGCTTAGCTCATCTCTGAGATCTGACGAGGAAAACTCACCCTTCACGAATGAATTAATATCAACCAATATCTTGGATGACAGGCTATTAATTTCTTTTGCTAATTCACTTTTAGTGCCGACATAAAACTTTATTTTAATTTGGAGAAAGAGCGCATCTTGCTTCTTAGACATAATCACTGCAACATCTTCTGAAGAGAACTCTTCTTGGTCTAGCAGATTTATAACTATCGCTACACACTGAAGAAATTCAGCTGAAGCGACTCGAAGTTGCTCCATCCACACGTTCCGGAGCGAAGCTGCGTTGGCTCGTATTTGGTTCTTCTGGACTTTATATGTAAAGAAACCGATCACCAAACTTGACAAAATAGATGCAACACCAATGAGCAAGACACCCAGATCTGGCTCGCTGACTATTTCAATTTTCGGCGGAATCTCCAGCCCACTTAAAGTTACTGCCTTACTTTCTTCATGCTGGATAACCCCTGCATATTTACTTCCTTCAGCATCAAGTTCAAACCAACCCATAAGTACTCCCCCAAAACGGCCAAATTTACCCCATAGACTTCCCGATGCCCATAGAAAACATCCGCAAGGTAGTCACCGATTCTCTGGTCAAGATGATCTCCGCCGTAACATCAACGACCCCGCCGGCGAACGAGTCGCTGCACGATTTCATTCAATGCCCGATTGACCGTGCGGTTGAGCGGACCAGCGCCGCGGTTGCACCAGGCGTGACGGCCGCGTGCTCTCGCATCAACCGTGTCTACTTGGCCGGGCCGATGACTGGCTTCGAAGACTTCAACTTTCCCGCGTTCAACGCCATGGCCGCCCGACTCCACGCTCGGGGCATCGTCGTCGAGAACCCAGCAGACCACGCCATCGTCGAGGGCGCGCAGTGGGCCGACTGCATGGCCTACGACCTCACGCGCCTGGGGCTGTGCGGTGTGATCGCCCTGCTGCCGGACCGGGAGAAGTCACAGGGTGCGCGACTGGAAGTCCTGATCGCCGAACGCCTCGGCATGACGGTTGTAAATGCCCATGATCTGGTAACGAGCGAGCTTTGTTAAGGCAGTTTGATTTCAGGAAACCGACTAATCCAACTAGCCATTAGCGGCGCCAGTGCCTCATTGAGAGAAACGCTTTCAAATCTAACTCTTGTGCATAATTCCAAAATCTCTCTTCGCTGAGCATCAGTAGATGGGCCAGGCCATCCACCCTTTTCAGTCAGCCTATGAATAACACGATGGCGATCCTCGATAAGTCGACTAATGCGATCCTCTAGATGCTCTATTTGAGCGTGCCCTGAGATCTCTTTTAATAGCGCCCTCGTCGGCTGCTTAAAGGCCGCCGCTGCTTCAACAGTTTTAATCTCGTGAAATGAGTGCACGCTGTCCTGCTTTACAGCAAAGCGAACTGCAACAACAAAAACTCTTTCAAAAATCTGAGAGCCCACAGTAGCAAGGCCAACAGCCTGATAAAGCGCTGCGTCAGATAGATCTTCCATGTGAGCTCCTGCCCCAAATAGCCGTGCAGGCCACGGACGAAAACTCAAAAGTAGCACACTAAATCCTCACCCTCCCCCTTCAAAGTCAGCCGCTATAGCGGCAAGGACGAAGTCATGCCTGAAGAAAATGGAAACCCCTGGAACGGCGAAGGATTGCCGCCTGTTGGAACTACCAGCGAAGCATTCAGCGCTAGGACAGCGACGTTTCGGCAATGCACAGTTCTGGCCCACCGCAACGGAATGGCTGTAGTTAGCTTCCTCGATCAGGAGGAATTGCAGTGGGCCACAGAGTTTCGCTCGGCAGACAAGGCAGCAGCCGATGCACAGGATTCCGCCATCAACCTGATGATCGGTCACGTCAAAGATCACCCGGGTGGTCGACACGGTGCGCCGCACCTGACGCAACTCAAGATTCAGGAAGAGGCATGCCGAGACCTGTACGACGCTGGGTACCGCAAAGAGGTGACGCCATGATCGCCCCCCTCTGGTCCGCCTACGTCTTCATCTACAAGGGGCGCAAGCCATGAATACCTATCGACACACCTTCTCAGCTATCTGCCCTTCCGACGGCGAAACGATCCTCTACAGACTGGAATTGCGCTCGAGCGCCATGATTCGCGTCGAGCACATCAAGGCGACGACAGCGCTGATCACCAAAGGCTGGCATGAACAGATTGCCGACAGCCTGGCCGAGTCCCTTGGCGGCGATCAAACCATCATCGCCACGCACCAGGGCGTTGAGGTCGAAACTGTGAGGCTTAGCGGATGATCCATTATCACGGCCTGCCGATAACACCAGAAACGGCCGCGGCAGCGGCGATTGGTGGTGGCCATGCCTTCGTAAGCTTCAGCGATCCACGGCAACTCGCACTGGCAGCACAAGTCTGTCAGTCGTTTGCAATCGACAACGGAGCGTTTTCCGCTTGGAAGCAAGGGAATCCGGTTATCGATTGGCAACCATTCTATCGCTGGGCAGCCGACGCGAAACTTATACCCGCCTGCGACTTCGCGGTGATACCCGACGTGATCGATGGCGACGAAGCCGCAAACGACGCGCTTATCGAGGAATGGCCACTGCCCCGCTGGTTCGGTGCGCCCGTCTGGCACATGCACGAAAGCCTTGAGCGACTGGAGCGCCTGGCGAGCAGCTGGCCAAGGGTGTGTATAGGCAGTTCGGGCGATTATTCGCAGCCGGGCAGCGCTGCGTGGTGGGCGCAGATGGGAAAGGCAATGCGAGTTGTTTGCGACGATGATGGCAGGCCGATGTGCAAGCTTCACGGCTTGCGCATGCTTGACCCGGCAATCTTCGGCCACCTGCCTCTTTCCAGCGCTGACAGCACGAACATCGGCCGTAACATCGGAACCGACCAAGCCTGGCGCGGCACGTACTCCCCGCCAACTAAGGAGGCCCGCGCATCTGTAATGCGCAGCCGCATCGAGTCGCACAATTCGCCGCCCCGCTGGACCTACCAAACCCCAGAACCGGCGCCGAAACAAGGCGCACTGCTCTAACCACCTTCCCCCTTAATGCCTGCCGGTTACCGGCGGGCGAGGATCATGGAAGCTGACTATCAACCCAGCGTTCGGCTACCGACATCGCTTCGTCCAGGGCCGCAGGGTAATCGATCCATGGCCCAGCCAGCTCAGCTGCGACCTCACCCATTCCGTGTATGTCCACGGGCTCGATGATTGTCGCGGATACAGGCACCGGGTCGTTCGGCCTTTTCCAGACGAACTTCAGGAATACCGTGTGACCTCGGTACTCATGAGCAATCGGCACATCCAGATTATGTGACACGCGTCCTCCCACAGACAAAGCGAATTGAACACCTGTTGTACACCCATCCAAAGGGTTGAGAAACCCGAGCAAAAAGCCATTACTCCATTCCCCTACATGCCTGCCGGTGAGCGGCGGGCGAGGTATTCCTATGTCAGCAGTTCAGAGATTCCACGAAGCAGCCAATGACGCCCTGGTCAAACTCAGCGAGTACTGCCTGCCAGGCGCAAAGCTGGTGTTGATCATTGTCACCCCGGGCGAGCCGGAGCGAGACATCATCCTAGAAGACCAGGGCCTGGATAGAAACGAGGTGGTCAGCGCGCTGCGCCGGCGCGGCCTGAGCATCGACGGCGACAACGCCTACAAGCGTGACCTGCTGGACTGCGTTGTCGGTGCCATGGCTACGGGCGCGCAAAACTCCAACCCGCCACCGGCCGGGCACTGGGGCCAGCGGTTCTGGGATATCGGCCGAGGTGAAGCCGAAGCCCGTGAAGAGTTGATCGCGGCGCTGAAGCTGAACCGCGAGAACTTGCGCGCCTGCCAGGCAACCATCCACCTTTGCGGCGGTTTTGACCCTGCCTATGTGAACGATGCCCAGGCCGCGATGAAAGTTGCGGACGAAGCACTGGCCAAGTTCTCCATATAACCCACCTTCTGCCGCCCAGCGCGGCAAGGACACCCCATGTTCGCAACGAAACTCACCCTGATTGTGCTGGGCGCTTTGCTGTACCTGGTCGGCACCGGCACCTGGTTCATCCGGATTGGCCCTGCCCTGGTTGGCACCGGCACAACCGAGGCCCTGCTCTATGCGTTCTGCGGCACCTGCGCGTGGATGCTGATCACATTCGCCCTAGTCATCCACATCATCAAGACCGCGCGGCCCACTGCCGGCGGGAGGTAAGCATGGGCGCGCAACAACTGATACCGCGATTCATTCGAGCAAAGGAAGCGCCTGGATACCTTGGCATGTGCAGGGCAATTTTCGACGAGACCGTCCGGCCCTACGTTAGTGAGTTCCCTATCGGTGGCCGCGGTGTCGGGTTTGATCGGCAGGAGCTGGACGACTGGGCCACGGCGTATGTCGAGGCCAAGTCGATTGATAAAAAAGGCGCAACGGAGCAACAATCGCCCCGCAGCGAGCGCCAGAAAGGAGATAAATCATGGCGCGAAAATCGATCACAGGGCTCTCCGAGAGGAAAGGCATCTGGCATATCGACAAGAAAATCAATGGAGAACGACTTTACGAAAGCACTGGAACTGGTGACCGGGAAGAAGCGGAGCGCTACCTGATCTTCAGGTTGGAGCAGATCCGGCAGCAAAAGGTGTACGGCGTGAAGAAGGTCAGAACCTGGCGGGAGGCGGCGACTCGCTTCCTACTGGAGTTCAAGGACCAACCGTCAATCAAGTTGTCGGCACACCACCTTTCCCAGCTGGACCCCTTCATAGGCGACATGCCACTGACGCACATTGATGACCAGGCCCTGGTGCCATTCATCAAGGATCGGTTAGCGACGAAGAAGCTTGAAGGCGGAAAGGTGAAGAAGGGTGTCAGCAACAGAACGGTGAATATCTCGATCGAGCGTGTGGTTCGGGTTTTATCGTTGTGTGCCAGGAAGTGGCGAGACGATGAGCGCAGGCCGTGGCTGGATAGCGTGCCGATGCTCACGAAGCTGGAAGAGAAGAAGTCGAGCCGCAAGCCGTACCCCATGTCGTGGCCGGAGCAGTCGATTCTCTTTGCTGAGTTGCCGGCGCACCTACACACGATGGCGTTGTTCAAGGTGAACACCGGCACCCGGGAGCAGGAGGTCTGCAAGCTGAGGTGGGATTGGGAGATCGCGGTACCGGAACTGGGCACCAGCGTTTTTCTGATACCCGCCGATTTTGGTGGCAGGCATGAGCGCTCGGGCGTAAAGAACGGTGACGAGAGGCTGGTGGTGCTGAACAGCGTGGCCAGGTCGATCATCGAAAAGCAGCGCGGCATCAGCAAGGAATGGGTCTTCCCATACAACGGCACCGCCATGCACCGTATGAACGACTCGGCCTGGAAGAAGGCGCGGGTGAGAGCGGCGAAACTCTGGCAGGAGGAAAACCTTCGCCCCGCTCACCCTGGGTATGCATCCATCAGGATCCATGACCTCAAGCACACATTTGGCCGCCGGCTGCGCGCAGCAGGCGTAACCGAAGAAGATCGCAAGGCCCTGCTGGGGCACAAGAACGGTAGCATCACCAGTCACTACTCGGGCGCTGAACTCGGGCATCTGATCGAAGCTGCGAACATGGTATCAGCAACCGATTCTCGCGGACCGGTCCTGACAATTTTGAAGAGGAAGCAGGCGTGAAAAATAGAGAAGTCACGCAAAAGTCACGCACATGAAAAAGGCCAATGCTGTGAACATTGGCCTAAGTCATTGAAATATATGGTCGGGACGGAGTGATTCGAACACTCGACCCCTAGCACCCCATGCTAGTGCGCTACCGGACTGCGCTACGCCCCGACTAGGCGTGTTACTGGGTTCGCTTCTTGACGAAGCGATCCGGAATATACCGCAAGCTTTTGAAATGTGGAAGTATTTTAAAAGCCGGAATTACTTTTTCAGAACCACCAGCACATCTTCGAGTTCGGCAATCATCTGGCGAATCATTTGTTTGTATTGGGTGGTGTCGTCTTTGGCTTCATCACCGGACATACGCTGGCGCGCGCCGCTGATGGTAAACCCCTGATCGTAGAGCAA
>Ga0157373_10003530_pt1 | contig 11818 bp, 10 predicted proteins | sample C65metaG_FD_113460 | JGI IMG/M metagenome (GOLD analysis project Ga0157373, IMG submission 113460) | Corn rhizosphere microbial communities from Kellogg Biological Station, Michigan, USA - C6-5 metaG | ecosystem: Host-associated > Plants > Roots > Rhizosphere > Soil | place: USA: Michigan...
CGGTGCTGGACGCCAATCAGGGCCTGGCCGACGAGCCGCAACCGTATCGCGCCGGCATCGTGATCGAGCTGCCGGATCTGCCGGCACCCGATGACAGCGAGGTGATGCTGTGGGGCTGATGCCCCTCCGGTATGCAGCGCAATGACTCAATCGGCCCGCCCAGTGCGGGCTTTCTTTTGGATGGAATGATGACACCAATCTTTCGTGTCGTGGCCGACGGCGCCGACATCACCCAGCGGATCAATGACCGTCTGCTGCAGCTCAAGACAACAGACAAACCCGGCATGGAGTCCGACGAGTTCGAGTTGCGCATCGACGACCGCGACGGCGCTGTTGTGCTGCCTCCACGCGGAGCCAACATCGAGATCTTCTTCGGCTATGCAGAAACCAAACTGACCCGCATCGGCCGTTACGTCGTGGATGAGATTGAGCTATCTGGTCCGCCCGATACACTGGTCATCACCGGTAAGGCCAGCGAAATGCGCGGCAGTGGCAAGACTACCCGCAGTGGCAGCTGGGAGAATGTGCCTCTGTCGCGGATCGTTGCCGACGTTGCCGCCCGTAACGGCTGGCAGCCGGTGTGCCCGGTGCAAACCAAGGTGCCTCGCGCTGATCAACTCAACGAATCGGATTTCAATTTCATCACGCGTCTGGCCAAGCAGTACGACTGCACGGCCAAGGTCGCCGACGGCAAGCTGCTGGTCATGCCGCGGCAGGCCGGGCAGAGCGCCTCGGGCAAGAGCTTCGGTGTAGTACCGATCCAACGGCGCGACGTGAGCCGCTTTCAGTTTCGTCTCGGTGATCGCAATACGCACAAAGCGGTGTCGACCAAGCACCAGGACAAGAAGACCGGAAAGCTCGCGGTGGTCACTTTGGACAACGACGAATCGCCGGACGGCTTACCACCAGTGCATACCGACCGCCACATCTACCCGAACAAATCAGCGGCCGAAGCGGCAGCCCAGGCACGTCTCACTGCGTTCAACCGCTCCACTGCCGGCGTCCGACTGGAAATGCCAGGGCGCACCGATCTGTTTGCCGAACGATCGATCAACGCACAAGGCTTCAAGGTTGGGCTTGATGGCGAATACCTGGTCGATTCGGTGGAGCAGGTGTTTACCCAGTCCGGCTGGAGCACAACAGTCGAGTGTAACGGCGGCAAGAAGGGCAAGGCGAAAGCCAAAGGCAAGAAGAAAAAAGCGGCGAAGGATCTGAAGGTCGTTCAGCTCAACTAATAGCGTCGCATCCCAACACTTCAAGGAGACATCGATGTCACTGACAGAACAGCAACTGCAACGCATCATGCCCGACGCCCGCCGCCAAGCGGGCGTTTTTGTATCTGCACTCAACGTTGCCATGGCGCAGCGACAGATCAACACGCCGAAACGCCAAGCCGCGTTCCTGGCTCAAATCGGACACGAGTCCGGTCAGCTGCAGTACGTCCGGGAGCTGGGCGGCGATCAATACCTGAGCAAATACGACACCGGTGCCCTGGCCGCAAAACTGGGCAACACCCCGGCAGCGGACGGCGATGGCCAGCGTTATCGCGGTCGTGGGCTGATTCAGGTTACAGGCCATGACAACTACCTGCGCTGCAGCCTGGCACTGTTCGGTGACGAGCGACTGCTGCGTACCCCAGAGCTGCTGGAGTTGCCGCAGTGGGCTACTGAATCGGCCGCATGGTTCTGGTCGGTGAATGGGTTGAACACGCTCGCGGATCAGAACGAATTCAATGCGATCACCCGCAAGATCAACGGTGGTCTCAATGGCCTGCAGGATCGTCTGGAGCTGTGGGGGCGGGCGAGGGCGGTGCTATGCGTCTGAGCGACCTAATACCTGCGCCTTATCGGCTGCTTGGGAAGTCGGCGCTGCTGATCGCCTTGGTCGGCACATCCGACGCCATTACCTGGCAGGTGCAAGACTGGCGCTACGGTAGTCGGCTCAGCGAGCAGTCCCGACTACACACCGAAACCCTCAATCAGATGGCCCAGGCCGCGGTCGTGCAACAGCGTGCCGAACAAGGCAAGCGTCTCGCGCTCGAGCAGCGTCTGGCAGCCAGCGAACAAACCCATTATCGAGCCTTGAGCGATGTCCAACGTGATCAAGGTCGCCTGCGCGACCGCCTTGCCACTGCTGATCTGCGCTTGTCAGTCTTACTCGACTTCACCACCGGCGCCAGCAACGGAACGGTGTCAGCCACCACCGCCTCCGGCGGCGTGGTTCATGGCCCCACAAGAGCCGAACTTGACCCAGCGCATGCTCAACGAATTATCAGCGTCACCGATGACGGCGACCGGGGGCTGATTGCCCTCGCGGCCTGTCAGGCATACGCCAAAGAAGTCTCAACACCGAAGTGAGCAAGAGCTGCTATTCCGGATGCGTCAATATAAGGAGCGTCCCTTGAATGGGCGGCAACCGACGCCTAGCTGACCGTCTCATTTCGTTTTACCGCCACACGAATGCAATGTCGAGGTTTCTGGCGGCATGCGTCAATGTACTTAACGAAGCCTTAGCTATCATTGGTCAACGACCTCAACGACCTCTATCGCGCCTTGGAAGCGCTTTTTCGTGCAGTGCAGAACCACATGACAGGCTCATGAGATATTCAGGAAGCTCTGAATTGCGCTACGTACTCTTATGCGGGTGAAAACCCCGTATAGAAACCTTGACCGTTATTCGATTTTTGAATAACCCGTTGGTTGGTCTAGAGCAAAGCTAAAGATCAGTTCTGTTTTTAAAGTTGTGGCACTTGGCCATGCTGTGTGGCACGATAATCGAACTTGCAGTTTATAGGCAGATCTAAGATGAGATCTCGTGAGTTTCAGAGTTAGAGAGCTCCATAGATGTTGCATTGAACGGTAAGTTTGATTGCTTTTAAAATTGATCATTACTTAACAAGCTCGCTCAGGGATGTATATGGATATTGAAGCAATATTGGACGATCAGGTCGAAAATGTAAGTGCAGAAAATCGACCTCCTTTTGAAACGACTTTTGATTACGCAGAGTTCAAAGAAAATCGGGAAAAAGCGAACGAGGAGTGGCGGGCGCTCGGTCAGGAAGGCCAAAAGCAATTTAGAGGAAAGTTAAGAGAGTTCTATGAGAGTAAGGGTTTAGTACCTGCAGAAGATCAAAATTTCACAAATTCGAAAAATCTCTATATGCTCGATAGAGAAATTCAAGCTCGCATCGGTGCACGAAGTAATTTAGATTTTATAGCACTTGATGACTTGAATTTTCCAGCGCCTGCACTAGAGCTGCTGGAGAACTTAGAAAACTCTGATCATATTCGAGAGTTGTATAAAGTTAGGAAGCGTACTACCGGTGATGAGCGGAACTCTGGCATATCAGCAGATGAAGCCAGAAGAATTAAGAACTGTCTTAAGCAGGGTAGAGAGCTGTATCTCAGCAGCAGAAGCGGTCCAGTAATGGTTAAACCGTTAACGTTGTTTTATTCGCTGACTGCATACGCCTATTCTATAATTATATTGAATAATCCAATACGGTTTAAGTTGGATAATTTACCCGGTTCACATGGTATGAACTATCTCCCTGATCCAATTCGCGTTCAGTTTGGTGGCGATATGCCGCATGGTACATTTAGTGATCTAGTGTCCTCCTTTCCTACAAGTTTAGTTCGAACGCGTGAAAGTGATTATTCGCAGAGCAATCTAAATTCCATACTGGCCTTTTATAAAAATAGGTTTACCGTTAGCGCTGGTGCGCTTTTAAGTATGGTCCCAGAAATAAGGGACTATTATAAGATAGCAACCGGTCGAGATTCACGTACTCATCCTCTAGAAGTGAAAGTCGTTACAGATCGGCGAACGACTTCTTGGGAGTTGCAAATTGGTGACGGGATTAGACGCCCTCCATTAGGTGACGTAGTGCAGTCATTCCCTAATTTTGATATTACTGAGCGATATGGTAAAACAATTGTAGTTATACCTGCCGTTGATGAGCATAGAGCGCAGTCAGCTATATATGCTGATATCCGAGGGAGTTTGTGGTATGTTGAAAATCCGTTTTTTCCTGTAGTGCTGCCAGAAATCGCAGTGCATTTTCTGTTGACCAGTATGTTTAGTAATCTTATGCGTTACTCGCCCGATCATTGGGGGGAGGTTTTGTTGAATCAGGTGAATACCAACGTTTCTCTAATAATTAATAAGTATCTATCATCGTTTGAATTGAAGATGCCAATATTGTTATTAAGATCAATTTCTAAATTTCATCCTGTAGTCTCTTCAGGGATATAGAGTTTTCGAATAGGGCGCAACGCGTATTAAAGTCGTAAATCGTAAATCGTAAATCGTAAATCGTAAATGTTGCGATTTACGACGTCCGCGTTGCAATATAAAAGTTTTATATGGGCGCTTTTTAAATGATACCCAATATTTACCAAAGTGGTTGGCCAGAGCTTAGCTTGAATATCAAATTTTCTTCATCTATTTCTGGTAAGCCGAATGATTTTCTTTGCAGATTATGATGTCTAGCCACGTCATGGAGTGAAGGTCTTTTTGGCACGTGGTCGCAGAGAAGCTCTCCTTGCCTATTCAGGTGCCAATGATCCATTTTGAATATATTATTAGGTAGCTTTGTTTTGGCTTGATTATTCAGAACTATATCATAGTCGTTTGTGAAGCCTGCTAGTCGGCAGAATTGTTCGTTTAATTTATCTACCAGGCAAATTCTATGTCCATAATCATCTCTAAGTGTTACTTGGATAACTGCGGATATGTGATCGAGGCTTGTGTTTAAAAAACCGTTTATATGTATTGGCTTTAGCTTTTTTGTAAGCAGGGTGAATGTCCCGCTAAGAGTTGCCCTTGCTATATACGGGGCTTCTCCCCAATTAGCGCTATGACTTACGCCAAACATTGGTATGTCTTCTGGGAGAAATAATGCATCATTTATAACTACTACGCACGCTGCGTTAGGTGGTATAAGTCCTTTTTCTTTATCGGTTTTAAATTTTTCTTGCTTGGTTTTTAGTGCTGATGTTATTTTCAGAAATATCTCTAGGTCTTGATCTCTCGTTCTTCTGGCTCCAGCGCCTAATCTAGTGTTTAAATCATTATTATGCCACTCGGTGATTCCTTCATTGTCGGGCTTCGGTGCGATGACCTCACACATGATGTTGTAGTTTTCTTTTTGTACATGAAAGTCTGGGCCTTCGTCTGCTGTTGGTAGGAGTTTAAAATTATTTCGTTCTAGGATGTCAAAAAATAACATTTCACTTAAGGCTTGCTCGTACTGTTTGTCTGTGCCATTTATTATTTGGCGTGAAAATTTTTTGTCAGCATAAGGTGAATTGTTGAACTTTAAGAATATGTTTGATAGTACTTTTATAGAGTCATCGACTGATTCTCGACTTTTTTCATCACTATAGCCATATTTTGCAGATAGGGACTGCTTCCAAATATTTTGGAGTGATTTTAATGTGTCCATTTTGATAAGCACATCCTTCAAGGTAGGCTAAATTTTTCGAAGTCTGTAGATTAATATGAGTTAGCTTGGCTTTGAATCTTCCGATCGTTTTACCGCTTAGAGAACGCGCCATCGGTCAGACCGCTCAAGCCTACTGGTGGCCATTTGGCTCAGAACATCTGTGCCGAAAGAGAGCCATTTTCTCATTGAATAATTTAGAGCTGACACGCTAAGTCTTCGTCACTTTGTACTTTACGTCAGACATTAAGGGGGATCGAGGGTGTTTTTAACGCGATTGCTGCCATCTCTTCCTGTCAACCATCGCTCTAGAGAGCGAAACTTTCATGACCTAATAATCGGTAAGTAGTGCTGTCGATATCGTGTTTCCTTTCAATAGTCGGTACGATGCATTGGTAGTGAAGCCTAACGAACTGCACGTCTTTTTGGCTAAGTTTTTCGACATCTTTAAGGTTATCCGGCTGGCTATGTTCGCAAGCGATGTAGTCGAGCGGGTTTCTCTGGCCGAAGTGGGCAGAATCATAGACTGAACTGATCTGTACATCTCTATTAACTCGAGTTTAGCCCTAACTCTTTCCCTTAAGCCGAGCTAACCCTTGCTTGATGTGCCCTGCGTTTTCGCCAATCGCCCACAAGGCACCCCGTACGTTGTCTCCTACGTCGCTCAAACCTTGCTTCTCAGCATGGAGCGTCAGCTCCATCAGGCCAGCCTCAAGGGCGAGCTGATTTTGGTACATCCTTTCCAGCAGGTCTGGTAACGAATATTCATCTGGCACGGCTTCAACTCCAATGAGCAAAAACTCAAGCATAGTACCTGTACTGCACTTGTCAGGCAGCATTGAGGATTATTGCTTAGAAATTGCTGCGAGACTAATGGATTTTTGCGAGCAGACCAGTCAAGCAAGAGTGTTGGCGGAAATATGCACCCAGTCCAGCGTCGGAGCATGCGAAAGCATCCCTTCGACAATTGCGGTCACACAATTCGTTCATACCTAAAGCCCAGTGGGGTGCTTGCCGATATTCATACCTTTTAGGTAATCGTCAGTTCGCGAACTCATGGCTACCTATCTGTCCTACCAAGTAGTGACTACGTGCCGACGATAGGTGCGATCGGTATGGGACGAGTTAATGGGGGAGAATTAATGACTGGATTTAGCTTTCTGTTCCAGCTGCGCTCGCCAGTAATTCAGGATATTGAGCGGCCAAAATAGCGCTGATTTTTTCAGTCACTAGACTAGTTGCTTGAGGCATGAAGGGGAGACCACCTATTTCTACCTGTTCGATGCTTTTGTAAAACTTGTGTGAACGATACGTTTCCTCATCTGGGTAAGGAAACAAAGTAACTGCTCCTATAACCGCACCTTTCTCCCAGGCTCCTGCTTTCAACGGGTGGGGAAGGGCGATGGCATCGCGGTAACGGTGCATCGTATTTACATCATCAGTGGTGGGCCCTGGCCCCCCATACTGCTTTATATAGTCGTGGTCGAATTGAATGCGGTATTTGGCATCAAAAAGGTAAAAACGCTCAGCGCTGGCGAACTGAATAACGTTGTCAGGTTGCTGGGCAATCGTAGGTAGCTTGCTGAAGAGCCGGTTGTATATCAGGAACATATCTATCCCGGTCGGCTTGTGTACGAAGCGTATTGCTGACTGCTTCCCTTTTTTCAAGGCGACCGTCATCTTGAGTCTTCGGTAGGCAACAACGTTTTGCTCTGCTAAATCGAAACGGCTACGCAGGAGCACGACAATTTTCAGAAAACACCAGTATTCATAGAGCAGCGAAGTTTCTTTTATGCCGATCGGCACTATGTCACCCGCGAACGAAAGGCCGCCGTTGAGTAGCCGACATAACTTGTCGAATCGGGAATATATAGGGTGCTTGTGCAAAACCATTGACTCAGGTCGCATGGTCCCCCCATCTGCGACCTGGCCTAGAAAGGGCGAGCGCAGAAGTGACTCTACCTGGCGCTCCATCGCTTTGAGGCGTGGGCGTATTGATTCAAAAAATTTGGCCTCGGCGGAGCGATTGGCATCTTCATCTCCGGAATTTTCGGTTTGGCAAAGTGTACGAATGTTCCGGTAGGTTTCTTTGATCAGTGCTTTGTAGTAACGATTTTCCGGCGTGTCGAATGTAGATGAAGAGATGCTTTCGCTTATCCTTCGTGGTAGCGCAATGCCGAGGCTTGGAATTACAGAGCCGCCGTTTTCTCGCCGCAAAGCTCGATCAATGGTTTGACGGTTGACTCGGCGTGCTCTTTCAGTGGCAACTAGGGCATTCTTCTTGATCAGACCGCTATGCGGATTTCTAGAGATAGCATTGGCGAGTTTGAAGAAATCAACAAAGTGCGATTCAACTAGGGCAAGCCACTCAACAAGCGTAGGGTTGTGGTCTTTAGCAGGAGCTGCAAGGCCGTAGGTACGTGCGTTGGCCGCCATCGCCAAATTGCGTAACATGCCTGACACTTCATCGCGCATTGCAATGTAGTCCGTACGATAATCGGCCTTACGTGAAAATACCTCAATGCATAGGCTTACATTTCCTGTCGCGCTCAAAACTTCGAAATCAGCGAATCCTACATTGTTGCCGAAATTGAGTGTGTGATGCTCGCTGTTCGATCGTGTACGCCGAGCCTCTGATCCGAGGGGTAGAGTAAGCGTGGCAGAAGGGTCGTTCTTCTCGAAGTGAATGTCATATGCAACAGCCTCGAAGAACAACGGTTCTATCGAAGTGCCTGGCGTGATAGGGCGCATGAGTCCAGTCGTACGATCAAGAGCCTCCACTAATACCGGGCCCTTAAACAAGACGGTTGTTTGCGGCTTAGCCGAAATGAAAGGTGGTAGGTCTGGCAATTTGCCAATGATCTCAATCCTCCAACCCACACCCTCGATTAGGAGGAGCAGTGGCATCAGGCACCCCAGAAGCGCGTAGCGCCGTCGAGATCGAGAAGCGCTGCCATTCGCTCAGTTTTGCGTATGCTTCGGTCAAGTTTGCCAGCGAACTCTGGAAACTGATCGCCCACTTGCGGTATCTCGTGGGCTGTTAGCCAAGCAGCGAGTTTCTCTAGCGCTCCAGACAACGCATCTCCGCTGCCAGCCACTTTGGGTAAAATTTTCTGCAGGATGCAGAAGTCTAATGCGGCATACCCGGTCATGACGTCCGCCAACTCATGCTTACGCCAGAAATGTAGGTAAAGAAGGATCGCATCGCGAGTTCGGTAACCAAATTTGATACCTGCGGGGGCGAGAATCTCTTGAATCTCGGCAAGCATCCCAGCAATGTGCTCGAACATTGGCTGGCTTTCGGCGCGGGCTTCTTGAATTGTGATCGCATTGGTCTGTTGGATCATTTGGGCGACAAGAATACTCAATGCCGTTATATCTGGTTGAGTCGTTTTAGTCGTGGCGGAGGCAAAATCAGTCAAGACCGGATCGTCGAGTTCGATTGTAAACGCACGGTCCAGCACTTTTGGGCTGAATGTGTGTGTGGACTCGTCCATGTTGGCGGTGCCGACGACACGCAGGTTTATTGGGAGTTGAGTTCCTCGCAGACCGGCGTAGTGGTCCGCTGCTCCGATGACAATCGGAGGGAGCTCAATAGGAAGCGGATCTGTTACTACATTGCCGTGCATTCGCGAGCGCGTTTCAGCGACACTAAGGAAGTCGCTGAAATAGTGTTCGACAGGAGCAAGATTCATTTCATCGAGGAGGGCAATCACTAGTTTGGAAGGGTTTGCTTTAGCCTCTAGGAGGCTTTTAGTTAAAGCTCCATCAATATACTTGGTTGGCGTCAGGGTGGGAATATAACCAAATAGATCGCTGTTGTCGGTCCACTGAGGTTGAACGGGGATAGAGTTGAAACCGGAATTTGTAAGTTTGGCGAATTTACGTGGCAGTAAGCTCTTGCCAGTGCCGGAGATACCCGAGAGTATGACTAGAGGACTCACAGTCATCGCTAGGTAGAAATTAGCGAGTTCGGCTGCGGAGACCAAGTAGCCCTCGGCATCCATGGCCGCCCTCATGTCTTTCAAGCGCTCGCTAGAGGAGCTCGCACTCCCCGCCAAAGTTGCAGTGATTGGCGGAACGAGCTTCGGGCCGAAGCGATACTCGGCCGTTGAGCTGCCAGCACGTTGCGATGACTGCGCACGAGTCATGCCGCCAGTTTTTTCAAGGTAACCCGCTTTCATCAGTCGTGCTGGTTGGTGGGGGCGGGCTGTACTCGGGACATCGACGTCGACATTGACCGACTCCGGCATGTATCGCCAAATTACGTCGGATGGAAATTTATAGTCGGGGCCATGCGCAGCCAGCATCGCGTTGAGAGCAGAAATGGCGTGGGCGAAAATCTGGTCATTAGATAGTGACATTGTCGTCCCTTAATTTTGGCTTTTTGTCTTCGCTTCCTGGCTGCATCACTCTTGGTCGACTAGTGGATGCTGGTGGCGATTCTCGGTTTGTTACTCGAAGGCGTAGTGCTTGAGATATTTTGTGAGTCGAGCTGTTCTGCCAAGTGAATGGCGATAGCTTGAGAAAGCAGAGGCGGGACGGCCTCGCCAATCATATCCATGCCTATACCAGCGCGAGTCGTATCAGTAACATCATTGATAGATGTGACGAAGCGGAAATCATCATCAAATGACTGTAGGCGGGCAGCTTCACGCATAGTAATGCCTCGCATCTCTGTGGGATGGGAGAAACGGCCCGAGCCTAGGAAGTTTGCGTTTGCAGTAATCGTCAGAGCCGGAGCGTCCCAAGCCAAGCGTGTATACGCACTCCAGTAGTAGTCTTTATAAAACGCAGGGTTGATGATACCTGCCTGCACTAATGCGAGCCGCGCGACTTCGGGAGATACGCCCTCATCCTTGACCATTTTTGCAATGTCTAGGGCGTATTTGGCTCGCATGCGCTCGCTCTCAGTGTCCCAAGTTTTACCAGGGCGCATCTCTTTAATAATGTCGAGCACTGAGTGCTTGTAGCTTCGGGTAATGTGATTGAAGGGAAAGGCTGCGGACGTTCGCATCAATTGAGCGTAGGTACTCGGATCATTCTTGTACAAGTCGAGTGATCCGCCTCCAAGTTCGTCTAAGTTTGTTGAGGGCTTGCATAAATCACCTATTGCATCCGCAACTGTGACCCACGGCTTTCGTCCCTGGGCTAATAGCATTGGTTTAGAGGGATCGGCGTGAGTGGGCGTAGGGAATGACGCTGGACCTATTGAGCTTGCAATAAAAACCGCTCGCTCGCGAAGCTGCGGGACGCCGTAATCGGCGCAATTCACTACAGCCACTTCGACCTTATATCCTAGGTCGCGCTCAAGCATTTGGATCACTAGTTCAGAAAGCTTGCCCAGACGACCCTCGAAGCCGTGGTTGAGCATCTGTGGGACGTTTTCAATTACCAAGAATTTTGGACGCAAGGCTTCTGCAACTTCCAGGTAACGCAGTACCAAGTCGTTTCGAGGGTCGTGTGCCAATTGGCTATAACCGCTGAACTTGACAATTTTCCCCTTGTCACGCTGTTCTGTGCGCCTTAGTTGGGAAAAGCCTTGGCAAGGTGGTCCTCCGATCATGCAGTCTAGATCACCCTGTGCGATGCCCTTTTCCTTTAGCTTGGCGTGGATAATATCCACATCAAGTAGCCGGATATCTTCACAGATGGTCGCGGGAGCGAGATCATCATCGCGATGGTTGAATTCAAACGTCTTTAGTGCTTCAGGTTTCACATCGTTACCCAAAGCTACGCTGAAGCGCCCGGATCGCGTGAAGCCTCGAGAGGTTCCGCCGCAGCCGCAGAAAAATTCCGCGAGAGTATATTTTTTCTGGTTCATTTTTCCATGTTTCGTCTGATTCAGTGCGTCTTACGCTTAACCGCCCATTATCACATAGGCTGCCGTAGTAGAGCGTAAGCATTTCAAAGCATTCGATTCGCTGCGCTGGGAGCGGTGGAAAATCGGAAAATAATAAAGCTAACCCCATTTCACATGAAAATCTGAATTGCTCCGGATAGCAATCGCGACTGGCTGGTTTCAGCTGAAATCTGCCGATTCGCCGCACGTCGTTTTTTGAGCATCTTCTGTTAAGAAAAAACCCCGGATCGTGGTAACGATGCGGGGCTGTCAGAATGTAAAAACGAAGGAGGAACCCGTACCAATTTTCGTACCAATGATCGTGGTTTAGCACGGATCGCAATGTTGCGCTCGGACCTAACCCTTTGATTTTCATGACCCTAATAACGTACAGAGCACCCCGAAACATGGCGGTGTAATTCTGTTCCAGGGACATGAAACTACCTGTGGGGATTTTCGCAAAGGGCAAGGGTACGGTGGCGGACACAACCCTGCAAGTTCGGTGTAACGCGATTATTCGTCGCGGCCTTCCA
>Ga0157373_10003531_pt1 | contig 11817 bp, 8 predicted proteins | sample C65metaG_FD_113460 | JGI IMG/M metagenome (GOLD analysis project Ga0157373, IMG submission 113460) | Corn rhizosphere microbial communities from Kellogg Biological Station, Michigan, USA - C6-5 metaG | ecosystem: Host-associated > Plants > Roots > Rhizosphere > Soil | place: USA: Michigan...
CGCTATTTCGAGGCGGAAAGCGAAATCCGCCGGGCGATTTCGGTCATCAAGAAGCGCACTGGCCGCCACGAACCGTCGATTCGTGAATTCCAGATCGCCGACGATGGCGTGAGAGTCGGTCCCCGCCTGGAAGGCTTCCGCGGCATTCTAACGGGCACGCCCGTTTACGACGGCAACGCCAATCTTATGCCGGGTTCGAAAGCGGACTGAGGCGGCGGACGCTCCGTGGAACGCTTTCTCATCGTTGCACCGGCCGGGCGGGACGCGGAGGTCATCCGCCAACTCCTCGCCAGCGCCGGACTGGACGCCGTTGTCGACGACAACGGAGAGATTCTGCTTTCCTCCCTTACCGGCGGCCTTGGAGCGGGCGCCATCGTCACGGACGAAGCGCTTGTTCGGATCAATAAGGATCGCCTTGGTGAAGCGATCGCCAACCAGCCGCCATGGTCGGATTTTCCGTTCGTTCTCCTCACCCGTCGCGGCGGCACGCGTGAAGGTTCGAAGGCGCTCGAAGCCATAGTCAACTCGACCGTGCTTGAGCGGCCACTTCATCCGGCATCGTTGATTAGCGCAGCTCGGGCAGCGGTCCGCGCCCGCCAGCGCCAGCGCCTCGCTGCCGAATATTTGACCGAACGCGAGCAGGCGGAAAAGCAGCTACGCGACCTCGCCGATACGCTTGAGCAAAAGGTCGCGGAAAGGACCCGCGACCTTGCCGCAGCAAACGACCGGCTGACCGCCGAAATCGGCGAGCGCGAACGTGCCGAAGCACGCCTGGTCCAGGCCCAGAAAATGGAAGCCGTTGGGCAGCTCACGGGCGGAATCGCCCACGATTTCAACAACCTGTTGACGGTCGTTGTCGGCTCACTCGACCTTGCGCTTCGCCGGTGCAACGATGAGTCGGTCCACCGGCTTATCGGCAATGCTCTGCAGGCGGCCGAACGCGGGGCAACCCTGACCGCTCAACTGCTCACCTTTTCGCGGCGCCAGCGCCTTTCCCCCATTCCGATCGACATCAACAAGGTCGTTTCGGGAATGCGCGAGATGATGGCGCGAACCATCGGTCCGCAGATACGCATCGAAACCGATCTTGAGGCGGGCGTCTGGCATGCGCTGGCCGACCCGACGCAGCTTGAAATGATGGTGCTCAATCTCGCGATCAACTCGCGCGACGCTATGCAAAAGGGCGGACATATTATCATCCGGACTCGGAACGTGCCGGAGGTGCCGGCCTCACTCGCTTCGGAGCTAGAGCCGGGCGAGTATGTCTGCGTAAGCGTCCACGACGATGGCCCTGGAATGCTGCCGGAGGTGCTTGCGCACGCGTTCGAGCCTTTTTTTACCACCAAGTCGCACGGGAAGGGGACCGGGCTCGGTCTTGCTCAACTCTACGGCTTCGCCAAGCAGTCGGGCGGTGCCGCAAAGATCGACAGCGACCCGGGCAAGGGTACGGCCGTTGCCATCTACCTGCCGAGAACCCGCGAGCAACTGAGTCAGGAGGTCGTTTCCCGGCAGGACGGTCATCGCAGCAGGCGTGCCAGGATTCTAGTCGTCGATGACGATGACGACGTGCGCTCGATCACTGCCGGAACCATTGAGGAATTGGGTTTTGAAACGGTGACCGTCGCCGACGCGGAAGAAGCCCTCAAGAAGCTTCGCGACGACAGGTTCGACCTGCTCATCACCGACGTCGCGATGCCCGGAATGGACGGGGTGGAACTCGCACGACGGGCCCGTATGTCCGACTCGCGGCTGCCGATCCTGTTTTCAAGCGGATATGCCGATGTGCAGACCTTCGGCGAGGAGCTCTCCGACGAGACTGTGCTTCGAAAGCCTTTCCGCGTTGCGGATGTAGCGGCCCGGATACAGAAAATGCTCGACCTCGCTACGGAAGGCACGTCAGAGATCGACTGATTGCGAACAGACAATTGTCCGCGACTTACAGCCAGATGCCGCTCTGGACCTCTTCGGAATCCTCCACCTGGGGATTCGCGGTCGCCTCTGTGGCGGGGAGCTGCCAGACGCCTCGCGCCGCGCTCGCCCGAAATCGGTACATCATTGCCAGCTCCTCGTGCCGCTGGCGCGCCACCTTGCTCTTGGCGTTGCGGACGGCGGCATCCTCCTCAAGGGCGCGCTTCTCATAATAGCCCGCATCGGCGGTTTCCGGGCGTGGCTGCTCTACCTGCCACATGGCGAGTCTCCCTGTCGCGCCACCTTACTTCCAAATCAGGTTGAAAACATGTTGGGAATGTTCCGTAAGGGTAACATCCGGGGGGGTTTTCACGGCTCCAAAGAGCAGAATCTAAGGGGTTTTTTGGTTAATGCAGCGCTACGGGTCGGGGGCCCGAAGCACCGGGATGAGGCTTGAGGCAATGACGAACGTGAAGCGCATCGCTGCCGCCCTCGGCGCAAGTGCCTTTGTCCTCTTCGGAGCGGCATCCTGCGCGACGGGGGAGCGCGAGCAGCCGCGGCCGCCATCGGGGGCTCCAGCTCATCCGCGAGCCGCCCCGGCCGCGCCTGTCCTGTCAGCCCGCGCCTATTTCGATCGAGCGACGGCGATCGACCTGTTCCAGCTTCGCGCCGCCAACATCGCCGTGCAGCGCGGCGGTCCACGGGCGCGCAACTTCGCAATCGAATCGAAGCGGCAGCACAATGCGATCGCGGCGCAATTCAACTTCGCCGGCCGCTACCTGAACATGCTCCCGTCGCGGGTACTACCAGCCGCCTATCAGACAATCCTGACCGAGCTCCTGAACGCGCCCGACTTCGACCGCGCCTATCTCGGGCGCGAGGCTGCGCTGTGCGCCCAGGCGTCGCGGCTTCACGGCGATTATGCGCGGCACGGGCAGAGCCATACGCTTCGGCCGGTCGCGAAGTTCGCGGTCAATGCCGTCGCCTCGGAATGCCGCCTTTTGGGGACGTGACGCAAGAAATCCGCCCGTTTCAGCTGGTTAATTCGCTCGTAACCATGCTGTTCCACCATGTTTTTGCCTTCGCCGGTCAAAAGCGGCGGAATGGCATATGCGTGCAAGCTCCTCCTCGCCGCCGCGGCGCTCCTCGCGGGAGCCCCGGCGTTCGCGGAAAGTCCGACCGTCTCCTCCGCCGACTTCGCGAAGAGCGAGGCGATCATCGGCGCTCCGAGCGCGCTGGCCGCGATCCTCGCCGAGCAGGGCGCGCCGCGCCGCGTCACGGTTCCCGTGCAGCCGGCGTCCTACGGCATAGGGGACATCAGCTACGAAATCCGCGACGCGGTCATTCGCACAGGCGAACTCGCCCCGTCGTCGCGCGATCTCCTATCTCCGGCAGTACACAGCGGGAAACCGGACATATTCGGTACCGTCGCTTTGGAGGTCGGCCGCACGCCGCTCGACCGCAAGTGGCGCCGGGTCGAGAATTCGCGGGTAAGCGGCTCGGCCGCGATCTACGCCGCTTCGCTGCGGGGCCGCGATGAGACTGCGGCCGTCGAGGCAATCAACCGCTACGTCAATCGCCACGTCAGCTTCGTCGACGACAGCCGCCGCTTCGGCCGCGGCGATGTTTGGGCGAGCGCGAACGCGACGCTCTCAAGCGGCCGCGGCGACTGCGAGGATTATGCGATCGCCAAGCTGCAGATGCTCCGCGCCGCGGGCTTCTCGGACCGCGACATCTATCTCGTCGTTCTTCGCGACCTCGTCCGCCGCGCCGACCATGCCGTCGCCGTCGTGCGGACTGGCGAGCATATGTATGTCCTCGACAACGGCACCGACGAACTGCTCGATGATGGCGCGGTTTCCGACTACCGGCCGATCCTCACCTTCGCGGCGAACGGAACCTGGACTCACGGCTATCGGATCTCACGGGCTCCGGTCACCGTCGCTTCGGCTGGTCCCGCCCCCCTTGCGCCGCTTGTCCCGGCAAGCGCCGGCGATCAGCGCTCGCGAAGCGCCTCGCTCCTGGCCTTCAACACCGGCTTCAACAGGTAGGTCAGGACGCTCTTCCGGCCCGTGATGATCTGCGTGTCGCACATCATTCCCGGGGTGATCGGAAGCTGCCGGCCCTGGAATTCGAGAAAGTTGCGGTCCGTCTCGACGATCACGTTGAAATAGGCCTTCCGTTCGACCTCGTCGTAGATTGAATCAGCGGAGACCTGGACGACCTTTCCTTCAAGCCCGCCATAGATCGAGAAGTCGTAGGCGGTGACCTTGACCAGCGCCTTGTCGCCCACCTTGATGAAGGCGATGTCCCGGCTCGACGCGCGTTTCGACGAGCAGCTTGTCGCCGAGCGGGACCACTTCCATCACCTTCTGGCCCGCGTTCACGAAGCCGCCGATGGTCGTCACCTGGACGTCGTTGACGACTCCGTCGGCAGGCGAGCGAAGCTCGTTGCGGTTGAGCTTGCCTTCGGCGCCGCGAAGCGATTCTACGTTGACCGCGAGCTTGGTCGCGATCTGGCTGCGCTCATCGAGCGCATCCTGACGGAACGTCGCGGTTGCCTCGGCTGCCTGCGCCATGGACTCGCGGACTCCAGCCATTGCCCGCGACTGCTGTTCGCGAGCGGCGGCGATCCGGCCCTGGAGGTCGATGACCTCACGGCGGGCGTCGAGAAGCTCGGTCTGCGGTACGATATGCTTGGTGGCCAGCGGCTCCAGCATGGCCACCTGCTTTTGCGCGAGGCCAAGGCTGTTCGTCAGGCTTGAAATCGTCGCGGCCGCTTCGCTCGCTTCGCGCCGCCGCTGTTCCGCGGTCGCCTGCAGAGCGGCGACCTTGCTACCGAGCGCCGATTGGCGTGCGGCGCGAAGTGCGGCCTCGTTCTGGCACTCGGGGCCTTGGGCGGCGGTGCAATCGATCTTGCCCCCATTGGCCTCGGCCTGGAGCCGCGCCGATCGGGCCTCGAGCGACTCCGTCTCGGCCTGGATCTGGCCCACTTCGGACGTGCTCTGCGGATCTTCGAGCCTCGCCAGAAGCTGGCCCTTGTGGACCCGCTCGCCGCCGCGAACGAGAAGCTCGCTAAGCGTCGCCGGAGCGGACGCCTGTATGAGCTGCACCTTGCTTGAGGGAATGACCCTCCCCTGTCCGCGAGTCACCTCATCGACGGGCGCGAGCGCGGCCCAGATCAGGAACAGGAAGAACGCTGCGGCAGAGGCGACGATCACCAGCCGAGCGCCGGTCAGCGGCTGCCGGGGCTTGGGGATCGGTCCGATGAACGGCAAGGTCGCCATGCTCAAAACTCCACTACCGCGCCGCGCCAACCGGGACGGCGGCCGAGGCCACCGCGACCGGAGCAGCCGGCTTGATCTGTTGCTGTGCGGCGAGGACCTGCGACGCCGCCGACCGCGTTTCGCGCGGATCGGGGATGTTCAGGGTCCAGCCCTTGGACGTGTCGAGAAGCCCGCCGACGTCATTCGGCGCGCGAGCGATCGGCGGGCCGTCGTACACCGACTTCTTCGACTCGGAGCTCGATGCCGAATTAGACGCCAGGTAAATGCGCGCCGGCCGAAGCGAAGCCGGATCGGCAGGCTCGCCGACATAGCGGCCGGCGAAGGCCCGCGGCTGTCCCCAGGATCCCGGCCAGCGGTAGAAGATATGCGCGCCGATCTGACGAACCTTCGCCAGCAGCGGAGCCCAGCGCGGAGCGACATAGTCGGCGTGATAATGGGTCGCTTCTCCGACCGAACGCTCGACGTAGCCGGCAAGAGCGGCCTTCGCGATCGCTCGGGCCTGCTCCCATGCGCCAGCTTCCGGAGGGCGATAGAGCGCGCCGTCGCAGACGAAAGTGAACTGTCACACGCCGGTACTGGATCCATGGTAGACGACACCGCAAACCGACTTCGGGAAAGCGGGATGGCGGACGCGGTTGAGCACGACCTGGGCTACCGCACGGCGGCCCGCCAGCGGCTCGAAGCCCGCCTCGTAATAGACCGCCTGGCTGAGGCACAGCAGCGCCCGGCGCTCATCGACCTCGTCGCCCGAAACCACGAACGGCCGGGCGGACGCAACCGGCCCGGACGTGAGCGGCATTGCCGCGTTTATGATCTTGGCTTCGTCACCGACGGCTTGAAGCTGCACCGAGTGAGTGCCGCTGGTCGCTTCGACCAGAAATGCCGCCTTGGCCGGAACGATGGGATCGGATGAATTGACGGCGTCCGCACGCGACGACGCCACGGTCCAGCCGGTCGCGGCCAAAACCAGGAGCGCCGATCCGGAAAGGACCGAAACCCGCCGAGCGACCCGCCGCTTGGCCTGCTGCGCAGCGGTCATTCGCCCGCCCCCCTCTTCGCCGCAGCCGACATGTGCTTGAGCACTTCGTCGCGAGGACCGTCAGCCAGGATCTTTCCACCGTCGATAACGATCAGGCGGTCGAGGATCGAAAGCATGTTGTGCCGGTGAGTGGCAACGACCAGCGACTGGCCGCTTCCGAGCGCGGTCTTCAGATGCTCGATGAAATAGAGCTCGGTCTGCGTGTCCATCGAGCCCGTGGGCTCATCGAGGAACAGCATCTTCGGCGGGTGCACGAGCGCCCGCGCGAGGATCAGCAGCGCACGCTGTCCACCCGACAGACGAGAACCCCGCTCCCCGACCGGAAGGTCGAATCCCGCGGCATCGCGCGAAAGAAAGATGTCGGCGCCGGAGCGAACCACCGCCTCGATCAGCTCGGCATCGTCGGCCCGCGCCGACCCGAGCTTGAGATTGTCGCGCACCGTGCCGCTGAAGACCTCTGCGTCCTGCGCGACGAAACGGAAGTTCTCGCGCAACTGGTGCGGGTGATACTGGCGGCTGTCGAGGCCATCGACCAGCAACTCGCCGTTTGTCGGCGGATAGAGGCCACAAAGCACCCGGCCCAGTGTCGACTTGCCCGAAGCCACGCGGCCGATGATCCCGATCCGCTCGCCCGGAGCGATCGAGAGATTCACCGCGGAAAGCGAATCGCGTCCGGCGTTGGGATAGCGGAAAGTAACGTCGACGAGCTGGATCCGACCGGAGCTGACCTCGGGTACGATGCTGCGCATGGCCGACTGGCGCTCGTCCTGGATCTCCATCATCTGCTGGAGCGAGTTCAATGTCGCGAACGCCTGGCGCTGGCGGGTGATCAGGAAGGCGAGCTGGCCGACCGGCTGCAGAGCGCGCCCCGCCAGCATGACGATGGCGATGATCGCGCCCATCGACATCTCGCCGGCGTTGAACCGGTAGAAGCCGCCGATCAGGAGGCAGACGCTGATCAGCTGCTGCGAAACGCTGGCGAGGTTCACCGCGATCGCGGTCAGCCGCCGCATCTTCTCCTGCGTGCGCGCGGTCATTTCCGAATAGCGCTTCCAGCGGCCGAGCATCTGCCCTTCGGCCCGCGCCGACTTCAGAGTCTCGGCGCCCGCGATCGATTCGACGAGGACGCTATGCTGGAGGCTGGAATCGGCCTGCGCTTCGATCGCGGCCGTCGCCATCGCGCGCTGCAGGCTCATCCCGGCGACGAACATCATCGCCATGATCGCCATCGGCACGAGCACCAGCCAGCCCGCGAGAATGGTGATCAGGCCCAGGAACAGGACGAGGAAGGTGACGTCGACTACGAGCACCACCGTCGTCGAAGCGAAGAAGTCGCGGACGAGCTCATACTCGGAGACCCGCTTGGCAAAGGCTCCGGTGCTGCCCTGGCGTTCGGTCATGGGCAGGTTCATCACCTTCTCGAACAGCTTCTGGGCGAGCTTCGAGTCGAGCTTTCGGCCGATATCGTCGATGACCTGGGCGCGCGCGATGCGAAGAACGAAGTCGAACGCGAAGGCAAGGAGGACGCCTGCCGCGAGCACCCACAGGGTCGAGATCGCCTTGTTCGGAATGACTCGGTCGTAGACGTTCATCGTGAAGAGCGGCAGCGCTAGCGCCAGCATGTTGACGATGAAGGCGGCCAGCAGCACGGGCCAGAATTCGCGCCGGACCTTCCACACTTCCGACCAGAACCAGTGAGTGCGCTTCGCCTTGTCCCACGGCCGCTCGGCTTCCCGCTCCCTGGTGGGATCGGTTTCGACCAGGACAGCGTGACCGTCATAGACACGCTCGATCTCCTCAAGCGCGACCCACGTCGGCTCGCCCATGCCGGGCGCGTAAACCAGCCCGTCCTTGTCCTTCACGTCGAGCAGGACCGCCGCGCGGTCTTCCGACAGCTGGAGGACTGCCGGGCACTTGCGCGCCGGCCAGCCGCGAAGCCGCCGGGATAGGGATTCCCCGCGCATTCCGATCTGGTCGAGCGCGGGCTCGACCTGGTGGAAGGGAAGCTTGCCGTCCGGCGTCAGAGCGAGACCAGCGCAGATGAGAACGGCCGACGACGGCCGGTCCGCCTCTCGCGCGAGATACGCAATGCAGTCGATGACGGGGTCGATCTCACGCGGAGGCGCAGATTCGAGCCAGTGCATGGAGCTCAATGCCCGTCCTCTCTCGTCTCAGCGGCCCGGCGTTTCGGCAGGGGGCGTGGTGGTGTCGACCGGGGTTCCGGCCGGGTTGGTGAGCGTCTCGCCCGGAGTCGCGCCCGCGGGCGTTCCGCCGGCGGGAGCCATCATTGCAGGGCTCTGCAGGCTGTTCTCCATCAGGTCCGCGGCGGGGATCGGGTTCACATGGAAGCGTTCCCGCTGTCCGCCCTGAGCCGCTGCCGGAATCCCAACCCCAAGCGCCTCGACGAGCCGGTTGGCCGCGGCAAGAACCCGGTACTGCGCATAAAGCTTGGCGAGGCGCGCCGTTTCCGCCTGCGCCTGCACGTTATACCGCGAGTTCTGGGCGTCGAGAACGTCAAGCAGCGAGCGGCGGCCGACATTGAACTGCTCGCGATAGGACAGCAGCAGGTCGTCGGAGATCCGGCTCTGCACCTCGAGCTCGCTGGCGAGCGCCGACTGGTTGGTGAGCCGGTTCCACGCGTTGCGCGCGTCTTCCTCAGCCTGGCGGGTCATTTCGAACAGCCGGCCATGAGCCTCGTCGGCCCGGCCCTGCTGCTCGCGGACGTTCGCTTCCTTGATTCCGCCGTTGTACAGGTCCCAGCGAAGCACTCCGAGCGCCTGCAGGTCTGTGGTCCGGCCGGCAAAGCCGTCGATGTCGTGGCCTGCGCGAGCGCGAGCCTCGATGTTGAAACGGGGGCCGAGCTCCGCCTTCGCCTTGCGCACATCCTCGCGCGAAGCGCTGAGGTCGGCGATCGCTTCCTGGACCAGCGGATTGTTGTCGCGGGCAAGCTGCTCGGCGTCGTTCAGAGTGCCCGGCATGGCCTGCGAAAGATCTGGCGGCATGGTCGCGGAATCCATCGGAACGCCGGTCAGAGTCTGGAACTCGATTGCGGCCGCCGAAAGGTCCTCTTTCGCCTGCGTCACCTTGGCGCGAGCCGACTGAAGCCGCTCCTGCGCCTGCTGCTGATCGGCGATGCTGATCGATCCGTTCTGGACGCCCTGACCAAGATCGCCGGCGAGGCGCTCGTGGAACGCGACATTGTCCTGCGCGATGGCGACGAGGCGCTGCTGCAGCAGATAGTCGATGTAGGCGCGCGCAACGTTGAGTGCGACAAACTCTGAGCGCTCTTCGGCCCGCGCGGCGGCCGCATCGGTCCGAGCGGCCTGGCGGCGGATTTCCGCCTCGCGGGCTCCGCTGTCGAAAACGTTCTGAACGAGGATGAGGTCGCCCTCGATAGGCCACAGGGTCTCGTCGGCGATTCCGATCGAGCGGCGAGTCGGGTTGCGCAAGGTGCGAAGGCCCGCCGAGCCCTCGACGGAAATTCGCGGATAATAAAGCCCCTGCGCCTGGACCCGTTCCTCCTCGGTCGCGACGCGGTTGGCGACCGCCTGGTGGATCTGCGGATTGGTCGAAAGCGCCGCCTGGACGGCATCGCGAAGATCGATCGCGTTCGCCGGAGTGGCGCTTAGAAGCACCGCCCCCGGGATAATAAGACTCCAGTGTCTGCGTTTCATGTTCAAGTAACCCCCTGCTCTTTCATCCGGGGCGCGACAAACGCGCGCCCCTGAACTGTGATCTCTAGCCGTGTGCCGGCGGGACCGCGTCGTGATGGAGCATCATGGCCTCCATCGAAAACACAGTTTCCGCCCCTGCGAAACCGGGCGCCGCAGCAGCGTGCCAAGCCGGCACATTCGCCGAAACCTGGGTTGCCAGCGCATCGATCGCCGGATTCGCACCGTTATGGCCCGGCAGATTGTTCAGCACGGCCTCGATCGCCGAGTGCGCTCCCCCGCCCCCTGCGAGCGAATCTGCGATGACCTTGCCGACGACCTGGTTGTGCGCCGCGCCCTGGAGGTCGATGCCCTGGGCTGAACCGCCGATGTTGGCGAACCCCGCCAGCTGCTGGGCCGAAGGCATTGCGATCTCGGCGCCCGCGATTCCGGCAGCCATGGTGAAGTCGCCGTGGGCCGGAGCTTCGGTCGCCTGGACGAGCGCGGTCATCGCGGCGGGTCCCGAGTGCGAGTCCAGCTGGAAATGAGAGTCGGCCGTGAAGACGGGCTGGCGGCTCTCGTTGCTCACCTGCTGGAATTGCGTTTCCGAATGAGCCGAAAGGAGGTCGCTTACCTGGCTCGACGAGACATGTGCGACGGACTCGAGAGCCACCGGCGCGAATGCCTGAGCGTGGAGCGCCCCCACGTCGCCATGCAGCGGATCCGCGCTGAAGTGCGGCTGTGCGGCCAGCGGTTCCGAAGCCAGCCCGGCTGCCGCGATCGCTCCGATCAGCAGCGCATTGCTCGACAGCGCCGTGGACGTCCGGAGATCGTCGTTGGCGGCGCGAGCGCTGGTCGCGAAGATCGCGTCGGCGAGGCTGCCCGTCGAACCGTCGGCCCGCGTGTAGCTGCCAGTGCCGACGACCTGCACGTCGCCGTTCGCGGCTTCGTAGCTGATGCCGTCGGTGCTGAGCGAGATCGCGCTGATGCCGCGAGCCGCAAGCGTCTGATACTCGCCCGCGTCGACCGCGCCGTTGCTGTTCGCGTCCTGCCACACGCCGAAGCTTGCGAAGCCGGGGTCGGCCGAGCTCAACTGCCCATCGTGATTGGAGTCATAGGCCGACAGCGCCTGGAGGTCGCTGACCCCATTGTGGCCGAACACGAACTCGGACGAGGAATCGACGGTGCCGTTGGCGTTGCCGTCGCGGACGAGGATGCCGTCCTCCGGGCTCGCCCAGGCGGTGGCCACAGTGCCGTCGCCATAATTGTAGGTCACGCCGTCTGCGGCGGACAGGAAGTGCACGCCGTCGCCGTTGAGGTCGAGCACGACCGGGGCGGCTGGAGCCAAAGGTGTCAGGCCGTCCTTGACGTGAACCGTGAAATTGCCCGTCGACGTCAGGTCGCCATCCCCGTCCGACAGCTGGACGCCGAAGCCGATCGTCTTGTCGATCGAGCTCGACTGCACGCCCACCGACACGAGGTCGATTTTGCCGGAGCCGGCGTCAGGCGTGTAGGCATCGATCCAGTCGATGAACTTTCCGCTCGTCGCGGTCAGCGTGAACGTCCCCGGTCCCGAGAAGGTGGCGTTGCTCGAGGTCCCGTCCGTGTAGTGAAGGACGAATTCGAACGTGCCTCCGCTTGCGTAGCCGATCGTCTCGAATGTCGCCGTGCTGATGTTCGGCAGGTTTACCGCGGGGTTGGGCGGCGCGTAGCCTCCGGGGCCGTCGAAATCGTCAGGCGGCTCGCCGAAATCGAACCGCATCAACTCGCCGGCCGTGAAGTTGTTGTTGTCGACGCCCCAGCCTGCGGTCGAGCCGTTGATGTTCGCGATCGTGACGCCGGCAGGAAGCTGGTCGGTCCCGTTGAACCAGTCCGCCTCGTCGAACGATGCGTCGGTGTGCCACCCCGTGAGGATCGCAAGCGGATCGACGCC
>Ga0157373_10003532_pt1 | contig 11809 bp, 15 predicted proteins | sample C65metaG_FD_113460 | JGI IMG/M metagenome (GOLD analysis project Ga0157373, IMG submission 113460) | Corn rhizosphere microbial communities from Kellogg Biological Station, Michigan, USA - C6-5 metaG | ecosystem: Host-associated > Plants > Roots > Rhizosphere > Soil | place: USA: Michigan...
ATCTAACACCTTTGAGCTGATTGCCAAAGAGTGGTTGCAGATGAAAGACTGGGCCGAAATTACCAAAACACGCCGACTGGATATGCTTGAACGTGTTGTTTTTCCCGCAATAGGTAAGCTCCCAGTCAGAGAGATCACCCCACACCATGTCCTTAAAATTCTTCAGGAAACTGCCAAACGAGGAGCACCGACAGTTGCCGCAGAAGCCCGTCGCACCGTTTCATCAGTTTTCGAGTTGGCAGTGGCAACACTTAGAGCTGACAGCGATCCTGTCTGGCCTGTACGCAAGGCGCTTCCGGCGAATAAGACACAGCACAAACAGCCATTGAACCCACAGCTAATCGGGAAGCTATTAAACTGTTTTGATAACAGTCGCGGCTCATATCAGGTTAACTATTGCATGTGGCTAATGTGGTGGACGCTGGCGCGGCCAGCCGAAGTCACCGAAGCTGAATGGGTAGAATTCGATCTCGATAATGCACTATGGACCATTCCGGCAACGCGCATGAAAGCTCGTAGGGAACATGTTATTCCCCTCCCCTCTCAAGCCGTCAGTATGCTCAGAACGCTACAGGGATTAACCGGGCATCGACACCATCTCTTTCCGGGCAGGGATAATCCGCTAGGTCCAATGACATCACACTCTCTGCGTCAGTTACTTAAAAGCCTCGGCTGGAGCGGTACTTATAGCCCACATGCAACCAGAACTACAGGCAGTACACGTTTAAACGAAATGGGCTATCGACCTGATGCGATAGAAGCTCAGCTTGCGCACGCTGATACCAACAACGTTCGCCGCACGTACAACCATGCAACTTACCTCGATGAGCGAAAAGTGATGATGCAGGAATGGGCGGATAAACTTGATGGATGGGTAAGCAGCACTCATAGCAGTGTTGATGTTTCGTAAACAGTGAATACCAGATGCTTATAGCTTTCGGAATTTTTGTTTATCGAACTTAGCTGACCAGCCCTCAGGATTAGATACAACCTTCAGTTAGTAAGGTCGGTTGGTTTTTCTTCATATTTCCCGTTTCGCCATCACGCTGCAAATTCAGCCGAAGTCTGGTAATTTAGCGATGAATGTGGATGGCATTAGTTATAATCCTGCCGCCAGTCATTAATCGTTTTCCTGGCGTGAACGATATCGCTGAACCAGTGCTCATTCAGGCACTCATCTCTTCTAAATCGTCCGTTAAAACTTTCAATAAATCCGTTCTGAGTGGGCTTACCCGGCTGGATAAGACGCAGTTCCACACCAAAAGCCCATTGCTCCAATGCGCGGCTGGTAAATGCCTGTCCCTGATCGGTTATTATCGTCGCGGGATAGCCACGAAACAGCGCGATACTGCCGAGAATACGCGCGACCTGTATGCCCTGCATTTTTCGCCCGATAGGGAACCTCTTCAGCCTAATCTCAAAAAATGACTGCCCGTAATATAGCATAAAATATCCAACTATTTCATGTGATTACGTTTTTTATTATAAAGTAAGGCTATTCTTTATGCTGATTAGTCAAGCTTCTGAAATCCATCTGGCGACTTAATAAGAAGTATGTTTGGTTGCCAAATGAAGCCTGATTAATCATTCTACTATAGTAGCTACTGGTGGTGACCCTGATATTAGATGGCTCTACAACTTGGTGTGATTCTTGTAAATTTGATATATATAGGAAAGAATACTGATGTACTGTCCTCGACCACACACATCAGGATGACCGCTACAATGCATTAAAGTTTCAGGCGTATCACACTAAGAAAAATGGTAAATCATATTAATAAAAAGAGGGTATTTCAATGGATGTTAATCAAATGATTGCTGGCAGAGATAGTAACGGGAATATATTGTTGGATGGTACAGAACGTGGCAATTTAACTATCCACTCCTACAATGTTGTTCCAAACAATTATTCACAACTTTGTGCAATGATTGAATCGAACACCGTAACAATAAGACTACAGAATGCTTCAGCGTTTGAGGAGAGAGAACAATTCAATATACAGTTTGATGTCAGTCTTGATGATGAACAAGATACTTATGTTCTGACTGATGGTGGATGGTTTCCGCTAATGGTACTTCCGAAAAACACTCTGGTTCTAGCAGACAGAAATGTTATTTCCGCAATGCAGTACCGTTATTTCTTAGGTAAGAAAAAGAAGAACGCCGAACCTGATTATTTCGATTCTATCTTTTTAAGTCATAGCGATATGGAATTTGATGTTACTTTATTTGCACTCGAAGGGAACCAGAAGCAACCGCCAACACCGTTAGTAATTGATCAGCAATATCACATTGCGAAAGAGATCATGCGGCATGCTTTACCACACATCAAGGTGGCTATTTTTCGTGGAGGAAGCAATTACTGTCATACGCTTTCTGATACACTAAGACCCCAGATGCTGCAAAGGATGGAATTTCTCCACGAGATTGCACCGAAAATAAACCGGGAAATCACATCAAAAATAAGGAAAGATCTCGCCGAAAAGGTATTCAACTCTGCAAAAAAACACAAACTACGAGCCAATGATCTCGCTGTGATTCTGGTTTTTCTGAGAATTACGATGGAAGGCAAAAAAACCGCAGCTACAGAGGTTATCAAAGAAAGCCAGATCTATAGCCTTGATGATGCATTCAACACAGCTGCTGATCTAATGGCATTAGAGATACTTCTTAATTATATACATTTGCCTGAGCTTAAAAAAAATGGGATGCAGGTTGCCTATATCACAAAAGATAAAGGTATAGCTAAAATCGGAGCATTAATTCTTAATCAAATTCACTGCCATTCTGGTGGTGGTACTAGAACCTTGACTACGACGTTCCCATTTAATATTTTTTCCGACGATGATGAGACACAGCAACTCGTAAACGAATACTTGCAATAATACATACCCTTATCCTGAAACAGACGGTTTCACACATGGCGATCCGTCTGGATGGCTGAGTGGGCTAACGGTTCGCAGTGCCAAAAACTTGGTGCAACCAACTTCGGAGACGCCAACCGCTATGGCACTATTTTGCTGGTCAGCGGTGCTAGCCCCTTACGGTACCGGAGTCCGTCAGTAAGGGGGAACAGATAGATTTCAATGAAGAAGTGTAATTTATTGATTAATAAATATTTAAATTGACCTCTTATCAGCGTTTACTGTTCCGTTGCTCCCCAAACCCAAAATTAAGGATATGACTATGACGTTAGACGCGAGAGAAGATATGCAGGTGCAAGAGGCTATTCAAAATCTGTTTTCAGGTTCAGTGCCAGAACGTGAAAATGAGCTTTCTCAATTAATCAGTGACCTGCAAATCGTTTTCCAAATGCTTCCTGATGAGCATACGGATGGCCGGGTAATTATGGATGCAGGTGTATATCGGTTTGTTCGATTCAATCACCGTGTTGTTCGCTCCTTCTGGATAGGAGCATTCGCAGCATGGGAGGGTTACAGAGCAATTGCACAAAGTGACGATATCAGTGCGGTTGATATTGGTAGGTTCAAAGGGCTTGTTGCTTCATTTGAGGTGACCATAGCAAATCAGCAGGCCGATGAAGACCCGCTACCGAATGGAATACCAGAGCCTGGTGTTTTACCTGATAAGGTTGCTGATCCGCAAGGGCGTGCAGCCGCAGAGCTTGCAATAATTGCACTGTGCTGGGCTTTCTTGCACGAAATTCGCCATATTAGGCACCAAAGAGAAGGAACTAGTGCAGGGGCATTTGGGACGCCAGAATGTAAACGGAATGAGGAATTTTCATGCGATGAATTCGCTACAAAATTCGTTCTTGAGAAAATGGTAGATTATTCAGCTGGCAGCGGGGATGATTTTTCTCTGGTTCGAAGGAAAAGAGAACTTGGAATTTACCTCGCATTATTTTCACTTACCTTGCTGTCTAAGGATAAGTGGGAAGAGTCCGATTCTCATCCATCTGTTCAAGAGCGGATAAACGCCGTCTGCGAAATAATGGGCCATGATCGTGATGAGACGGCAGGTGTTATTGCACATGCTGCCTTTGCTACGTTGCGCGAAATTTGGCCATCTGCGCCGATGGTTCTTGCCGCTTCAGCGTAGCGCCACGATGCGTTCATAAGTGGCAGTATCAGGCGTTCGTCCGGCATATCAGTCCGAAGCCTTCACCAGCACCAAGGTCTTGAGCTGGTGAAGGCTTCGTAGTCGTCGCGGGCAATTTGTTGGGCCAGTTTCAAAAGCATGTGCTGTACGGACTCTAGGACGATGCGCGGCACGCCCTGCGCTTCTGGCTCCAGTTCGATCAAGTCGATGATGCCGGGCACTGAAAGCCGGGACCCTTGAATAGTCTCATTATCCCTATTGGGATTCTGCGTCTCCAGCAGCAAGATGATGGCAGCCATAAGACCGCCATCCCGCCAGTTCAACCCCGACGTTTACGCTTCAGGCGTGCCTGTTCGCGCCTTGTTAATCGCCGGGGATTACGCTTTCTGTTCGGCTTCGACTCGACGAACTGGCTTACAGCCATCTCTTTCTTCGTTGCATTCACTGGCTTCAACTCTGCGATTATTGTACCCAGCGCAGCCACACAAGAAGACCAGTAAGCCCAGACTTCACTTTTGTTGAATAGCTCCGTTTCATGCGTTACCAGCGCCCTTTTTACCCTGCGCGACATACGGCTGTCTACATCACCCATGGCATGCCTGGCCCATGCTTTGGCGCTGTTACTCTTTGGCCGCGATGACTCAATGAAGTCATTAACCAGAACGGATTTAAGCTTTCCTTCATAAACCACAATGCGCCCGAACGGGTTTTTCAGCTCAGCGAGTTCCGCCAGCATGACAGACCATGCACCAGAACGCCGACCAGGTATGATACGCGCTTCTATGCGCAGAAAACCGTCAAACTCCTCCTGGTTGATCTCAATAAACTGTTCCTGCCTGGCCTTGCCGTTCTTTAATACAACCTCACTACGCTGGTTAAAACCCAGCGAATTCAGCACACCTGCATATACCTTCTCATAAAGGTTAAACCGTAGCTCAGACCGCTTCCCGCCTAAGTTCAGACCAGGTAACCCCTTAAAATTAATGTGGTCCTTGAAGGCAGATATTCCCTTTAAATCCCAGACATAGTCATTGAGTTTGCAACCATATACATCCAGAGCGACATCAATGCGGGTTACCCAAGACCGCGCTAACAGACGGTAGAAAATGGCACCGAATCGGTCGCTCAGCCATCCCAGCATGTGATCCATCGCTTTTGCATCCATATGCTGCGGCCGGAACTCGAAGCGTATCCCACCTGTCTTGACGCGACGAGGTCCCCAGTTGATGTGCAGAAGCATGGGTGAGTCATCATCCTTCCGATATACTGACAGCCCATATTTATAGGGATGAGGCTTACCTGCTTTATTCTGCGTTGATTTGCGTTCAACACGATACTGCTTCCATTTCCTCCCAAAAATGCGCTCAAGCTTCTGCAAGAACTCCTCTTTCTCTTCCTCACTATGGAAGCGAGAAACTGATGTAATACCATCAGCTCGCATTTTCATTCGGTGTCCATAGCTACTACAGCAGATTTCAGTTGATATATTGAGTTCAACATTCTTCTTGTTAAGCCAGTTATTGTTCAGAGTCATTGTTGTTCCTTTCAGGCATTAACCTGGTGGGGAACAGAGAGCAATAGCTTCCCGTACAGTTATTGTTGATAACTGTTCTTTACTGTTGGTTTAATTAACTCAGCGTCAGCCTTGACTGATATGTTCTCTGTTCATGCTTTTAAGTGCGCTTATAACGTGCTGTTAGACGCACATATATTTACTGAACACGCTGACGGTCAGCCAGCCACTGGTTAACTTCGTGCTCGTAGAAACCTACCGAACGTATACCCAAACGGACCTGCCGTGGAAATTCGTTACGCTGGAGCATTCTGTAGAGCGACGCCCGACTAATGGCACAACGCTCAAGAACTTCCGGGACTTTGATGATACGAATAGTGGTCATGACACACCTATTTTTAGTCGACATCACCTGATGCCAAAGGTGTTTTTACAACCACGCAATTTATTGATTTTTATATCAATAATTTTCCATAAAACTGACAGTCAGTATTATTAATTGACAGTACTGACCGTCAGTAAGTAACATACAATTCAAACGAAGATACTGACTGTCAGTTCGCCAAGAAAAACTGACTGTCATGTTAAAAACCTGATTGTTCCAAACCAAAACTGACGGTCAGTAATGATGAGAAGAATGTTTTCATGCCCAACATTGACAGACGTACATTAACCCAAAAAGAACTTACTGCGCTGAGAGAGAAGGAACGCGAGTACAAAAAAAACAGCAGGAAAAAGAGCGGTTCGCTTGAGATTCCCGTTAGCAAAGAAATGTTATCAATGATAGAAAAAATAAGTAAAACGCTTACCTTCCCCCTACCCGCATCTTCAACACCTGGCCGGATGGCGACAATATCCCATGTGTTCGAGTATTTGCTTAAAAAAGAAACCGGGTCTGAGTTCTACCAAATTAAAAAAATCGCTCCTAAAAGGCTTTTTCGCCTGCACAATACAGTGTGGTATCTGAAAAACATTAAGGGCATGAACGAAGAGGGAATTGCCGAACTCATGACTGAAAAAGAGGAATTAACGCCAAAAGCAGTTTTTGAGGGGAGCAAGGAGCGGAAATGGTCTGAGAAGACTGTAAAGTCTCTACTGGATAAGCAGAAAGTTTACGACAAAATCCATAAGCTGAATGAAGAGTGATTCACCAGCACCGGATGTGCCTGCTGGCGTTCATTTTCATACCCTCTTCACGATGGTCATAACGCGTAGTCGTGGATATGTCGCTGTGCCCTGCCAACTGGCGTACGGTATTAATATCCACGCCCTGCTCTAACAAGCGCGTAATGAAAGTCCTGCGCATATCGTGAGGAGTAAAACGCGCTATGCCTGCGTCCTGCTGTAACTGCGCCAGGATGCCGGTTAAACCGGTTGTTGTCAGAGCATGTCTGACAACCCTGCCGTTGCGCTGAATACGGTTAAACAATGCATCCCCGGCCTCTTTCACTCCACTGTCTTTAATCCATGCGCGGATGGCTTTATCTACCATTGCCGCAACGTGTATCTCCCGGTATTTACGCCCCTTCCCCTGCCTCACTGTAAGGATGCCGTTGTCATAGTCCCGGCACTCAAGGTTGACCAGTTCCCCGGCCCGCAAACCCGCACCGCAAAGGGTCATGACAATGGCGACATCACGACAGCAGCGGATACGTTGCGGATGCTGTTTAGCGGCCTGAACGAGTGCTCGAACCTCCTCCCGGCTGAGTGCCCTGCCCTTGCGCTGGTTATCGCCATTGACGCGCTTAACTGCCCGGATTCGGGCAAGGGTGTCCGCCTCCAGGCAATTGAGGTTAAAGGCCGTCTGCGCTATGCCCCGGAGTGCTGACAACGCCATGTTAACCGACGACACGGCGTAACCGTCATCCAGCAGTGCCGCACGTACTTTGGCGACAGCTGCGAAGCTAAGTTGCTCCCAGGGGTAGCTGGCTGCATCCGCACCGCGTTTGAGTATGATGGCGCTACGGTTTAACAGGCTGGTGATACCTCGCCGTCCCGACGGCGCAAGACCGCTGATATAGGCGTCCAGCACGGTAGTTTCCACCACCGGCGCGACCTGGCGCAGCGCAGCCCTGCTCATGCGTCTAACCTGCTATAACATGTATTAAACCAGGTAACTGTCTGCATCACATCAGCCCTCGCTCAGCCAGGGACACCGTCTCAGTCCCGGCCACAATAAAGTGGTCCAGTAACCTGACATCCAGCATTTCCAGAAGCTCCTGCAATCTTTTAGTCATCTGGATATCGCATTTACTGGGTTCAGGTTCGCCGCTTGGGTGGTTATGGACAAGGATGACGGCGGCGGCGTTATGCCTGAGTACCCGCTTAATAACCTCCCTGGGGTGGACGTTAACAATGTTTATCGAGCCTCTGAACAGGGTCTCGCGATACAGAAAATGATGCTGGTTATCGAGCAGGATGATGCCAAACTCTTCGTGTTCCAGCAGGGCCATTTCGTACATTACATACCGCCTTACATCATCAGGGGAGCAAAGTTGAACACCTGGCTGGTAGTACCGGCTGATGATGTCGCGGGCACGGTCAAGGATGCGGGTTTCGCGAAGGGTAAACGTCGTCATATTCAGAACTCCCTTTCGATAAAGTAAATGGCTTCGGGAAACAACTGGCGGCGGGTCACGCCAGTACGTAAGGAGAAGGCTTTGCGAGGCATGGTGGTTCGCCCGTTACTGTCGAAGAACCAGAGTGTTTCTTCATCCATTTTGGTGATAAGGGACCAGTGAAACTGATCGCTGACCATAATCAGGCGGGAGTGGTCTGTTACCGCTAGGAACCGCCTCATTTCGCTGAATACACGCCCTTCCACAAGACTCCGGCTTTCATCGAAAGGTTTGTAGATTTTGACCGGAAACTGGCGGTTATAGTGACCTTTCTGGAGTACCTGCTTAATCAGCCAGTCGAGCTGATTTTCATCTATCCCTTCTGCTAACCATTCATGTAATGGCCACCGTTGCTGGTAGGCCTGAAAAAGCCGGTTCATGAGTGGTCTGCGCTTCACCCTGCCGTCGTAGAGCCAGCTCAGCATATTGACCAGACAGTACGCGCCGCAAAGACTATCAAGCTCCCCTTGTACTGACGCGTGTATCCCACTGTTTGCAGTCACAGATCATATCTCCGTTGTAATAATGGGTAATCAGTGCGGTGGGATTAGCTTTCCCAGATAACCGTGGGCGTGTAGATATTCAGGAAGTGATAGTGGACAAAGTTACGCTGCCAGAGAGCAAAGATGTCGCGCCCTTCCCCTGGTGGTAAATCACCGGCATAGGACAGAAAGACATAACGCTGACTCCAGTTAATATCGACCTCTTTTTCGAGCTCCGGGTCTATGCCCATATATTTGAAGTCAGTGATATAATCGAAATACCATTCATCATTGCGAGAAATAAGCCTTATTTCGACAGGATGGAAGCCACCATTTTCAAAGCTATAGTTGATATCCTTGAATAATAAGGTGATGGCATAGTTATTAGGTTTGAGAGGTGGTTTCTTGCAGATTTCAGAAAAAATAATATTAATCAGTTCCTGACTTATGGGCATAGACAGCCCTTCCTGACGGATAATATTCATCATGTTTATTCCGGTAGATATACGTTTATATTGATGACACAAAAAAACTAATTATCCATTACCCGTACTGACTCTATAGACAATAAACGCCCTCCCGTCAGAAGGGATATAAAATAAAATGCTAAGTTGGAAATCAGCTTGAGTATCAGCCACTGAATAATATGACACTATCCAGTAATGACATTTTACCAGGAATATACTTTCAATGCAAATAGTTTAACTTGAGAACTAATTTTATTGTGGTTTTGTGAATTCATCTAAAAAATGGATAAGGCTTTTCTTTTTAGAGCTATCTAGCTTATTCCAGACTTGATCGAGACGCTGTTTTAATTCGGCATCAAGTCCAGCCACAAAGTTAGACGGTATATTAGAAACGTTTAAATCCTCCATGCAATCAATAAAGAACCAGCTTATTGGCGTTTTTAATGCAGCTGCAATTTTAACTAAATGAGCAACGTTGATCTTATTAGTTCCCCGCTCGTAGCGAGAGATTTGCTGCTGAGAAATATCGATAGTCTCTGCGAGATCGGCTGCAGTTAGCCCAGCTTCCTTACGTCTGGTCTGAATACGCTGCCCTACCAACTTATCAGCTGAATCTGCCACCAGTTTAACCATCATTTCATCTCCAGGACGTCCATAAGAGGAAGTCTGGGGCTTTTTTACTCTTGCATGAACATCACCAATGGACATAAAATCGATAAAATACTCACTTATGGACAATTACATGCTATAACTGAGCAATCGAGTGGTGCCAAAATCACCATTAGTTGAATCTTCGAACAAAGGTGGCCTGAAAAGGGGAACACTATGGCAACCACCATTACTGAGATAACGGACTGCTTTGAGTACTTTTTCAGCTCCCTTTACCGGCGCGAATTTGTCAAAACTTTGCGTCTGAATGAATGTAGCGAACGTGAACTACTACCACTAGTACGTTGCTATTTACTGGGCTGGTTTGCGGATAACGTCTCGCCGGAAGTAAAAAGCAAACTACCAGGAACGGTATCCGGGCATGGTTTCATTGATTTTGTCATTGACGATGTGGCCGTTGAGTTTGCAGTCCGTAAGCCAACAGCAGCTCGTTCCAATGTCTCCGCAACCGTAAACAGCACGGAAGTGAAGAAGTTGATGAAGCACGACGGCAAAGCCCTGCTTGTCCTGTTTGACTTCTCAGATACTCCTTATTCAGAAGAACAGATCGAGTCTTTTCGCAACTGGCCATCTCTCGGTCGTGGGAATCACCGTAAATCAGCTTTCAACGTAGTGTATTTCTTTGTAGAAAAACGCAGGCCGCTGGCACTGGGGAAAATCACCAAAAACATTCGTATCAGCTAACAAGGAATTTAGTGATGAAGAGAATAGTTACTGCATTAGTACTGACAGCCTTCGCTCTCCCGGCAATCGCAGCTCAATACGCTAAGCCTGGTGCAGTTTTAACGCTAAAACCAGGCAACAGTAATCTGGAATTCAGCATCAATGCATCAGCCAAAGATGGATCAGGGACCTGCAACATGGAAGGTACGGCACAACGAATAGCTGCTGGCGAGAATCAGAAACGCTGTTGGGTCTGGAACGACGGTTCCAGCCAGTGTGTTGCCGTGCTCAGTGAGATGAATAATGGGAAAGCCGGCGTGATAACTCGTGGTTGCGAAGGATACTGCGGGGCTTCTGCGGCGGGGTTAATGGATGGTCAATACAACAAAAAGTAACAAGACAACCACTTTGAATTGAAGGGAAACAATGAATGAAATTGAACATAATTCTGGTGCTGGCAGCAGCGAGTTTAATGGCCGGTTGCGGTGATAAGACACCCAAATGCAACAGTGATGATGCCAAGAATCTGGTCGTAGATATAGCACGGAAAACAATTGAGAAAAGAATGACCCTGGATAAGGATGTCCGAATTTATGTCGAAAATGTCAGGACTGTAAGTCATGAGTCAGGTCTTGATGTTTATCAGTGCGCAGCTGATTTAACTTTCGCCAAACCAAACATGAAAGATTCATTGCCAATTACGTATCGTATACAGAAAACAGAGGATGGCAAGAGACAATTTTATATAAATGTATATGGTTTATGATAGTTAAACGGCAAAGGATGCCAAGCGACAAGAAGAGGATCTTTTTTTAGAATTGGACCGGTGGATGGGATTGATTTAGAAGGGCACAACTGCCGAAGACATTCATGCTATACAATAGTAATGTCGGGGACTATACCCAATCAATGACCGCCGCCGTTGTTCCGACGCGCTAACTTAATTGACTCTATATGTGCGCTACGTGCTATATACAGACATTAAGTATCAATCAAAAGGGAGCAGGTCACAGGCTGAGTACACGGGCAGAGGCAGCGATACCAATACGCTCAGCCAGTTTCAGGGCTTCATCGAGGAATTAGGGTGTGTACTGCTTATGGGCCATTTTGCTGGGCAATGCTGGTTTTGTCATGAGTAATCACCGCTGGCTGAGCGTCAATATATGACGGGTAAGATCATCGAGCGTTGTTTAAGGTAAGCATTTTCCCCAGGTCTAATTCTCTCCTTCACTCTGCCAGTGAAACTGAAACGCCGATCTTCTTGTATCCTGCATATTGATGACGTAGAAGTTGCGGGGAAAATACTCTGTTGATGTCTCGCTGAAGGTGTTTAAT
>Ga0157373_10003533_pt1 | contig 11808 bp, 7 predicted proteins | sample C65metaG_FD_113460 | JGI IMG/M metagenome (GOLD analysis project Ga0157373, IMG submission 113460) | Corn rhizosphere microbial communities from Kellogg Biological Station, Michigan, USA - C6-5 metaG | ecosystem: Host-associated > Plants > Roots > Rhizosphere > Soil | place: USA: Michigan...
AAGGAAAAGACGTGAGCATTTTTGCTACCGGTCATTTAGTTTGGGAAGCCATTCTCGCCGGTGAACAATTAGCCGAAATGGGCATTGATGCAGAGATCATCAACATTCACACCATTAAGCCGTTGGATGAAGAAGCTATTTTAAAATCGGTTGCTAAAACAAGATGCGTGGTGAGTTGTGAAGAGCATAATCGTTTGGGTGGATTGGGTGATAGCATTGCTCAATTATTGGTTCAGCATGATCCCGTTCCAATGCAATACGTAGCAGTGAACGATACATTTGGTGAAAGCGGCAAGCCTGCGGAACTGATGACCAAATATGGATTGGATGCTGCACATATTGTAAAAGCAGTGCAGAAAGTTATTGCCATCAGCAAAAAGAAAAAAGCCACCGCCGCCGTATATTAGCAGTGATGTATCCAACTACAACACCAAGAATATATGTTTATGAAAGGTTTTAAATTATCAATAGCTGCAATTTTATTTGCGGCTATTTCTTTTGGTCAGAGTGGTGAGCCCATTTTATTATACCCCAATGGTGTTCCCAACAGTAAGCCTGCGCCAAATGATTATGTTGAAAAAAATGACAAGGGTTGGATCACTAAAGTAACACAGCCAACATTAACGGTATTTCGTCCGGATGATAGCAAGAATTCAGGAACTGGTATTATTGTCATTCCGGGTGGTGGTTATGCCGGTATTGCTTTCAATCATGAAGGTATTGATGTGGCGAAGAAATTTGCAGAGGAAGGTGTTACCGCTTTCTTATTGAAATATCGTTTGCCAAGTGATCTGATCATGGTTGATCGTTCCATTGGTCCTTTGCAAGATGCACAAAGAGCTATACAGATCATTCGTGAAAGAGCAGGTGAATGGAAAGTAGATCCAAACAAAATTGGTGTGATCGGTTTTTCTGCAGGCGGACATTTAGCTTCTACTTTTGGTACACATTACAAACAGGCGGTGATTGAAAATAAATCGAACGTTGATCTTAGGCCAAGTTTTATGGCGCTGATCTATCCGGTTATTACAATGGGAGAATTGACTCACGGCGGGTCCAAACAAAATCTTATCGGTCAAAATGCAGCTGCTGATCAGGTGCATTTATATTCCAACGAAAAGCAGATAGATGCGAACACACCTCCTGCATTTTTAGTACATGCACAGGATGATAAAACGGTTCCGGTACAAAACAGTTTGATGATGTATGAAGCCATTACAAAAGCAGGAGCAAAGGCTGAAATGCATTTGTACCAGGCAGGTGGTCATGGCTTTGGTTTGAATAATAAGACCACTCCCGATCAATGGTTTGATCATTGTGTGAACTGGCTTAAAGCCAACAGCTTTTTGAAATGACAGACATCTTTATTATTTGGTTTCAGGTTCGCTTTTTAAAATAGAGCAGGTGTTCGGGGTGAATGAGGGATAAATCAGGCGTAAAGGCTTTCTCCATTCAAAAACTTTTAAATTAGTTCATAAATTGCCTGCGTTGCATGAATAGTGTAAAGGGATATATGACTGCTGTTAGAGAAAATATTTACTTGCTCATTAAACTATGGAGGAGTTGTATAAACGATCCTGTAAAGTTCGTAAAAAATTATTGTGCTGTTAAAAGCAATAGAAAAATACATTTCATTCAACTGCTTCTTCCGTTATTGCTTGTATTGCAAAAGGCAAATGCCCAGCAGTCCGACATCAACTTCATTAATTTCAGCAGCAAGGATGGCCTTTCTTCCAGTTCTGTTAATGCCATCATTAAGGACCAATACGGTTACATGTGGTTTGCAACGGGAGATGGTTTGAATAAGTTTGACGGGATCAATTTTACAGTGTACCGGAACAATCCTGCCGATACCACAAGTATTGGAGGCGATATAATCACTGCATTTTATGAAGATGACCAGGGTAATTTATGGATTGGTAATAACCGCACTTTGTCGCTTTACGACAGAAAAAAAGATGCATTCCGTAATTATAATTTTTGGGGTAACAGCGCTGTTCGTGCAATAGGCGCAGATCGTTCAGGTAATTTATGGGTCGGTGGTTATTCAGGACTTTATAAATTTCATCCTCAGAAAGGCGCCATAAAAAACTATAACGCTGATCCTGCAAAAAGCGATCATTTAAAATCCAATACAATTCTTAGCATACTTCATGATAGCCGCCGCCGGTTGTGGGTGGGTACCAATGCGGGTCTTAGCCTTTTTGAAGAAAGCAGCGGAAACTTTGTCAATTTTCTGCACTCTGACAGCGATGTTACTTCCATAGCCGATAATGTGGTCCGTTCAATTACGGAAGACTCTAACGGTAATGTATGGTTTGGCACAAACAGTGGCCTTAGCAAGCTTCAGCCGGATGGGAAAACTTTCACCAATTATATCAATAAAACCACTGACCTTAATTCTCCGGGCTGGAACCGCATTTACGCAATTCAGGCAGACAAGCTTGGGCAATTATGGATAGGTACTGAAGAAGGCGTGAACATTTTCAACATTGCTTCTGAAAAAAGCCTGAAAATTTATCCGGATGGAAGAAATAAATACAGCCTGGTCGGAAAGTCGGTACGAAGTATTTTTATCGATGATTCAGGAATATACTGGGTGGGTTCTTACCAGGGAGGTGTCAATAAATATGACAAGAACCTTGCTTTTTTTAATCTGCGTGAAAGTAATCCATTTGACCCGGCGGGACTAAGCTCTTCTATCGTAACCTCTTTTGTTGAAGGTCCTTCAGGTGATATTTATGTTGGCACTGATGGAGGAGGGCTGAATCTTTATCACCGCAAAACAGGTTTATTCAGCCATCCTGGATTAGCACCGGACGATAATAAGCTTGCTATCATTGCGCTGGAACTTCTTGGTGATGACCTGTGGATCGGCACTTATCACCAGGGAGTTTATGTTTTAAACATAAAGAATGGCCGTGTAAGGCATTTTTTAAAAGGAAGCGGCTCAAATGAACTTTCCGGCAATGATATTTTTTGTCTTAAAAAGGACAGCAAAGGAAATGTATGGATCGGCACAAATGGTGATGGAGTGAGCATATACGATACAAAAACAGGAATGTTTGACTGGCTTGGGAAAAATGCAGATGCAATTGGCATCGGCCTCACAAAAAAGTGGTTTGTCCGTGCTATAGAAGAAGATAAATTCGGGAATTTATGGATCGGTTCTAACGGCGCCGGTATTGGAATTTATAACCCTTCACAAAAAACATTCAAAATTCTCAATGGCGAAAACAGCGCACTGCCTTCAAACATTGTATTAAGTCTTCTTTTGGACCGTACCGGCAGGATGTGGGCCGGCACACTCGGCGGAGGATTGAGTTTGTTTGATAACAAAAGCGGAAGATTCATTTCGTATTCGGAGAAGGAAGGCCTTTCCAATGCAGTTGTTTATAAAATTCTGGAAGATAACACCGGCAATTTTTGGGTGAGTACAAATAATGGTGTGAGCAGCTTCAATCTTCAAACCGGCAGGTTTAAAAATTATTCTTACCAAAACGGGCTTCAGCGTAGCAATTTCACACTGGGTTCCGGAGTAAAAACCAGCAATGGCGAAATGTTTTTCGGAGGGTTGAATGGATTTAATTATTTCAATCCGCTTGCCCTGCACAACAACAAAAATGTCCCTTCACTTCAGTTCACTGCTTTAAAGCTATCCAACACCATCGTTATTCCCGGCAAAGGTGAAGCCATTAAAGAACATATATCTGTTGCCAAAGAGATCCATCTTGATTACAAACAAAATTTTTCTCTTGACTTCATTGCACTTAATTACACTGCACCGGAAGAAAGCCGCTATCAATACATGCTGGATGGTTTTGACAGGGACTGGAATAGGGTAGGTAAAACGCATACTGCCGTATATACAAATCTTGATCCGGGGGAATATACATTTCGTGTAAAAGCAACCAGCGATGACGGCTCGTGGAGCACTCCTGAAAAAACAATTAAGATTTATGTAAAACCTCCGTTCTGGCGCACGGCCTGGGCCTACGCATTTTATGTGCTCCTTGCCTTTTCAATAGTTGCCTTACTGCGTTACCAGGGCATGAGAAAAGTAAAAAACAAATTTGCGTTGGAGCAGGAAAGACTGCAGGTAAGGCAAATGATTGAGCAGGAGAGGAAAGAAGCAGAACGGCAACACGAATTCGATCAGCTCAGGATCAAATTTTTAACCAACTTAAGTCACGAGTTCCGGACACCAATTTCTTTGATCGCCGGTCCGGTAGATAAATTGATCAGTCAGGAAGAAAGCACTGAAAAAAAGAGTCAGCTTTCCATGGTCAGGCGAAATGCAGAAAGACTTCTGAATCTTGTAAACCAGCTGCTCGATTTTAAAAAGCTTGAGCAAAACGAATTGAATCTTAATCTTACACACGGAGATCTGATTTCATTTATCGGCGAGATAGCAGATTCCTTTAAAGATGTTTCTGAAGCCAGGCAAATAAAATTTGATTTTTCAACAACGATAAAGGAGTACACTACTTTGTTTGATCGAGATAAAATTGAAAGGGTGCTTCTCAACCTGCTTTCCAATGCATTTAAGTTCACACCCAAACAGGGACAAATAAAACTGCTTGTTGAAGAAACGGTTGATTCTAATCTAAAGATCGTTGTAAAAGATTCCGGTGTTGGCATGTCACCCGAAGTGAAGGATCAGATCTTCGATCGTTTTTACCAGGCACATAACAACAATAATGTTTTAAACCAAGGCAATGGCATTGGCCTTTCTATTGCAAAAGAATTTGTTCGATTGCATGGGGGCTCCATAACTGTTGAAAGCACACCGGGCAAGGGGAGTTCGTTTACGGTTATTCTGCCTTGTGAATTGCTTGCCAAATCGCCGGAAGAAGTGCAGATAACCGATGGATCTGATAAAGTCAGTTTAAAGGATCAGACTGTTGCGCATACAAACGGAAACACACGGAGCTTCACAGTTTTGATAATTGAGGATAATGATGACTTCAGGCAATATCTCAGAGAGAACCTCAAACCTTATTATAAGATCGTTGAAGCATCCGATGGAAAAGAAGGCTGGCAAAAAGTGCTTTCCAGCCATCCGCATATAGTGGTCAGCGATATTAATATGCCCTGCATGGATGGCATTACACTGAGCAGGAAAATTAAATCAGATAAAAGGACCAGTCATATCCCCATCATTCTGTTAACCGCTTTAACGGGTGATGGCAACCAGATCAATGGATTGCGAACAGGCGCCGCAGATTATCTGACCAAGCCATTCAATTTTGAAATTTTAAACGTTAAGATCAAAAACCTGGTTGCACTTAATCAAAATTTAAAAGAAACCTACAGCAGGCAGTTACAGGTTATTCCATCAGCGGTGGAAGTTGAATCGGAAGATGCAAAATTGCTGGCAAGAATTACTCAGTACATTGAATCGAATATAGACAGCTCCGGGCTAAGCGTTGAAGAATTGAGCAAGCATGTATTTATGAGCCGCGGTTCTTTATACAGCAAGATCGTTGAAATGACCGGCGAAACTCCTGTTGAATTCATCCGTTCGATCAAGCTGAAAAAAGCGGCAGTGCTACTGGAAAAATCAGATATGAAGATTGCGCAGATCGGGTATGCAGTTGGCTTTTCTTCACCTAATTATTTTGCGAGGGCGTTTAAGGCTAAATTTAATTTATCGCCTTCGGAATATGTAGAGCAGAAGAGGGGGATTGCCAGTTCGGACACGTCATCCGCATAAGCCGCTAAAGAATGTTCCCGTCAATTGAAATTGAACTTTCATCTTTCCCGCGAGTGTCCACCAAAGGAAACCTCTTGCACTGTGGAAAATCTCAACAAGCTATATTTTTATTGAGAAATAAATTTAGGAAAGCCGCGAAGAAACTTTTAGGAGAAAATTGCTCTAAAAAATTATCAATTAACTGTTGATCCGGCTCCAATATAAAAAAGTAGTTGGTGGCAACCCCAACTACTTTTTACTTAGAGATTTTATGAGAGCATTATTTTTTGTTTCGTGTTTCATCAAACCAATACGGCTCCGTTTAAAACGATGGCCATATCATAACGTTCAACACGAAGTGTGTCAACAATTACTCCATAGCGAGGCACTATATCCTTTGCAAGCTCCGAGGTCCAAAATGCTTCACGTGCACTTTTGGTAGCGAATAGATACACTCCGCTTATAGCGCCGGTTAATTCTTCGGCGAGATAATACTTCTCAATGAGACCTGGTACATCTCTGAAATCCTGGAGATTTTCTTTACATGTTTTCATGAGATCTTCAGGTTGTAGTGTTGTTTTGAATTTGACAGCCAATACTGCTTCTGCATTTTTCATTTTGATCTGTTTTTTGTTTATGAATAGGCTGCAAATGTAAAAGTGCGTAATGCTCTGTTCATAGGCTGAAGAGCCGGATAAATCGACTCAAAAAGTTTAAACGCCAAGTTTAACCAGTCCTGAGAATTTTTGCCTGTATTGCAGTGGCGTAAGGCCATGCCTTTGTTTAAAAACCCTGATAAAATGAGAAGTGTCTTCAAACCCGCTTTCAAAAGAAATTTGACTGATGCTTAACTCTGAGGTAAGTAATTGGTGAAGTGCCCGGTCCAATTTTCTTTCTTTAAGCCATACGGCCGGAGTGGTACGATAATATTCTTTGAAAGATTTTTTGAAAGCAGACAAACTCATATGACACAATTGTGCAAACTCCTCCAGTTTAAGATTGTATGCAAAATTTTGTTCTATCACCCTGCTCATATGGTATAACTGGCTTTGACAAAGGGAGATAAAATAATCTGTCAACTCACGGTGTGCATGATTAGAGAACAAACTGAGTAAAAGTTCCTCGAACTTAAGTTTTACAAGCTCTTTATTGGGTTGTTCTGATAAAAACAGGTACGACCGGATGGACTGATAATAATTCTGCAGCAACTCATCACCTTGAAGCGTTATAATAGCATCCTGCGCCGAAATATCTTTTTCTTTTCGATCAAGTAAAACCGGATTTTTATCCAGGAAATTTTTGATGAAGTCATCAGGAATAAAAATGAAAACGGCACAAAATTCATCTTCAAAAAACTGGTGTGTGAGATTGGCTCCTTTTTTTATGAAGAGGATATCACCTTTGTTTACCTCGTAAGTGTGATAGATCGTCCGCCACGCTTTCTTACCAGAACTAATAAAAGCAAAATAATTGCTGTCGCTCCAAATACCGAGCTTTGTTTCTTCCCTCATACAAATATATTCTGCAAACAAAACTTCATTTACTTCTAACTTACGAAATACGTCGCTTTGTTTTATGGCAGAATAAAGATTGATCATTATTGTCGGGTGTTTTGTAAGCAGATTGGATAGCGACAGTAAAATTGCAAGACAAATGTAACAAGGGCAACAATAGTGACGGAAGAGAATTTTAAAGCGCAGCTTTTCTCTGCTTCAACATGAAGATTTCCGGTAGATATTATTGTTTGCCATCGATACATTAACAGCAACAGGTAAGCTAATAAGCCGAAACAGAAATTAGAAAAGAGTTGAAATTGATCATGATGACCGCATATTCAAAATATTGCCACCATGAAATCTCTTGCTGAAATTTCAGGTGGCAAGCTTATTAAAAAAAATCTGGTTTCTGTTTAACTGAGGAATTGCATTTGACCGGCAAAAGTCTGCTGGTAAATCTTACCTCTTTTTATCAGAAACGTATCTGTGGCCAATGGCACTTCCAGGCTCGGTGTAGTTGCCTGCCAAACAATAAATACCAATTCATCACTCACCACTAGTTTGTCTAACTTAAAATTAGAATGCTCCTTTGGGAAATGATTCATCAATTCCGTAAAAAATGCTTTTATCTCCCGAATACCCTTGTACGTTTGTTCGTGCGTGATCAATACAGATTGTTCTGTATAATCGCTCATCAGGGCTTCAAGGTCATTGTTGCCAAACGAATGTAAGTGACGCAGTAAAACATTTTCAGAGTCTTTGCTCAATGCAGATGAAACCTGCTCATTAGGAAGAACTGTACTTTTCATAAATGTGATTTTTAAATCAAGAATTCGTTGAAAAATGGTTTTATGGGTTAGCTTTTATTTTGACGAGGCAAAACTAAATCTGATACCGGGAATGGGATGGACAGGAAAGACGCATAAATCGACTGTACGGTTTAAAAATTTTGCTCTTCTTATTGAAGTTATTTCAGGAATCGTATTTGCGTTGGAACTGATGTCAGCAGTTGAAACCCAACTGTACATATTAAGGCAAGGCATTGCTGGCCGAATAAGTATGTAACTGAACAATGACTCTGGCTGTGATGAGTGTTACGCAGAGTGACGCAATAGAAACTTTGAGGTTGGAGGCGAAGACGGACAGTCGGTGCGAAAGGAATTTTAATTTATCCCGTTCTGAATATGCCAAATAAAAAAAGAGATGTTATCAATTCCGGCGATTCATCAGGTCAATCCGGATAAAAAAGGAAAGGATGTTCGTTTATAAATTGCCTGATTATCTCTCATTATCCTTTTTTTTGGAGTAAGGGAGATCGTACATAATTATTCATTTGTTTTATAAATCATCCCATATTTTTTCTCTGTTGCCGCATACTCCTCTTTCGTCCTTTCTTTAGGTGCCATTCCAACCAGGGTTCCGTTCTCTATGAAATATTCTTCAAATCCAGCCGGTGAATATTGAAATATCATCTGCAAATTTTCTTTTCCTGTATTATCTAATCCATGCCATGTGCCCCTGGGGACAAATATTACATCTCCGGTTTTTACATCCAGGATTTCTTCATCTAAAGTAAATCTGCCTTCACCTTTATGAATAAAAATTAGTTCATCACTATTCAAGTGTTTATGAACACGCATCTTCCGTCCTGGTAACATATCCTCAACGCAAAAAGAAATATTATCTATTCCGTCTTTTGTTTTAGAAATTTTTATAGTGATTGGGACTTTGCGTCTTCCTGTCAAAATATGTATTCCTTCGCTTTCACGTACGATTATTCCTTTACCCGGCTTGAATCTGGCAAAACTGATTTTTGGTACTGCGCCAAAAAGTGCAGTGCAAAGTCCTATAACTCCCGTTTGTATGAATTTTCGACGAGGCTGTTGAATAGAAGCCATAATTAAATGTTGAAGTAATAAGGTAGGGTATTAATTTGTATCTGTCGATTCTTCTTTTAGGTTTTCGGCTTTTTCGATAAGTATCCACCTGAGCCTCTTGCAATGTAACGTATCTCATGTGGCATTCGCCGAATTGAGTTGCCATGAAATACACCAGTTAAACAAAGAGGAGTGTACTTCATTACTTTCACTGTTTTAACTGGCTTCCTTTAATTAAAATGCGAAGGGCTGTTGTTTCTGTCCCAATGGAGATTTTTTGCTTTTTTGATAGCAACTTGAGATACCAATAGGTAATTACCGGAACTGCTAAAAGTTGAAAAATAAAGACAGCTACTGATAAAGCCCCACCCAATTTTTGTCCGCCACTAATAATCAGAAATTGATTTCCTAAAGGTCCTTGCGAAAAGATAACTGTACTTATAAAGTTCCATCCAAAATGAAGTCCAATTGGCAAATACAAAGATTTTGTCCTTGCAAACGCCATGGCAAACATAGCTCCCCAAATTCCTGTCAATATGAAAACAATGGTCATTTGTAAAGGATTTCCCAAAGCTCCGGAAGTAAACCAATGATAAAACCCAAAGCAAACGGCAGATGTTATGCAAGCAATTCTGACGCCAAGCTTTTTGATAAGTATGTAAAGTAACGCTCCTCTGAAAATTAATTCCTCAAACAGTACCGAATTGAGTGTCCACCATGAACTCGCTAATAATTTTTGCCCAGTAAATTCATTATTAAGTTTCCACCTGTTGGTTGCAAAAAATGTAAAGGATAAATAGTAAAGGCTACAACAAACTGCAGCTATAAGAATACCAAAAAAAAGATTGAAAAGCCTGTCTTGTGTTGGAACAAGTCCCAAAACCGGTAAGCCTTTTTTGAAAAATAACCAGAGCAGTAGCCAGGAAATCATAAGTTCAGCCAGTAGTCCAAGCATGCGTTAATTTGATTTTTAATGTGCAGTTTGTCCAAATACAATAAGCGCTTACGTTAAGGGCTTGCTGAAGTGCTGAGATTTTATGATTGTCAGCTTGGAACAGAAGCCAATTAAAAGTACGAGTGGTGAATTTAACAACAAATGTTGATTAGAATTTCGGTTTGACGGGATAGGGGATGATTAGCGATTTATCGTCTGCCGGGCAAAGCTGCAAACTATTGTGCCTTTGCGCAACTAACAATTTCCCCTTGGTGCGGAGTATTCACTATCTGGGGAAATCTTTAAAGCCGATGTCTCACCTTTGGTCTTTGTGCAGTGGCTCGTGGACTCGGCCTGTTGTGATCAGAACTTTCGTAGCTCACAATGATGTCCTTCCAAAGAGAACTATGTCTTTGTGTTGAGGTATGGACAATGCATTAAGCCGCCAACTACATCAAGAGAAATAGTCTCCATCAGTTATAATCTTCCCTTAGTCCGGTTGTTGGTACAGCATCGGCACAAAGCAAGGAGAAGCACTAACAACGCAAACACAGTTTTACAATTTATAAGCCTGGCGATTTTTCTCCGGGCACTAAATTTCTTTTTGCTCTGTCTAAAAGGCAGGACTGTTTTATAATTGAATTCATGCTTATGGAATACGGTAGCCAGGCTTTTTGATATTCATCTGTTTTGGTTGAATGGCTTAATTCCATTGGCAATTTCTTCTTTCTCTTCCGTGTAATAATGCATCATTTGTTTTACAGGTGTTGATTATCAATGATCTTTCCGTTTTAAACTTGAACATTCTGCACAGGAAATTGACCAAATGTGCAACTGCAATCGCCTCTTTTAATTCAATTTTAGTGCATCAAAAATGTGACTGCCACAAATCAGATCGCCTTTAAAGCAAACTTTAATAACGATTGAGAATGGACTGGTTCAACCATGACCGGCTGACAATTTCACAGCTATACCTGGTTCATGAATAGAGAACTTCTCCCGGACGGCAGCCGCAATAAGATGTCGCAACGATTCTAAAAACTAATAATTAATTGACTGCATGACCAGATTATTCACACGGAAACTACTGTGTATTCAGTTATTGCTTTTGTCCTCACTTTTGTTTGTTGCCGGTTGTAAAAAAGGATTCAAAGATTATTATGATGAGAAAAACACCAAGGGTGGGTTTCTTTATGATAAGATCAAAAGCAATCCTGAATTTTCAACTTTTGCCAAGGGCCTGGAGCGGGCAAACATTGTTCAATTTATAAGCGAGGGTGGGCTGTACACCGTATTTGCACCTACCAATGAAGCTTTCTCAAAGTATTTAAGCAACAACGGTTACAGTTCTATCGATGACGTACCCACCGATAAGCTGTACACCATATTGAGCTATCATATCGTTCACAACATGTGGTACTATTATGATCTGAAAGTGCGGTATGCCACTTTCAGCCAGGTGCAGTACCTCACAAGAAATAAAAAATTCGTCGATATCGATGTCAAAACGCCTGATGCCATCAAGATCAACGGCGTCCAGGTCATTAATTCCCTTCGCGATATTGATGCCGACAATGGTGTGATCCATGGGATAGGAGAAGTATTGGTCCCCCTTCCCAATCTTGAGGAAGTTTTTCAATCGGATCCTGAATTAAAGAACAGCACATTTTATAAATTAATGCAGGTTGTAAAGGATAGCGCTTTCGACCGTTTCAACAGCTTTGATAAAAACCGCGACGGCATATTTGATTCTACCTTTTACAAAACGTATAATGCTTTGTTCGGGAGCAGCACTTATTCGCCTGC
>Ga0157373_10003540_pt1 | contig 11795 bp, 13 predicted proteins | sample C65metaG_FD_113460 | JGI IMG/M metagenome (GOLD analysis project Ga0157373, IMG submission 113460) | Corn rhizosphere microbial communities from Kellogg Biological Station, Michigan, USA - C6-5 metaG | ecosystem: Host-associated > Plants > Roots > Rhizosphere > Soil | place: USA: Michigan...
ATTTCTTGTTCCTCTTACATTTTATACTGAAAAAATGGTGAGTGGGGGAATGGTCATCTTGATTGTGATTCTATTATACCGTAAAATTGAAACCATTGGAAAAATCAGCATTTTTCTTTGGAGCGGAGTGCTTATTACCATGTTTTGGATAATTGGCGGCGGTATTGTTCATGGAAATTTTTTATCACCAATAAAAAATATAAACAATGGCCTGTCTGTGGACTATGCATTTGTTACTGCCATTGGATTTGCCAGTGTAAAATCTGTTTATAGCTATTTGGGCTATTACAATATTTGCCATTTGGGAAGCGAAATAAAAAATCCATCAAAAAATATTCCGCGAAGCATTTTGATTTCTATCATCGGCATTGCTGTTTTGTACCTGATGATGAATGTAAGCGTGGTAAGCGTTATTCCCTGGCAGGAAGCAAAAGAAAGCGAATTTGTTATCAGTGAATTTATGCAATCCTTGATGGGGCATACCGCAGCTACCATAATTACGTGCCTCGTACTGTGGGTTGCTTTTGCTTCCGTTTTTTCTGCAGCACTTGGTTATAGCCGTATTCCTTATGCGGCGGCAAGGGACGGTGAGTTTTTTAAAATTTTTGAAAAACTTCATCCGACCAAAAACTTCCCTTATGTTTCATTGTTGTTTTTAGGTGGAGTCGCATTTATTTTCAGCATGCTTTTTAAGCTTAGTGAAGCCATCAGCGCGATTCTTGCAATGAGGATTATGATTCAATTTGTAGGCCAGGCCGTTGGTTTATTGATTCTAAGATCGCGCAAAAATGGAATTCATTTTCCCTACAAGATGCCATTGTTTCCATTGCCGGTAATTGTGGCCATCGCTATGTGGTTATTTATTCTGATATCCACCGGAACCAAATTAATGCTGAGCGGACTCATCGTGATTGCTCTCGGAACGGTGGTTTATTTTATTAAGGCTTACTTTCAAAAAGAATGGCCTTATGCGGAGGGTAACAAACAGTAAACCAATAAAAACCAAAGATTTTTATTTTGGTGACATGTCAGCAATTGCCGCTATACTTCGTAATTGCAATATTTCTTTTTGCAGCAAATCTATTTTTTCCAACAAATGATTTATCGTTTCTATTCCTTCAATGTTGATGTCAAGATCGTAATGCATCCGCACAAATTTCTCCAGCTTTTCCAATTCATCCGAAGAGATGTAGGAATTTTGCTCTACCGATGTAACCCTTATCAATCCGGAATCTTCCAAAGAACTGATAAAGGAGTATTCGATGTTATGATAGATGCAAAATTCTTCAGCAGGTATTAAGTCATCGTTTTCCATATCAAAAATTTTAGGATGATAATTTTGATAATTCGGTAAATAATTCTTTTTGTTTCGGTGTCAGATTTGTGGGCAATTGGATATTCCATGTAATATACAAATCACCAAAATGGCCTTCCTTTTTATAAACCGGGAAACCTTTTCCTTTCAGCCTTATCTTAGCGCCGTTCTGTGTCTCAGGAGCTACTTTCAGTTTTATTTTACCGCCCAGTGTGTCAATCGTTTTTTCACCGCCGAGCAGGGCTGTGTAAAGATCAAGGTCTTCGGTCTTGTAAAGATTATTTCCTTCGCGTTTCAAAGCTGGTTCATTTGGAATAACGAAAGTTATAAAAAGATCGCCATTGGGCCCTCCGTTTGCACCCGGGCTGCCATAGCCTTTCAGCTTAATTTGTTGGCCGTTTTCAACGCCCGCCGGAATCGTTATCCTCACATTTTTTCCATTGATGGTGAGTGTTTGCTTATGAGTGGTGTAGGCATCGGCTAATGATAGCCGGAGTTCTGCATTATAGTCCTGGCCGCGGTATTTGGATTGGCTTCTTTTGCTTCTTCCTCCGCCAAAAAGCGATTCGAAAAAGTCAGAAAAACTGTCCTCATCGCCTGAAGAATAAGTATATCCTTCCCCGCCACCGAAGCCTTGACCAAATCCACCAAAACCTCCAAAGCCGCCACCGCCTTGCTGCCCCTGCTGCCTTCTGGCCTGTTCATATTGATCGGCATGCTTCCAGTTTTCTCCATACTGATCATATTTTTTTCTTTTTTCGGGGTCACTCAGTACTTCGTGCGCTTCGTTTATCTGTTGAAATTTTTTGTGGGCCTCTTTGTCATTTGGATTCACATCAGGATGGTATTTTCTGGCAAGCTTTCGATATGCTTTTTTGATATCATCAGCAGAGGCATTCTTTGCTACACCCAATGTTTTGTAATAATCAACAAAATCCATTTTACTATTTTAGCTTTTATGAGTTTCGAATAAAATTAAGAGATAATAAAATAAAACATCTGCAAATTTTAAATCGATTACTTTGCGATAATGGGATATCAAAAATAATACTCAATTTTTTTGCCTTCATAAATATTGCCTCAAATGAAAAAGATTGCTTTTATCTTATTGTTGTTTTTGGGCTCGTGCACGGCGCCCCGCGTGGCAACTACGAAAGTTACAAAGCCGGATAATCTTGTTATCAACGGAAAAATATTTGCGACTGCTTTTCAGCAAAGATCAGCCGAATATAGAGCGCTCTGTTACCAGGCTTTCAACATAGCCCGCATAAAGCTTGCAGAATTTAACCGCGATAGATCGCCAAAGCCGCGCGCCATCATGACTGACATTGATGAAACCATTCTCAACAACAGCCCTTATGAAGCTCATCAAATATTGCAGGGCAAAGATTATGATGCTGATTCATGGCGTGGGTGGACTGCAATGGGAAAAGCTGACACCGTGCCGGGTGGATTGCATTTTCTGCAATTCGCTTTTGCTTCGGGAGTAGAAATATTTTACGTTTCAAATCGCGGAGAAGATGAACGCGAAGGCACATTAAGAAATCTGCAGCACTTTAATTTTCCCAATGCAGACAATGCACACCTGCTGCTGAAACAGGAAACGTCTTCAAAAGAAATAAGAAAAAACACAATCGCCCAAACCCATAATATCGTGCTGTTGATAGGCGATAACCTGAATGATTTCAGTAATTTATTTGAAAAAAAATCTTCAGATGAAAGAGAGAAGATTGCCAACAATTTTTCAGCACAATTCGGAAACCGCTTTATCGTATTGCCCAACCCGGTTTACGGCGATTGGGAATCCTCATTATACCACTATGATTATTCACTTACAATGGCCCAAAAAGATTCAATTATAAAATCTGTAGTAAACGGATATTAAGAACTATTTGCTATTCGGAAATCCATTCCTTTGCTACGTCCAAATCTTCCATCATAAATCCTTTGGTCTGGCCCGGAATCAGTTTTCCAAAGAAATCGGTGAAATTTCTAATTCCTTTTTGCGAAGAAACGATGGCAATTTTTTTCCATTCGGTAAAATATACAAAGCCCAGCAGCGCATCTTTAAACCATGCTTCCAGGCTGTAATTTTGCAGGCCGGTATTTAATACCAGCAAATAATTGATTTTGCCCTGTTCTTTGTAAATTTTGCTTACTAAAGGATTTATAATTTCATCATAATCCTTTCCTGTAATTCTTCCGGTGGCGTTGAAGGCGGCCACATAAGGCGGTAATCCCTGGATAGTTTCAATCATAATTTGAATTTTAAAGAATGAATGGATAAGCTGATACGTAAAGTTAGAATTTTTAAATAAAAAACTTCCACACATCATCGGTGTGGAAGTTTTTATAAAATTAATCCTGGATCAGGTTTTTATCGCGGCCTAATGCATAGCTTGATAGACGTTTCAAATATTTTGAATTCATGGAAATTTAGACGCCAGGCTACGAGCTTAAATAAAAAAGGCATTTCAAGGAAGATGGAAAAAGATTTGCACATTTTTGAATTAAGAGGAAAGTGCACTTAAAATTCAATCATTTTCCAAGGCAAAGATAAACCTGCTACATACACCATACAATAGGATTTATACTGCATCAGCAAAATATATATTTACGGTAGATTTGGTAAAAAACGATTTCACCGTAAGTGTATCTACGAAAAAATAAATTTTTTTGCCATGAGAAATTGCCTGCCATCGCTGATTTCCAGCTACTAATTTATTGTATGAATCAAAATAAAAAAATCCTGTTATTTTTTGCTTTACTATATTTGTTTATCGGGTGCGATTTCTTTGTAACTAAAATTTTACAATAACATTTACCTCACTCGTGTATATATTTGCAGCATGATTTTGCCAATCATATACCAATTACTTATCGCACTCCGATATAACATCGTTTGCCGACGTTGATAGCTGCTTTTTATCACGCTGTATAACCAACAATTTTTTTTACCTCCGTTTTTTATTGCATAATGAACACACTCCTGGAAATTAACCCTTCCATATTGCCCGGTACAGATTTACACGCTGCACCTTCAAGACCTACTTTTCTAAATACCGTTTTCGAAGAAAATTCCGTTTTAGAACAAAAGGAATTAACGCCTCAGCTTGCAACTGATAGTGCTCTTTTGAATGAAGTGTATCGTCTGCGGCTGGATGTATGGGAACATTCTGGAAACACAGCATTTGTAAACAGAAATTTATATCCTGATGGTTGGTATGACGAATTGGATGCAACTGCCTTTCATTGGATAGTCGCAAACGATGAAAATAAAATCATCGCTTCAGCGCGGTTAAACCTGTTTTATTCTTTCGCTGATTTTCCTTATTATTCTTCCGTTCAAAAATTTTTATTGCCACAGAAATGGCCTTTCGGTTTTTATAGCCGCCTGGTAGTGCATCCGGATTACAGGAAGAACGGCCTTAGCAGAAAGTTATTTCATTCCCGTGATGTGTTCTGCCAACAAATGGGCGTGCAGTGGTCGCAGGCTTTTATCAACAACCCGTTTATCATGTGCCAGTATGAAAAATCGGGCTTTTTAAACATTGGCAAAGCTGAGGTAGCATATCATCCATCCGAACATCCTCATGTAGTAAATGTGTTTATAAAAATGAATGAAAATTTTTAAACAATTTTATTTGGAAAATCAAATATTAAGTGAGATTTTCCACAATTCGAAAATGGCATTGTAACAATGACTATTGTTTTTTCACGAAATTTACAAATTCCGGAAGGTTACAATCTAAAATTTTAATATGACAGTTATTAATGAAAAAGTGATGAACCATGCTGTAACTACCAGCAATGGTGTAGAAATGTTTTTGAAAAATCTCACTAAAAAAAATCCGCATGAAGCTGAGTTTTTGCAGGCTGCTCATGATGTAGCGAATTCTATTGTTCCATTTATAGAGTCGAATCCAAAATATAAAAAGTTTAAAATTTTAGAACGAATTGCAGAGCCTGAACGTGTAATTATGTTTCAGGTGCCATGGCTGAATGATAAAGGCGAAATAGAAATCAACCGCGGATACCGCGTGCAAATGAGCAGCGCTATTGGCCCATATAAAGGCGGCCTGCGTTTTCACAGCAGCGTGAATCTTAGCATACTAAAATTCCTTGCTTTTGAGCAGGTGTTTAAAAACAGCCTTACCGGCCTTCCCATGGGCGCCGGCAAGGGCGGCTCAGACTTTGACAGCAAAGGTAAATCCGATAACGAGGTGATGAAATTCAGCCAGAGCTTTATGACTGAGTTGTACAGGCATATCGGCTCTAATGTTGATATTCCTGCGGGAGATATTGGTGTGGGCGGCAGGGAAATCGGGTATCTTTTTGGACAATATAAAAGAATCACCGGAAGGTTTACAGGCATGCTCACTGGAAAAGGAAGCGAATTCGGTGGAAGTCTGATAAGGCCTGAAGCCACGGGTTATGGCCTTGTTTATTTTGCAGAAGCTATGCTGAAAACAAGGGACCAATCTTTAAAGGGGAAGACAATCTGTATTTCAGGCTCAGGAAATGTATCTCAATACACGATTGAAAAGTGCATAGAAATTGGCGCCAAAGTGGTTACAGTGTCAGACTCTGAAGGCTTTGTTTATGACCCCGCAGGCATTAATGTCGAAAAATTGAATTACATCCTGGAATTGAAAAATGAAAGAAGGGGAAGAATCAGCGATTTTGCAGGAAAATTTAATCTTGAGTTTTTTGCGGGTGAAAGGCCGTGGAAAATTCCATGTGATATTGCTTTCCCCAATGCAACGCAAAATGAATTGGATGGGGAAGATGCGAAAACACTTTTAAAAAATGGTTGTATATGTGTGGCTGAAGGCGCTAATATGCCTTCCACTTCGGAAGCCATCGAGGAATTTATAAATGCCGGTATTTTATACGGCCCGGGAAAAGCCGCAAATGCAGGCGGCGTGGCTGTTTCAGGACTTGAAATGTCGCAGAATTCGCAGCGGCTTTCATGGACAAGGGAAGAAGTGGATAATAAACTGAAACAAATTATGCAACAGATTCATGGTAAGTGTGTGAAGTATGGAAAGGATAAAGATGGTTACATCAATTATGAAAAAGGCGCTAACATCGCGGGCTTTGTTAAAGTTGCCGATGCAATGATAGCGCAGGGAATAGTGTAACAAGACCACGATTTGCATATAAATTTTTCTATTGTAATCGGTAAAGCAGGAAATATTTTATTTTTTTATTCTGAAATACGTTGTAAAAAATCCAGCGGCACCCTGGAACATTGGTTTGCGATTATCTGTTAATCTCAAAACAAATAGCACTGTTTGCAGGATGAAATGTTTTATTTGGGAAAAAATCTTTGAATAAAATAGAAAGCCTTTTATTCGCCTGCAAAAAGTTTCTTATCACTAAAAAAAATTAATTTAAATGTTTTAATATGATGGTTTAAACGTTCTTAGTTTCTAAACCTTGCAGTTTGGCATGAAGATTTCAATCTCATTTTTCAAACCGAATTTAAAAATCATTTAAATCAACAATTATGAAAAAGATTTTTTTGCTTTCATGCATAATTTCGCTTTTGGCGTCTTGTGACAGCCCCGGCACACAAAAAGAAGAAGTGAATTCCACCACAGATACTGTTGACAGAAGCCTTGCCACGCCTACGCCTTACACCGCAGCAGCAGGCGATGTCAAATTTGAAGACCACAACCTCTACATTTACAAGGGAGATAAGTGGGTAACCACCGATAAAGTGCAAACTATGGGAAACGGCGTGGTGGTTCATACAAACGGCACGATAACCAATGGCAACCTGACTGACACCCTTGCCGAAGGAGAAATCGTTTCACATTCCGGGGATTTGTACGATAAAGCAGGAAACGCAATTCACGATGCCTGGGATGCAGCAAAACAAGGGGCTAACACTGCGGCTGACTCTGTAAAATCAGGTGTAAACGCAGCAGGCAATGCGGCTAAAGAAGGGGTAAAAAAAGCAGGAGATGCAACGGATAAAGGTTTGAGCACTGCAGGACAGGCAGCCAACAAAGCGGTAAAAGAGGCTAAAGATGCCCTGGACAAGAAATAGTTAAAAATACATTTCGATAAAAAGTTGGGTTTAATCACTCAACTTTTTTTATGACAATAAAAAAGTGTTCTATTTATGCTTTTACTGTTGATTCAATATTTAAACCGTAAGAAGGCTGCATCCCCGGATATCACTCATATCTCTTCTGCCCATTACCTCAAATGAATTGTTGTGATGCAATCTGCCAACATCATCTGTAGCAATAAAACTGCATGAGAAAAGATTGGCCAAATCAATAATATTGATAAGGCCGTTAAACGGTTTCTTGTTATCCGAAACAGCGGTAATAGCAAAAGGGTCATTGTATTCTCTTAAAAGAATCTTCATCCACGGAGGACAAAAAAACAGGCCGCGGCCTTTGGAATACGCCTGCGAAAGCAATTCCGTCATGCCATATTCAGAATGGATGAGAGATAAGCCCAATTGCTTTTTTAAATGCTCATGTACTTCTTCGCGGGTAATTTCTTCACGTTTTCCTTTCATTCCGCCGGTCTCCATCACTACCGTATTTTGAAGTTTCAATGAATATTTTTGTGCAAAATCCATCAGGGCATAGGTTACTCCAATTAATAAAGTAGGCTTTTGTATGATTTCATTTTTTACCAGCGCCTGGTACAGTTTGTCGTGGTCATGAAGATAGAAACCACTTCCATTTTGCACGCTTTGCTGCACAAGATCGTCCACCATATAAACAAGCGATGAATTTTCTCTTTCCAGGTAGCCGGGCAATAAAGCAAGAATACACCATTGTGCAGGCCTTCCATAAAAATGATTGAATGCTTTTAAAAAACTTTTGCGGTACAGCGATGCGTCCTTTACCAGGTGGCGGCTGGTATTGGCGCCGGTAGTGCCACTGCTTTCGAAAACAATCTCCGGAATAAAATCCGTTGTTTTCACCTCATGGGTCTTAAAAAACGAGATGGGAAGAAAGGGAATTTTTTCTATGGCATCCACCATTTCAACGGTTACTCCGAGGGCATCAACATAATTTCTGTACACATCATTATTATGGTATTGGAACAGAAAAACCTGCAACGACACCTCATTAAAATTATAATAGGCAGCATTAAATATTTTATGCTCCCAATCTTCTATTTCTAACTTATTATTCAGTTTTTAATAATTAAATTTGAAAAAATTAAGCTACAAAGATGCATTACAAAGTTTTATTTTCCATATTGTTAGTGGCTATCTTATCCGCTTGCTCTAAAGATAAGTTTAAATCGACGCCGTCGTTAAGATTTAAATCTGTCAGCTCAAAAATCATTCCTCCCAATTCGGGGATTCAGTTTACACTTGAATTTACTGATGCGGAAGGCGACCTCAACGATTCACTTTTTATTCAAAAAGTTGAGCCAACTTGTGAAAACAGCAATTTTACCGATTACTACACGATTCCTTCATTTCCTGTATCCAAAAATGAAAAAGGAGATATCCTTGTTAACTTCAGGTATTTCGATATCGCGCCGCAATGCCAGAGAAACGACACTGCAATTTTTCGTTTTGTGATTAAAGATAAGGCCGGGCACATAAGCGATACAGCCGCCTCTCCTCCAATTGTTCTTCTTTATCAATAAAAAGTGCGGATAAAAAAAATACTGGAATTCATATTGTTCAGCAGCCTCTTTATAGCCTGTTGTGCGGTTGCTTTTTGTATCGAAACGAATATACTGCTGGGCCTTCCATATAACTCGGCGGGTTTTTATTGTTTCGTTTTTGGCGCTACTTTATTACAATACAATCTTCATTATTCCGCTAAAAAAAAGGCAGTAAAGAATTCGCAGCGGTTGCAATGGTCGCTTCAAAATAAACGCATCCATTTTGTGCTTTTGGTATTAGGTTCCCTGTTGATTTTGTTTAGCTTTTTCAGTTTCCATCTGAAACATTTTATCATCCTGGCCTGTCTCGGCGCTATTTCTTTTTTATATTCCTTTCCTTTTTTACCGGTGGGCAAAAAAAGAAAAATTAAGGATTATGGATTTTTAAAAATTGTTACCCTGTCATTGCTGTGGACTTTAGTCACGGTTTGGTTTCCGGTAAATACGATGCATGTGGACAACGCGCTGTTTTGGTTAGTTTTTGTGAAGCGCTTTATATTCATGTTTGTTCTTTGTTTGTTATTTGACCTGCGTGATATCGAAATAGATCGCGAAGAAAAAATAAATACGCTTCCTGTTAAGCTGGGCAGGTCAGCATGTTATAAATTATCTTATGTATTGCTCGGCGCTTTTTTTATTCTGTCGGTGGCTCAATATCTTTACTTGCCTCAATTGCCATTTTTAGCTGCCATGGTTGTTTCATCGCTCGTAACTTTTTGGGTAATCGAAAAAACCAAAACAAACAATTCAGACATCATTTATCTTGCGGGCATTGATGGCATGATGTTGCTGCAGGCGATGCTGGTCTATGCATTCAGTTTAAAACTTTAAATTTGCGAAACTTTAAAAAAGAATATTCAGATATGGCAAAAAATAACAAAGCTGCTTTCGGTATTTCAGATCAGGCAAAAGAATGTTTAAAAAATTATATGAATACAGACTCGCCGATTGGGCTGAAATATAATGGACAAAAGGTGTGGCTTAATTATATAAAAAAATATGTGGACACAACTTTTACCGACCCTTATGGCACGGCCGTGGGTGTGATTAATCCGGGTAAAGAATTTAAAGTAGTCATCGAAGCGCATGCTGATGAAATTAGCTGGTTTGTAAATTATATCAATCCTGAAGGGCTTATTTATTTAAAAAGAAACGGTGGCGTCGACCACCAGATTGCACCATCCCAACGGGTAATCATTCATGGAAGGAAAGGGCCTGTGAAAGCGGTTTTTGGCTGGCCGGCTATTCATACACGTCATGGCAATGACGACAAAGAAAATCAACCGAAGGTTGAAAATTTATTTCTTGATTGTGGCGCAAGAAATAAGAAAGAAGTGGAAGATTTGGGAATTCATGTGGGCGCAGTAGCTACTTATACAGAAGGTTTTGATGAAATAGCTTATGATAATTTAGTGGGTCGCGCATTTGATAATCGCATAGGCGGCTTTATGATTGCTGAAGTAGCAAGATTAATCAAAGAAAATAAAAAATCTCTTCCTTATTCTTTATATGTTGTAAATGCGGTGCAGGAAGAAATCGGCCTCCGCGGCGCCGAGATGATTGCCAGAAGAATAAAGCCGGATGTGGCAATTATCACTGATGTAACTCATGATTCTACCACACCGATGATTAACAAAAACAAAGAAGGCGAATGCAAATGCGGAAATGGCCCTGCGCTTACTTTTGGCCCGGCGGTGCATAATAAATTGCTGGCGTTGATTGAAGAAACTGCAGTTAAAAATAAAATTCCGTATCAATTATCGGCGGTGAGTCGCAGCACCGGCACTGATACCGATTCTTTTGCTTATGCTAACGATGGTTGCCCGTCAGCCTTAATTTCTATTCCTTTGCGCTATATGCACACCACCGTTGAAATGATAAATAAAGCGGATGTTGAAAACACGATAAAATTGATGTATGAAAGTTTGCTTGCATTAACGCCTAAGACAAATTTGAGTTATTTTTAAAGGGCAAATTTTTAGGACTGGTAAAAGAACCGGCCTGTCCGCCAGGCAGGTAAATAGTAAAGAATTTTATTTTACCGGTGATACTGTGCAGAATTTAATTAAATATTCCTCAAGCCATTTTGAGTTATTTTTGTTTAAAATTTTAGGCTATGGAATCAATAAGAGAAATTGTTATTCCTGAGAATAACAAAATTGAATTAATCGTTCCTGATAATTTTATTGGAAAAAAAATTGAAGTTATTGCCTTTGAAGCTGATGATTCTTCTGTTGGAATAAAAAATAGATCCAACCGAACATTTACAGTGGCGAATGTAAAAGTTGAAGGCTATAAATTTAACAGGGAAGAAGCAAATGAAAGATAAGTATTTCATTGACAGCAATATTCTGATCTATGCACATACTATGCAAGATGAAAAGAAGAAAGCAATTGCTCACCAAATCCTTTCGTTAAATCAGGAAGTTTTATTGAATACGCAGGTTATAAATGAATCAATTAATGTTTTCATCAAACGATTTAATATTTCTTTTGTTCAGATTCAAAAAATTGTGGAAGAAATTATTTATTATTTGCCAGTCAGAGCTATTGATGAAAATACGATTAGGTTGGGATTAAAGATTCATAACAAGTATCATTATTCTTACTACGACGCTTTGATAATTTCTTCTGCAGTACAAAATGAATGTTCTGTTTTGTATTCGGAAGATTTACATCACAATCAGAAAATAGAAAACACTTAACCATTATAAATCCTTTTCTATAAAATGCAAATTCGAAACGATTGGACCAAAGAAGAAATTTCTGAAATTTATCATACGCCATTATTAGAGCTAATTTATAAAGCCTCGGTCATTCACCG
>Ga0157373_10003541_pt1 | contig 11794 bp, 12 predicted proteins | sample C65metaG_FD_113460 | JGI IMG/M metagenome (GOLD analysis project Ga0157373, IMG submission 113460) | Corn rhizosphere microbial communities from Kellogg Biological Station, Michigan, USA - C6-5 metaG | ecosystem: Host-associated > Plants > Roots > Rhizosphere > Soil | place: USA: Michigan...
AACAGCCCGGCACCGATGATGCCGGCAATGGAAAGCATGGTGACATGACGCGGCTTGAAGCCCTGCGCCAACTGACCGTTCGAGTCCTTCGAGTTCAAGCTATTCATTGTTTTTGTTGTTCTCTGGTGATCGACGTTTGGGCGTACTGACGACGTGTCAGGCGATCATCATTTCTTCCTGTTGCCCTGCTCCAGAGCGGCGCACCAAGCGCTGCAGCGTTACAACTCGGTCGGACAACGACGCAGGGCGATGAAATGATGCGTCACCTTACGTGCCTGGCGTTGATCGCAAATAGCCTGGGAGCGGCATGGGGGCGTCTGATTTCGACATGGTGAATCCCGAGGGTGAATCCCGGCACATTCAGCCAGACTCACCCAATGCTCGAGGCGCGCCAGTCGCCGATTGTTGCGGGACAGTCGAAGTGCTGCGTTGAACATCGCGTGGCAGAGATGCAACAGCGCAACGGCCAATCAATTTGCACACGCCTTTATGCGTGAACTGATTCGATCGCTGCAGATCCAGCGCCTTGTACAAGATCAATCAGCCAGGTCCGGAACGCCACGACTTTCTTCGAGTTGGCGATTTCCAGCGGTGTCACCAGATAAAAGCCCAGATCGGATTTCAGTTTCAGGTTGAATGGCGCCACTAATTTCCCGGCCTTCAAATCGTCATCGACATAGGTCGATCGACCAATACAGACCCCTAATCCGTCGATGGCAGCCTGTACCGCCATCATCGCCAGATCGAACGTCAGCCGAGTGCCCTCAGCCAGCTTCTTCGGCTGACCCGCAGCACTCAACCACATGTTCCAGTCATTGCTGGTCATCCCGCTGACCTGCAATAACTTGTGATTGGCCAGGTCAACGGGGTTCTTCAGGGCCATGGGGCCGGTCAGCAGCTTGGGGCTGCACACCGGAAAGATTTCGTCTGACATCAGCCAGTCCGCCCGCAACCCTTTCCAGTCGCCAAAGCCGTAGCGGATGGCGGCGTCTATGCCGCCCTTGCGGAAGTCGACGAGATCGGTCGAAGCGGTCACACGCACGTCAATATTGGGAAACGCCTCCTGAAAAGACGCCAGACGCGGCAACAACCATTTGGAGGCAAGAGAAACCAGAGTACTGATGGTCAATGCGCTGTTGTTGGTCGATTCCAGCAGCATTTCCGTGGAGTAACGCAACTCATGAAAAGCCGAGCGAATTCCGGGCAGATACGCATGACCTTCGGTAGTCAGCGCCAGACCATCCTTGAGCCGCAGAAACAGGCGAACGCCGAGCTCATCTTCAAGTCGGCGGATCTGATGGCTGATGGCCGTCTGCGTGACATTCAACTCTTCGGCGGCCTTGGTGAAACTCATGTGGCGCGCAGCAGATTCAAACGCTTTCAATCCATTGAGAGAGGGAATTCTGGCGACCATAAGACTTCGTTATGCTCATGAGATTTTGTCATAAGGTATCACCCAAGAAGTCCTTTGCAAAATGTTTCAGCGGTCGGGGATTCTAGTGCTGTTTTCAAGCCACAACGGCTTGAAACAACCACTCAAAGGATGAGATCGCCGTGAATAAGACAGTTGAAATCAACAACAGCGCCGACGAAAAAACACCACAACTCAAAGCGCGCAATGCCTCGAGAATGGCTGAAATCAGCCGCCCGCATTTCGATGCTGCGTATGAAAAAGGCTTGATGGGGGTTTCCTGCCGCGTACTGGACAACCGCCGTATCGAAATCGCCACCAGCGGCAGGGAAGTCATCGATTACACCCGCTGTGGGTACCTCAACCTGGACGCTCACCCGAAAGTCCTCGCAGCTGCCAGGGCCTCGATGGATGAAACCCCGTCGACGCACTTTTCGGTGGCCCGCACTCGTCTCACCGCAGAGCCACTGATGCGTCTGGAAGAAACCCTCGCCAAATTGTTCGATGTAAACGGCGTGGTGGTTTTCCCGACTGTGGCTGCCGCCAACATGGGCGCCCTGCCCCTGCTGGCCGCCGGGCTGTTCACGGGCGGTGAAAAGCCGCTGATCGCGTTCGACCGCTTTGCCCACGTGACTCTGCAATATCACATTCCGGTCCTGCGCGAAGAGACTGAAGTCATCGTCATCGAGCACAACGACCTCGACCACCTGGAGCGTTTGTGCAAAAGCGGGCGCAAGGTTGCCTACGTCGGCGACGGCGCTTACTCGATGGGCGGCGCTGCGCCGGTCCGCGAATTGCGCGCGCTGCAGGACAAATACGGTCTGTTCGTCTATCTGGACGACGCCCACGGCATTTCGGTGGTGGGTCAGCACGGTGAAGGTTTTGTCCGCTCGCAACTCGACGGTCTGGACGAGAACACCATCGTCGCCGCATCGCTGGGCAAGGGCTACGGCGCAGCGGGCGGTCTGTTGATGTTGGGCACCCGACATATCGAGAATTCGATTCGTCGCTATGCGCCGACCTACGGATTCTCCTGCGCACCCAACATGGCGGCCGTGGGCGCGGCACTGGCTTCGGCGGAAATTCATGCCACACCAGAACTGCATAAACTGCAACGCGCGCTGCGCAACAACATGCAGCTGTTCGACAACCTGATCCCTACGGAAACCAGCGGCAGTGAACTGCCGATCCGTATCGTGCGCATCGGTAACGAAGAAGAAGCCATCGCCAAAGGCGAATACCTGCTGCAACAGGGCCACTACACGTCTGTCGTGTTCTTCCCGACCGTACCGCGCGGTCAGGCAGCGCTGCGCATGTCGGTCACCTGCGCTCACAACCCGGCCGATATTCTCGACCTGAGCCTGATGCTCAAAAGCAGCGATTCATCGCAAGTCAGCCCTGGTGTTGGCCAGGTCCAGCCCGCGCTGGCTGTTTGACCGACGTCGTGCAGGAGACTTTCAACGTGAAACGAACGGATCTGGCGGACACCTTTGTCACCGCGGTGACGAATTTCGATATCAATACAGCGTCCCTGAATGAGATTCGTGCCATTCAGTAACTTGTCTACGAACGCAAAGTGGTGGCGTTGAAAAATCAGAGGTTGACCCGGGACGGTTATCAACAGTTCGCCGCGTGCTTCGGGGAACTTGAGCAGTTCAAGCTCAAGAGTTACCACGACCCTGACTACCCGAACATTCTGGTGATCAATAACCGTAATGGCGAAGGTGCGGTAGGTGCACGCAAGCTCGGCAACATGTGGCACAGCGACTCCAGCTATTTGGCCAAACCACTGCCACTGACCATGCTGCACGCACAACAACTGCCCGAAACGGGTGGCGATACGTTGTTCGTGGATATGCAATCGGTGTATGACGATTTGCCGAAGGACCTGTACGAGCGTGTCAGGAATCGTCAGGCAGTACACGATGTGCGCTGGACTTACAAAGTCAAGGAAGACGATGTCGGGGAGTCGATACAGGAAATTTTCGCACGCCTCGAGCAGACATTCCCCGCCAGCACTCACCCGACGGTGGCTGTACACCCGCGCACTCAGCGGGAAAGTCTTTACGTCAACCCGGGTTATACCGTGAACATCAACGGCTATTCGCAAGAACAGAGCAAGGCATTGCTCGACGAGCTGTTCGAGTTCGCGCTGACCCCAGAGCGGATCTTCAACTATCAGTGGGAGCCACACGACTTGCTGATATGGGATAACCGCTCTGTCTTGCATTGCGCGACCGAACTGCCGCGAGAAGCTCGGCGGGTGATGTTTCGCATTGGTGTCAACGACGGTGAGTTCTTTGCCGGGAATGCGTTACAGGAGCAGGTCGCATGAGCCGCAAACGCGTTTTGATCGCTCACATTCTGGGCGACGAAGGCAAGCAGATGTTGCGCAAGCGTGACGATATCGAAGTGGTGGAGTTCGAGAATACGATCCCGCAGAGCCAGTTCCACGCCTTGCTCGAGAGTTTCGACGCTGTCCATGGAGTGATCCTCGGCCTGACCCGGTTCGGCGCCGCCGAGTTGCAGCGGGCACCAGGCTTGCAAGTCGTGTCGCGAATCGGCGTAGGTTTCGATGCGGTCGATATCCCGGTGATGACCGAGGCAGCCATTGCGGTGATGGTCTGTGCCAACGCCAACCACCGGGCAGTGGCCGAGCATACGCTTGGGTTCATGCTGTCGCTGGCCAAACGTACCGAGGCACTCACCCACCTGGTGCGCAGCGGCAACTGGCATCGGCGCTACGAGTACCTGCCGAGTGAACTGGAAGGTCGCGAAGCGCTGTTGATCGGATGTGGTCGAATTGGTGCTCGTGTCGCCACGCTTCTTCTGGCACTGGGCATGCGGGTCAAGGTGTATGACCCGTACCTTGCACCGCAACAGTTGCCTCCCGGTGCGCAACCGGTTGCCGTTCTGGAACATGCGTTGGCGGAGGCCGACTACGTCAGCCTGCATTGTCCGAAGACCGATGAAACGATCGGTTTGCTGTCCGCCGAACGGCTGGCCCTGATGAAACCTCAGGCATACGTGATCAACACCGCCCGTGGCGGCATTGTCGACGAGCAGGCGCTCTATCAGGCATTGCTGGAAAAACGTCTGGCCGGTGCCGCGCTGGATGTGTTCCTGCCAGAACCGCCGGTGCATGGCAGCGGTTTGCCGAGTCTCGACAACGTCATCTGCTCGCCGCACCTGGCGGGGGTCTCCCGCGAGGCGGTCAGCCGTATGGCGAAATTGGCGGCGGGCAACGTTCTCGACGTGTTCGACGCACAACCAAACCCCGAAAACGCAGTGAACCCTCAAGTGTTCGATCGTGCGTTTCACCTGCCCGATCCAGAGTCGGCCAGCACGATCCCTTATCCAATCTGACTTGTGAGCAATGGAATGTACCTACGCTATCAGCTATTCGACGACCAGCGCGACGCGATGATCCTCATCGCACGGATCATGATTCTGATCCTGTACGGATACTTCGGCTTCACCTACGTCACCGATCATGGAAGCTTTGTCAGCTACCTGAAATCAGTGGACGCCCCGATACCCGAGTTCACTGCCATCGTCGCCACCATCATCGAGTTCTTCGGTGGTCTGGCGCTGTTGTTCGGTTTCTGGACTCGGCCGATCGCGGCGATCTTCGTGGTGTACACCATCGGGACCGGAATCATCGGCCATGCGTTCTGGAACAGCACCAATCCGGTCGATCATCACACGTTGTTCGTGCACTTCTTCAAGAATGTGAGCATCGCCGGCGGCTTCCTTTTCCTCTGCCTTCTGGGGCCTGGAAAGTACTCGATCGACAAACGTTGATCTCCTGACGACGGGCGCATCCATGCGCCCGTCGTTTTTCCATTTCAGTCCCTGCGGATAATGAAAATGAACGAATTGATTGAACCGGTTGCCGACTTGCGCGACTGGCTGGCACGAGCCGGGAAAATCGGCGAATTGCAGACCGTCTCCTCTGTTGTCGATCCAATCGAAGAAATGAGCGCCATCACTTATCTGGTGGCCCGCCAGAGCCACTCCCCCGCTGTGCTGTTCGACCAGGAAGATTCGCCACTGGGCCTGCGCCACCTGTGGAATATCTTCGGCCCGAGCGTGGCCCGCACCGCGATTACTCTCGAAGAGGCGCCGGATACACCGACGATGGAGCTGATCCGTCGTACAAAGGACAAGCTCAAACACAGCCTGGCCCCACTGGAAATCAACGCCGAAAGCGCGCCGATCTACCAGAACACACTCACTGGCAATGACATTGACCTCACCCGCCTTCCGATCCCCAGGCACTGGCCTCGAGATGGCGGTGCGTACGCCGGGACCGCGGACGCGGTATTCACCCGGGATCAGGCATCGGGTTACCTGAATGTCGGCACTTATCGCATGATGATTCAGGGGCCACGGGAAGTCGGTCTGTCGCTGGCACCGGGCAAGGATGCTCTGCGTCACATTCATCAGGCATGGGCCAAGGGCGAGGCGTTGCCCGTTGCAGCGGCGTGGGGGGTCGATCCCTTGATGATGGTGGTGGGGTCGCAATCCTTGCCGCCAGGCGTCAGCGAATATGACTTTGCCGGCGGCATCAAAGGAAAGCCCATCGAAGTGGTACGGGCAAAACATTCCGATTTATTGATTCCCGCCGCCGCGGAGATCGTCATTGAAGGCCTGATCCGTCCCGGCTCGACGCGTGAGGAAGGGCCTTTCGGTGAGTTCACCGGTTACTACGGCTACAAAGACATCGATTGCCCACTGATCGAAGTCACTGCCCTGCACTACCGCAACCGACCGATTCTGACCAATGCATTGATGGCCGATTTTCCGTCGAACGAGCAAAGTGCGTTTTTCTCCACCATTCGCTCGGCCAAGATCTGGAGCGACCTCGACAAGCTCGGCATCCAGGGCATACAGGGGGTGTATTGTCCGCCCGCTGCCGCCGGAGCATTCGGCATGATCGTCATCAGTCTTGAACAGAAATACGCCGGGCATGCTGCGCAAGCATTGGCACTTGCCGGCCAGGTACCCGGCGGCGCCTACATAACCAAGTGGATAGTCGCCGTGGATGAGGATGTCGATCCCACCGACATGAACCAGGTGCTGTGGGCGATGGCCACGCGCGCAACCCCCAGTGATGACATCGATATCCTGCGCAACACCCGCGGCTCACCGCTGGACCCGGCACAAAATCCACCAGAGAAACGCTTCTTTGGCTCCAAGGCGCTGATCAACGCTTGCAAGGATTACCGCAATATTCGCAACTTCCCGATGCGTACCCTGTTGCGCCCCTCGGTCTATGCGCGAGTGCGTGAACGCTGGTCCGATCTGGGTCTGCCCGGTGAAGCTCCATCGGTCAGCGCATTCGACAATACGGTGGATACCCATGAGCAGCCCTGAACGACGCATCGTCGTCGGCATCAGCGGCAGCCTGCTCACCCGCGCCGCCGATGTAACCCTCAAAGAGCACCGGCCACTGGTTCTGATGGTTCGGGAAACACCGTTGCACGTGGGCCATCTGCGCAGCATGACGCAGGTCTGTGAAATGGGCGGCATCGTGATGCCGCCGGTACCGGCGTTTTACGCTCGACCGCAATCGATCCAGGACATGGTTGATCACACGGTAGGCCGCATGCTCGACCTGTTGGGGCTGGATTGCGGGACGGTACGTCGCTGGGGTTGAACTCCATTGTTGGCTGCATCTTCGGCAAGCGCACATCAACGTCTTGACGAATCGCTCTTTCACAACCCGAACCGCTACATGACCGTGGCATTTACCTGCCCGCGCCAATGGGCGCTGGCAGGCGAATGCCACATCACTTCTTCAAAACCTCACTGGCAAGCTTCGGCGCGCCGGTCAGCATTCACTGACTACATCGACTTCATCGGTGTAGAGCCGCATCACGGTCAGCACAGCCGCAGCCACGAACGACAGCGCAATGATCGACAGCGCGCCGGTGGCGTGTCCCGATCCTTCCAGGGCCGCGCCGAGCAAGGCAATCCCCGTCACCCCGCCGGATTGGCGCGCTGCGTTGAGCACGCCGGAACCGACGCCGACCTTGCCATTGGGCACGCTCGCCAGACAGGCACCGACGATCACCGGCAAGGTCGCACCACCAAGACCGATCAACAGACCGCCAGACACCAGGCACACAGGATCAAGGCCGAACAACGCGAGCAATGCCGCGCCAAGCGCACCGCACAACATGCCTGCTGCACCCACGGTGCGAGCACCGAACACGTTGGACAATCGCCCTGAAACACTGGCCATTACCCCCGTCGCAATGGTCATCGGAATCATCGCTACGCCAATCTCGACAGGCGTGCGGCCCTGGCCCTGCAACGCGAACGGCAGCGCGAACAGACTGCCGTAGTACGCCAGCGTTTGCAGAAATCCGGCGCCGATCGCCGCAGAAAATGTTCTGGATCGAAACAGACTCAGCGGCAGCATCGGCTCGCGCTGCACCCGCTGGGAATAGATAAATGCCAGCCCCGCGATCACTGCCACCAGCAAAGTCGCGATGACCCAAGGGTGCCTCCAGCCCCAAACCGGGCCTTCAATCAACGCAAAGATCAACGACACCAGAGCCAGCGCCGAAAGCAACTGTCCGGTCCAGTCAATGGAACGGGGCTGAACGGCAATGACACTTCTGCGCAGTGCAAAACAAGCCAGGGCAATCAGGCAGAACGGTACGTTCAGATAAAAGATCGAGCGCCAGTCGACCAGCTGTATCAGCATGCCGCCCAACAACGGGCCACTCACCAGCGCGAGTGCCGAGATACCGCCCCACAAGGCGACTGCCCTGGCCCGCGCTTCGGGATCGGGGTAGGCCTCGACCAGCAAGGCCATGGAACTGGGCAACATCAACGCCGCGCCAATACCTTGCACGGCGCGCGCGGCAATCAACGCCACCACACCATCAGCCGATCCGCAGGCTATCGATGCCCCCGTGAATATCATCAAGGCACACAGGAACACTGTTCTGGCCCCCAGACGATCGCTCAGCGCACCGGCGGACAGGAGCAGGCTGGCAAACACCAGCGTGTAGGCGCCGGCAATCCATTGCAGCCGGTCCATCCCCGTTGCCAGGTCCTGACCAATGCCTGGCAGCGCAACATTCAGCGCTGTGACATCCAGCGCGACCATGAACGAGCTCAACGCCACGCCCAGTAAAACGGGCGCCGTTGAGGCAGGTCCACCCACCAGATCCATCGACAGGGTTTTGCCCACTTTCCAACACCTCCCTTTGCGTTAAGGAGGTGATCCTGAGGTGGCGCGCACACTTCGTAAAATTAATTCTCTATTACCCGAACATAAGAGGAACTACTGAGATGATGAACCTGATGCATTGGCGACTGCTGGTCGCCGTGGCTGACGCCGAAAACGTTTCCCGCGCCGCCGAGCGCTATGGCATCACCCAGTCAGGCGCCAGCCAGGCCCTGACGCAAATGGAGGAAGCGCTGGGAGTCAAAGTATTCGTGCGCGATCGACGGCAGACGACCGCGACCGCCATCGGCCAGCAGATCATTGATCGCGCCCGCCGCATGCTCAGCGAATTCGAATCGATCCAGAACCTGGTGGATGCATCACGCGGCTGTCATTTGGGACGGATCAAGCTCGCAAGTTTCCCTTCGGTATTCGCCAATCTCCTGCCGCCGCTTTTGCAAAGTTTCAGTCGGCTGCACCCGGGCATCGAAATCGTTTCACTCGAAGGCACTGACGAAGAAGTCGAACAGTGGCTGGCCAACAGCAGCATCGACCTCGGCGTTGTGATGAACCCCTGCCCGTCCCGAGGTGCGCTGTTGCTGGGACGCGACTCGTGGGTGGCGGTGGTGCCTGCGACCCATGACCTGGCACGCAAGTCCTCAGCCAGCACGGTCGCGCTCAGCGACCTGGTGGAAGAACCCTTCATCCTGGCGACCGGTGGCTGCCACCTCAACGGTCAGACGCTGGTCGAGCGAGAAAACCTCACCCTTAAAGACATCAAGATCACCGTGCGTGACTGGACCACGGCGTTTGCGCTGATCAGCGAAGGCATGGGCATTTCCATCGTGCCGGCCTCGACATTGCCCGTGGATCGCCGCGGCATCCGAGTCTTTGAACTGAGCAAACCGATCTACCGGGAATTCGGACTGGTGTGTTCCGCGGCCGGTGAACGCACGCCCTCCGCGCAGGCATTTCTCAATGAAATCCGCAAGTCGACACTGGGCAGTGACATTCCGATGACGGTTCGCAGTATTGAAGCGAAAGTCGCCTGAATGGACATAAGACGACCTAATGATGGGCACATAAGATCGTAATTTTACCGATCGGCGATATGACACCAATATGTCTGGAACAAGGTTCACAGCCGTTTCTGGCGTGATACGGCAACACGTTCGGGTACGCGTTGCCCTCTTATCAAGGAGATACTCATGAAACTGTACTTCGCTCCCATGACCTGCTCACTGTCACCGCACATCGTGTTGCGGGAGTTGGGCCTGCCTTTCGAGCTGATCCGCGTCAACAACAAAACCAAAGCCACGGCAGATGGCCGTGACTTCCGCGACATCAATCCCAAGGGCTACGTCGCTGCACTGGTGCTGGATAACGGCCAGGTGCTGACCGAAGGCCCCGCCATCGTCCAGTATCTCGCCGACCAGGTTCCCGGCAACTCACTGGCACCGGCCAATGGCACCTGGGAGCGCACACGCCTGCAGGAATTGCTGAACTTCATCACCTCGGAAATCCATGGTGGCAGCGCTCCGTTGTTCAACTCGGACATCCCCGAGCCGGTAAAGGAAATTTTCCGTCAGAAACTGTTCAAACGCCTCGATTACCTGAACAGAGGCCTGGTGCAGCATGACTATCTGCTGGGCACTTTCAGTCTCGCCGATGCTTATCTGTTCACTGTTCTTAAATGGTTGCCGTTCTTCAACATCGATATCAATACCTGGCCAGAACTGGCCTCGTTCATGGAGCGTATCGAAGCACGTCCAAGCGTGCAGGCGGCCATTGCCGCAGAAGAAGCAACACAGCCGGTTTAAACATGGACGATAGAAGCTGGTCGATACCAGCTTCTGCCTCACTTCAATCTGGATGAAGACCCACTATGCAGACAATTGAACGCGTCCCAAGCGGCCACGCAGGACGTAGCCGTTCCTGCGCCTACGCCGATATCGTTTACACAGTCGCCACCAGCGCAGACACGTCGCTGGATATCGTCGGACAGACTCATCAGGCCCTCGCCACGCTGAGCGCCAGCCTTGAAGGTCTTGGCTCGCATACCTCGCGCATGCTCAGCGCCCAGGTACTGCTGGCGGACATGGCCGACAAACCCGAAGTGGATGAAATCTGGGCAAAATGGATCGGTGACAATCCGCAGCATTGGCCCCAGCGCGCCTGCTACGGTGTCGATCTGGGCGGCAGACTGCTGATTGAAATAATCGTCACGGCAGCGCGAGGAGCAACAGATGATGCCTAACGATCAAATCGATCTGGTCATCCGAACCTGCGAAGCACAACGCAGCGCCGCGATGCTCGGTGGGCACCTGGATATCTTCAGCTATTTGTTCCATCCGGATCTGACCTACATTCATTCCAGCGGCGTCGTCGACAACCTGAAAACCTATCTGGATAAATGTCGCTCCCGTGAGTTCATTTATCACGCCCTTGACCATCAGATCGACAAAGTGACAAGGGTTGGCGAGTTGGCCATCGCGCTAGGTGAAATGACCACCACTGTCACCTCCGGTGGCGTACGAAAATATCTTCACAATCGCACGCTCACCGCCTGGCAGAAAACCGACGAGCAATGGCAACTGCTGGTCTATCAAGCGACACCTTTGCAACCGGCAGTGGTGCTGGAAGCCGGCTGAGTGGCGGATCAAGCACTTTGACTCGCAAGAAAGCCGAACCCGCTCTCTTGATCAAATACAAAAGGGGATTGATTTATTCAGGAAAAATAAATCAGTCCCCCATGTTTGGCCGGTGTCAGCCCTTGGTCAGATCAACCAGCGGCGTTTGCCGCACCTCAGTCTCCCGCCCGCCCTGAATGTCGCTCACCTGCTTCAAGGCCTTGTCCACCGCTGCCTTATCTGCCAACAAGCTGTAGCTGATGCGGAACTGTTTGTGTTCCTTCGGCCCGATGGTGGGCACCAGGTTCAGTGGCCGTTGATAACGGCGGTTGTAGGAAAAACTCGTCCCCGGCTCCAGCCCGGTGACATAACCCTGACCTTGGGTATCGGTGTTCTTCCACAGAGAAAACACCGGCAATGTCTGCGTATTGAAGCCAACCGAAACACCCAGACTGCCGGCCTTGTTATGCAACACGGTCAACGTATCGCCCCTGGCATCGGCATACGGAACCACGTTGTAAACCGTTTCGTCGTAGTCCTTGGTCGGTGCGCGATAGGTTTGCCAGT
>Ga0157373_10003543_pt1 | contig 11791 bp, 12 predicted proteins | sample C65metaG_FD_113460 | JGI IMG/M metagenome (GOLD analysis project Ga0157373, IMG submission 113460) | Corn rhizosphere microbial communities from Kellogg Biological Station, Michigan, USA - C6-5 metaG | ecosystem: Host-associated > Plants > Roots > Rhizosphere > Soil | place: USA: Michigan...
TGGCAATTAAGGAGCAGGGTTTGTGATGATGCGTTTCAACTTGATATCGAACATCCCGTAATCAGTCTTCACTCGTCCGGCGACGGGGATGTGCCGTGCGTCATCTGTGATCCAGATCGATAACTCACCCTTCTCCCTATCGATCAGTCTGTCTGGTCCAAAGAGTTCCGGAGTCACTTTGAGCACATCGACGCGTCCGAGGACCGTCTTCATTCGCTTCCGCTCCACAACCTGGACCGGGATTTTGTAAACACGCCCGCCATCGCCGATGAAGACTTCGAACGTTTTCCCAACCTCGAGCGGCTGCGTTCGAATGAAGTAGATCGCCGACAACACATCCTGCAACTGACCCGAAAAGTCTGCAGTCGCCTGACGCGGTTCAGCAGACGGATTGTTTGGATCGCGCAAGGTCCAGGTCATCTTGCCTTGCGACGGATCGAACGTTGACTCTGTCGCTCGCACACGCTTGCCTTGTTCGTCGAGAATTTTTGTCTGTTTGACGGTGAAAGACAGCGGCTCGACGATCGATTCGACGCGCTCACGAAACTTGATATTGAATAAGCGGGCGAAAAATCCTTTGCTCGCTACGTCTGCGCTGAACGTTAACGCGTAAGGTTTTTGTTCTTCAGTTGAACCCTCGACCGGAGTGCGAGTCGCACGAAACTTGAGATCCGCGACGTCGAGCTTTCGCAGCAGCGCACGTGAAAACTCAGCTTCAAACTGAAGCTCTTCGCCAACTTCGAAATGCTTTGTCGCTGGATGTGGTCCAGGCCGCTGCTGCGCGTTCGCGACTGACAGAGTCGCAGCCAACGTGAGCAGTGAAACAAGAATAGGACGCTTGAGTATTTGCAAGGTGTTTAGAAGTAGAAAGTTTTAATCAGAAGTAATCCCCACGCAACCACGAGCCCGAGTGCGGCCCGGTATTCACGGTACCGCAGATACAGACTACCATCAAATCTATTCGCCGCTGACTCACTTTCTCGAAACGGTGTAAATCTCGGAAAAAACAGCGGCACGGACCGTCTGTAGCCTTCATATTGACTGCCAAAAAGCTGGCCCATGGTCGAGGCTTCGACGCGCATTACCGGCAAATAGATGCCAAGAAATAAGGCGGCGAACAGCAGGCCCAACAGCAGCCGGCCCGAAGCGATCGTGAACCCGAGCCCGAGCAGAAAACTGCCGAGATAGAGGGGATTGCGTGTGAACGCGTACGGACCAGAGGTCGCCAGCTCGGCATTTTTTCGGATATGGCCCGCAGCCCATGCGCGCAGTATAAGGCCCACGATCGATACTGACGCTCCAATTAATAAGGCCCGAGGTGTTGGCTTCGCGAAGAAAAGAAACGCGGCCGCGCAAACAAAACCGAGCGGCACTCGCCAACGCTGAATCCACGTTCCACCTCTTCGCATATCGGTCTTATTTGATTCTCCGGCTCACGGCCTCCATCACTCTCCCAACGTCAATGTCCATGCAGATCCATTTCGAGCACGAACGCCGATGGCAATCGACACGACAATCAATGTCATTTCGCTCGACGCAAATATCCTCTGGACGAGGACTGCCGTTCCGCCACCATTCAGTCGGACCAAACAGTCCCACGATCGGGGCGCCAGCCGCAACCGCGATGTGAGTTGGTCCAGTGTCGCCGCCGACGTAAACACGCGCCCGCTGGGCCAACGAATAAAAACCTTTCAGCGAGAGACTAACCGGAACCGCTTTTTCGGAGGTCGACGCCTGGCGAACACTTTCTGCGAGCTCCAACTCTCCCGGACCATACGTCACGAGAGAAGTCATTCCGTAACGCGACCAGAGCTCGTCCGCCAGTTTTCCAAATCGCTCGACGCTCCAAAGTTTTGTTGGCCATCCGCCACCCGGATTCAGGATCGCGTAGTTACCGCCAGTTCGCTCTGACGCCTGTCGAGCTTCAGTTTCATTTGTCGGCGCGACGTTGATCGGGAAGGAAAGTTCGTCCGGAGGTGGAATGCCGAGGGCGCCTTCAACCAGAGCCAGTGCCTTCCGGATCACGTGAGTCTTTCTCGGCACGGCAATTCGTTTGGACAAAAAAATGGAGCTGGCGGGTTCACGCAGCCCGCTGCGCGAATACCCAAAAACACGTCGCGCGCCCGAAAGGCGCGCTATTGAAGCAGATTTGAGAAGTCCCTGGAAGTCTAAAGCGACATCGAAGGCTGAGGCACGTAACCGACGTAACTGCTGGCGCGGTGCCCGCAGCGTCTCCCCAGACATCAGCCCGCGCCTCAACGCCTTCGTGTCGACTTCGATGAGACGATCCAGAAGCGGGTTGTCTTTCAAAATTTCAGAACTTTTTCTTTCAACTACCCACGATATCTCAGCTTGTGGCATTGCGCCGCGCACCGCGGCGAGCGCAGGCAGTGTATGAACTACGTCGCCGATGCTTCCCAATTTTACGATCAGAATTCTCATGTACCGCCGAAGTAGCTGAACTTCAGTTTGGCTTCAGCCACTTTATTTCCGCCGCGAAACTTCGTGAGCGTGCCTTCAAGGACGGGGTCTTCATCACCGAGCCACGTGGCTGCGAAGTTTCCGCCCTTCAGGAATCTTCCAGTAAAGCTGTAAGAAACACCACCGAGCGCCAGGGTTGTAAACGTAAAGTTGTCGCGTTTGACCGTCAGCGTTTTGAAACGATAGCGCTTGCCGTCGTTCGTCTCCAGTCCCGACGCTGGGAGGCGTCTCAACTTTTTCGCGTTCAAATTTATGCCACTCAGGTCCGAGAATTCGTTCGGCGGTGGACCAATTACCCAGAACGCTCCGTCAGGATCGAAGCGGGCGTTCTTCTGCGCGAGCGCGGAAACGCTGATCACGCACATTAAAAGCAGGATTAAGGTCTTACGCATCGGCGCCTCCGAGCTGAGCGATGATGGCTGAAGTCGAATGATCTTTCGGATCTCCCACGATCGCGACCTGCCCACCGTAGGATCGTACCACGTCACGTTCGGGGACGGTGTCGACGGTGTAATCCGTGCCCTTAGCATGAACATCGGGTTTGAGTGCGAGAAGGAGTTCTTCGACTGTGGGTTCGTCGAAGATCGTGACGTAGGTTACGGACTCGAGTGCGGCGACGATCTCGGCCCTGTCGCTCGCCGGGAGCACTGGTCTGCCGTCGCCTTTCTGAATCGCAACTTGTTCGTCGGAATTGATGCCGACGACCAGCACGTCTCCGAGTGCGCGCGCGCCGGCGAGATACCGGACGTGTCCGACGTGCAAGACGTCAAAGCAGCCGTTTGCGAAAACGATGCGAGCGCCGTTGGCTCTGTCGGCCGCGACGCGTTTTTTCAATTGTTCAAGGTCGAGAACGCTTTGATCGTTATGCATCAGTCAGAATCGAGTGCTCGAGCTCAGCCGCACTTACCGTCGCTGTTCCTCGCTTCATGACCACGAGACCGCCCGCGTAGTTTGCAAGTCTTGCTGCGTCGGAAAAAGATGCTTCGGATGCGAGTGCGAGGGCGAACGTTGCGATCACGGTATCGCCGGCGCCCGTGACGTCGACCGCTTGTTGCGCGCCGACGGCACGAATGTGAAGCGGGTCAGCTTCGTCTTCTAATAACGTCATGCCCTGGCTGCCGCGCGTGACGAGCAGTGCGCGGTAGCCGAGTCGCTGTTTCAACTCGTGAGCGGCAGTTTCGAGTTGTTCGTGCGATGAGATCTGAGTGCCGAGGAGATTCTCAACTTCTTCCTGGTTCGGCGTTGCGGCAGTGAATCCTTTGAACTCTGAAAGACGGAAACGTGAATCGACCACGACTGGAGCAGTTGTTTTTCGAATCACATCAACTGTCATTGGATCGACGACGCCGTAGTTGTAATCCGAGATCACAACAGCATTAGCGGCAGCGGCGATCTGTTCCAGCTTGCTGGTCAATGCATCGCGCAGATCGCCATCGCCGATGGCCGCGTCGTCGTAGTCGATTCTGATGACTTGTTGTTTGCTGGAGTGGGAATGGCCTGCGAGGATTCGGACTTTCGTCGTGGTCTGAATCTTGTCTGAAACAAGAACGCCATTGAGGTTGACGCCTGCGGTCTTGAGTTTTGCCAGCAACTCTCGGCCTGGCTCATCATCGCCAGTCACTGAGATCAAAGAGACTTGTGCGCCGAGCGCCACAAGATTCATCGCGCAGTTGGCCGCGCCGCCAGGTACGGTCTCCGTTTGTTCGTGCCTGAGGATAAAAACCGGCGCCTCACGTGAGACACGGCTGATCGAACCGTGGACAAACTTGTCCGCAATCGCGTCGCCGATAATCGCGATCTTTTGATCGGAGAAACGTCTGACGATATTGATTAGCGTCATTTGGGTTTTTGGTAACCTCTGTGTCTCTGTGTCTCGGTGGTTAAATTTTCACCACAGAGACGCAGAGGCACAGAGAGAATCGCTTTCACGGCCTCGAGAAGGTTTTCCGAAACAAGGTCCGGCTGGTGCTTCCACGCGTGGCGCTGGTACTCCCACTCGCCGCGCCCGTATCCACTCAATACAAACGCCGCATGTAAACCTGCGTTCCGCGCGAGTTCGACGTCGCCATAGCGATCACCAACCATCCAGCTCGCCGGCAAATCGATCTCAAAATCCTTCGTCGCGCAATCAATCAATCCGGTTTTTGGTTTGCGGCAATCACAGTCCAAACGATACGGCGGCTCGCCGACGGACGGGTGGTGCGCGCAGTAGTAAATGCCATCGAGCTGCGCTGACTCCGCTTGCAAGTCGCGTTTGAGCCGGTCGTGCACACTGACGATAACGTCTTCTGAAAAATATCCGCGCGCCACACCTGCCTGATTCGTAATTACGATCGCCAGCCAGCCATTGTCGTTCAGCATCCTGATCGCTTCCGCCGCATACCGAAACACACGAAAACGCGACGGATGATTCACGTAACCAACCTCTTCGGAAATCGTTCCGTCTCGATCGATGAAAACTGCCGGCCGCTTCATCTGTTTACGCGACTGAGTCGCACAGGCTCCTTACCGTTTTTTCAAAACTACTGCGCTTCAGCAGCACGTGCGACCGCTCAAACACTTCATCAACCGTGATCGCCGTCATACAACGATGGTCGATCGGACAATCACGCAGCATGCAAGGCGCACAATCCGGCGGATGGCGCAGTATCTCCGCGGCTGGAGAAAACGGGCGCGTCGTCAGCGGATTTGTTGGTCCAAAAATCACCAGCGTTGGACGTCCAAGCGCGGCGCCAATGTGTGCCGGGCCCGTATCGTTGGTCACTATCAGATCGACCGCAGAGAGCACTGCCGTGATCTGGTCCAGACTCGTTTTGCCAGTGAGCACGATCGGCCGATGTCGCATCCGGTTCGTCACGTCGTCAGACACATCGGCCTCGTCCTTCGATCCAATCAGCAACACTTGTCGGTGATCGTCGATCAATCGATCGGCTAACGCGGCGTACGCCTCCGCCGGCCACCTTTTTGCGCGGCTGTTTATCGACCCCGGACAAAGCGCGACCACGAGTTCGCCTTGACGAACACCATGCGCGCGCAACAAATCGGCGGCTTCAGCCTTCCTCGTTTCCGAAATCTGTATCGTTGTATCCGGATCCGCCTCGCAGATGCTGCTTGTGCCAAACAACATCTGCTCGAGCGCTGTGACGACGTACAAGTAATAGAAGACCTCATGCCGCGATGAACGCCAGTCAGGCAACTCGAGTGGATGCGTGAGCAAAGCGCGTCGAGATTCAGTCGCATAACCGAGTCGAACCGGCACGCCCGCCAGAAACGGAATCAGCGCCGCCTCAAACGCATTTTGAAACAGCACCGCGAGATCAAACTTACGACGCCTCCACTCGCGAATCTGCGGAAATACCGACAACACGCCTTTTCTGTCGTAAAGCAGCACGTCGTCGACGAAGTCCGCCTCCGAAAAGATCCCTCTTGCGCTGGGACGAATCACGAGTGTGATGTGCGCGTCAGGCAACACACGCCTTAAAGCTCGAAGCGCAGGCACAGTCATCACTGAGTCGCCCACCCAATTCGTGCCGCGCACGACGACTCGTTTGATCAACTCTGCATTCGCCATCACAAATCCTAGATTATTGCCCGCAATCCGCCGTAGATATCGATCGAAGGCTTCCAGCCCAATTCTTCTTTAACACGCGTGATGTCAGACACGTAACGCAGGGGCACCGGCGCGGGCAGCGCCGAATCTTCCTGAATGATGGGCTCGATCTGAATCATTTCGCTGACTCGCTTAATCAAGTCTCGCAAACTAATCTCGTTCAATTTGCCACCCCCGAGGTTGTAGAGCCCAAACTCAACATCAGAATTCAGGAACGACTGGCACGCTTTGAAGAGATCATCGACATACAGAATGTCGCGAACTGGATCGACACCTTCCGGAAGGCGAATTGGAATGCGGTGCTTTATCGACTCAACCAGGTGAGTAACAATCCCGGGCGTATTGTTCTCGGAAGGTCGCGCGAAAACGGTCGATAGCCGAAAAATACACGCGCGCAGATTCTGCTTGCGCGCGTAGTACTCAACGTAGCGTTCGCCAATCAACTTGGACCATTCAAACGGTGACTGCCCGCAGTACTCCGTACTCGTGTGCTCATCGACATACTCGAACCCATCTGCGTGCGAGCCGTAAACATCTTTCGTCGATGCGTACACGAACGCCGCGCCCGGTCGCATGTTGCGGAGGACGTTCGCTGTGCCTTGTGCGTTGGTGCGGAAACACTCGCTCGCGCCGCTGTGGTCCTTATCAAAGTGCGCGGCGAGATGAATCACCGCGTCGTAGCCGGCGATCTGCTTCACAGCTTCGTCGTCGAGAATGTCCAGATTAGCGGAACGGCGCGAAAAGTCGTCGGCGTTAAGAAAGTGACGTAGGTGAGTGCCTAAATAGCCGCTGCCTCCCGTGACTAAAGTCTTCATCAATAACTAGACCTCGACACCTTTCCCCTGCGCAACTCTTCCGCGCGAAAGTGCGGTCAGTCGCGATAGCGACTCCGCGTTGCCGATGGCGATCAGCATGTCGCCACCTTCGATCCTGGTTTCTCCACTCGGGTTGAAGATGATCTCGCCGTCGTTACGTCGAATACTGACAATCACGATATTGAGCTCGGAACGAATAACGCTTTCTTTCAGCCTGCGACCAACCAAGGTAGAACCTGGGTCCACTTCGAGCTGCTCGAATCCGAGCTCGAGGTGATTGGCGGTAACGGAATCGAGAAAGTCGCCGACCGCAGGCTTCGTCAAAGCCATCGCCATGCGATGTCCGCCGATGATCGTGGGCGCCACGACGCGGTTGGCGCCGGCCCTGATGAGTTTTGATTCCGCTTGTTCTTCGGCAGCGCGCGCGACGATGTGCAGGTTCGGATTCAAATCGCGCGCAGTCAAAACTACGTAAACGTTGTCAGCATCGTCAGGCAAACAACTCGCGAGGCCGCGAGCATACTGGACTCCAGCTTCGCGCAAAGTTTCTTCGAGCGTTGCGTCGCGCGGTAAAACAGTGATGCCGAGATCCATCAACGCTTCAACTTTTGCCGAATCGGTTTCGATGACCAGAAACGTTCCGTTCGCATCGCTCAGGTTGCGAATCAAATGCGAGCCGACACGGCCTGCGCCGCAGATGATAAAATGATCTCGCATCTTGCTCATTTTTCGTGAGTGACCATACGTAGCGAACAACTCCGAGTGAACAATCGCCTGCACAGTGCTCGTCAGAGCATAAAGCACGATGCCGACGCTTACCATCATGAAGAGCACGGCGAACGCACGGCCCAACGGCGTGCGTGGCGCCAAATCACCAAAACCCACAGTAGTGACCGTCTGGGCAGTGACGTAAAGACTGTCCAGTATAGACCAGCCCTCCAACACGTGAAACATGATGGTGCCCAGCAGAATCGCGCCGAAAACCGCGAGAAACACAACGCGGATTCGAACACGAGTAGGGAGAAGGAAACTCAGACGAGGTGTTAGACTCATACGGGAAGAGTGGCATCAAAGTCACTCACGGCACCCAACAGGGAGGCCAGCCACGTTAGCTAATGTGGCCAACCCTGTCAAACCAAACGTCGACAGAACCGCGCTGCAGATGTTACGTAATATGTGAAGTGCAGTTTGTGAAACAAAGGTGGAGAACAAAATACAACTAAGTAGGGAACAAGTCAGTCAACAGAGAACAAGTCAGGAAGAGGGGCTTGCCCCCGCTAATCGGAGAGCGGGGGCAAGCCACCCTTCCTGACTTATTCTATTTTGGTTGCTTGTTCTATTAGCACTAATTAAGAACCTGATGCCAGTACGCTATCCACCATCGAATCAATATCCCGGACGAAGCAGCCGCAATCCGCGCGGGGTCGCTTACGTGGAAATGGATCCGGGCTTTGTTCGACGTTGGCGGCGCCGTTTGTTTAGTAAAGCCGTAGTCATTCCTGTGGTATTCATTACCGCGGTGGTATTGGGAATTCTGATCTACTACTGGACGGTCTTTTCAGGTCGCATCGACAATCTGCTCGCAGGTGAAGTCTTCACGCGAACTGCAGGCATCTACGCAGCTCCGAAACAACTGCGCGTTGACGACTCGATTTCACAAGCCGACGTGATCGGTTTTTTGAAACGCGCTGGTTACGTTGAGCAAACTCAGCAGGCCGATCCCGGCCGCGGACGTTATTCAGTTAACGGAACCAGTGTCGACGTTGAGCCGAGCAGTGGTTCGAGCGTTGACGGCGTGCGGCAGTTTCAAAGTGTAAGAATTCAGTTTTCACCGTCAGGGAAGTCGATCGACTCACTGCTCGATCTTGAAGGCAGAGGAAAGATTCAACGTGTTTGGCTCGAGCCCGAACTGATCAGCTCGGTAACCGGCACTGAACGCGCGAAACGCAAAGTCATCGGTTTCGGCGATCTGCCGCCGCACTTGGTCAAAGCGATCACGGTCACAGAAGATCGCTCATTCTTCGATCATTACGGCGTCAACATTCGCGGCATCATTCGAGCTTTTATCAGGCGTTACGATTCCGATCCCAATTCGCCGATCGCGCGCCAGGGTGGCTCGAGCATCACACAGCAGCTCGTTAAGAATCTTCTCCTTTCGCCGGAACAGACGTGGCAGCGCAAAATCTCCGAAGCGTACATGTCGATCATTCTCGAGACGCGGCTGAGCAAGCAACAGATCTTCGAGCTCTACTGCAATCAGGTCTACATGGGCCAACAGGCCGGCTTCTCGATCAACGGTTTTGGCGAAGCGTCGAGTGCTTACTTCAACAAGGACGTGACGAATCTCAACCTCGCAGAGTCAGCGTTTCTCGCGGGGTTGATTCGCAGTCCAAACCGTTATAACCCGTACACCAAGGTCGAGACTGCAACCGCGCGCCGCAACCAGGTGCTCGACTCGATGGCCGAAGCCGCAGTGATTTCGCAGGAAGAGGCGAAGTCTGCCAAAGGAACGCCGCTTCAGGTCGTTCCGTCGCGAGGACGAATCGGCGTCTCGGATGCGCCGTATTTTGCCGACTACGTTCAGAACCAACTCGGCGACATGATCGCGGGCGCCGGTGCGGCCGAACATTTACGCATCTACACGACGATCGACATGGACCTTCAGCGCGCTGCGTACGCCGCGCTGACGAAACAGATGTCTGCGCTCGACAAGATCCAGTCGAAACGTTTCGAGCCTGGCACGTTGCAAGCCGCACTCGTGGCGATGAACGCGAAAACCGGCGAGATCGTCGCAATGGTTGGCGGGCGCGATTATTCGAAGAGCCAGTTGAATCGCGCGACCGATGCTTATCGACAGCCTGGTTCAGTTTTCAAGCCATTCGTCTACGCCACCGCGCTGAACACGGCGTACGATCCAGTGCCGCGTGTGATCACACCCGCGACGACGTACATGGACGCACCGAAGACGTTTACGTTCGACAACCAGGAGTACTCACCGGGCAACTTCGGCGAGAGTTACAGTAACGCGCCGGTGACGTTGCGCGATGGTCTGGTCCACAGTCTCAACGTCGTGACGGTCGAAGTGGCGATGGAAGTGACGATCGGTCGCGTAATGAATCTCGCTGCTAAGGCTGGTCTACCAAAACCTCCGCGTGCGTATCCCGCGATGGCGCTTGGGACGAGTGAAGCTACGCCGCTGCAAATCGCGTCTGCGTACACCGCCTTTGCCAATCTTGGAACACGAACCACGCCGATCGCGATCAATCGCATCACGACCGGCAACGGCGTGACGATCGCGGCGCCGACCACGCAAAAGAACGAAGTCCTTCGACCGGATGTCGCATACGTGATGACCTCGTTTATGAAAGACGTCGTGAACCGTGGAACAGCGTCGAAGGTGCGTGGCCGTGGTTTGAAAGGAGTTCTTGCAGGCAAGACCGGAACGTCGCGCGATGGCTGGTTCGCTGGTTACACGCCGAACCTTGTTTGCGCAGTGTGGGTCGGATTTGACGATGGTTCGCAACTCGGTTTGACGGGCGCAAATTCAGCGTTGCCGATCTGGGCCGACTTCATGCAAGTCGCGCTCGCGGAGCATCCCGAATGGGAAGGCGACTGGGAGATGCCCGCAGGAATTCAACAGGTCGACATCAACCCGAAGACGGGCCAACTATCGACGCCGGAAGACACCGAGAAACGCGTCGAGTTCTTCATCAACGGCACTGGTCCAAGCCAGACTGCTGAGACGCCGGATGAGGAAGCGACTCCTGAAGAGTTGCCGTCACCGTCGCCTCTACCCGATCAGCCGTACGAGGCCCCGCCGTTGCCGACCGTAACGCCGACACCACGAAAAGCGCCGTCACTGCCGGAGACTGGACTGGAAGGAACGATCACGCTGGACATCGATCCGACGACCGGATTGATCGCAGTCGAGACGTGTCCGATCATCCGAACCAAGACTTTCGCTTTAGGCACCGAGCCGAAGAAGTACTGCGGACCCGAGTACCACAAAGGCAAGACAATCGTCCCCGCCGATCCCGTCCGCCCACGCGTCGTCGGCACACCCCAACATTAATTTGTGCCTTTTTGTGGCTAAAGTTTTAATGCCGTGTGCAGTGTCTCAATCGCGAGCGCAGCTGCGTGGTGTTTCCTCGACGGCAGGCCCCCAATCGCCTCCAGTAGATCCGCGCGGGTTAGCTGCCTCGCCTCGTCAACGCTCTTCCCAATAATCAACTCAGTCAACACCGATCCGCACACGAGTGTCGGCGGACATCCATACGCGAGATACCGCGCCGTCTCGATGCGATCGTCTTTGACGATTAAGGACAGTCGCAGTCGATCGCCGCAAACCGGATTCTTCTCATCCGCAACAGCATTGGCATCCGGAAGCTCACCAGCATTCCGGGGATGCGCGAGGTGATCTTTGAATTGGGCAGAGTAAGGCAAGATTTACTGTGAAACGAGTGTTAGTGGAGACAGCGCGCGCAACCTTTCAACGGCACGTGACAAGACCTCGACCGCGTAGTCAACATCCTCTTCAGTATTGTCTTTCCCGAAACTGAACCGAAGCGAACCGCGTGCGATTTCGTCGTTGACTCCGAGCGCGCGAATCACCGGCGACGGCTCCAGCGTTCCTGACGAACACGCCGACCCGGTCGATACTGCGACACCTTCCAGATCGAGATTTATCAGCAGTCCCTCGCCTTCGATGAAGCGAAACGAGATATTCGAGAGATGGGTCAGTCGGTGTTCGCGATCACCGTTCATCACGACGTCGCCGATCCGGTTTCTTACTGCGGCTTCGAACCGATCGCGCAAGGCTCGGTCATTAACTGATCGCTCCGAGAGCTCCTCGCGGGCCAGTTTCGCAGCTTCGCCAAACGCGACA
>Ga0157373_10003545_pt1 | contig 11789 bp, 7 predicted proteins | sample C65metaG_FD_113460 | JGI IMG/M metagenome (GOLD analysis project Ga0157373, IMG submission 113460) | Corn rhizosphere microbial communities from Kellogg Biological Station, Michigan, USA - C6-5 metaG | ecosystem: Host-associated > Plants > Roots > Rhizosphere > Soil | place: USA: Michigan...
AAAAATTCAAAACAATTTTGTGCGATCCACGCAGCTACTTCTGCACCAACGCCGCCGGTGAGTGTATCTTCATGTAAAATCAAAGCTTTTCCTGTATTGTTAATGGAAGTTCTTATCGCTTTATAATCCAACGGCAGCAAGGTCCTCAGGTCGAGAATGTCAATTGAAATTTCAGGATGTTCAGCGGCATATTCTGTTGCCCAGATAACGCCCATTCCATAAGTGATGATGCTAACATCCATGCCTATGCGAACTTGTCGTGCTTGGCCAATTTCCACTTCATAATATTCTTCCGAAAAATCTGCGCTGATACTTCTGTACAAAGCTTTATGTTCAAAAAACATTACAGGATTTGGATCATTAATTGCCGCGATCAGCAACCCTTTTGCGTCTTCCGGAGTGGAAGGATACACCACTTTTAAACCGGGAGTATGGACAAACCACGCTTCATTGCTTTGGCTGTGAAACGGCCCTGCGCCAACACCGGCGCCGGTTGGCATGCGAATTACCACATCTGCATTTTGCCCCCAGCGATAATAAATTTTAGCAAGATTATTTACGATTTGATTAAAACCCACAGAAACAAAATCTGCAAATTGCATTTCTACAACGCTCTTAAAACCTTCGAGCGCCAATCCTAAAGAAGCACCAACAATTGCGCTTTCACACAAAGGTGTATTGCGAACTCTTTCTTTTCCAAACTGTTTTAAAAGACCTTCTGTAATTTTAAAAGCACCGCCATATTCCGCAATATCCTGCCCCATTAAAATCAAATGAGGATGCGTGATCATTGATTGGTACAACGCTTCTTTTATCGCATCAATAAAACGATTGCCACGCGAATCTGAAATTGCCGTAAACGAACTTTTATTTTGAAAATATTTTTTTTCATCTGCTTCAAAAGGAACCACTCTTTGTGCGTAAACGTCCTGTAATTCTCTTTTGGTTAAAGTGATTTTATCCAAATGATTTTCATGTTCCGGAACAAAAGGTGTTTTATCAATGCACTCATGAATTTCTTTTCGTATTTCTTCAACCTGAAATTGGGAAAGAATATTTTGTTCAATTAAATACCGCTCATAATTTTTTATCGGATCTTTTTCACTCCATTGTTCAAACAATTCTTTCGGAACATATTTTACGCCGCTTGCTTCTTCATGGCCACGCATTCTGAAGGTCATGCATTCTATCAAGTACGGTTTTTGATGTTTGATACAATATTCGCGAACCCCTTTCACGGTATCATAAACCGCGAGAATATTATTTCCATCAATTTGTACCCCTTCCATTCCATAACCTCTTGCGCGGTCTACTAAATTTTGACAACGATATTGTTCACTCACTGGAGTGCTTAATCCGTAACCATTGTTTTCGATAATAAAAATCACGGGCAAATTCCAAACTGCTGCAACATTTAACGCTTCATGAAATTCTCCTTCGCTTGTTCCTCCCTCGCCCGTAAAAGCAAGAGAAACCTTATCTTCTTTTTTAAGTTGATAAGCAAGCGCTGCGCCATCAGCAACAGAAAGCTGCGGCCCTAAATGCGATATCATTCCGCAGATGTAATGTTCTTTATTTCCAAAATGAAAACTTCTTTCTCTTCCTTTGGAAAAGCCGTCCAGTGCACCTTGCCATTGTTTGATCAATTCAGCTAAAGGAATTTTTCTTGCGGTAAAAACGCCCAGATTTCTGTGCAAAGGCATGATCCATTCATCAGGATGAAGCGCGAGTGTAGCGCCTACAGAAATGGCTTCCTGTCCAATGCCGCTGAACCATTTGGAAACTTTTCCCTGCCGCAATAACAAAAGCATTTTTTCTTCTATCATTCGCGGAAGAAGAATTTCTTTATAAAGTTCAATCAAAAGGTCATTGGAAAAATTATTGCTGTAGAATTGCATCTTACAAATTTCATGTTTTCATTTGTAAATAAAAAAGAATCGAAAGAAGCCATTTATCATTCTCTTCGTTGAGAATTAGAAATAGCTGAAGAAAGAAAAGATAATAAGATTCCAAAAACAAATGCCCAGAAAAATCCATCGATATGAATTCCATCCACAAATTTGCCCGCGAGAATTACCATCAAAACATTGATAACCAAAAGAAAAATTCCTAAAGTGAGAATTGTGATCGGCAGCGTTAAAAGAATCAGAATCGGTTTTACGATTGCATTCAAAATGCCCAAAACAATTACAAAAATTAAAGCAGTAGAAAAAGAATCAATAACGATATGAGGCTTCAGGATCATCGATAATCCATAAGCAACAACAGCGGAAATAAGAAGACGGATAATAAATTTCATTGCAGTGATTTTCTTAAAAATACTATATCACAAGCAATTCATAAAAATCTTCAGGCAATAAATATTTATTGGCAAGCTCTTGCAATTCTTCAGCAGATACTTGTTTGATCGTGCGGATAGAATCGTAAAAATAATTTTCATCAACATCATTCAGAATCAAACTTTTCCATCTTGAGATCACCTGGAACGGACCATCAATATATCCAAGGTTCAAACCCATCATATAATTTTTTACCAACAAAAGTTCTTCTGCATTTACAGGCTCTTCACGCAGAATTTTCATTTCTTTATACACTTCTTCAATCGTTGCCTCGCACACTTCTTTTCCGGCTTCCGTGCTTACAACCCAGGAGCTTTCTTCCAAATGATTTTCAAGATAGCTGTGAATTCCATAAGTGTATCCCTTGTCTTCACGAATATTTCCCATCAATCTCGAACCAAAATATCCGCCCAATAAAGTATTAAGAACGATTGCTTTTTTGAAATCAGGATGACGGCGATTTGGAAATGGGCGACCGATCCTGATAGCGCCTTGAACGCCATTCGGATCATTATTGATAAAATGTTTTTTTTGATGTGCCGGTTCGCGTTTATATTTTACCGGAAGGATATTTTCATTAAGAGACAAGTCGCCAAAATGCTGATCCAGCAAAGGTTCAAAATCCTGTGGAAGTTTTCCGGCGGCAAAAATGCGGCATTTAGATTGGATATAAAACTGATTGTAAAATGAGATTAGATCTTCCCGCCTGATTGATTCAATATCAAGTTTTGTATTTACTTTCCCATAAGGATGATTGGGGCCATACAAATATTCATCAATCACACGATTGGCAACAAATTCACATTTCAATAAATTAACTGAAAGCCGTTGAATGTTATTTTGTTGAAAAATTTCCAATTCGTTCTGAGGGAAAATTGCATCAGTAATAATTTCGCGGATCAGCGGAAGCAGTTCTTTTAAATGTTTTGAAAGACAATGAAGCGTGATGGAAGCGGTTTCATTAAAAGATTTGCGGCTCAGATATGCTCCGTAATATTCAATGTATTCTGTTATGTCAAAAGCATTTTTCTGTGCGGTTCCGTTTTTAAGTAACTGATTCGTGGCGGCTGCAATTCCATTTTTTGTTTCATAATTATTTCCTGCGTCAAACACAAAATCTATCATCGCCACTTCTTCCGCGCCATCATTGATATAATAAACCGGAACTCCATTGGAAAGATGAGCGAGTGTATATGGCTTTAAAGTGATTTCAAAATCAATTGCGTCTTTTATCGGCGGGGCTATGGTTCTGTTTAGCATTTATAAATTTTAAAATTCAACTTATTTATTCTTTTACTCTTTAATTGTAGAACGATAATAAAGCGTACTGCAATTGGTTTCTGTAAAAATCCGGTTAGATTCTTCCATAATTTCTTCTCTCGTTACCGCCTGGTAACTTTCGAGTTCTGTGTTCATTAAATTGGCATCACCCAGCAATTCATAATTGGCAAGACTGTTAGCGCGGTTCATCAAACTAATGTCTTCAAAAGCCAACATACTTTCTGTTTTGTTTTTTACTTTTTCCAATTCAACTTTGGTCACCAATTCTGTTTTCATTTTTTCCAATTCAACAATCACAGCATTTTCTGCCTGTTCGAGCGTAATGCCTTTCAATAATTTTCCATCGATATAAAGCAGGCCCGGATCAATACTTCCCATGTGGGAACATTCGATGCTGCTGAACAATTGCTGTTCTTTTACGAGACTTTGAAATAATCTTGAGGAAGCGCCGCCACCAAGAATTTCTGTTATCACCTCAGCGGTGTAATATCTTTTATCAAGTCTTGAAGACATGTGCCAGCATTTGTATAAAGCATTGAGCGGAACCGATTCAGCTATTTCCATCATTCTCGGTTCTTTTTGTTGCGGCTCCGGTTTGATATTTCTTACATATTTTTTTCCTGCCGGAATTCCACCAAACCATTTTTCTGCCAATTTCTTTATCTGATCTGTGGAAACATTTCCGGCAACGGTAAGAATTGCATTAGAAGGAGTATAATGTTTAAAAAAGAAATCTTTTACGTCCTGCAATTTCGCGTTTTCGATATGGCTTAATTCCTTTCCGATCGTCATCCATTTATAAGGATGTTCTTTGTAACAAAGTTCGCGTAGCTTGTGCCAAACATCGCCGTAAGGCTTGTTAATATATTGTTCTTTAAATTCTTCGCTCACCACTTTGCGTTGAACCTCAAGTGAATTTTCATTGAAGGCCAGCGAGCACATCCGGTCGCTTTCCAGCCAGAAAGCGGTTTCAATATTTTCTGCAGGCAACTGGCAATAATAATTGGTAACATCGTTGGTGGTGTAAGCATTATTTTCTCCACCAGCCATTTGCAACGGTTCGTCATAAGATTCTATATGAAGGCTGCCGCCAAACATCAAGTGTTCAAACAAATGAGCAAAACCAGTGTGATTTTCGTCCTCGTCTCTTGCGCCAACATCATACATCACATCTACAACTGCCATCGGAGTACTTTTATCTTCATGCACAATCACTCTTAATCCATTCTCTAAAACAAACTTTTCAAAATTTATCATGTTTGCAAAATTGCGCTAAACCGGCTCATTTCCCAAATAGGTGGAAAAGATCAGTGAAATAATTGGGGTGAAAAGACAAATTTTCAGTTCGTATTTCATCCTGTGAATATTAATTTTTTGCTGCCTGGAATGGCTATTGAATTGATTCAAATTAAACAGGTAGAAGGAAAAAAAATAAAAATTCCCCTCGGTTCCTTTCTTGTATTTAGGATTATAATAACGCAAATTCTTCAGTTGAAATAATATAAAAAGCTACAATTTAGTAACTTTGCAAACCTGTCATTTTGGCTCCGAAATTTTTCTGCATCAAAATTGACAATCAATAATTTTTATCTTTTTTCTAAATAACAAATAAAAATATGGCCGCGCTACTCTCAATATTATTTGGTGGCAATAAAAGTGAAAAAGACGTAAAGGCAATAAGGCCAATCGTTACAAAAATCAATTCATTTTTTGATCAATACCAATCTATTTCTAATGACGAATTGCGTGGCAAAACACAGGTTTTTCGCGCAAGAATCAAAGAATATCTTAAAGACATTGACGATCAGATAGAAGCTAAAAAGACAGAAGCTGATAGCCTTCATTCAGCTGACATCCAGGGCCGTGATGCGATTTATCGCAATATAGATGAGATGCGTAAAAATCGTGACAAAAAACTGGAAGAAGTGCTTTTGGAAATTTTGCCTGAGGCTTTTGCTGTTGTAAAAGAAACCGCACGCAGATTTAAAGATAATGCCGAACTGATCTCAACCGCTACAGAATTAGACAAAACCTTTGCTACTACTAAAAAATATATCCGCATTGAAGGCGATAAAGCGATTTACAATAACAGTTGGCCCGCCGGTGGAAATATGATTACCTGGAACATGGTTCATTACGATGTTCAGTTGATTGGAGGAATTGTTTTGCACCAGGGAAAAATTGCGGAAATGGCAACAGGTGAAGGTAAAACGCTCGTTTCTACTTTGCCCGCTTATCTGAATGCGCTTGCAGGACTTGGCGTTCATATTGTAACGGTGAATGATTACTTAGCGCGTCGTGATAGCGAATGGAACGGAACTATATTTGAATGGTTGGGATTGACTGTTGATTGTATCGATAAACACCAGCCAAACAGCGAAGAGCGCAGAAAAGCGTATGCCAGCGATATTATTTATGGAACCAATAATGAATTTGGTTTTGATTATCTGCGTGATAACATGGTTCATACACCTGAAGAAATGGTTCAGGGAAAACATCATTTTGCAATGGTCGATGAAGTGGATAGTGTTTTGATTGATGATGCAAGAACTCCATTGATCATTTCAGGACCAATTCCTCGTGGCGATCAGCAGGAATTTGACGCCCTGAAACCAAGAGTTGAAAGAATTGTCGAGGCGCAGAAAAAAGTTACCAGTGCTTTCTTAATTGAAGCAAAAAGAAAAATAGCTGAAGGAAATGACGATCCGAAAGATGGAGGATTGGCTCTGTTCCGCTCTCATCGGGGTCTTCCAAAGAATAATGCTTTGATAAAATATTTGAGTGAGCCGGGGATGAAAGTAAAACTTCAAAAAGCCGAAAATTATTATCTGGGTGAACAACAAAAAAATATGCACATTGTTGATGACGAACTTTATTTTGTCATTGATGAAAAAAATAACCAGGTTCAGCTTACTGATAAAGGAATTGCATTGATCACCAAATCGGGCGAGGATCCGGAGTTCTTTATTCTTCCTGATATCGGCGCAAAGCTTTCTGAGATTGAAAAAAGCGATGCAACGGCAGAAGAAAAGCTGGAGAAAAAAGAAACTTTATTAAACGATTATTCCATTAAGGCTGAAAGAATTCACACAGTTCAGCAATTATTAAAAGCATATACGCTTTTTGAAAATGACGTGGAATATGTAGTGATTGATGGACAGGTAAAAATTGTGGATGAACAAACAGGTCGTATCATGGAAGGGCGCCGTTATTCCGACGGACTTCACCAGGCGATTGAAGCAAAAGAAAACGTGAAGATTGAAGCTGCTACTCAAACCTACGCTACCATTACACTTCAGAATTATTTCAGAATGTATCACAAGCTGGCTGGTATGACCGGTACAGCAGAAACAGAAGCTGCAGAATTTTGGGACATTTATAAACTGGATGTGGTTTCTATTCCTACCAATGTTCCTGTCATCCGCAACGATAACCAGGATTTGGTTTTCAAAACCAAGCGCGAAAAATTCAAAGCAGTTATCGAAGAAGTAGAAAAAATGACCAACGCCGGAAGGCCGATTCTTGTTGGTACTACTTCTGTTGAAGTAAGTGAATTGCTCAGCAGAATGATGAAGCAAAAAGGAATTCCTCACAATGTTTTGAATGCAAAACAACACGCCAAAGAAGCACAGGTGGTGGCCGAAGCCGGTTTGGCCGGAGCGGTTACGATTGCTACAAACATGGCAGGTCGTGGTACGGACATTAAACTTGGACAAGGCGTAAAAGAAGCGGGTGGACTGGCGATTCTGGGTACAGAAAGACATGAAAGCCGTCGTGTGGACAGGCAGTTGCGCGGACGTGCCGGAAGGCAGGGTGATCCGGGTTCTTCTAAATTTTTTGTATCTCTTGAGGATGACCTGATGCGTATGTTTGGAAGTGAAAGAATTGCCGCTTTGATGGATAGAATGGGTTATAAAGAAGGCGAAGTGATCCAGCATAATATGATCTCAAAAAGCATTGAACGGGCACAGAAAAAAGTTGAAGAAAACAACTTTGGAATCAGGAAAAGGTTGCTGGAATATGACGACGTAATGAATAAACAGCGTACCGTTATTTATGGAAAACGCAATCACGCTTTGTTTGGAGAAAGGCTGGCGCTTGATTTGGACAACGCATTTTATTCTGTGGCAGAAGGGATTGTGAATTCATTCAAAGAAATCAATAATCACGAAGAATTTAAGCTGGCTGTGATTATGAATTTGGGCATTGACACCAGCATTACACAGGAAGAACTGGACAAAGAAGATCTCGAAACTTTGGCCAATAAATTATATTATGAAGCGAAAGATCATTATAATAAAAAGAATGAAGTAATGAATCAGCAAACGCTTCCTGTCATCAAAAATATTCGCAAAGAACAGGGCGCTCATATTATCAATGTTGCTGTTCCTTTTACTGACGGTAAAAAAGCAATGCAGGCAATCGCCAATCTTGATAAAACCATTGAAACCAATGGCGCAGAACTGACCAACGCTCTCGAACGTAATATCACGCTGGCTTTGATCGATGATGCGTGGAAAGAGCATTTGCGTGCCATGGACGATCTGCGTCAAAGTGTACAAACCGCAGGATACGAACAAAAAGATCCGTTAGTAATTTATAAGATCGAAGCATTTGGCGCATTCAAACAAATGGACGACCAGGTCAATAAAGATATTGTCAGTTTCCTTACCCATTGCGCCATTCCTGTGGAACAAAACCATGAAACCAGGATCACTGAGCAAAGAAAAAGAAAAACTGACATGAGCAAAATGCGCCAGCGGAAAGAAGAATTTGCAGGTGCCGGTGCCGGTCCGGATTATCTTCCACAGGAAAATGATTACATCGATCCTTCAGAAAATATCAAACAGGAACCCATCAGGGTTGGTCCAAAAGTTGGCCGAAACGATCCATGTCCTTGCGGAAGCGGCAAAAAATATAAAAACTGCCATGGAAGAGGTGAGGGATAAAACTTTTTCCAGTAAAGCAACAAATAAAAGCCTTTTATTTGTTGCTTTACTATTCTTTTATCCCAAAAAGTCAGCAACTGTCAATAGGAATACTGATTCCTTAATTGCAGCAACACTGTGAGGAACATTTCTGTGAAGCGCAATAATTTGTCCCGGCTTTAATAGAAAAGATTCGTTATTTACATTAAAATTAATTTCTCCGTCCAGCAGTTGAACACTCACGATTCCGTTAGTGGTATGTTTTTCCATTACAGCATCTTCGTGCAAAGCAATCAATACGATTCTCATCCCATTTGTTTTGTAAATCGTCATGGCGTTGCGGTCACTTTTTTTCCACGCAGGCTCGCTTTTTATCGTTTGAATAAATTCAGGAACATTGATGGGAACCACCGGCGCATCCATCAGCCTTCCTCCATCTGGCCTTAATTCTGTTGATTCATTATGTTTTGTTTCCATAATTTTTGATTTTTTAAATGCTTATAATAGTGCTTATACAAAAATTGAACCCGATCAGAAATTGTTTTTAAATAATAGAAAAATCGTAATCACAATAGCCTTAATTACATCTAATTTTTCATTAGCACTTTCTTTCTTATTACTTTTGTTCATCAAGCGAAGTGTGTATACGGCACATACTTTGAGACAAATCATCAAAAAAAATAAAGACAAAAATGGAATCAATTGAACAAAAGGGAATCAATACCGTGCGAGTTTTATCAGCGGATGCAGTGCAAAAAGCGAATTCCGGACATCCGGGAACTCCAATGGGATTGGCTGCAATCGGCGATGTCCTCTGGACAAAAGTGATGAATTATAATCCACATGATCCGCAGTGGCCCAACCGCGATAGGTTTATTTTATCCGCAGGCCACGCGTGCATGTTGCAATACTCCTTTTTATATCTCACCGGTTATGATGTTACATTGGATGATCTGAAAAATTTCCGACAACTTCACAGCCGCACAGCCGGTCATCCGGAATATGGATTATTACCTGGAATTGAAGTAACAACCGGTCCGCTTGGGCAAGGTTTTGCAAACGGAGTGGGAATGGCAATCGGCCAACAATATATGGCTTCCAGATATAATAAGCCCGGCTTTAATATTTTCGATTATAAAATTTATGCGATCTGCAGCGATGGCGATATAATGGAAGGCGTTTCTGCGGAAGCTGCTTCTCTTGCCGGACATCTGAAACTTGGCAATATTATTTATTTGTATGACGATAATAAAATAACGATCGAAGGCGACACTTCTATCGCTTTTAATGAAGATGTTACCGAACGTTTTCAGGCTTATGGCTGGCACGTACAATCAGTTGCAGATGGAAATGATACCGATGCAATTCACACCGCCATCATTAATGCACAAAACGAAACTAACCGGCCTTCGTTGATCAAAGTTCGCACTCACATTGGTTTTGGAAGCCCAAATAAAGTAGATACCCCTGGTGCACATGGTTCACCTTTGGGAAAAGATGAAGTAAGATTGGTAAAAGAAAATCTAGGTTTTGATCCTGATAAAAGTTTCCAGGTTTCTGATGAAGTATTGGATTATTATCGTGCAAAAGGAAATGCAGGTGTAAAAAAAGAACAGGATTGGAACGATCTTTATGCAAAATACAAAGAAAAATATCCGTCAGAAGCTGCAGAGTTTGAACTTTTAAGCAGCGGAAAATTACCCGAAGGATGGAAGGATAATTTACCTGTTTTCAAACCTGATCCAAAAGGAATTGCAACCCGCAAAGCTTCCGGAAAAACATTAAATGCAATTGCAGATAAATTGCCATTATTGATTGGTGGTTCTGCAGATCTTGCTCCATCTACTGACACAGAACTCGATTCTTTCCAATCATTTTCTGACGAAAATCATGGAGGCAGAAATTTTCATTTCGGAATCCGTGAGCATGCAATGGGAGCGGTTCTTAACGGAATGGTTCTAACTAAAGGAATTATTCCTTTCGGCGCTACTTTCCTGATATTTTCAGATTATATGCGTCCTCCGGTAAGGCTTGCTGCCATCATGAAAATCCGGCCCGTTTTTATTTACACACATGATAGTATCGGTTTGGGAGAAGATGGAACTACGCATCAACCCGTTGAACAATTAATTGGTTTGCGGTCAGTTCCCAATATGACTGTGATTCGTCCGGCAGATGCCAACGAAACTGCGCAGGCGTGGCGAGTAACTTTAGAACATTCCGATGGTCCCGTTGCATTGGTTCTTACCCGTCAAAATATTCCAATTATTGACCAGGAGAAATACGCAAAAGCTACTAATCTTGAGAAAGGCGCTTACATTTTATCAGATAGTCAAGGAGAACCGCAGGTAATTTTAATGGGGACGGGAAGTGAAGTTCATCTGCTGTTGGAAGCTCAGGAAAAATTGAAGCAGGAATCTATTCAGGCACGTGTTGTAAGCTTTCCTTGCTGGGAACTTTTTGACCAGCAAAGCAAGGAATATCAAGAAAAAGTTTTTCCAAAAAATATTCGGAAACGTTTGGCAGTTGAAGCTGGTTCACCAATTGGTTGGCTAAAATATGTAACCGACGACGGCGATGTGATTGGCATTACAAAATTCGGAGAATCGGCTCCCGGTGACCAGGTAATGAAAGAATATGGATTTACGGTTGAAAATGTTGTTGCAAGAGCAAAAGCATTGCTGCAATAGCAATTACTTTAAAAATAAACCATTTCGAAATGAAAAAAATTCTGATCGCTATTGATTATAATCCGACGGCACAAAATATTGCGCAGACAGGATATTCTTTAGCAAAATCAATGAACGCCCAGGTTACTTTGTTGCATGTTGTGGCCGATTATACTTATTATTCCTCGCTTGATTATTCGCCGATCCTTGGTTTTGATAGTTTTAGCAATTTGGGAATGATACAAACAAATACAGTCACAGAACTACAAAATGCAGCGAAAGATTATTTGCAAAAAATAAAAAGCTTTTTGGGAGATGATGCCATCCAGACAATGATCAAAGATGGCGATTCAGGAGATTCAATTTTAGATGCAGCAAAAGAAACAAATGCAGACATCATTGTGATGGGAAGCCACAGCCGGCATGGGCTGGACAAAATTCTGATGGGAAGCGTTGCAGAAAAAGTTTTGAGAAACAGTCGCATACCTTTATTTATAATTCCCGTAGCTGAAAATGAGAAATAATAACAGTAAACCGACAAATAATTCCCTTTCCTTATTTCGAAATTCTTC
>Ga0157373_10003549_pt1 | contig 11782 bp, 11 predicted proteins | sample C65metaG_FD_113460 | JGI IMG/M metagenome (GOLD analysis project Ga0157373, IMG submission 113460) | Corn rhizosphere microbial communities from Kellogg Biological Station, Michigan, USA - C6-5 metaG | ecosystem: Host-associated > Plants > Roots > Rhizosphere > Soil | place: USA: Michigan...
CAAGTCGAAGAACAACGGCGTCGACCCACAGTCGATGATCGACCAGTTCGGCGCAGACACCTGCCGCCTGTTCATGATGTTCGCCTCGCCACCCGACATGAGCGCGGAATGGTCCGACTCCGGCGTCGAGGGGTCGCACCGCTTCCTCAAGCGCGTCTGGCGCCTGGCCCAGGCTCACGTCGTCCAGGGTCTGCCGGGGAAACTGGACATCGCGAGCCTGAACGATGAACAGAAAGCCATTCGCCGCTCGATCCATCTGGCCATCAAGCAGGCCAGCCATGACGTCGGCCAGAACCACAAGTTCAACACCGCCATCGCCCAGGTGATGACGCTGATGAATGTGCTGGAAAAAGCCGCGCAGGCAACCGAGCAGGATCGCGCACTGGTTCACGAGGGCCTGGAAGCCGTGACGCTGTTGCTCGCGCTGATCACGCCGCACATCAGCCACGAGCTGTGGAATCAACTGGGCCACGCTGCCCCGGTGATCGATGCTGGCTGGCCGGTGGTGGACGAAAGCGCGCTGGTGCAGGCCAGCCTGACCCTGGTCATCCAGGTCAACGGCAAGCTGCGCGGCCAGATCGACATGCCGGCCACCGCAACGCGCGAAGAAGTCGAAGCCGCCGCACGGACCAATGAAAACGTGCTGCGCTTCGTCGATGGCCTGACGATCCGTAAAGTGATCGTCGTGCCCGGCAAACTGGTCAACATCGTCGCAAGCTAATTGGATCGGGCGCCGGGTCAGGGACCCGGCGCCGAATATGACCTGCCGGGGCCGCACTGCCGGCCCATAGGTTTCAAGGGGAGCAACAAGATGATGAAACGTAATCTGCTGGTGATGTGCCTGACGGTCCTGCTGAGCGCCTGAGGCTTCCAGCTGCGCGGCACCGGCACCACCGAACTGGCCATCAAGGAACTGGACCTCAGCGCACGCAACGCCTACGGCGACACCGTGAAGTTGCTCCGCCAGACCCTGGAAAACAGCGGCGTGAAAGTGTACGCCGGGGCGCCGTATAAATTGGTGTTGGTCAATGAACAGGAAAGCCAGCGCAGCTTGAGTTATGCCGGCGCCGGTCGTTCGGCCGAGTACCAACTGACCAACGAGCTGAGCTATGAAATCCGCGGCCAGAACAATCTGTCGCTGCTGGACGACAAACTCCAGGTGCAGAAGGTTTACCTGCACGATGGCAACAACATCACCGGGTCTGACCAGGAGTCGATCGAAGCACGGGGTGAAATGCGTCGTGACCTTGTCCAGCGCATGATGCTGCGCCTGCAACAGCTCAACCCGACCCAGCTGGCGCAGTTGCAACAAACTGCCGATGCCCGTGCCAAGGCCGAAGCCGACGCGCTGGAAGCGGCACGCAAGGCTGAAGCGGAAACCCCGCAGCAGTCGCCTATGCAAATCCCGGCTGAATAAGCTTCGTGGGGCGCTCCGGCGCCCCGCATGCCTTCTCTTATGAAACTCGCCCCCGCCCAACTCGGCAAACACCTGCAAGGCGCCCTCGCGCCGGTCTATGTCATCAGCGGCGATGATCCGCTGTTGTGTCAGGAAGCCGCCGACGCCATTCGCTCCGCCGCCCGCCAACAAGGCTTTGACGAACGCCAGGTGTTTGCCGCCGACGCCAGTTTCGATTGGGGCACGTTGCTGCAGGCCGGGGCGAGCATGTCGCTGTTCGCCGAAAAGCGTCTGCTGGAACTGCGCTTGCCCTCGGGCAAACCCGGTGACAAGGGCGCTGCCGCGCTGATCGAGTACTGCTCGAGGCCGGCCGAGGACACGGTATTGCTCATCAGCCTGCCGAAACTCGACGGCAGCGCGCAAAAGACCAAATGGGGCAAGGCCTTGGTCGAAGGCCCGCAGACCCAGTTCGTGCAGATCTGGCCGGTGGACGTCAGCCAACTGCCGAGCTGGATCCGCCAACGCCTGTCCCAGGCCGGCCTGTCGGCCAGCCAGGACGCGGTGGAGCTGATCGCCGCCCGGGTCGAAGGCAACCTGCTGGCTGCCGCCCAGGAAATCGAAAAGCTCAAGCTGATGGCCGAGGGCGGTCAGATCACCGTGGACACGGTACAGGCCGCCGTGGCCGACAGCGCGCGCTTCGACGTCTTCGGGTTGACCGATGCGGTCCTCAACGGCGAAGCCGCCCACGCCCTGCGCATGCTTGAAGGCCTGCGCGGCGAAGGCGTCGAGCCGCCGGTGATTCTCTGGGCCCTGGCCCGGGAGCTGCGCCTGCTGGCGAACCTGTCATTGCAATACAGCCAGGGCGTACCGCTGGACAAACCCTTCAGCCAAGCCCGTCCGCCCGTGTGGGACAAACGCAAGCCGCTGATGAGCAAGGCCCTGCAACGCTACTCGGCGCCGCGCTGGGCGCAGTTGCTGCTGGAGGCCCAGCGCATCGACGCACAGATCAAGGGCCAAGCCGCCGGATCGCCGTGGATGAGCCTCAGTCGCCTGTCCCTGCTGATGGCCGGTCAGCGACTGGCGCTACCTGCCGAATAACCTACCTCACCTGTCAGATGCTTCTGTGGCTAGGGAGCTTGCTGTGGGAGCAAAGCTTGCTCGCGACACAGGCGCCTCGGTTCAAGGACAAACCGCGTCAGCTTCGTCGCGGGCAAGCCTTGCTCCCACAGCTCCCTCGCCACAAAGCTCGCTGGCCGCAACTTCCGCACACATTACCTCCAGCCTGCAAGGACTGGACAACACCCCAGCCCTGCCCCATGATTTGCCCCGCAAAACCCACCGCCACGAGAGATCCGAGCATGAGCAAAAAGCCATCCAAGCATGGCCCCAACAAGGCCAAGTCCATCATCGCCCAGCCCCTGTTCCGCAGCCGTCAGGAACGTCCCGCCAAGGGCAAAGGCAGCTACCGCCGCGAAGCCTTCCAGTCTGACAACTGGGAGGCTTCTTACTTTATGGCGGCTTGAAACATCCGGACAAGCCCTTTGCACCCTGCCCATGATAAGGTCAGCACCTGATTTGCATTTCTGGACCCCTGCATGCCCTTTTGCCTTACCCGCCGCTGGCCACTGCGCCAACTGATTGCCGCCACAAGCTTCGCACTGCTTGTCGCCTGCGCAGAAAAACCCACCGCCGCCGATGCCCAACCGCTCCAGCCCGTTCCTGCCGTGACCGCCCCGGCCATGGTCCCGCCTGTGGTGCCGACCGGTGAAAACCTGGACATCGTCCCGACCCAGACCTTCGCCGAATGGCAGGCCGGCTTTCGCAAGGAAGCACTGGCCGCCGGGATCCGCGCCGACCTGTTCGATCGCGCCTTTATCGGCGTGAGCCCCGACATGAGCGTGATCAAGGCCGATCGCAGCCAGCCGGAATTCACCCGGCCCGTGTGGGAATACCTCGACGGCGCGTTATCGCCGCTGCGGGTCAACAAAGGCAAGACGCTGATTCAACAGAACGCCCAGATCCTGCAAAGCATCGAGCAGCGCTACGGTGTTGATCGTGAGGCGTTGGTGGCAGTGTGGGGCATGGAGAGCAACTTCGGCCAATTCCAGGGCACCAAGTCCGTCATCAACTCCCTGGCGACCCTGGCCTATGAAGGTCGACGCCCGGGCTTCGCCCATGCACAACTGATCGCCGCGCTGCAAATCCTGCAACAGGGTGATATCGCCCCGGAAAAAATGCTCGGTTCCTGGGCTGGCGCCATGGGCCAGACCCAGTTCATCCCCACCACGTACAACACCCATGCGGTGGATGTCGACGGCGATGGCCGCCGCGACATCTGGGGCAGTTCCACCGACGCCCTGGCCTCGACCGCGCATTACCTGCAAAGCTCTGGCTGGCAACGCGGTCAGCCGTGGGGTTTCGAGGTAGAACTCGAAGAAGGGTTCGACTACTCCCTGGCCGACGGCACGATCCGTAAGCCGCTCTCCGAATGGATACGGTTGGGCGTATCCACCTACGACGGCATGCCGATTCCTCCAGGTGACCAACAACTGCCCGCAGCGCTGCTGCTACCGGCTGGCTACCGAGGCCCGGCGTTCCTGGTATTCGACAACTTCCGCGCCATCCTCAAGTACAACAACTCGTCATCCTACGCATTGGCGGTCGGACTGTTGTCGGAGCGCTTCAAGGGTGGCGGGCTAGTCTATGGCCAGTGGCCCAAGGACGACCTGCCATTGAGCCGCACCGAGCGCATAGAGCTGCAGACGCTGCTGGCTCAGCATCAATACGATGCCGGCACCCCCGATGGCATCATCGGTGCCAACACCCGAAAAGCGATTCGCAGCGCCCAGCAGTCACTCGGCTGGCCGGCGGATGGGTACCCGACGCACCAATTGCTGGAAAACCTGCGCAAGCGTTGAGTCGCCGTATGGCTCATGACGCTATCGCGAGCAGGCTCGCTCCCACAGGGAATGGCATTTCAATGTGGGAGCGAGCCTGCTCGCGAAGACTGACTTCCAATCAAAGCCGAACTACCGACCCACCACCACATCCTGCTCCAACACCAACCTCTTCTCCCCCGCATCCAGCCTCACCAACGCCCCCAGGGGCAAGGTCAGGTTCGGATCGCAATGGCCACTGCGCCAGCCGGACAGCACCGGTATCCGCAACGGCACGAAGGTCTGCTTGAGCAACCGATTCAGCGCCTCGCCATCCACCCCGGCCACGTCACCCACCAGCACCCCGCGCAACTTTTGCAACGTGCCGGCCAGCCGTAACTGGGTGAGCAATCGGTCGATCCGATACAGCGGCTCGTTGACGTCCTCGATGAACAGGATCACGCCTTCGGCGTCGATCTGATAAGGCGTACCCATGGTCGCCGCAATGATCGACAGATTGCCCCCCAGCAGGCGCCCCTGGGCGACGCCAGGCTCAACGGTGGTCAACGGATAAGCCTCGGGATGGCTCAGCATACTGCCCGCCTTCAACTGCCCACGCAGCAGGCTGAAAAACGAGGTGACCGTCGAAGGCTCCTTGCCGCCCAGGAGATCGGCATTGAGCAGCGGCCCGTGAAAGGTGACGAACCCCGCGTAACGGCTGATAGCCAGGTGCAGCGCAGTGATATCGCTATAACCGACAAAAGGCTTGGCGTTGCGCCGCAAGAGCTCGAAGTCGACGCGATCCAGCAGACGTGGCGTGCCATAGCCGCCGCGCAAGCAAATGATGGCGTTGACCTCAGGATCGGCGAAGGCTTCATGCAAGTCGTTGAGCCGCGTGTCATCACTGCCGGCCAGGTAACCGTCCTTCTCGTAGACCCCCGGGAATATCCGCAGCTCATGACCACGGTCACGCATCCACTGCACCGCCTTGTCCGTGTCCAAAGGGGCCGGGCCAGCGGGTGCGATCACGCCGATCAGTCCTTGGGCTGGGAGGGCCGGGACAGGTTGGTGGGGGCACAGGGTCTGGAGGGGGTGAAGGGTCATTCGTGGGGTTCCCTGTGGAGAGTCAGATTGGTCTGCAGATCCGTTGCTTCATGCAAACTGAGCCACCGCTATCGCGAGCAGGCTCGCTCCCACAGGGGAGCATGTACGCTTCAAAGACAGATCAGCTGAACCGCTTTGCTTTTGCTTTTGCTTTTGCTTTTGCTTTTGCTTTTGCTTTTGCTTTTGCTTTTGCTTCTGCTTTTGATCTTAGGGCCCCGTTAACCACGACGGCCGAACGCAGGTATTGCGTAGTGGGCAACCCGGCATGGATGCCGGGTTAGCCGCGCTGGGCCATGGATGGCCCTTCGCGGCGGGCCCACGGAGCAATGCCGGAGTGAGGGCATGCCGAGCCTAGGCGAGGCACCGAGTGGTGGGGCCAAGACCTTTTGGTTACTTTTGGGGCGTTTGCCAAAAGTAACCCGCCGTAAGGGCGGAACCGCCAGCCGCCATCACCGCAGCAACGGATATACACCCATACGGTCCAACCCCAATCAGGAACCCAACAACTCCGCCTTGACCAACTTAGCCTGCTCATCAGCATGATACGAAGACCGCACCAACGGCCCCGAAGCCACATTCTTGAAGCCCATCTTGTACCCTTCCTCAGCAAACCAGGCAAAGGTATCCGGATGCACAAAACGTTGCACCGGCAGGTGACTACGCGAAGGCTGCAGATACTGCCCCAGGGTCAGCATATCGATGTCATGTTCACGCATACGCTTCATGACCTCGATGACTTCCTCATCGGTCTCGCCCAGGCCCAGCATCAGGCCAGACTTGGTCGGAATGTGCGGCATCATCTGCTTGAAGCGCTGCAACAAGGTCAACGACCACTGGTAGTCCGACCCCGGGCGCGCAGCCTTGTACAGGCGCGGCACGGTTTCCAGGTTGTGGTTGAACACATCCGGCGGCTCGGCGGCGGTGATTTCCAGGGCGATGTCCATGCGACCGCGGTAGTCCGGCACCAGCGTCTCGAGCTGCACGTTCGGCGACAGCTTGCGGATTTCACGGATGCAATCGGCAAAGTGCTGGGCACCGCCGTCACGCAGGTCGTCACGGTCTACCGAGGTGATGACCACATACTTGAGCTTCAGGTCGGCAATGGCGATGGCCAGGCTTTCCGGCTCATTGACGTCCAGTGGTTTCGGCCGGCCGTGGCCGACGTCGCAGAACGGGCAGCGACGGGTGCAGATGTCACCCATGATCATGAAGGTCGCGGTGCCGCCGGAGAAGCACTCACCCAGGTTCGGGCAGGAGGCTTCTTCGCAGACGCTGTGCAGCTTGTGCTTGCGCAGCAGGGCCTTGATACGGTCGACTTCCGGGGACACCGGAATGCGTACGCGGATCCAGTCCGGCTTCTTCGGCAATTCGGTGGTCGGGATGATCTTGACCGGGATGCGCGCAACCTTCTCGGCGCCGCGCAGCTTGACGCCGGCTTCGACTTTGGCACGTGGGGCCGGACGCTCGGTAACATCCTGCGTCGGGATCATGGTTTGCACTGCATCAGTAGTCATATCAGTCGATTCCGCCCGTGAGGGTCGTCTGCTCAGCATAGTCGAGGTGTTTGACGAGCTGCGCGCGCAGCCGGGCACTTACCTCGGCAAATTCAATCGATCCTGTGTGATCGCGCAGCTGGGTCATCGCCAGCCCCGCGTAACCACAGGGATTAATCCGTCGAAACGGCGAAAGGTCCATGTCCACGTTCAACGCCAGGCCGTGAAACGAACAGCCGTGGCGGATCCGCAGACCCAGGGAGGCGATTTTCGCCCCGTCGACATACACCCCCGGCGCATCTGGCTTGGCCTGCGCCGTGACACCGTAACTGGCCAGCAGCTCGATCAGGCAGGTCTCCATGCGCGTCACCAGCTCGCGCACGCCGAACCCCAGCTTGCGCACGTCCAGCAGCAGGTAGGCAACCAACTGGCCGGGGCCATGGTAAGTCACCTGCCCGCCCCGGTCGACCTTCACCACCGGGATATCCCCCGGCAGCAACAGGTGTTCGGCCTTGCCGGCCTGGCCCTGAGTGAACACCGGCGGGTGCTCCACCAGCCAGACTTCGTCTTCGGCGGTGTTGCCACGTTCGTTGGTGAAGCGCTGCATGGCATGCCAGACCGGCTCGTAAGCCATCTGTCCCAGCTCGCGAAAGCCCAGCGTGCCCGGCATCACAACACCATGTGCACGACGCCGGTCGCCCGCAGCTCGCTATTGATGTCGTACAGCTGCTCCTGGCCGGTGGCAACGATGTGCAACTGAATCGTCGTGTACTTGCCATTGCTGCTCTGGCGCTCGGCCAGGGTCAGGAGATCGACGGTGGCGTGCTTTTCAAGGATGGCAACGACCTTGTCCTTGAAGCCCACTCCGGTGTCGCCAATTACTTTGATCGGATAGTCCTTGCAGGGAAATTCGATCTTTGGCGCCTTTACTTCTGAGTCTGTCATGGCGTAACGGCCTCGTAGACGTGATAACGAACAAGGCCCCGCGCCGGACAGGAACGGGGCCATGCAGTCAACATTCGATTCAGTTGAACAAGCCGTAGAAGAATAGCCGGATGCTATCCCACATGCGGCGGAAGATACCACCTTCCTCGACCGCGTCCAGCGCGATCAAGTCGGCGCTGTGCACCACTTTGTCTTCCAGTTTGACTTCAACTTTACCGATCACGTCGCCCTTGGCGATGGGGGCGGTCAGTTGCGGGTTCAGAGTCATGCTGGCGGCGAGCTTCTTGAGCTGGCCTTTTGGCAGGGTCATGGTCAGGTCTTCGGCCAGGCCGGCTTTCACCTGGCTGCTGGTTCCTTTCCAGACCTGGGCCTGGGCCAGTTCGGTGCCTTTCTGATAGAACGTCTGGGTTTCGAAGAAGCGGAAACCGTAGGTCAAGAGCTTCTGGGTTTCAGCGGCACGGGCCACTTCGCTGCTGGTACCGAACACCACGGCGATCAGGCGCATGCCGTCACGTACCGCCGAGGACACCATGCAGTAGCCCGCCTCGTCGGTGTGGCCGGTTTTCAGGCCGTCGACGGTCTTGTCGCGCCACAGCAGCAGGTTGCGGTTAGGCTGCTTGATGCCGTTCCAGAAGAATTCCTTCTGGGAATAGATGGCGTAGTGCGCCGGGTCTTCATGAATGATCGCCCGCGCCAGGACCGCCATGTCGTGTGCCGACGAGTAGTGCTCGGGGTTCGGCAGGCCGGTGGGGTTCATGAAGTGGCTGTTGGTCATGCCCAGGTCGGCGACCGTCTTGTTCATCATGTCGGCGAATGCGTCTTCGCTGCCGGCGATGTGTTCGGCCAGGGCGACGCTGGCGTCGTTACCGGACTGGATGATGATGCCGTGCAGCAGGTCGCTGACGGTCACTTGCGAGCCGACCTTGATGAACATCCGCGAACCGCCAGTGCGCAAGGCGTTTTCGCTGACAGTCACCGGATCGTTCTCACCGATCTGGCCACGACGGATTTCCAGGGTCGCGATGTAGGCGGTCATCAGCTTGGTCAGGCTGGCCGGTGGCAGGCGCTGGTCACCGTTGCTCTCGACCAGCACATTGCCGCTGCTGGCGTCCATGAGCACAAAGGCCTTGGCCGCCAGTTGCGGAGGCGACGGCATCATCTCGACCGCGAACGCGGCGGGTGAAAGAAGCAGCGGGACTAACAGGCAAAGGCGTTTGGCAAAGGTGGTAATGTCCATCCGTCTCTCGAAATCGCTAATGGACTGCCCGGAGGCAATACTAAACAGGCAGCCTTCTTGACGGGCCGCCGCGTATTAAGTTGCTCACTCACATCCCTTGCCGGGCTTTTGTTATTCATGGAGCCAACAACCGGACCCGCTCGAACCGCAAGCGGGCCTTCAATCAATCATTCGGCGGTGACCAGGCTCGGCGAACCGAGATTGGCCAGGCGCACGCTGTTCTGCACCTGCTGGACTTCACCCGGAGAACCGATCGGCCCCAGGCGCACCCGATGCAGTGTCTGCTGGTTGCGCACGATCGAGCTGATGAACACCGGAGCGCTCACCATCGAGCTCAGCTTCGAGCGGAGCAGTTCGGCAGCGTCCGGGTTGGCGAACGCGCCCACTTGCAGATACTGGCCAGACGCTGTTGCAGAAGCGTTTTTTTTTGCATCCAGCTGCACAGGCACTACGGCCGCGGCGTGTTGCTGCGGCGGCGGTGTCCATTGTTCGACCGTGCCGGTGGACGCCGTCACGGTCGGCGCGGCATTTTGCGCCACTTTTGGCTCGTTGAGCATCAAAGGCGCCGGACGGCCACGCTGGGCCCACCACTCCTGCGGGTCGATGCCCTCGACCTTGACCCGCGCGGTGCCGATTTCAGCGTAACCGAGTTTTTTCGCCGCCGCATACGACAGGTCGATGATACGGTCGGAATAGAACGGCCCACGGTCATTGACCCGCAGGATCACGCTCGTGTTGTTGTCCAGGTTGGTCACCCGCACGTAACTGGGCAGCGGCAAGGTCTTGTGGGCCGCGCTCATGCCGTACAGGTCATACACCTCGCCATTGGCGGTGTTCTGGCCATGAAACTTGGTGCCATACCAGGACGCCGTGCCCGACGCGACGTAGGTCTTGGAATCGGCCATCGGGAAATAGGTCTTGCCCAGCACCGTATACGGGTTGGCCTTGTAGGGGCCGGTGTGCAGGGTCGGGGTGGCGTCTGGAATGCGCGAGACATCCACGTCCCACCACGGCGCGCCGTCCTTGTGTGCACGGTTGATGTCCAGGCCCGGCATGGCGCGCACGGCGGTGGAGCTTTTCTGGGTCGGTGCGCGACTGGTCGAACAACTGACGACCAACAGCGACAGCGCAGCCAGTGCCACGAACTTCAGGGGCCTGGCTTTCAGGGGTTGATAGGTAGGCAATGCCTGCATTATTTGACGCCCCGTGCTTTGACCAGCTCTTCAGACAGTTGATGCACAGCCATGGCGTACATCACACTGCGGTTATAACGCGTAATTGCGTAGAAATTCTTCAGGCCCATCCAGTATTCAGGGCCCTGCTCGCCTTCCAGGCGGATAGCGGTGACGGGCATGTCGTCACGCAGCGCATCATGACTCGACCAGCCCAGCGCCCGCAACTCCCCGACGGTTTTCGTCGGCTCGATGCCCTCGCTCAGGCCTTCGTCCACCTGCTCGCCACGCACGTCGGCACGGCTGACCACCGGTTGGCCGGCCTCCCAGCCGTGGCGCTTGAAATAGCTGGCAACACTGCCGATGGCATCGGTCGGGTTGGTCCAGATATTGATGTGGCCATCGCCATCGAAATCCACCGCATAGGCGCGGAAACTGCTGGGCATGAACTGCGGCAGGCCCATGGCCCCGGCATAGGACCCCTTGAGGGTCAGCGGATCGACCTGTTCCTCGCGGGCCAGCAACAGGAATTCACGCAGTTCCTTGCGGAAGAACTCGGCGCGCGGCGGATAATCGAAGCCCAGGGTCGACAGGGCGTCGATCACCCGGAAATTCCCGGTATTGCGGCCAAAGAAGGTCTCGACACCGATGATGGACACGATGACCTGGGCCGGCACACCGTATTCCTGCTCGGCGCGGGTCAGGGCGGCCTCGTGCTGGCGCCAGAAGTCCACGCCCCGGGCGATGCGCGCCTCGGTGAGGAACATCGGCCGGTATTCGCTCCACTGCTTGACCCGCTCGGCGGGCCGGGAGATCGCGTCGAGGATCGACTGCTTGCGTTCGGCCTCGCGGAACACCCCCATCAGTTGCTCACCGGCAAAGCCGTAATCACGGGTCATTTCACCGACGAATTCGGCTACCTGCGGCGAGCCTTCGTATTCACCGGCCAAGGCGTGCGACGCACCGCCCAGGAGGCTGATCAGGCCGACCCACGCATGTCGCGTCGACCAGCCACGCATTGCTTGCATTGAACTCTTCACCTTATTCAAACCTGCGCGATCCACTTGCGGTGGGTATGGATCGACATCAAGACCCCAAACGCTGACAGTAGCGTCACCAGCGAAGTTCCTCCGTAGCTGATGAAGGGCAACGGCACCCCCACGACCGGCAACAAGCCACTGACCATACCGATGTTGACGAAAACGTAACAAAAAACGTCATGGTCAGGCTGCCCGCCAGCAACTTGCCGAACAGGGTCTGGGCCTGGGCAGTGATGACCAGCCCCCGGCCGATCAGCAACAAGTAGATCAGCAGCAGCAGGCAGATACCCACCAGGCCGAACTCCTCGCCCATCACGGCGATGATGAAGTCGGTGTGGCTTTCCGGCAGGAAGTCCAGGTGCGACTTGGTGCCCATCAACCAGCCCTTGCCGAACACGCCACCGGAGCCGATGGCGGCCTTGGACTGGATGATGTTCCAGCCGGTGCCCAGCGGATCGCTTTCCGGGTCGAGGAAGGTCAGGATGCGCTGCTTCTGATAGTCGTGCATCACGAAGTACC
>Ga0157373_10003552_pt1 | contig 11777 bp, 13 predicted proteins | sample C65metaG_FD_113460 | JGI IMG/M metagenome (GOLD analysis project Ga0157373, IMG submission 113460) | Corn rhizosphere microbial communities from Kellogg Biological Station, Michigan, USA - C6-5 metaG | ecosystem: Host-associated > Plants > Roots > Rhizosphere > Soil | place: USA: Michigan...
CCAGCGGAATCCCTTTACGGGACATCTTGCGCTCGGCAACGACAGGCATCAGGTTGACGGCATTGAAACTTTTACAGCGCAGCGTGGCGCCCATGTGCTTCATGTCATCCCACAGCCCTTCCTGCATCAAGAAAGGCAACGTGGTGAGCCAGTTGCGCAGCTGCTGATAGCGGGGAGCGGAAATTTCGAGATCGTTTTTGCGGAACACGTTGATTGCCGCATCTTCACACCGCTGCTGCTCTCCCGCGTCGTCCGGGGTGAACAGCGTCAGGTTCAGACTGAAATCACACATGGCAATTTCATTGTTAACCAGCCCCTGTCGCAGTTCACGCCATTCCTGATAGGCACGTTCCGTACCGGGGAAAAGTTTGGCGTAAGAGGTGGCCGCTTTTTTGCCGAGATCCTGCTCTTTATGGAAGGCGTCGTTCTGACTTTTTACCTGATCCTCCACACTAATCGTCCAGCTCAGAATAAACGGGCAGGGAATACCGAGGTCGGGGTAGCGCATGTTCTGCAGGTTATCTGAGGCCTGCCACAGCGCAAACCGCGCCGGTGGCTTCGTCAACTGCATACTGACAATGCGGGTGCTTGCCACGGCGTCATCCTCGCCCTCACTCAGTTTTCTGTCCTCCGGCTGGCGTGCTGTCGTCATGCGGAGGTAACTCGGATAGACTTCAAGCTCAGTACTGTGGTCCACGCTCTGACGGTGCAGCTCCTGCTCTGTGTTCCAGTGTGAATCACTGGCCGTCACCTGTCCGGGGCGGTAGTTCAGCTGTTCACGCATGACGGACAGGAATTCTTCGGGACCAACCGGCTTCGAATCCATATGTGCAGCCTGCAGCGAAATCCGGAGGGTTTCGCGCAACTGAGTGACCGCATCCATCGCCTGAATTCCGCCTCTGCCCGCCTGGCCGTAAACCAGAAAAACGCGGTAGTTACGAAGATAGAGTGGATAATCTCGCCTGTTGCTCAGACCACACAGTGACGCGCGCTCCCAGAACGCTTTAGTAATGCTGTTCAGCTGCGGGGCCATGCTGCCTTTCCACATGTCCCTGCTCAGCCCCTCATCAAGCATATCGCCCACACATTTACTGGCCACCATCAGAACGGTGACGGGTGTCTTGCGCGGCATTTTTTTACGGAGCAGGTCATCCAGCCCCTGAACCACTTCCTTGTTTGCCCCGGCCAGCGGGGAGACTTCCATAATGAAACCCAGGGAATGGCTGTTGATGTACAACTCGGTTTTGTCATCATACATTCGCCAGGGAAGCAGGCCTGTCAGTTTGGGGTAGCTGAAATGATTACGCAGCATGCTTTGTGCGGCCTTCGCGCCACCTTCATGTTTGCTGCCGGTTAACAGACCTGAAAGCTGATTAAGGAGGGATTCAATCATGGTCATTCCCCTTCACTGATAACGCGATAGTCATCGTCCCAGCGGGATTTTTTCTTCACAAACTCCACGACTGCGGGCTGATGAAAACTGTCCTGTTCATCCACCCAGGGCGCGATCCACAGACGCTGCGTTGCGTCAGGGATACGTCGGGCGTCTACCTGTCCGGGGCCGTTACTGTCTGCTGCTGTTACGGTGCCGGCAGGCAGTGATGATGCACGTACAGGAACCGTTGACGCTCTTATTGTGCCTGGCGTCGCTGCCTGACCTGAAACCGGACGCGGGGCAAGCGTTGCGACACTGACAGTACGGTGGGGGTTAATGGCGGGCTTCACATTGCCGGGCGTCGCCAGCGCCTCAGCGGCAGCCTTTGGGGCGGCGTCCTTTTGCGCGGTCAGGTCATCCAGACTTTTACCTTTGTCAGCCAGATGGCTGGCTTCGGACATCGTCAGGCACTGGTCAGTCGCGGTTTTGTTGCAGTCGAAATCAGTGTTCATACCGGCGCAGCCGGTGAGCGCCGCGCACAGCAGTGCGCACGCAAACAGTTTTTGCATGGTGAAGTCCTCTGGTGCGGCAGTGCCGCGGATAAGGGTGTGAATATAAAAAAGTGGCGGTGAGAATGGCCTGTCGGATTAAACGGGTTTCACCCAACGGGGCTAACTGGCTTTCTTTTCCCTGATAAGAGTCTGGAGCCTGGCCGAGGTCTGGGGGCCGCTGCTGCCTGCTGAAGGCAGGGGTTCTGGCTCAATGCAGGGGCCGTTCAGTGACTGGTTAACAGATTCAATGGCCGTCAGCAGCGCAGCCAGGGTTTTACTGTCGGCCTGTGACATCCATGCTTTACGATACCGGATGCGGAGCGAACATAGCCGTATCCGCGCTTCACGGGTGCCATGCGTCGTCATGATGGCGATCCTCTGTTTCATGGCCCATTTTGCGTGACGTGAAAGCGAACTCCCGTCGGTTCAAAGCCTGTTCTTTGTACTGAATTGCACATTCCTCCGCTTTTACCCATTCATCCAGCACCTTTGGGTCAAGCTGGCCATCCTTCAAAACACTTTGCTGTAGTCTGGCAAAAGCGTCCGGATCAGTGGGAAGGTACGAAACCAGTTCATCTGCAATAAGGTCAGCCCAGTTATGCGGTTTATTTCTCCACCGAAGCCATAACACACCCGACAAAACGACCGATGCCAGACCTGCCGTCAGGAGTACGGGGCGGATTTGCTCCGAAAAAAAATCATCCAGATTGATTAACACGATAAAGGCAGTCACAGCCCACACAGCAAGGGTTTCAACATGAGGTGGATGTCTTTCCAGCCATCCAATATTCATCCAACGGATACGATTAAACTGTTTTCGCTGCCTGTCAAAAGTATCCTCAGTCCGGTTCAGGTTCAGATTCACTCTCCCCCCCACTCATTTGAGAAACAGCAAGCAGACGCTGGTCCACCCAGCCCTCTGCCCTGCAGGTTGCCACAGCAGAAAACGTGTTTTCCGGCGTCCAGTTCAGCACCGCCGCGTTGTTTTCCGGCACGCTCTTTACATCGCCGAGTTCACAGGAAGGTAAAATCGCTTTCCCGTGACGAAACGCCGTCACGATGATTTTTACCGGCTGGTCACTCACAATCTGCGCCGGAACGGCCCACTGAAAACTGACGTCAGATTGCCCGGACTCGGGCACGGGTTGCTCACCGCTGCTGTCGCTGTCTGCTTCACGCAGCCGGCTGTTTATCCATTCGCGATCGCTGGAAGACAAATCGTGCTGACTGAGTAACCAGACCAGAGCAGCCGTTCCCACCCAGCCGGGACCACTGGCCTCTTTCTCCCTGATGATAGTCTGAAGCCGGGGTGAAGGCTGAGGCCCGTTGCTGCTCAGCAGAGACTGCCGGTTAGTGGGTGAAGGCCGGTATCCCGGAGACGTGCTGTTAACCCGGCCAGCTGGACTGCCGTTTCCTCCGGCAGTTGTCGCGCTGCTGCCCGATTCCGGCCTGAAGCTTTTATAGGTGGGCGCGCTGCCTGTTGAGGAGGGCCGGTACGACGGACTGCGGGCAGCAAAGCCTGGTGAAGATTTAAAAGATGATCGGGAAGAGAAACCGCCCGCCATCACAGGCAGCGTCTGCAGAAGGCAAAGCGCGACAAGCGCCCCCCTGACGAGAATCTTCATTTCGCCTCCCAGTTTGCCTGCCCGTTCACGGTGATAATGCTCCGGTCTTTTGCAAGAGACTGAATGCGCAGAATCTCTCTCGGGCTCAGCGTCGCGGGGTCATCGGCAGTTTCCAGTTTGTCGTAACAGTCGCCAATACAGCGCAAACGCCACAGCAGCGCGCTGGCCTCATCATGCTGCTCGCTGTAAAGACGACTGAGACTGGCGGGTGCCTTCGTATCATACGCAAGCCAGGCCTGAGCAAAAAAAGCAGCGGCACGGACGCTGTCTTTCTGCACCCACTGCCCCCGTTCCAGTACGTGGGCAGCAGTGGCCAGAAGACGCGCTGACGACCTGTCACCCGCCGAATGCGTGGCAAGATTAATCAGTTCTTCAGCGAGTTGGGGCATCCGGGATTGCAACTCCTCCGGCGGGTCATCCCGCATGAACAGGTCAATGAAGGCAGCGGGAGAGCGCCGGTTTAACGCTGTGCGGTAAACTGAAAGTGCGAGCTGCTGATACGCAGTATGGACTTCCTCTGAGCATGTCGCTCTGAACACTCCGGGATGGCAGTTTTTTTCCGCGTCCTTGTTCAGCTGCTGATAGGCCTGAAACGCATCAGGGTTCTGCAGTGCTTTTGTCCGGTCTTCATCAAACTGCCTGTCACCATAGTCACAGCCGGCCAGCAGCATCACGGACAGCAGCACGAGCGTTCTGATTACCTTCACTGCGGGTATGGATTTGTTTAGCAACACAAAAAATCTCCTTTCTAACGACAGCGCGATGCATACAGTGCTGCCATCACAGTGAAGGCAAACGTAACCATGACGCTTACGGACAGTGCAAAAAACAGAAACCCAGGGCTGTGTGTCAGCGAATGGTTCCCCGAAACGGCATCAAAAATGTAGATTCCGGCTATCACCAACCAGCACCAAAAACCATACTGAGTCGCAGAAGAAACCCTTTCGCTGTCAGGGTTTGCCAAATGCAGGAGCAGCGTCACAACCGAGGCTAACGTCATCACGCCCCACGTTGACCATGTCATGCCGAACCCGTGGCACATAAGCCAGGCCATCACGCTCAGGTTCACAGTCAGCAGCGCGACTGTCGTCAGAAACACGGCCCGCTTTTTTTTGATTACGTTCATGTCCTGTACTCGCTGCAGCTTTTGTGGCGGAACCTGACGCCTTCCTTACGCAGTTTCCGCAAATCCAGTTCAACGATGCGGCCCATGAGGGTGACCAGCATGACTGCCCGCTTTGTGCCGTTTGGCTCATGCCATACGACTTCAAACCCCTCAAAAACGCCGCTTTCCAGAATGACCGTGTCGCCGTGAGCCGGGGGTTTTTCCTTTGTTTCCACAACCTCGCCCGTCATTTCCTTCAGCGCGTCCATCTGCCTGTCACTCATGACGGCCAGACGCTCACCGAACCGGACAATCTGCGAGACGCCACGCGTTGCCTTAATGGTTGTGGTGTGGATTTCCTCCGGATCGAAGCGCGCAAATCCATAGCCAGGAAACAGCGGCGTCGGCTTAAGGGAGGTCACTTTTCCCTCAGCCAGTCGTCTGCCGGTGTAAAGAGGAAACCAGCACTCCACTTCCTGATTAACCAGATGCGCTTCAGCCCGTTTTTCCTGGGCAAAGAGAGTTTTCAGTACGTACCACTGTTTCATCGCGAGTCCTTTCAGTTGATGGTGTCGCCGAGCCGCAGCTGGCTGGCCTGCCTGAGCACTTCATCCGGGTTCAGAACGGTAGAGTCAGAACCCCCTTTTGAGCTGTTAGCCGCATTGGTGGCCGCCGTCTGCTGGACCTGATTTGCCGGGGCCTCTTTCTTGTCTTTCTCAGCCTCTTCCTGCTCGATCGTTTTCAGCCGGAAACCCTGCTGGAAGACCACGGTGACCGCGTTACCCGCCCCGATATCGATAACCGGGTGATACTGCTCGGCACGCTTGATGTAATACTGACTGAGCGTATCGGCCGCTTTGCTGGCACCGCCGCCGAGGCCCTGTTTGAAAATGTCACCGGCACCAATCGTTGTCGCACCACCCAGTCCGACCATAGGGGTGGCGGCAGACTTGAAGCCGTCGCCCAGGCCAGACAGGAAGCCCGCCCCGCCCGCATTCATCAGAATTTGTCCGTTACGCATCACCGGTTTTCCCCGAATGCCGACCTTGCCCTGATAGGACACATGCCCCTCAAAAGGCATATCGATGTGGTCGCCGTTTTTCAGGATACAGCTGATGTTTTTGGTCCGGACGTCACCGCGCTCGCTGGAGATGTCACCGTAGATTTCACCGGTCACGCGGCACTTGTCCATGTTGTAGGTGCGTCCGTTCGGCATGGAAACGTCGCCGAGCAGCGTAATGACCACGGGCGAGGTGTTCTGCTGACCGGTCACGCTGGCGTTGGCGTCAGCCCCCTCAATCATGGTTGCCTCGGAGAAGGAACCCGACGGAATCCACGGCAGGGTGTACTTTGGCTTCTGCAGCACGGCATAGGTGAACGTGTCACGCTTCAGCCCTCCGGGGCGGACGGTTCCGCTGCCGGGATAAAAGCCCTGACGTTCCTTTGAGGGATAGAACTGACCACCCTGACCGGATGCCGGACCTTTGGCCGGATCGGTCACCTCCCACCGTGCAGGGCCTGCGGGCCCTGTAGACAGCGGGCCGTTTGCGGGCATCCCGGCACTGCTTTGTGTGCCTGTGTTGCTGCCGGCTGAAGGTGCTTTGTCCGCCTGATTCTGGAGCTTTTCAAGCGCGCTGCTAATCTGCTCCAGCTTCCGTGTCAGGGCTTCATTCTGCGAACTGACCTCCGTGGACAGTGAGGACAAGCCCTTTTCCAGCGTGGCCGTTTTGTTCTGCTGCTGCGTCAGGACGGAGTTGGTCACAGTTTCGGTAAAGTTGGAGGTGACCAGCCCGTGTCCGGTCAGATCCACCTTCACCGGCGCAGGTTTTTTCAGCTCCTCCTGATGATGTCTGTACCACCAGACGCCCGTGCCGATGGCCGCAGCAACGGCCATCGTAATCCCCGTTATCACCCACTGACGGCGGCGGGTTGCCGTGTTGATGTTGCTCATTGCGAACCCTCCGCGTCAGTGGAGAAAATCACCCAGGCATAGCCCTGCCCACCGGCGTACAGCGTACGCGTGGACAGCATCACGGCGCGTACCCCTTTCTGCCAGAACTGCCTTTCGCTCAGCTCGCGCGTCACATAGCCGGTGTTGCTCATGCGATAGCGCATGACGCGCAGATGGGAACCGGCAAGCTGGCGCTCGGGCGTCAGCGTCACGCCGGCAGCGGGCGTGTATGCCGGTCCCCGGTCAGCGCTCAGCTCGGTATAGGTATCCGGTACGCCACCGTTCACGACGGTACGGGCGACGCTGACAAGCGTCTTCTCCCACGGCTGACTTTCTTCCCAGGCTTTCGCGTCAGGATTGGCTTTGAATTTTGTCACGGCAGGAATGAGGCGCAGCGTGCGCCCGTTCCCCGGGCGGGGTGACACATCCAGTGAGGCGCTGATGCCGCTCGCCGTTTCCAGGAAAATGGTGAAGTTCTGGCCGGTCGTGGGCGTAATCAGCAGCGCGCCGTCCGCGGTGGTGTCGCGGTTGTAGGCATTCTCAGGGCCGGTCACGCCCGTGATGAGTTCGCCGTCGATAATGACTTTATTGGGACTGGTGTTGCTCATCTGCGCCTTCAGGTGGGCATTGTTTTCAAACACCGTACCCGTGGGGCCGCTGACGGCTGCCATCGCGCTGCTGGTCAGGCAGGCTCCGGCAACGAGTAGCGCGGTAAAGGTCAGTTTCATGATTTTTTCCCTGAGTCGTCAGCGTCAAAGGCGGCTGGCCACTTCACTTCGGAGAAGTCTGTCAGGCGGATAAGACCGTCAACGTAGTGAAGATTAAAGCGGTAGGCCTTTCTGGCATCCGGAAGGTCAATCCTGTCCTTGCCACTGGCGGCTCTGACGCGGTGTGCATCAGGCGTGACGAGGTCAAGAGTGCCGTTGGTGGTGCTGGCGTGAAGCGTGCCGCCGACTGTGATTTCACCGGTGGTGGTGTCGGTGAATTCGTGTTCGATGCTGTACACGCTGGAAATGCCGTTGTTCTTGATGTAATCGGACTCAACCGCAAGGGTTTTCTTCATTTCGGAGCGCTGCTCCGTGGGAACCCAGCTGAGTAAAAGCTTGTACTGACTGTCTACCGTTTCTGGCGTCACGTTCAGGCGGAGGCTGGCGAGAGAGCGAACCAGCATGCTGTTCAGGTTCGCATCGCCTCCGGTGGCCGTTGAGCTGAATGCACGGTCAAACATCATCGGAACGGTGATGGTTTTCTGTGTGCGGTAAAAATGCCACGCAAGACCGCCGGTAATACAGTTGCCGGCGACACTGAGCGCCAGAAGGCCGCCCAGTCCACCCAGCAGTGCCACCGTCAGTCTGTTTCGCGTCTCTTTTACACGAAGTTTCATTATCCCTCCCACGCGGGGAAAAGGTGCCGCCCCGAAGGGCGGCAGGGTCATTACTGCATCCAGTGCCGGTTGGCTGAATCAGGCACGCGCCGGAACTGCACCCGAAACAGCACTGTCGGCAGATACCAGTACAAAAGGTTCAGAAGCCACCAGGAGCCCTGCCCTTTTTTGAGGTGCCGGATAAAAAGCCAGAGCACCGCCCCGACAACGAGCATCACGATGAACATGTCGATGTAAAAGCCGAGCAGACCACAACCGAGGAGGATAAAAGCCTCTTCAGGCGGTAGCCCGAGCCATCGTTTCTGCTGGTTCAGTGTTTCCGGGAAGCGGTATTTGGATGATTCCCGCTCGTCCACGATTCAGTTCGCAATCAGTGGGTAGAGCGTACGGGTGGCGATAATCAGGAGGACCAGGCCGCCGAGGACCATCGGGTTGCGGGTTTTGATGTAAAGCCACAGACAGGACAGGAACTCAACGATATACAAAATCCACTCAACCGTACCGCCGTGGCCGAATGTGTCGTTGATGTCGGTTTTCTGCCCCTTCAGCAGGTCTTCCGCAAATGAAATCTGGGGGAATGCTGAGAGAAGAAGCATTACTCCGGACAAAATGAGAAGACGCTGCATGGCCGGACTGGATTTAACGAGCAGGAAAAACGTGGAGGACTTCAGTTTAAAGCGGGCGGAGAGCTGGCCGATAACACTGCGTTCAGGTGGTCTGACACCGTCCGGTAATGCTACCGCCACCGCCCCTTTTTCAAGGGGGGTTAAATCATCTGGCTTCATTGTAATTAATCCTTGATTTGAGTTAAGGAAATGTCATTGCGCGTAAACGGATGTAACGCTGCGTAAGTGTACATTTTCTCAAAAAAAAAAAATCTGTGATACATGTCACACTTTTACATGACTGTTCAGTTAATTTTAAGATTAATCCTGAATGCCACTGGCGTAGGCTTGGGCCCTGACAAGGGAATACCTCGCAAGGAGGACCAGCAGCATGAAAGTGAAAGAAAAAATGGGCGACGGCAGGGGAAGGCCGAGGAAGTATGCTCAGGGTGAAATGCAGTACCGGAAACTGTGGCTGCCTGAGAACTTACTGACCGAGCTGCGCATAGCAGCAAGAGTTCGCGGATATACCACAAATGATGAAATCATCAGCAGATTAATTAGCTCCCTCCAGTTCTCTCCCCGAAGACCGGTAATTAAAACAGGCGAAGGTCAGAGGCTTGTTGCACTGGCCAGGTTGTTTGATGAATTTATACAAAGCAGACTGGAAGTTATCCGGCAACAATATGCAGCAGAGTCACAGAACCAGGAGAATAAAAAAGTATTTGTAGCCGGACAAAAGCGCGCCTTCAGCAGCAGCTTCCCGGTTAATTTAAGGAGGGATATTGGCATAAGCGCCCGGTTTAATAAGCAGAGCATGAACGAGGAAATTATGCAGCGGCTGTTGGGGTCGCTCAATTACCTGACTGAACACCAGTTACCCGAGAATGAAGAAGTTCACAGGCTGAGAGAACTGGCCGTTTTGTTTGATGAATTTATAACGGAAAAAGTCAGCCGGGCAGAGAACCCACTTAGTTCCAATTAGACCTGCATTCTTATCACGCCGGCTTATTTTCACCTTAACGATTAACTGATTTCTGTACACTGATATTCTGTGTGCGCAGCACAGTTGTATCCCTGAAGCAGTGAAAAGGCATATCGCGGGTGATTTGAATCAGCTCGGGTTTCCACCTGAAAAAGAAACAGACTTAACACAGCGGAGATTAAGGGCGAACCAACAGGACTTTCTGTCTTAATGTATTCGCCCTTAAATCACTCCAGATACTTTTACCGTGTATACCTGATGAACCCACAAATTACATCATCCGCCCTGCCGGTGATTATCCCGCCTGCGCAGAAAGCGTCACAGACACTCCGTGTTAAAGTCTACTGAATCAGGACGAGATACCAGACAGGAAAGAAACAATATGACTTAACGGGATGGACCTGAATTAACGGGTTGTGAAAAACAGGAAGGTTGAGGCAGAGAACGGTAGCAGTCAGAATACAACCGGAAAGAAACGGAGCCGGGAATAACCCCGACTCTCTCTGCAAAGCTGATTACTCTTTGTGGATGAAGTGCTTGCTCTCTGCGTCATATTCCGCCTGACTGATTGCCGAAAGATTTTGATTCAGCAACTCGCCCAGTCTGTCGTCAGAGTTTTCACCGCGCATATGCAGATACATTTCCGTCATCATGGCCGTCATAATGCTGATACCTTCACGCACGCCAGCCACTTTCCGGATCAGGTCACGGTTAAAACCTTCTTCATCAAAAGTGTTCCCCTCCCCCTGATGTTTTTTGATAATCAGACCAATCCCGACCAGTTCATTAACCATTGAGGAAAAGTTAATTTCTCCATGCGTGGCGCCGTTCTGAATCTCAATCTCAACGAGCTCCTGAACATCCCTTTCCGTTTTTTCTTTAAAGTAAATATTTCTTCTGGCCATGTCTCATTCCTGAATGCCGCTGATTTAAATACGGGCAAAACGTTAGCTGAATGCGGATTTAAGTTTTTCTGTTCCTGACCACGAGAGTGGTGTAAAACAGGTGTGGGTTTCTTTTTATTATTCGGCTGTTTTTAACTGTGTGTCAATCAGGCACTGTAATTTTATTTTTGAGCTGATTCTCATCATAAAAGACACCTCCGTGACGAGCACCGTTTTACAGAAAAACGGGTGCTTTTTAGCCGGTTTTCAGTGTGTTAATCCGGCACTGTGGCCAAAAAAACAGCGTAAAGAGAGCCCTTAAATGCCCGTTTCAGGTGTGTTAATCCGGCACTGCAGGGCCATTTTGTGTGTGTTAATTCGGCACTACAGGGCGATTTTATGTGTGTTAATCCGGCACCATCGAAGAATAAAAATCACTTAAGTTAATGATTAAATTAAACAACCACAATTAACACACACGACAGTGCCGGTAGCAGTGCCTTTTTGACACACAATCCGGCACTGCATCAACACACAATCCGGCACCTTAAAAACACACAATCAGGCACTGCATTAACACACAATCCGGCACTGACATGTCATCTAATCCGGCACTGCAAAGTGTGTTAATTAACACACAATTTAGTTTTAACCTCAAAAAAAACATAATATTTGAACCCTAACTCCATGTTTTAAAAAAACAAAACCGCAAGATGAAATCTTGCGTGGGGTGTGATGAAAGAGAAACTATAAAAGCGGCTTGTCGAATATGTGCCTTAAGTGGAATTTAAATAACCCCTGTCTGGCACTGACAACACATATCAAGCGCAGAGTGCGCGCCTGTAACGAATTATCTTGCACAGGACGATCTGAGGAGGTATTTTTTGCGCAGACACAGCACGGCGCATTTTGCGCACGCACATGAGATTCCATAAATATGAAGTGGTTACCCGCCGCCGTCTTTTTTCTCGCATTCACCGTTCGGGCTGAACCAGAGATGTGTTTCACCAAAGCCGGACAGGATTTCGGTATTGATCCGCGTTTGCTGATAGCGCATTCCATCCAGGAGTCGCGTATGCGTAATAACGCAATAAACAGCAAAAGCGCACGAAAAAGCACTGACGTATGCAATATGCAAATCAACAGTTCAAACTTCAATGCGTTAAAGAAATTCAATATTACGCGGGAACGTTTACTGGCTGATCCGTGTATTTGCATTTATACCGGCGCATGGATCGAGGCGAGCAATTTTAAAAAATATGGCAGGACGTGGGATACGGTCGGTATGTATAACACCGGACCGAACCCGAAG
>Ga0157373_10003554_pt1 | contig 11776 bp, 9 predicted proteins | sample C65metaG_FD_113460 | JGI IMG/M metagenome (GOLD analysis project Ga0157373, IMG submission 113460) | Corn rhizosphere microbial communities from Kellogg Biological Station, Michigan, USA - C6-5 metaG | ecosystem: Host-associated > Plants > Roots > Rhizosphere > Soil | place: USA: Michigan...
AACACGCTCATGACCATGCCGCGCACGCCCGGCGCCATGATGAACTGATCATCGGTGTTGGCCAGATGGTTGATCAGCGCGCGGTAGAACTCGGATTTGCCGTGCTTGTAGAAACCGATCGAGGTGTACAGCTCGGCGATGTGCTTGCCCGGCAGGATGCGCCGCAGGAAACCGATGAACTCCGCCGGCACCGGTACATCGACCATGAAATACGAACGGGTGAACGAGAAGATGATCGATACATCAGCTTCGTCGGTGATCAACGCGTCGATCTGAATCCCGCGCCCCTCTCGATGCAACAGCGGGATCACCAACGGCCATTGCTCGTCACGGGTGTAAATGCGCCCGACCAGGTACGCGCCTTTGTTGCGGTACAACACCGAGGAAAACAGCTCGACGCTCAGCTCCGGATCCTTGCACACCCAGTCCGGCAGGTTCTCACGCAGTTGCGCTTCGAGGCGACGCAGGTCACCCGGCAGATCGGCGTAATCCTCGCTGAAGCGATAGTCGGCAAAAATGCTCGCGAGCATCCCCGACAACTGCCCCTGCGGTTTGTAGGTGCGGATTTGCGCGGCGCGGGCTCGGCGCAGGCTCGGGCGGGTGGTGTGGATGAACATGCAGCCGTCGCTGATCAGGTCGTGGCTGAACAGCCCGCAGAAAATCGAGTTGTACCAGGTCTCGGACAACTCATCATCGAAGCGCAGGTCGATGACGCTGATGTAGGCACTTTTCACCAGCGGCCAGCAGCTGACGTTCATCAGCGTTTCATCATCGAAGTATTCGCGCAGGCGAGCGATGGTTTCGCTGACCTTTTCTTCGTAGAGATTGATCCGTGCCGCCGACGCCGTTTGCGTCTCCTGCCAGCGCGCCTGCTCGAAGCGCTCCCGGGCGCCGTCGGTGATTCGCCGGAAATGCTCGCGGTAATCGTCAAAGCCATCGAGGATCATGCGGGCGATATCGGTGGCTGGCCATTGCTGCGGCATAGATAAGACCTCGGCGTGCGTGGGGAAATCTGTGCCTGAGCTTAGCCACGCAAGCGTGTGCGCGTGAAGTGCAATTTCTGCCAAATCCGCGTCAGGGTTGTACAGCGACACAGTTTTTAGCAAAGTTTTTTTAATCGACCGTTCGGTCAGTTAATCACCTTGATGGTCCTTCTGGCCGCCCTGCGCCAGGCCGCGAATTCTCTGGGCTTCGGATCCAATACTGATCAAACGCGTCTAGCTCGTGGCTTTACTGCAAATGCACTTACCGACGGCAACGCTTCCAGATTGGTCTTACCAAAATAGTGGCACTTTGATATACAGCCCACCATTCCCCCCTTCATAACAAGATCCTCGCTGACGAGGACGACCTCCCCCCCTCAAAGATCAAGGAGCACACTGATGTCTATCCGGAATCTGCGCATAGGTTTGCGCGCCAGTTTGAGCTTTGCCGTTTTGGCCGGTCTGCTGGTGGTGGTCGGCCTGTTCGGTCTGGGCCAGATGAAAACCCTGCGCGAGAGTGCAACAGTGATTGAAGAATCGTGGATGCCGAGCATCGAGAGCATCCATGACACGGCGGCGAACATCGCCAGCATCCGTCTTGAATCCTTGCGCCTGATCACCAGCACCCAGTCTGCTGTGCGCGACAGAAGCAAAGGCCTCATCAAGGCGCAGCGCGAAGAACTGCTCAAGCGCCTCGCCGATCACAAAGCCCTGCTCACCAGCGAAGAAGAACGGCTGATGCTCGACGGTTTGAATGCCAACACCGCCAAGTACATGAGCATTCTCGAACAGATCATCGGCCAGATCGACGCCGGGCAAAGTGAGCAGGCCTACACGCGGCTTAACAATGAACTGGCGCCACAGGGAACGCTGCTCGACAAAACCCTCGAGCAGATGATCGCGTTCAATCAGCAAGGTGCCGACGCCGCCGCAGATGCCGCCGCAGCGATGTACCAACGGGCATTGTGGATCGTCGCGACCATCATCGTGGTTGCCCTGATTGCCACGCTGCTGCTGGCCTGGCAACTGACACGCAGCATCACCACCCCGATCAATCAGGCCCTGAATGTGGCGCGGCGCATTGCTGCCGGCGACCTCAGCGGCGAGATCGTCAGCACCGGTAAAGATGAGGCTGCGCATTTGCTCAACGCCTTGGCCGAGATGCAGGGCAATCTGCGCTCGACCATTCGCGGCATCAGCGAATCGGCGCAGCAGTTGGCTTCCGCGGCCGAGGAAATGAGTTCGGTGATGGAGCAAAGCACTCGCGGCCTGCAACAGCAGAACGATCAGATCGAACAAGCCGCCACCGCAGTGACCGAGATGAGCACCGCGGTGGACGAAGTCGCGGCCAACGCGGTGTCCAGCGCCGAGGCGTCTGCCGCGTCGAACGAAGACAGCAAGCACGGTCATGTGCAGGTCAGCGAAACCATCAGCTCGATTCAAGAACTGGTCGACGCCGTACTGGGCGCCTCAGCACAAGCTGAAGGCCTGGCCACGCAGGCACAGGACATCAGCAAAGTGCTGGAAGTGATTCGCGGGATTGCCGGACAGACCAACCTGCTGGCGCTCAATGCGGCGATCGAAGCGGCCCGCGCCGGTGAAGCCGGGCGCGGTTTCGCGGTGGTGGCCGATGAAGTGCGCTCGCTGGCACAACGCACGCAAAATTCCACGGAAGAAATCGAGCTGATGATCAGCAGCATCCAGCAAGGTACGGGGTCGACCGTGGGCGCGCTGCAGAGCAGTGCCGAGCAGGCTGGCCAGACGTTGCGTCGGGCCAACAGCGCAGGTCAGGCGCTGGAGAAAATCACCGCGTCGATCTCGCAGATCAACCAGCGCAATCTGGTGATCGCCAGTGCAGCCGAGCAACAGGCCTTGGTCGCTCGCGAGGTCGATCAGAATCTGGTGACCATCCGCGACCTCTCGACCCAGACCGCCGCTGGCGCCACCCAGACCTCGGCCGCAAGTCAGGAACTGTCGCGTCTGGCCGTCGACTTGAACGGCCTGGTCACACGCTTTGTGATCTGAACGAACAGTTGCATGCCCGATTAGCGGTTGCCTTCGGCAGGGCGCTCGGCAACACTCTCGTCCCGATCAAGGAAGGAGACCCGCCGTGAGCCCTGTCGATATTTTCCGTATGTTGTCGCTGGCGGCCATCTGGGGCGCGAGTTTTCTGTTCATGCGCATTATTGCGCCGGTGATCGGCACGATCCCGACCGGATTCTTTCGCGTGTCGATTGCGGCCCTTGGCCTGCTGGTGATCCTCGGGCTGATGCGCGTACGCTGGGATTTCAAAGGCAAACTGAAAACCGTGATGCTGCTGGGCGTGATCAACTCGGGGATTCCGGCGACGCTGTATTCGGTCGCGGCCCAGGTGTTACCGGCCGGCTACTCGGCGATTTTCAATGCCACCACGCCGTTGATGGGCGTGCTGATTGGCGGGTTGTTCTTCAGTGAAAAACTCACCGCAGCCAAACTGGGTGGGGTGTTCCTCGGCCTGTTCGGCGTTGGCGTGCTGACCCGCGCCGGTCCCGTGGCGTTCGATCTGCAACTGTTGATGGGCGCCCTCGCCTGCCTGCTCGCGACCACTTGCTATGGCTTCGCCGGTTTCCTCGCGCGGCGCTGGCTGGATCAGGCCGGTGGTCTGGACAGTCGCCTGTCGGCGCTGGGCAGCATGCTCGGTGCGACGCTGTTTCTGTTGCCGTTGTTTGGATATAGCGTGATCACCGCACCGCCGGCCAGTTGGGGCGGCTGGAATGTCTGGCTGTCGCTGTTGGGCCTGGGTCTTGGCTGCACGGCGTTTGCCTACATCATTTACTTCCGCCTGCTCAGCTCGATCGGGCCGGTGAAGTCGATGACCGTGACCTTCATGATTCCGCCATTCGGCGTGCTGTGGGGGGCGTTGCTGCTGGATGAGCCGTTGTCGATGGCGCATATCTACGGCGGGGTGTTGATTGCGTTGGCGTTGTGGCTGGTGTTGAAGCCGGCGGTGGTGAAACCGGCTGAGGCGCCGGCCCGATAAATTTGTGCGGTTGCCGAAAAGGCCATCGCGAGCAGGCTCACGCCTACAATTGGAATGCGTTCCCCTGTAGGAGTGAGCCTGCTCGCGATCGGCGGCCTAAAAGCCGCCACCTGACGATCTGTTAGCTGGTTTTACGGAACACAAACGCCAGACCGACAATGATCAACAGCATCCCCAGCATACTCAACGCCGCCAGGCGATTGCCGAAAATCAGATAGTCCATCACTGCCGTCACCGCCGGCACCAGGTAGAACAGACTGGTGACATTGACCAGATTGCCCCGCGCGATCAACCGATACAGCAACAGCGTCGCCAGCACCGACACCACCAGTCCCATCCACAACACCGGCACGATAAAACCTGTGCTGTGCTCAAAGTGGAACGGCTGGAACGGCACGAAAATCCCGCACAACAACAGCCCGGCCAAGTACTGCACCGGCAGCGTACCGAGAGGATTGTCGGTGATGCGTTTCTGCATGATCGAGCCCAGCGTCATACTCGCCAGCGCCAGCAGACCAAACAGCATCCCCGCCAAGGACATCCCGGCCAGACCGATGCCTTGGTAAACCACCATGATCAGCCCCGCCAACCCCAAGGCCAGACCAAACATCCGGCTCGCCGAGCGCTGCCGCTCCATCAACACCACGGTGAGAATCGGCTGCACGCCCATGATGGTCGCCATCACGCCCGGAGTGACTTTGCTGTTCAAGGCCAGTAGATAAAAGATCTGATAGGCCCCCAACAACACCACACCCGTGGCAATCGCAAACATCATCGGTTTGCCGCCCTTGGGCAGCTTCAGCTTGAGCAACGGCGCCAGCAGCACGAGCCCGCAGAAGGCAATCGCGAAGCGAATCAGCAGAAAGGCAAACGGCGAAGCATGGGCCAGGCCCCATTTGGAGAAGATCGCGCCGCTGCTCCACAGCAGAACGAACAGGCTCGTGGACGCGGCCGCGAGCGCGGATTTTTTCGACAGGACAAACATGATTACCACCTGTAGTCAGGCAAGAAGCCAACTCAGCCGAAGCTGAAATTCAGTAGGTTTTTCTGGCGGGCGCTGGGGTCAGCAAAAACTGCCGATCAGCCCGAAACACCAACGCCCGGCGGTGATACGACTGCGCACACCGGCGTGCTACTGACAGGTGGGGGGTAATGACTGATCTGCTTGGGCTGCTGATTCCCGCACGGCACGACGCCAGCGTTGACCGCTGAATCGACTACCGCGTTGCTGAGGGATGCAGGCATTGGCGCAGATCTTTTTTGAAGGGTTGGAAGGTGAGCCATGGGGGCTCACGAGCGCCGACTATAACCAGCGGGCGACATGGATTGCAATGATTTGGACAAAGGGCCAGCAAGGACAGTTGGCCGCAAGGTGAATAGGCTGGATTGCAATCGAGACACCCAACCATGGGGGACAAGGAATGCACAGGATCACATGCCAAGGGAACGGACGTATTTGCGCTACCAGGTCTACAAATCACAGGCTCGACAACAGGCTGCTGTTACTTTCGCAAAACTGCACAAAGACTTGTTGCTGCAAGGGATAGTGGATGTTGATCACTCCAGAGTTCGTTTCGAAGCAATCGATGCTCAAGCGCTGAGTGCCTATGAAGCGTGGTTTGATCCTCATTTCTCTTGGCAAGATGTTGTCAGGTGGAAGGCCAAAGAACCACTGAGCTTCGATTTGGCAATCTGGTTTGATCAGGAGTTATGCGGACTTTGCTTTGCAAACCCTAATCAGAGCCGGTTGCGAGTGAAAATTGTGCGCCTGGAAGGAAAGCCCGATAACGATCACCCTCTCAAAAGCCGAGTAGCGACATTTGCTTTGACCGCCGTGACTCACTTCGCGCGAATCATCGGCAGTACCCAAATTGAAATTCAGGAACCTCTCCCTGGAGTGATTTCCCTGTACCGGCAACTGGGTTTCGAATTCGATTCGGAGGGCAGGCTTGTGAAGCTAATTTGGTAAGACTAGTATCGGACAACTGCTCATTTAATGATCAATGCCGGAGGCACCATGAAGGCTGCCGTTGAAAAAAAGGCGCCAGGCGCCAGATCGATAAAAGCTGATAGAAAACGCTCTTCCGCAAAGTTATCTGAACGGGAGTTGCACCGAATCAGAGAAGCATTGGTGAATCCAGCCGCGGAAGAGCCAGGAGGCGTCCTCGCTGGCGCCTCATTCACCTTCTCTTCATAAAAAAACCGCTCACAAGGAGCGGTTTTTCTACAATATCCAGCCTCAGCCAAACAGCCAATACCCCAACAACGTCAATACCACCACCGCCAGCACCGGACGCATCACGCGGTAGGCTTTCGGATGACGGCGTTTCCACTGCTTGACCACTCCACTGAACTTGTCGCTGAAGTTCTTGCTCCAGGCGTAGGCCTGGTTGATCCCGCCGACGCGTTCATCATCAAGGTTCTGCGGTGCGGTGGCACGGCCGAGCCAGGCGCTGATGGAGCGGTTGATGCGGGTCATGAGGCGGTTGCTCAGCGGACGCTCGACGTCGCAGAACAGGATCACGCGGGTCTTCTCGGTTTCATTCTTGACCCAATGCACGTAGGTCTCGTCGAACATTACGTCTTCACCGTCACGCCAGGCATAAACCTGACCATCAACAAAGATCCGGCAATCGTCGGAGTTTGGCGTCGACAAGCCGAGGTGATAACGCAGCGAGCCGGCGAACGGATCGCGGTGCGGGTTCAAGTGGCTGCCACCCGGCAACAGCGCGAACATTGCGCCTTTGACGTTGGGAATCGCACTGACCAGCGCCACGGTTTTCGGGCACAGGGTTTCGGCCGATGGCAGCGGTTTGTCGTACCACTTGAGGTAGAAACGTTTCCAGCCCTTCTTGAAGAACGAGCCGAAGCCGGCGTCGTTGTTCTTTTCTGCCGCGCGAATATAACCCTCGTCGAACAGGTGCATGGCCTCGTCGCGAATTGTTTCCCAATTGTCGCGCAGCACGTCCAGTTCCGGAAATTTGCTGCGATCCAGGTACGGCTTGGACGGCACGCCGGAGAACAGGTACATCAGGGCGTTGTACGGAGCGAACAGCGCCGAGTGGTTGACGAACTGGCGCAGAACCGGCAAACGCGCCTTGCCGCGCAAATGCACATAGAGGATGCTGCCCACGAACAGCAGCAGCACCAATACCTTGGCGGCTAACGAAAAGGTCATCAACGACTCCTTGAATAAAGACAACGCTGCGCAATGCCCTTTACCCGGCATGGCAGCCGGCCATGATAAACACTACCGGCGCCGGGCAAAACCCGCCTTACACAAGATTCAGTGTTAAGAATTGCGCAACAAAGCATTTATTAGCATAACGATCCTGAACCCCGGCTGATCTGAATCAACTGGATTACTGCTGAGTCTCCTGCTCAGTGAACAGATCGCTGAACAGCATGCTCGACAGATAACGCTCGCCGGAGTCCGGCAGAATCACCACGATAGTCTTGCCCTGCATCTCCGGCGTCTCCGCCAAACGCACCGCGACTGCCATCGCTGCACCGCAGGAGATGCCGCATAGAATCCCCTCTTCCTGCATCAAGCGCAGGGCCATGGCCTTGGACTCTTCGTCGGTGACCTGCTCGACCCGGTCGACCATCGACAGATCCAGGTTCTTCGGCACAAAGCCGGCACCGATCCCCTGAATCTTGTGCGGGCTCGGTTTGATTTCTTCACCCGCCAGCGCCTGGGTGATCACCGGCGACGACATCGGCTCCACGGCCACCGACAGAATCGGTTTGCCTTGGGTATTCTTGATATACCGCGAAACGCCGGTGATGGTTCCGCCGGTGCCGACGCCCGCTACCAGTACATCGACGGCACCGTCAGTGTCGTTCCAGATTTCCGGACCGGTGGTCTTTTCGTGAATGGCGGGGTTGGCCGGATTATCGAACTGCGATGGCATGAAGTACTTGTCAGCATCGCTGGCAACGATTTCGGCCGCCTTCTCGATTGCGCCTTTCATGCCCTTGGCCGGCTCGGTCAACACCAGTTCGGCGCCCAGAGCCTTGAGGACTTTACGGCGTTCGATGCTCATCGAGGCCGGCATGGTCAGCATCAACTTGTACCCACGGGCCGCGGCAACAAAGGCCAGACCGATCCCCGTGTTGCCCGATGTCGGTTCGACAATGGTCATGCCCGGCTTCAGTTTGCCGCTGCTTTCGGCGTCCCAGATCATGTTGGCGCCAATCCGGCACTTGACCGAGTAACCGGGGTTGCGCCCCTCGATCTTGGCCAGAATGGTCACGCCACGCGGCGCTATGCGGTTGATCTGCACCAGCGGCGTATTACCGATGGAATGGGCGTTGTCAGCAAAAATACGGCTCATGGCTGGGTCCTTATGCAGCGTTGAATTCAGCCTTCCAAGGTATGCCTGTTGCCCATCACAGTCCAGTCGGGTCGAACGTCTGCGCGACGTAACAGTCAATCGCTTACATCGTCAGGGAATTGCCGTCATGAAGCGTCGCTACAGTTGGCCACTAGGGATTTTCGCCGTCGTCGTTGTGCTGCTGATCGCACTGCACATCGCCCTGCCTTACATGGTGCGCGACTACCTGAACGGCAAACTGGCGGACATGGGTGACTATCGGGGCCAGATCACTGATGTCGACCTCGCCCTATGGCGCGGCGCCTACAAGATCAATGGACTGAAGATCGTCAAGGTCGACGGCAAGGTACCGGTGCCGTTCGTCAATGCACCGCTGATCGATCTGGCGGTCAGCTGGCATTCGCTGTGGTATGACCATGCCGTCGTAGCCCAGGTGAAATTCGTCAAACCTGAGATTAACTTCGTCGACGGCGGTGCCAACAAGCAGAACTCTCAAACCGGTCAAGGTACCGACTGGCGCGCACAACTGGGCAAATTGCTGCCGATTACCCTCGACGAGGTCCAGATTCACGAAGGCAAAATCACTTTCCGCAATTTCAACTCCAAGCCACCGGTCAATATGAACGCCACCAACGTCGAGGCCAGCATCTACAACCTGACCAACGTGGTCGACAATCAGGGCAAACGTGACGCACGTTTCGAAGGCAAAGCGCTTTTGCTCGGGCATGCGCCACTGGAAACCACTGCCACCTTCGACCCGCTGAGCAATTTCGAAGACTTCCAGTTCCGCCTGCGCGCCAAAGACATCGAACTCAAGAGCATGAACGACTTCGCCTCCGCCTACGGCAAGTTCGACTTCAACGCAGGCCACGGTGACGTGGTAATCGAAGCCCAAGCCAAAAAAGCGCAGGTCAACGGCTACATCAAACCCCTGCTGCGCGACGTCGAAGTGTTCAACTGGCAGCAGGACGTGGAAAACAAGAACAAGAGCATTTTCCGCTCGGTCTGGGAGGCCATCGTCGGCGGCTCGGAAACCGTGCTGAAGAACCAGGCGAAAAATCAGTTCGCCACCAAGGTCGAACTCAGCGGTAACGTGCATCAGCAAAACATCAGTGCATTCGAAGCGTTTTTGCAGATTTTGCGCAATGGATTCATACAGGCGTTCAACGCCCGGTATGAGCGGCCGAAGCCGGATGCGGGTTAGGGTTCATTTCTGGAAAAGCATCCAGATATAGAGTATCGGCGCCAATCTGAATATCCGGGGCCGGCCATTCAACGGTCCAACCTTTATCGCCCAAGATGACAGTCGCAAAGACTTGGGGATCAAGCAAAGGCTGCAACTGCTTACACGTTTGAATATCTCGACTTAAATCGAGTGTCAGCGCTCGACCATCAACAAAGTCCAGTGCAAGCCGGCAATCAGAGAGTGCAGTAACTGCCGCCAAGCGTGGTCGTTTTGTGGATAGCATCAATTCAGCGCCTCCAGGCACATGGGGACTGCTTCGCAGCCCAGCGGGAGCAAGCTCCCTCGCCACAGATTCAGCGGACATCCTGAAGGCTATCGCCAAATCGGCGATACCTGAATACTGGCCATCGGCCGAGACTGAGTCAACATGTGACGCCCCATTCAGAGACTGAATAAGCCGTCTGCGTTCACAGTCGACCGGGCTGCGCGTTATAGTCGGGCATCCGATTATTTCGCCCCCGCCCTGCCCGTCAGGTCGGCGTTACCGTTCGAGGATTAGCAGATGAAGTTCGAAGGCACCCAGGCCTACGTCGCCACCGATGACCTGAAGCTGGCAGTCAACGCCGCCATCACCCTGGAACGGCCGCTGCTGGTCAAGGGTGAGCCGGGCACCGGCAAGACCATGCTCGCCGAGCAACTGGCCGAGTCGTTCGGGGCCAAGCTGATCACCTGGCACATGAAGTCCACCACCAAGGCCCATCAGGGTCTCTACGAATACGATGCGGTCAGCCGTCTGCGCGACTCGCAATTGGGCAACGAAAAAGTCCACGACGTGCGCAATTACTTGAAGAAGGGCAAGCTCTGGGAGGCTTTCGAGTCCGAGGAGCGGGTCATTTTGCTGATCGACGAAATCGACAAGGCCGACATCGAATTCCCCAACGACCTGCTGCAAGAACTCGACAAGATGGAGTTCTACGTTTACGAAATCGACGAGACCATCAAGGCGAAAAAACGCCCGATCATCATCATTACCTCCAACAATGAGAAAGAGCTGCCGGACGCCTTCCTGCGCCGCTGCTTCTTCCATTACATTGCCTTCCCCGACCGCACTACCCTGCAAAAAATCGTCGACGTGCACTACCCGGACATCAAGAAGGATCTGGTCAGCGAAGCGCTGGACGTGTTCTTCGACGTGCGCAAGGTGCCGGGCCTGAAGAAGAAGCCGTCGACCTCGGAGCTGGTGGACTGGCTGAAGCTGCTGATGGCCGACAACATCGGCGAAGCGGTGCTGCGTGAGCGCGATCCAACCAAGGCGATTCCGCCACTGGCCGGTGCTTTGGTGAAGAACGAACAGGACGTGCAATTGCTTGAGCGCCTGGCGTTCATGAGCCGTCGCGGCTCTCGCTAAGCACTTGTAAGCAGGGGCCATCGTTATGCTGCTCAACCTCTTCAATGAAATGCGTGCAGCCAAGGTGCCAGTGTCGGTGCGCGAGCTGCTCGACCTGATCAACGCGCTGAAACAGCGCGTGACCTTCGCCGACATGGACGAGTTTTATTATTTGTCGCGGGCGATTCTGGTGAAGGACGAACGTCATTTCGACAAGTTCGACCGCGCGTTCGGCGCCTACTTCAATGGCCTGGAAAAGCTCGACGATCACTTGCAGGCATTGATTCCCGAAGACTGGCTGCGCAAGGAGTTCGAGCGTTCGCTGACGGATGAGGAGCGTGCTCAGATCCAGTCCCTTGGTGGCCTGGACAAGCTCATCGAAGAGTTCAAAAAGCGTCTGGAGGAACAGAAGGAGCGCCACGCCGGCGGCAACAAATGGATTGGCACTGGCGGCACTAGCCCGTTCGGCTCCGGTGGCTTCAACCCGGAAGGCATTCGGGTCGGCGATGCTGGCAAGCGCCAGGGCAAAGCCGTGAAAGTCTGGGATCAGCGCGAGTACAAGAACCTCGACGACTCGGTGGAACTGGGCACGCGCAACATCAAAGTCGCCCTGCGCCGCTTGCGTAAATTCGCCCGTCAAGGCGCAGCGGAAGAGCTGGACATCGACGGCACCATCGACCACACCGCCAAGGACGCCGGTCTGCTGAATATTCAGATGCGCCCGGAACGGCGCAACACGGTGAAGTTGTTGTTGCTGTTCGACATCGGCGGCTCGATGGACGCGCACGTGAAGATCTGCGAGGAACTGTTCTCGGCCTGCAAGACCGAGTTCAAGCATCTGGAGTACTTCTACTTCCACAACTT
>Ga0157373_10003555_pt1 | contig 11773 bp, 10 predicted proteins | sample C65metaG_FD_113460 | JGI IMG/M metagenome (GOLD analysis project Ga0157373, IMG submission 113460) | Corn rhizosphere microbial communities from Kellogg Biological Station, Michigan, USA - C6-5 metaG | ecosystem: Host-associated > Plants > Roots > Rhizosphere > Soil | place: USA: Michigan...
GAGCACCACGTCGAACCGGTCCTTCTCCTGGATGTCGAGGACGTTCTCGTTGAGGGTGTTGGCGTGGACGATGTTCGGCGCGTCGATCCCGTGCAGGATCATGTTCATCGTGCCGATCACGTAGGCGAGCGACTTCTTCTCCTTGCCGGTGAAGGCCTGGGTCTGCAGCCACTCCATGTCGCGGGTCGATTTGGCCTGCGCACTCAAGTAATCAAACGCTTCGCACAGGAACCCGCACGATCCGCAGGCGCCGTCATAGATGCGGTCGTTCAGCGTCGGCTTGACCACCTTGATCATCGCGCGGATCAGCGGGCGCGGCGTGTAGTACTCGCCGCCGTTGCGCCCGGCGTTGCCCATCTTGCGGATCTTGGCTTCGTACAGCTCCGACAGCTCGTGCTTCTCGGCCTGGGTGCCGAAGCGCAGCTGGTCGACCAGGTCGAGCGCGTCGCGCAGCGAATAGCCGCTGGTGAACTTGTTCTTCAGCTCGCCGAAAATCTCGCCGATCTTGTATTCGATCGTGTTCGGCTCGCTGCGGCCCTTGAAGCCCTGGAGATAGGGAAACAGCTCGCGGTTGACGTAGTCGATCAGGTCGGGGCCGGTCAGCGCCTTGTTGTGGTCGAGCTTGCCGCCGGCGTCGTTGGGCGCGGCCCACACGCTCCAGCGATGCCGCGCGTCGATGATCGGCGTGTACGCGCGACCGGCAAGCTCCGCCTGGATTGCGCGTTCACCTTCCAGGTCGTCGAGATATTTGAGGAAGAGCAGCCAACTGGTTTGCTCAACGTAGTCGAGCTCGGTTGTGCAGCCCGCCTCCTTCCAAAGAACGTCGTCGATATTCCTGAATGTCTGTTCGAACACGCAACCCCCTGGCTCTCACCCCGTGCGGGGATATTCGGCCTCTCGGATTATCAGCACGCCGAAACTCGCTGCCGCAAGTACTTTCCGGGAGTGGAAGCCCTCAAGCGCCGCCCTCAGACCGAGGATCTTTAGCATCGACCTTTGCGAGAACCGATCTAAGCGCGGCTATCTCTCCGCTGCTTAACGTTTGTGCACTCGCACCGTTAGCCGCTCCCCGAATCAGCTCGCCTTGCTGATGCGCAGGGATTTGCCCGTAACTAGTGAATGTCGTCAGCACGTCCGCGTGCCCGAGGTTTTGGGACCACGCTTTCATTTGCTCGGGGGAAAGGTTCAGCGTGAAGGCGTACCGCACAAGCATATCCCGGAACGAGTGCGGATTGTAATAAGGCAGGCCCGCGACGTTGAACGCTCGTTTGAAGATGTCACGTACCGGTGCACTAGTTGACCAAGCACGTCGAGCAACGCCCGCGGCCATGAAGCCACCTCCTTCGCCCAATCCGATCTCGGTGGCCGGGAATAGCGGATCCGCCGCCCCCCACAGGTGGTCTCGCTCGAGCTCACGGTGCCAGTCGGCGAGGATCGTCAGGGCGTCGCCCCCGATCGGTTTGAAGAACGTGCGAAAGGTCTTGCCGAATTTCGTCCAAACCGTCCGGCCATCCTGCTCGATGTACCCTTCTTCGATGTTGACGTGTTGAAGTTGAAAGCTCGCTAGAGCGCCAATCCGAGCCCCTGTCAGTGCCGTGAGTGCTATCAAGGCTCGGTCGCGGCGCTGCAGTGACGTTTCAGTTGGCATCACTGAGAGGACATGCTGAACCTGCTCGAGGGAGGGTATGCGCTTCTCGCGGCGGCCGCGAGCCACCGCGACATCTTTGTCACTGAGGTTGAAGTAGTCGGCGTCATGATAACCGATGTGGGACTTGAACCCCGGCTGATGGGCGAGCCAGAAGAAGAACTCCCTTAAATTTCGAAGCACGGTGAGCATGGTGGATTTGCTCAGCCGATCTCCGGTGCGCGGATTCACGGCCGCGTCCAGTTTACCCTTGAAGGCGACCGCCTGCTTACGATGGAAACGGCCAAAGTCCTTCCAATTGGTCGATTGTTCAAACCGCGCGAGCGAGCTCGCGACGGCATCGATCGTCGCTTCGTTGCGACCCTTTGCCTGCTTCAGGTAGAGCAAGTATTCGCGCTTGACCCGCTCATTACCGGGATTGTGTTTGCTCATGCGGTTGCTTGCCTTTCCGAGTTACAATTGAGGGAGGGCGATAAACTGCCATCTAATCGACGCGGTGCCTCCGTGATTTGGACCAGGAGTCCTGGCAGCACAGTTGGGATTGACGCCTGACGTACAGCGCGATTCATGCTCGTCCCGCAGGCAGTGCAGGTCGCGCGAAGATTGCCTGCTCCAGTGGGCTTCCGAATGTACTCGATCGACGTGGGAGCAGGACGCCGGGGCTCTCTGCATTTGAAGCAGTAAAGCATCCCCGTTGGGCACGGCCGCTTCCGCGCCTTAGCGCGTGAGGCCAAGAAGGCGCGAACAGTTGCCCCTTGAAACAGGTAAGGTCGGCGCTTCTCAATTGGACGGAGGTCGCTCCGCTGCCAGTGCGTCACGGTGTTTTTGTGAACGCCTAGTAGGTCAGACAATTCCCGGGCAGTGTAACTTCGGTGGATTTTGACCCGATTGGGATTGATGCGCCGGCTCATTTGGACGTGAACGCCAGGTCCAGATCGGACTTGCGGTAGAAGAGAGACCGCCCCTTCCGAATCACCGGCAGAAGGGACTTCTCGGTCATGTGATAGATGGTTCGCACGGGCAGGCCCGTGTACTCAGCAGCGCCTCGGGCGCCTCGGATCAAGTCTTCAGAAAGCATTTGCATCGTCTCCGGTGGCTCCGTAGAAGCGGGTCTAGATGCGCAGTTTAGAAGCGCGTCTGAACTGGACGAGAGCATACGCCTGCATCCGCGTCAAGCGGGTTCGGAAGCGTTTCTAAATGGAGCTGTGGATTGTTCGGCGACGACCTCGAGGGGCTTTATGAAACGCTGGATGAACCCGCGATCCGGCTTACGTTCGGGGAAGTCGAAGCCCGCCTTGCGCGTCTTCACGAGATTTCAAACGAGAAGAGGACGCAGTTCCAAGCGCGGCTCCGCAACTTTCAAAAGCATGGGATTCCGGCCGGAATCGGCTCAGGCCGCGGCCGACCGGTGCACTATGAACCCGGCCAAGTGCTCGAACTCGCGTTGGCGCTGGAGCTGACACAGCTTGGCCTTTTGCCAGAGCGCATTGGTCGTGTTTTCCGAGACAACAAGTTTCCGATTTCCCAAGCGGTTTTAACGGCCGCGCGGTCGGTCATCGAGAAAGGCGGTTTCAAACCTGATCGCGAGCGGACTGATGAGAATATGCCGACGAACACGGGGCCATGGTGGCGAACTCACGACGAGGCTGAAGACCCTGACTCCGTTTTCCTTTACTTCGATCCAACGGCGCTCTCATCGTTGACCGACATTCCAGCAAAATATGGAGAGGATCAGGCGTCGGCCACATTCTATTATGGCGGACCGAAGCTGATCAAAGAGAACATCGTGCGTTGGACGGCCGGGCCGATCGTCCGCCGTCTTTCCCTAATCAACGTGACTGCGGTCGTTTGGGCATTGGTGGTTCGGACCAAACCCGAGCGCCAGCGCCAATTCTGCGAGCAAGTGCACGCCTGGGCCGATCTACTCCAGATGCAGCACTTGGTTGAAAGCGTGCCTGTGGCACAACCTGAGAATCTGATCGTGATCGACAGTGACGAAGCGCTGCTTGCCAACGCCGAGGTATTCCGGAACCTGAAGGGCCTCCCGCGCCACGTGGCGGACGCGATGATTCAACGCGCACAAATACGGGTCGCTGGCGAGCGCAAAGAGAGCGGGAAGCCAAGCAAGGCGGAGTGAAGGCGATGGCGACGGTTGGCAAGCGGCAGTGGATCGACTCGAAGGGCCGCAAGAAAGAAGCTTGGCGCGTCTCCTACAGCGACGCCTCCGGAGTGCGCCGGCACGTGCAGCGACGGACCAAGAAGGAGGCCGATGCCTATGCTCTGACGATCGAAATGGAGAAGCGCATCGGGATTCACGTTCCCGACGCGGATAGCGTCACCATCAGAGACGCCATTCAAATTTGGCTGGGTGCGGCGGAAGCCGATGGATGCGACCGCGGGACACTAAAGAGTTACAAGGAGATCGCCGGCAAGCACATCCTGCCGTTCATTGGTGGTAAGAAGGTGACGCGGTTGACCGGCCCCGAAGTGGTTGCCTTCAAGGACGCCCTCTTGCTCACATGCTCACGCGCGATGACGGCCAAAGCGGTTCGCCATTTGTCGATGATCTTGAGTGAGTCCTTGCGTCGCGGCCTTGTCGGGCAAAACGTCGCTCGGGGCATCACTGTTAAGCGGCCGCGGCAGGATGGGAAGCGTCAGCGGCTTGCAAAACGTGCGGACATTCCTCCGAAAGAGCATTTGAGGCGCCTACTGGAGGCTGCGGAGCGCCTTGGGGACGAAGATCCGCGGCTCTCCGTCTTAGTGCCCGTCGTTATGCTCGCCGGCCTCAGGGCAAGCGAGTTACGCGGTTTGGCATGGCCGAACGTAAGTCTCGAAACGTCCTCAAGCCTGACAGTCACTCAGCGCGCCGACCGCTGGAACGACATCGGTCCGCCGAAGTCCGATGCCGGTTATCGAACCGTTCCGATTGGTCCAGCCCTCGCGCGCCGCCTGAAGGCCTGGAAGCTCCGTTGTCCGCCCTCCCCTCTCAATCTCGTGTTTCCCGCAGCTCGTCGCGACCGGCGCTGGTCCAGCGACAGGGCGGCTCTAGGCTATGGACCTATCAAGCAAGGCGCATTCAGCCACCTCTTTCTCATGGTCCAGATCGAAGCCGGGCTAGCGATCGATAGCGGCCGCATCGATCCGAAGGGAGAGACCGTTTGGAAGCCGCGCTACGGCTGGCACGATCTGCGCCATGTTGCCGCGTCCAACTGGCTCAACGACGGCATCGACCTTAAACGGCTCCAGACGTGGATCGGACACGAAAACATTCAGCTGACTATCGACGTTTACGGGCACCTGATGGCCGACGCGAAGAAGGACGCGGCACTGGCCGCCGCGGCGGAGTCAGCGCTTCTTGCCTGAGCGAGAGATACACAGAAGATACATGGCAGCTAGGAATTAGCCGTTTTCCGCGGGCGTCAGGCTGACTGTAAATCTGCCCGCGCAAGCGTACGCTGGTTCGAATCCAGCCCTCTCCACCAACAGACAAGTGGCTCAAAACAGCCACTTCTGCCTTGTGTGAACCACGAACGAGCCCCCCAACTCTGCCATGACGCTCGCACGCTCGACAGTCATTGTGTTTCTGGTAGTCTAAACGATCATCATGCCTTGTTCGCGATATCGCCCGGTGGCCCACCGTACACGGCTATTGTAGGCTCCGGAATATGCCACCGAACGGTAATACGCGGTCCGCGACTCCCGGCGCGGCCCAAAGGCACGTTTCTCACGCAATCGCCCTTGCGAAGAAGAAGCAATGGCCGGCTGCGATCAAGGAGATGTGTTGCGCACTAACACTGAAAGCGGACTACAAGAGCTCGAAATCGGACCTGCTCAAATGGGTTCGGACCCACGGCAACAGTGACGAGAGCCGCGCCGCACTGCGGCTCATTGCAAAGCACGATAGAGGGTACATCGGCCTACAAGCGCTGAGACTGCTACATGATTGGGGTGGCGAGGCGAGAACTGTCGAACAACGGGCAGCCAGCATCCTGCGCCGCGTCGAGCTGCGGTCTCGGGAGCTGGTGCTCCTCAGCCGCTTCTCGTCGACCGATGATCGCCTTGAGTTCCTCGCGGGCCACGAACGCCTCGACCAGGCTCGAGACCTGCTACAGGAGCTTTCGTCCGATGAACGTAACAGGCTTCCCAAACGCACGCTTCTTGCGCTGATCAAAGCGTTCTCCGGCCATCGCCGCGTCACTGAGTTACGCGACCTCATCGGAGGTGCTGATCAGCTGCTCCGCGATTCCAAAGCCGCCACCGCGCTCGCTTACGCGCTGGCGATCGAAGGCGAATGCGAAGACGCGACGAACCTTCTCTCGCGCTTCGATAAAGAGCAGTACACGGGTCGGGCCTTTCAGACGCTGCTCCAGTGCGCCGAATCTCGACACGACGAAAGGGCCGCGGCAGCCGTCTTGGATGACTGGCTGCACTATCGACCTGACGATCCACTGCCGAACAAGCGCCGGCTGCTGAACCTCGCAAAGGACCACCCATCCACGTTGCTCCTGGAGCTAAGCACGAGATCGGCAGAAGTGGACTTCAATCCTCGAGACTATGCTCAGTTGAGCGAGTCCGTGATCGCCGAAGCTCCAACTGTAGCACTCGAAATAGCCCGCATTGGAGCGACGCGCTTTCCGGGCGATGAGAAGCTGAGCCGCACGGTCACGCAGCTTGCGACAGATTTGGCCGAAGCGGAAAGCGCGCAGCACGAGAGGCTCAGAGAGCAGGTCCTCGCTGAGTTGAGCGAGGAGCTGATCGACTTCGTCGGGGCGGACGAACTCGCTGGCTGCGGAGGAGCAAGCGCGCTTCACAAGATCCTGCTGGACGCGAGCGCCGACGCCCGAGGAGACGGCCTGCTCGTCTTGGCGAAGCTGTGTCTCTCGACGCTTCGAGTCATGGTGACACGGAGAGATCACAAATCACGTGAAGCGCCACCGCTCCAGACAGCCGATTATCTGAGTTGGGACGGTCTGCAGCAGAAGCGCGCCCGCATCGCCACACTCACCCGGGCGATTTGCCTGACTGCGCTCAACGCCGGCGAAGACGATCAACGCGTGCTCGTCGTACTTGCAGAGCTGCAATCGCTTCTCCTCGAAGATTCGGAATTCTCGCGTAGGCTGTGCCGGCTCGCCATTGCGGAAGCGGAAGCTGGAGCACCTGTTTCTCGCGAGATTTGGACAACTGCGCTTTCCTGCGAGGACAGGGAGCTGCACGCGCAATTCCAACCGCTGATCGCAGCGGGCACCGGCACGATCATGCGCTGGGAAGATTTGGCGAACGAAGGTGCACGTCCACCAGCGCTCCAGCTGATCCACCCCGGGCGAAGCCTCGAGAAATCGATCCGCGCCTTCGGGTCAGGTCTGGACGGGCACGCTTCCGTCCCGATCGAAACGCGCGCTGAAGTGATGACCGAGCCAACCGAAGTGACCGTGTACGACGCACATCTCGTCAGTTTCGATCGGCAGACACTCTGGACGCTTACGCCTGCCGGCTTCGTCCCGCCGAGGAGGAGCTCCGTGTTGCTGCATGCGGGAACCAAGGCCGTCGCACTGAAACCCTCCTCATCGGAAGTGGAGATCGCGACGCCTGTCCTGCTCGTCCCCGGTGTTCCGGCGTGCTTCAGCCAGTACTTCCACTTCGCCGGGCAAGTCCTCCCTCGTATTCTGGCACGTCTCCATGAGCTTGGGCCCGCGGGCTTGGAGGTGGCAATCGCACTGCCCGACTTCGCTGCGCCGTTCATCTTCGACATGCTCGACCTGTGCGGCATCGGGCGGGACAGGATTGTGCTGATCCCCTCCTCGAAGATCGTCCGGTTCACCCACGCCCGTGTGACGAATCCGTCATTGGATGATTGGCAGTGCGCTCCGGAGGACATTGCGATTGCGCGGAGAACGCTTTCGGCACCGACAAAAGCGCGGACCGGCCGCAGGCTCTATCTGGGCCGATCGCTCTCATCGGTAAGATCCCGTTCCCGCACGATCACGAATGAGGCTGAAATTCTCGACATCGCGAGCGAGTTTGGCCTCGAACTCGTCGATCCGGGGTCGATGACGCAGCCGGAGCAGCGGCAGCTATTTTCGGAAGCCGAAATCCTGTGCGGCCCGGTCGGCGCCGGACTGACCAACATGCTTTACCTGAGCCCCGGCAGTAAAGTCATATGCCTTGGAGTGTCGGAGAGCACGGTAACCATCTTTCCCGGACTCACGCTCGGACAGGATATTGATTTCACATATGTTTTTGGGAGATTCGATGCGGCGCTGGTAAACAGCCGCCGTTTCCCGCAGCTCCCCTACAGCGTGAAGCCGGAGGATTTTCGACAAGCACTGCGTTCAGCATGCGCGTGAAGTCGTCGGTGCACGCGACAGCCTGTTGCGGCCGCGGTCCAGACATTCGTCACGGCGATGCCGTCGAGCGCAAGTCCAGTTCGTAAAATTCGTGGGCCACCGCGCCAGCACCAAATTCCGATTTGAATTGAAACAGCCCGTCGTTGAGTTGTCGTCCATCCTGCTCATTGCTGCTTCCGAAATCGAAATAGCGCGCACCGTCCGCGCTCGCGCTCGCAATGCAATGATCGAAAACTGCATCGAGGGCGGCAACCTCGTAGCCGATGCCGCTGGAGGCGATATATTGCGCGTGCACCACCCGCGGCGTCACGAACAGGACCACGCCTGCATGCACTTCGCCGCCGACGAGCCCGGCAACGATGCGGACGTGCTCGGGAAAGATGCTACGGATGTGTGCGATCTCCGCGGCGCTGTGCACGGGAGAAACGCCATGCTTTCGCGCCAGATTCTCCTCCAGCACACCCCAAAGAGCGGCGACGAGTTCGGGACCGTCTCGAACTTTCACTCCCGCCTTCAAGGCCTTCCTGAGACTGCGCCGCCGTCGCGTCGATGGGGCGGGCCGGTGCGCCAGATCGATGGTGCTCAGGAGATCGCAGCGGTACCGTCGGGCGCCGAGGCGGAAGAGCGCGTAGAGATCGTCGCCGGCCGGCACGCGATCATAGATGTACGGGATTGTCTTGTACCGTAAGGTACGGAAGCCTTGATCGGCATAGCAGCGGCAAATTTCCGCCAGCGCTTCAATCATCTGCTGCCCGCGCAGCTGACCGGCATGAACGATACCGCCGTAGGTGAGCCCCGGATGGCTGACGATGCGGGAGTCGTCCTGCGGGTCGACGGCTGCGGGAAAGAAGCCGAGCAGCGCGCCGGTGTCGCTGCAGATCGCGAGCGAGAGATCGCGGAAGCGGTCGTCCTGATGGGCCCTATAGCGGCGCGTATGAAGGAAAGTGCCTGCGGTCGCTCTCATGACGAAGTCATCATGGGCCGCGTCGCCGACCTGTGCGGCGGCAATGACCTTCATGTTCTGCTCCGTGGTGGAATGAAGTGACGTCCTCAGCCGGTTGCCCTGCCGCTAATCGCGCCAGCGTGCCACACCGAAGCCCGTCTCACCATAATTGTTGCCGTTGTAGAACAAATAGGTCCCGTGGCGCGTGGGCTGCACACAGCTGCAGCAGAGCATTTCCGAGTCCCATCCGTCGAGTGAGACGTCGAGGGCCGCCTGATCATCCTTGCGAGTCCAATTAATGCCGTCCGCGGACTCGGCGTAGCCGAGGCGATAACCCTTGCTTCTGGTCCTGATGGAATACCACATTTTGAAGGCTTGACCGTCCTTCATCACGAAGGGACGGCCGAAGCCAAATTCGTCCTCACCGGCCAGTTCGAGACAGACGGCCCCCTTCCGCGCCCAACACGACGGGTCATCGGATTCCATATAACGCATATTGTAAGTCGGTACGGATCGGCCATTCACGTCGATCCACTTATCGCCGGCGATGTACCACATTCGCCATATGTCCCCGTCGCGGAGCACATGGGCGGCCGTGCGAACGAACAGTTCGCCATCCGCCCGATCAAGGAGAGGCGCCTCCGAATTGCGCGCGAATTGTTCCCCGCCGTCGATGCTGATCGCGAGGCCGACGAACAAATAATAGCGCACCCGAACGCCGAGCTGCCAGCCAATGTAATAAAGGTACAGCCGCTGCTCATGCTCGACCACGCAGACCGGACTTACTCCATTGTCGTCGAAGGTGCCGGGGCGCCCGATGTCGAGAGCCGGTTCGGTGGATACGCGTAGAACTTTGCGCGGATCTCGCGCCGACAAGTCGACGAAGCCGACCCGCCCGACGCGTTCAGGATCGAGGAAGGCGACATAGACACGAATCCGGTCTTCGTCGACCATCCAACTCGTGGGAATGTACGCGTGGCTTGTAGCCCAAGGCAGGCTGCCATCAGGCGCGTACACGAGGCCAAGCTTCTCCCACACCGGCGTTATCGCGCCTTCAACTTGAAACGATCCAGCGCGGATAGGCCGGAAACGTCCGTCTTTGGCGGCTTGTAGATAGTGGCCGCGGCTGCATCCCTCAGCAGCATGGCGCCAGGGCCGACCCAGCAGTCGGGGCCGATACTGAGATTGTTCGCAACCGTCGCATTGACGCCGATGAAGCAATTCTCGCCAACGTCGACGAAGCCCGAGATCACCACGTGCGAGGAAATGAAGCAATTGTCGCCGATGGTCGAGTGGTGCCCGATATGATTGCCGCTCCACAGGACGACATTGTTGCCGATGCGGACGAATGGCTGGACCGTATTGTCCTCGAAGATGAAGCAGTGCTCGCCGACCACTGCATTCTGCCAGACGAAAGCGCGCGATGAGACGTAGCTTGCGAGGGCGAAGCCCTTGGCCTTGACCTCGGTCATGAGGCGTGTGCGCAGCCGGTTCAGCTGCGTGTACACTGACGCAACGTAGATGCTGTGCTCTGCCGGATCCAGCTGCTGCTCCAGCGTCTCGAACGCCAGAACCGGACGGCCAAAAAGCTCCTCGCGCTTGAGATATTCCCGTTCGACCGTGAAGGCGACGACCTCATAGTCAGAGTCATGCGTGAAATACTCATAGGCGATCTCGGCAAAGGCAGAGTCGCCACCGATGATCAGCTTTCGGGTCTTGGCGACCATCGGTCAGGGCCGCCTGATCAGAATGTCTTCGCGACGATTGGCCATCGGCAGATCAGGACCTTGTGGAACAACATAGGAATCGAAGCCGGCTGATCGCGCCCGATGGAGCAGAGCGAAAATGACAGCGTCATCAATCGCGCCGGGCTGCACCTCATTGAACGTGACTTTCGGCCTATCGTCCGATCGCCCAGTGAACGCCCGATGATATTCCACACCGGCCGGGGCGTTGAAGAAGCGCTTGCGCTTTGAAATGTTCGGAACGTCTCCAAGCAGCATCTCCCCGCCGTGGTTCAACAGCTGGAGCGAGGAATCTAGAAAGCTCCAAATATTGCCTTCGGTGAAAACGTAGTGAAGGACGCTATAGCTAAGCAGCACGTCCACGCGTTCGCGAAAGCGCTCCAGCAGGTCCGGGCAACCGGGATAGAAACCAGAATGCTTCTCGATGAACGGCTCGTTCGGGAGTTGGTCGAGCATCTCCGCCGAGTCCACGAGCAGCAGCGTGTGTCCCTGTTCCCGACACAGGTCGATCAGCATCGAAGGCAGGTCGCTGCATCCGGGTCCAACGTCGAGCACGACCTTATTCTGGCCGAGGAGCGCCGGCAGCTTGGCGACAATGTCGCGCCAAATTCCGGGTTCCCTGCCTTCGCGATACGAGTTTGGAAATCCAATCTTCTCGTAGCGGCTGAGCGAGCCATCAACCGCCATCCGACGAAAGTCCTCGAACGTCAGGTCCTCAAAGCGCTTGTAGTCGTTCAAGCCTCAGGTCCTCTGGTGATCGCCGATAGTTTTCGGGGCGCTGCTCAATCCGGCGGAAGCGGCGCGTAGACAGCCACTTATCGGACGTCAAGGAAGGGTCCGCGTCGAGCGTGCTGAGGCTCTCTAGCGCTGCCCAAGCTATGGTCGCACCGAGACACCCGCTCCGCGGATCGCGGCCGCGACACGGGCCGCGGAGTCCAATTGTAGATGCGGTCCAATCGGCAAGCTCAGAACTTCGGAGGCTAGCTGCTCCGCGATGGGGAAGGTCCCTTCTCCGAAGTCCAGATCGCGATAGGCCCGCTGCAAGTGTGGGGGGACCGGATAATGGGCGAGCGTCTGCACTCCCGCTTCTCCGAGC
>Ga0157373_10003559_pt1 | contig 11767 bp, 10 predicted proteins | sample C65metaG_FD_113460 | JGI IMG/M metagenome (GOLD analysis project Ga0157373, IMG submission 113460) | Corn rhizosphere microbial communities from Kellogg Biological Station, Michigan, USA - C6-5 metaG | ecosystem: Host-associated > Plants > Roots > Rhizosphere > Soil | place: USA: Michigan...
CTGCTAACCGTCTGGTGACCCCAACGTACAGACAGAGTTACGGTTATTGACGCAGCAGTCGAGTGGCGCTCTTTACCTTCGGGAGACCGCGCAGCCTTAACGGCGATCTTGGTCGCGACCCGGACAGCAACCTCCCAAGAGAGATGGCTGGCGTCTGTCAAACTTGGTTCAGTGCTGTGAGGCGGCTGCACCAGCAAGCAGGCGAGGCATCCCGATGTTAATCAGCCACGCGGCCAAAAGCCATCTATTTGGCAGCTCGTTTATTGGAAAGCGAAAGGAAGAGTATTGGGGTGACAAGATTGCTCGCTTAAAAAATCGAAAAAGTGAATGTCGCCAATCAGGTGCCAGGCTCCAACGATTGAGATAGCCGCCTATAGCGCAAGCTCAAATAACCGAAGGATCGGGCGAAACCAGAATCGTATCGACGGCCCGATTTTGATCGGCGGGGCGTCAGTCCTTCTCAACGTTTACTCCGCTCCGAGGACATTCGCTTAAATCATCATAAATCGCTCCTCACAGAGCAGTTATGTGTGTAACACCCAGTTCCCATGTAACACGTCTATCGGCAAACGAAGCAGAGCCGTGTAACACGTTAAAATCATTTAAAAATCAAACACTTACATCGTTAAGTAACATGAGTAACAACCGTAACACGATTTCATTAGGGTATCCCCCTAGCCCCATGAGTGTTGCTCCTCCAGCGAAAGGAAATCGATCATGCTCTTTGTTTTGGTTAGTAGCGGAGGGACCCTGTGTATGTTGGTTTGGCACGGGGTCGAAACCCGCGTGATCGTGTCAACGGAAAGGTGCCCAGCTTAGTGAACAGGTGAACAGGGTGAACTGCTGTTCACCAGTGCATTTGCCCTATGAATCGGAAAGCCGCTGGGGCCCCTGGGCATTTCGGATAGACACGGGACATAGAACCCGCGCGTTCGTGTTAGCGGATGGATTTATTAAGTTGGTTGACAGGTTGACGTGGTTGACACCCATCACCATGGTTGACGCCATGCAGGTGTTCACTATCAGCAACAGATATAGCCACCTTTACCGAAGCTGTAACGATGGCCCTTTTTCTTCAAGATCCTTTCAATTTCAATGATTGAAATTTCAGTAACTTCCGGTACCTCCCACTAACGCGATCCCGCGGGTTTCATGCCCCGTACCCTCAAGATAGCTCCAGGGGCCCCGGCACTTTTGGGAGAGAAGGCTCCAGACGAGAGCGGCTCAGCTAGTATCAGACGGGTTGGCCTACTGAAGGGCCGCACGTTTGGGAAAATGCTATGGACATGATTGCCGTGCGCTCTGGTGCAATGACCGCCGTGGGCTACGATCCGGACACGAGGAAAATGTGTATCCGCTTTCAGCAGGGTCATTCCTATGACTTCTGTAATGTCCCGCCAGCGATACACCAAGGCCTGATGTTAGCGGGATCAAAAGGCACCTATTACAACCAGTTCATTCGTGATCGATACCGTTGCTAATGGAAGCCTTAACGTGATCCAAAAGCGAAGTTAATAGCCTCCAATGCTATAGGCCATTTACCAACAGATCGATCTTCCAACACAGAGGATGTGCAATGAGCTATACAGCTGAAACTTTCAACGTGATGATCGCCTCACCAGGTGATGTTGCCTCTGAGCGCACCATCGTTCGTGACGTCATCTATGAGTGGAACGCGGTCAATTCAAACGCTCGGAAGATCGTCTTGCTACCCATTGGGTGGGAGTCCCACTCATCTCCAGAAATGGGGGCTTCCCCCCAGGCCATCATCAACAAGCAAATCCTAGGAAAATGCGATCTTCTTATAGGGGTATTTTGGACACGGATTGGTACCCCTACCGATGAATACGCAAGCGGCACCGTTGAAGAGCTCGAAAAGCATATTCAGTCGGGCAAGCCGGCAATGCTCTATTTCTCATCTCAACCCGTTGCCATGGACACTGTCGATCTTGATCAGGCTGCGGCGGTTAAGAAATTCAAGACCGACTGCCAAAGGCGTGGACTGTATGAGAGCTATGACAGCCTCAGCGACTTCCGTACGAATCTCTATCGGCACCTTCAGTTGAAGGTCAACGAGCACCCCCTGTTCAACAATGTGGAAAACATCGGCGTGGGTGAAATATTAGAGTCCAACACATCCATCCCAAAACTATCAGGTGAGGCTAGGATCCTGCTAAAGGAGGCGAGCTTGGATTCCCACGGAACAATTATTCACGTCGATTACATGGAAGGAACGGACGTGCAAACAAACGGCAAAAATCTCATTGCTGAAAAGAGTGATCGAAGAGAAGTCGCAAAATGGGAGCAGGCTATTGCCGAGCTGACCCACGAAGGCCTCATCGTCGGCCAAGGTTACAAAGGTGAGATCTATCAGGTCACAAATCTTGGGTACCAGATCGCAGATATGATCGCCCTATAGACCGTGGAGAATACTAATGCAAGACGTATCGCTGCTCGCATCAGTGCTCAAGCGCATGAATGAAAACCAGCTCGCATTGGGGGCTGCTATCGAGGAGCTATCGAACTGGGTTGAGCAAAGAGGTTCTACGGAAGTGGCACGGAACATCCGAGGGGCGCTGGACACCCTGGATATGAATGAAGGATTCATCACCCTTGCCCTAGCGTCACTGGCGGCGGAAGGTCAAGCAAAGAAGTGACGGCCCGAATGGCAACACATCACCAACCATCTGTTGGTGCTTCAACTAGCGGGGATACCACTCTATCAGTGTGCAGAAGGATGCGGCGTGTATGCCCACATGTATGCCTAACTGAATATAACGACACTTAGCTCTTTAAATACAAGGCGTTGCAGACTCAGTTCAAATGACTGTGTACCACCAAGTACCGATCCATAGATGTCTACAGCAGTCTATGAATCACCTCAAGAAGCCCGCCTCGTGCGGGCTTTCTTGTTTCTGGCTGTTCACCTCTATCCCCTATCATCCCCCTCCGCCTATGCCCACGTGTATGTTTCACAAATAATTGAGCTGAAGACATACAAGGATGAAACGCACCGATATCAGGCGACGCGCCCTCTCGCTGGCACGACACTTTCCAGCCTGGAGCCTGAGGCCGGGGCATACCGCGAACTAGACAGGCCAGGGCTGTATTTCAGGGTCAAGCCAAACGGCCAAAAGTCCTGGGAACTACGCTACAAGAAGCCAGACGGCAAATGGTCATGGCTTGGTCTTGGCGGCTACCCGGAAGTGGGCGGCGCTTTCGCTCGGCAGAAAGCGGCTGATCTACGCGCAGACGCATCCCAATCAAGGGCCGGTGGTGCGCAGCGATTCATCCTTACTGGTCGCGCTTCACTATGAGAACCGTCCCGATCCCGTAAAAAATCGCGCCGAGAACAAGCGAAATTCCATAATTCGCCAGCACATTTGGCAAAGGATCACCTCGGTAGAGTTTCCAAAGGTGAAACGCTGCCATACCAATTGCGTAACCCCTCATATACTGCCAAAAACTAAGCTTCATCGTCTTTTCCCTTAGCTGATGATATTCCTGATGATCCGTGCAAGACCAAGTGGATTTCACGGGTAGCAACCCAACTGACAACCAGAACCAGAGCTATCTATCCGATCTGAACGATGCTCATGTGATTGCTCCACCCGAAGCCCCCCCTGCACTGCACTGAGTTTTCTGAATGAAACCGTCTAGGTTCGGCGCCTTGATGCGCACAGGGTCAACCCTATGCGGCACGGCCGCCCTGCCCTCCTAGGACTGACCACGTCAAGAATGCCGTATTCAATGAGCCGCATCAAACTGCTGAGTCTCTAGGCTCTTGCCAGCGCTCAGGGGGGGCCCCATTCCTTACGACCCAAGCCAAGAGGGATCCGGGGCTTGAATATTTGGATTATTTTTTTCGGATTCACCTAATGGCCCAATGAAATCAGCCGATCTTGTTGTGAGAGGGGTCCCAACCTTCATTCGATTAGAGGGCAGCTATAGCCCAGTTTTGTATTTTCTTCGTTCATTGATAAGCAACCCACTGCCGCCATCAATAACTGGTAGAAGCAGAAAGAAAATGATCGAACCCGAACGGATCGTCTCCCTTTCCCGGGAAGTGGAGTCTCTGGCGAATCGTGGTGTCAGTGATATACAGGCAATCACTCGCCAAACTCGATTGCTGGCAATCAATGCACTCATTGAGGCGGCGCATGCAGGCAAGGCCGGGATGGGGTTCTCGGTTGTGGCCGAAGAAGTCAAAAATATCTCCGAACGTATCTCGAAAATTGCCAGCGGGCTGACCGAAGACTTGCAGGTTTCGGTCAATGAACTGACAGCGCTCGGTCGCGGTATGTGCTTTGACGTACGGGGTCAGCGATTGGCTGATCTGTCGCTTAACATGATCGAGATCATCGATCGAAACCTTTACGAGCGCACATGCGACGTGCGCTGGTGGGCAACTGATGCATCGTTGGTAGACGCGCTGACCAATCGCTCACCAGAAAGCTGCGTCTATGCCAGCGAACGCCTTGGCATCATTCTCGACAGTTACACCGTGTACTTAGATATCTGGGTCGCTGACAGCAGTGGACGAATCATAGCGTCGGGCCGACCGGGGACCTTTGGCAGAGTCATCGGAGCCAATGTCGCGAACGAGCCTTGGTTTAAAAGAGCAATGCTTCACTCTTCAGGTGATCAGTATTTCGCTGGCCAAGTAACTGCCGAGCCGCTTCTGAACGGCTCACAAACCTGCGCATTCAGTGCGGCTGTGCGCAGCAAGGCCGGTAAACAGACGCCTGTGATTGGCGTTATCGGGATTTTTTTCGACTGGAAAAATCAAGCCGATTCCGTTCTAAAAGGAGTTCGCTTGAGCGAAGAAGAACGCCCGCGAAGTCGATTGATGATAATCGACGACAACCACAGGATAATTGCTAGCTCAGATACACAGAATCATCTGGGCGAAAGCGTCGAGTTAAAGACTAAAGCCACCCAATCGAGCGGATACAGCGTCCTGAGTAAAAACCTCATTCAGGGCTACTCGATAACGCCAGGCTTTGAAACATATCCGGGTATGGGGTGGCTAGGCGTAATCGAACAGCATTTGCCCTCGATTGACGCGTAACCCAAAGCGCTTGAGCGTTACCAACGCGCTGGACGAGCACCGCTAGCTCGCTTAGCAGATCTCTAAGCCTGGAAAACTATTTGACTGAAATGGGTGACTCTACCTCCACCAATATTCGCAACCTGCTGGAGGGGCGGATTAATTTGGTGAGGAATCTGGCGCAGAACATTGCCAGGGAGCCTGCCAATGCCGAGACGCTGATGGATGAGAGCGTCGTGACCTCAAGTTTTCTCACCGACTACCTAGGCAAGGTCGACGGCAGTTTCAGTATTCGTCCGAACACCAAGATGCCCGATGGTTATGACCCGCGCTCCCGCCCTTGGTACAAGGACGGTATGAACGCCAGCGGCGCCATACTGACTGAGCCCTATATTGATCTGGCCACCAACAAGATGGTCATTAGTGTCATCAGTAAGGTTTCCAGCAGCATCCGGCGATCTGGCGCTGGATGGCCTGGTGGAACTCATCAACTCGTTGAACTTTGGCGGCATGGGGTATGCGTTCCTGGTCAACGAGCAGGGCAAGATACTGGTCCATCCGGACAAAGCGCTGGTCATGAAGTCGCTTTCGGATTTGTACCGTACACACACACCGAAACTTTCCGGCGAGCTGACCGAGGTCCAGTTCAACGGGCAAGCCCGCTTGCTGACCTTCGCACCAATCAAAGGGCTACCTTCCGCCAACGGGTACATCGGCCTCTCTATCGATAAAGACAAGGCTTACGCGACGCTGAGCCAATGCCGATATTCGGCGGTGATTGCCGCCAAAGATGCTCGAGGAGCGACAAGTCGGCGCGCGGGATTCGGTCAGCACCATGGGCGACAGCCAGCGCCATAGCCAAGACAGCATGGAAATCGCCAACCTGGTCGGCGAGCGCTTGAACAGCAGGCGGCACGGCTGAAGCATCTGGTGTGCAGTTTCCGCATCTGACCTATTCCAAGCACCGATCCATAGACGTTCACAGCCGCCTATGAATCCCCAAGAAGCCCGCCTCGTGCGGGCTTTCTTGTTTCTGCCATTCCACTCTGTGGCAGGAATGGATGGCGCGGTTACAGCATGCGCAAATCCAACGGGTATTCGACGATGACCCGCAGCTCGTCAACGTTGGAGTCGTAGTTACCGAAATCGCCTCCCACACGGTGCGTGGCTTGAAGTACCTGAAGCTTCAAGTCCTTTGCCGGGCCGCTCTGAACGACGTAGCTCGCCCAGAAATCGCGCTCCCAGTGCTTGCCGTCACTGACGCTATTGAACGCCGTGTAGCCGCCCGTTGCCCGTGTGCCATCAATGTTGTCACCGCGCAGGTAGCGGCCCGTGAGGCTAAGCCCCGGTAGACCCAACCCGGCGAAGTCATAGGTATAGCTGGCCTGCCAGGAGCGTTCGTTGGGGTTGTTGAAGTCCGACCATTGGGAGGCGTTGTCGAGTTCCAGGTCGTAGGTGTTCCACACGTAGTCGAACGGCGAGTCACCGCGCACTTGCTCGTATGCCAGCAGAAAACGGTTGAATCCGACATTCAGCCCCAGGTGAGTACTCCAGCTATCGTTATCGATTTTCCCGAGCAAGGCCTCGCCACTGTCACGGGTGCGGTAGTAATTGAGCCCCGTATCCCACGTGATGGTGGGGGTGAGCCTTTGCTTGAAGTCGACCCGGGCAAAGGACTGGTTCCAGACGTTATCCAGGCGGCTGGTGTGCAGCTTGAAACTCCAGTTGTCGTTGAAACGATAATCCGCGCCGATGTACTGGACATTATCCGCCCCGGTCAAGCGACCACCGTAGACCGTGCCCAGGTCGCCGCTATGGTTGACGCCGCTGCGATCGCTGGACGCCGTCAGTTTGCCGCCCTCAATTTTCAAGCCGGCGATGGAGGTGTTGTCGAAGATCAGACCGGTCAGGGTTTGCGGCAACAGGCGGATATCACCGGCATGGAGTACCGGGCTGGTTGGGGATACATCGCCGTATTTGACCACCGTATCGAACGCTCGCACCTTCACGGCGCCGCCGGCCTTGCCCCACTCATCCTTGGGCTCGCCGTTATTGTCGCCTTTACGCGGAATCAACCCCGGCCCGCCGACACCGTTGCCCACCACGCCATCACCGCCGTCGAGCTTGACCCCGAACTGCCCGTAAGCATCGACCCCAAAACCCACGGGGCCCTGGGTAAAGCCGGATTCAAAGCGCCCGATCACCGCATGCGCCCATTCCGCCCGGCGACTCTGGGGCGCGCCCGTGTGAGGGTTGGTTGCACTGCTGCCATTTCGGAAGTCCTGACTGAAATAGAAATCCCGGTTGAGAATGTTCAAATGGCTATCTTCAATAAATCCATTTTCATTTTTATCACTGTCGGCCCATGAATAACCGGGCGTGGTAACGGCAAAAAACGCAGACAAAGCGGCCACTTTACGCATGATGTTCTCTTCAAATTATTAAGGCGGTAGGGATGCAAAAAATGCTGATCCTTTCGCAACAATCCGAAAATCATGCCAATCCAATAAAAGCATATATTTCAATTAGTTAGATCAACTTAACGACTATTTTTCGGGCGTATTAATCCGCACTTTGTGAACTCGGTGTTGCACTGCAAACACTTGGCACACGTTAAACTTGTCTGGCGCACAAACAAAAAAAGGAAAGGCTTATGGCCTTTCCTTTTTCAACACGCAACACCGCCTAAGCCTGCGCAGCGCCCAGGTAATAGTTCTGCATTTGCTTACGTGTCGCCAGTTCGGCTGCCGAACCTTCATCCACTATCCAACCGTTCTCCAGCACAAACGCGTAATGCGCGTAAGCCAGGGCGATGTTGATGTTCTGCTCGGCCACCAGCAGGCTCAACCCCTCATCGCGATTGAGCCGGGCAAGGATCTCGAAGATTTCTTCGACCACCTGGGGCGCCAGGCCCATGGACGGTTCGTCCAACAACAACAGGCACGGCTCGGACATCAGCGCGCGACCGATGGCGACCATTTGCTGCTCGCCACCGGAGGTCAGGCCCGCCAGGCGTTTGCGCAGCAGGCGTAACCTGGGGAAGTAGCCGTAGATGCGCTCCAGACGCTGGTTCAATACCTTGCGCGACGGTCGCCCGGAAAAGCCGCCGATCAGCAGGTTCTGCTCGACCGTCAGGTGGGTGAAGCAATGCGCCCTTCAAGCACCTGGGCCAACCCCGACAGCACCAGGTTGGCGGGGTCGCTATCGGTGACCACTTGCCCTTGGTAAACCACCCGGCCCTCGGTCACTTCACCGCGCTCTGCGCGCACCAGGCTGGAGATGGCCTTGAGGGTGGTGCTTTTGCCCGCACCATTCGCCCCGAGCAACGCCACCATCTGCCCCTTGCCGACCTTTAGCGTTACGCCGCGCAAGGCGAGGATCGACTGTTCGTAGAAAACGACGACCTGCTCGACGCTCAGCAAGGGCGGGGTGGCGTATAGGCTCTGGCTCATCGGACCTTATTGCTCCTGGCTGCAATTGCGCGGGGTGATGCCTTTTTCCTTGGCGTACTGGGCGGCGGAAGCCTCGATGATCGGCCGCAACAACGCACGGTCGGCCTGGACCCAGTCGCTGATCAGGTTCCAACGCTGGCCGTCCCATTGCTGAAAGCGCACCGCACCGCCGCCTTCATGATCGGCGCACGACAACTTCAACGGCTGCACCAGGCCCTTGGCGCCCAATGCCTGCAAGCGCGCATCGTCGAGGTTCAGGTGTTCGAAGCCCCAACGCACCTGCTCGCCGGTCAATGGCTTGGCGCCGTATTTTGCCTGTGCAAGGCGCACGGCTTCGACGTTGAGAATGCCGTTCACCACACCGAGGTTGTAGTACACCGTACCGAAGCGCTTCGGATCGGCCAGGTTGCCCTTGCCGGCGTCCACCACGCTTTGCTTGATGCCCTGCAGCACCGGGAAATCTGTGCCGGAAGGGTGGGTAGTGATGGAAATGAAGCCTTTGGCGGCCGCGCCTGCCGGCACCACGTCCTCTTCCGAGTTGCTCCAGATGTTGCCGATGATGTGATCCACCGGGTAACCGACCTTTTGCGCGGACTTCAGCGCCACCGGATTCATCACCCCCCAACCGCGCAGGATCACCCAGTCCGGCTTGAGGCGACGGATATTGAGCCACTGCGATTGCTGCTCGTTGCCGGGGTGCGGCACTTCCAGCAGGGTCAGTTCGAAACCGGCGTTTTTCGCCAGGGTTTCCAGGACGCCATTGGTTTCCTTGCCATACGGCGAGCCGTGGTAAAGCACGGCGATCTTCTTGCCTTTGAGTTTGTCGGCCCCGCCTTCGCGCGTGCCGATGTAGTTGATGATTGCCGAGACTTCCGAATACGGGTTGAGCTGCAGCGGGAACACGTAAGGGAACACGCTACCGTCGGTGGAGTCGGTGCGACCGTGGTTGATGGTGATCAGTGGCAATTTGTCGGCGGTCGAACGTTCCAGCGTCGCGTAGGCAATGCCCACCGACAACGGGTTGGTCGCGGCGGCCGGCGCACCATTAAGGCCACCCTTGAGGCGCTCGTAGCATTCCACGCCCTTCTCCACCACATACTCCGTTTCGCACTCGCTCCAGGTCAGCTTGACGCCGTTCACCCCACCCTTTGCGTTGATGTATTGCAGGTAGTCGATAAAGCCGCCGAAGAAGCCGGTGCCACCGGCGGCGTAGGGTCCGACCCGATAGCTCTGCAAGGGGAAGTACTGTTCGTTGTCGGCGTGAGCGCCGGCACTGAGCCCGGCGGTGATCAAGGCCAAGCCTAATAGCAGGCGACGCAGCGGTGTGCGGTGAGTCATGAAGGCAATTCCTCGTGAACGAAGGATGGGGGTCAGGGATGAGAACAATCAGTACCGCAACGGCCAGATCCGGGCCCGTTGGCGAAAGCGTTGCCACAGTCGGGCCAGGCCCTCGGGTTCCTTGATCAGGAAAGCGATGATCAACGCGCCAAAGAGCATTTTCTGGATGTTTTCCAACTGGCCGGAATCGATCAGCCCGCCGGGCAACAGCCCGAAGAGGTTGGCCAGCAGAATCGGGAACAACACGATGAAAGCGGCGCCCAGGACATTGCCGAGCACACTGCCCAGGCCGCCGATAATGATGATGAAGAGCACTTGAAATGAGCGGCTGAGATCGAAGCCGTGGGGCTCCACCGTGCCCAGGTAGGCAAACGCCCACAGCGAACCCGCAACCCCGAGGTAAAAGCCACTGATGGCAAACGCCAGCAGCTTGGCCTTGAACAGGCGAATGCCGATCACGGCGGCGGCGGTGTCCATGTCGCGCACAGCCATCCAGTTGCGGCCCAACTCGCTGCGCACCAGGTTTTTGCCCAGCCAGAACAGCACCACGACCACCGCCAGGGTCAACAGATAACGCCCACGGGGCGAACTGAAATCCAGCCCCGCGATGAGCAGCGGTGGCGAGGTGATGACCCCGGAGGCGTTGTCGTTGGTAAACCAACTGAACCGGGTCAGTACCCACTCCACCACGAACTGCGCGGCCAGGGTCGCCACCAGCAGGTAAAAGCCCTTGATCCGCAGGCTCGGCAAACCGAAGACCACAGCCACCAGCGCAGCGATCACCCCACCCAGCGCGAAACTCACCAGCAGCGGCAAACCCGGCACGCGCAATTGCAGGTTGTAGGCGGCGAACGCACCCACCGCCATGAACGCCGCCGACCCGAGGGACAGCTGCCCGGCATAACCGGTCAACAGATTCAACCCCAGGCCCGCCAGGGACAACACCAGCAGCGGCAGCAGAATCGCGCTGAACCAATAGTCATTGCCCAGCCAGGGCACCGCAATGAAGGCAAACCCCAAGAGCAGCCACAGGCCCACGCGGTCCTGGCGCAAGCGGAACGTGCGCCGTTCCATCGCATAAGAGGTGCTCAGTTGACCGGCTTCTCGATAAAGCATGAAGGCATTCCTTGAAAAAAATCAGACCCGTTCGATCGCCCGCTCGCCGAACAACCCGGCAGGCCGCACCAACAGAAACAGCAAGGCGAGGACGTAAGGCACCCAGTTTTCGATGCCGCTGCCGATGACCGGGCCGAGGTAAATCTCCGCGACTTTTTCCGCCGCACCGATGATCAGCCCACCGACAATCGCCCCGCCGATGGAGGAAAAACCGCCGATGATCAACACCGGCAAGGCCTTGAGCACCACCAATGACAAGGAAAACTGCACCCCCAGACGAGCGCCCCAGAGCAACCCGGCCACCAGCCCGACAAAACCTGCCACCGCCCACACCAGCGCCCAGATGCGTGGCAGGCGGATGCCCACGGCCAGGGACGCCAACGGATCATCGGCAACCGCGCGCAGCGACAAACCGACTCGGGTCCGGTTGAACAGCAGCGACAAGGCGATCACCAAAGTGGCCGCCGTTCCGGCAGCAAACAGGTCGAATTGCGAGAGCAACATGCCGCGGATTTCCAGCGGCTCATCGGCGATGCCCAATTCCAGACCGTGGACTTGAGCCCCCCATAGAAACTGCGCAAAACCTTCGATCATGTAGGACAGCCCGAGCGTGGCCATGAACAGGATGATCGGTGCGCGATTGACCAGGGGCCGCAGCACCATTTTTTCGATCAGCAACGCCAGCACCACCATGCTCGCCAGCGTGATGACAAACGCCCACGCGAACGGGAAGCCGCGTTCGAGCAGGCTGACAAAGGTCAGCGCGGCGAACAGCACCATCGCCCCCTGGGCGAAATTGAACACGCCGGAA
>Ga0157373_10003564_pt1 | contig 11762 bp, 9 predicted proteins | sample C65metaG_FD_113460 | JGI IMG/M metagenome (GOLD analysis project Ga0157373, IMG submission 113460) | Corn rhizosphere microbial communities from Kellogg Biological Station, Michigan, USA - C6-5 metaG | ecosystem: Host-associated > Plants > Roots > Rhizosphere > Soil | place: USA: Michigan...
CTGGCTTGTCAGTTTGATAAGATTGAGGTTTGGTCTAAAAAATCATACGAAGCATTATTTGATAAAGATCCTGCCGACTTTGCGCTGCTTGCTGCCGAAGTAATGGGGGATAAGAACAGGAGGGAAAATGGAGAATAATTACCATGTTCCGGTTTTGTTGAAAGAGTGCATCGATGGTTTAAATATTAAACCAGATGGCGTGTATGTTGATGTGACATTTGGCGGTGGCGGACATTCGAGAGAAATCCTTAAACATCTCGGTAAAGATGGCGTGTTGATCGCTTTTGATCAGGATCCGGATGCACAAAGAAATAAGATTGATGATCCGCGCTTTCATTTTGTTGATCAGAATTTCGCATTCCTTAAAAATAACCTTCGCTTATTAGGCTTTAAAGCTGTTGATGGCATTCTGGCTGATCTTGGTGTTTCTTCTCATCAGTTTAATGAACCGGATAGAGGCTTCTCGACCAGGTTTGAATCTACATTAGATATGCGGATGGACAAACAGGGTAAACTGACTGCTGCGGAGGTGTTGAATACTTATACTGAAGAAAAGCTGCACAGGATATTTGGTATTTATGGTGAGGTGAAAAATGCAAAGTCGCTGGCTAAGGCTGTAGTGACCGGTCGAATAGAACGCCCCATAGAAACACTGGCTGATTTTAAAAAGGCAGTTGCGGCACACATTCCAAAGGGAAAAGAAAATAAATATATGGCGCAGGTTTTTCAGGCCCTGCGCATCGAGGTGAATGCCGAGATAGAAGTGCTGGAGAATTTTCTGGCACAGACTGCTGATGTGCTAAAGAGTGGTGGACGTCTGGTGGTGATGTCTTACCATTCTTTGGAAGACAGGCCGGTAAAAAATTACCTGGCTAAAGGAAAATTTAAAGGCGAGGTTGATAAAGACTTTTTTGGTAACGAGCAAAAGCCTTTTAAAGTAATAACAAGGAAAGCTGTAATGGCTGATGAAGCTGAGCTGGAACGCAATAGCAGGTCCAGGAGTGCGAAATTAAGGATTGGAGAGAAGTTATGAATAACAGGTTTAGGGAACATATAGACGAAGAGCCTGAAGAAGAAGAGGAATTGGATATCAGGATTAAGAAGAAAGAGCCTGTATCTGAAAATCAGTTCTTTAAAAAGTTATTTACTGAGGGGGTAGTGAGTAAGGAAGCTGCAACAGAGATGTTGCCGTTTTTGATATTTCTGTCGGTTTTAGGAATGCTGTATATCGCGAATAGCCATATGGCCATCAAAAACATCAGAAATATTGATCAGTTAAGTAAAGAGGTAAAAGAAATGAGCTGGGAATACAAATCGCTTAAAGCTGATTTGATGTTCAAAAGTAAACTAACAGAGGTTGCTAAAAAGGTGGATACGCTTGGAATTAAGGAATTAACAGAGCCGCCTAAAAAAATTGTAATAAGCAGTAATGAATATTAGAGCTAACATATTATTACGTGTTTATCTGTCTTTCGGACTGATTGTACTGTTTGCCGTGGCAGTACTGATCAGACTATGCGATGTACAGTTTGTGGAGGGACATAAATGGCGTGCCATGGCCGATAGTCTCTCTACAAAGTATATCAATGTAGAAGCCGCGCGTGGAAATATCTACTCAAACGATGGAAGTTTGCTTGCAACTTCTATTCCTGAGTATGAGCTCCGTATGGATATGTATGCCGGTGGTATTGCTGATAGTGAGGTGTTTGATAGTAAGGTGGATTCGCTGGCTTTAAGGTTATCGCAATTCTTTAAAGATAAAACGCCTAAAGAGTACTCGAGGTATTTACGCTCTGCCAGACGTGATAGTGCTCGTTATTTATTGATTAAGCGTAAAGTTGGATACCAGGAATTGAAAACCATAAGAACATTTCCTTTATATAATGTAGGGAAGTATACTGGTGGTTTAATTGCTGTTCAGCAAAATAAAAGAATTAAGCCGTTTAAATACCTGGCCGCAAGAACTATTGGTTATAAAAATGAGAATGTAAGCAATGGGGTTGGTTTAGAAGGTGCTTATGGTGAGTATATTAATGGTGAAAGCGGAAAAAGACTGGTTCAGAGAATATCAGGTGGGGTTTGGATGCCTGTTAATGATGAAGCTGAGGTAGCACCTAAAGAGGGTGCCGATATTATTTCGACCATTGACATTAACATGCAGGATCTGGCGCAAAGCGCGTTGGAAAAACAGTTGAAAATAAGCGATGCTGATCACGGAACGGTGATATTAATGGAGGTTACTACTGGCGAGGTAAGGGCGGTTGCCAATTACACAAGGGTTAAAGAAGGGGTTTACGAAGAGAAGTTTAACTATGCCATTGGTGGCAGTCAGGATCCTGGATCGACCTTTAAACTGGCTTCGTACATGGCGCTGCTGGAAGATAATAAAGTAGATACCAATACCATGGTAGCGACAGGAGATGGGTATTACAGGATTCCGGGACATACCATTAAGGATTCGCATGGTGGTATTGGAACGGTTACGGTAATGAAGGCCTTTGAGCAATCGGCAAATACAGCTGTGGCTAAATTGGTGAATGCGGCTTATCAGGATAATCCATCGCAATTTACAGATCACCTGTATGATATTCATATGAATGAAAGACTTGGATTGCAGATACCGGGAGAAACTAAACCCGTGATAAAAAATCCTTCGTTTAAAAGCTGGAATAAAAACATGACCCTGCCTCAAATGGCTTATGGCTATGAAATGCAGATTACGCCTTTGCAAATGCTAACCTTTTATAATGCCATTGCTAATGATGGTAAGTATATAGCGCCAATTTTTGTTAAGGAAATCCGCAGACTGGGTAATCCGATTGAGCAGTTCAGAGCAAGGGTGATCTCGGAACGGGTTTGCTCTGAGAAAACGGTTAAAAAATTACAGGCAATGCTCGAATCGGTAGTTACTAAAGGTACCGGTAAGCAAATGGGATCGCCATTGTACAGGGTAGCCGGTAAAACAGGTACCGCTCAGGTAGCTGATGGTAATAAAGGTTATAAAGCTAAGAAAAGCTATCAGGCTTCTTTTTGCGGTTATTTCCCTGCTGATAAACCTAAATACTCCATTATGGTGGCCATTAACGGCCCTAAAAATGGATACTATGGTGCGGCAGTTGCCGGGCCGGTATTTAAAGAGATTGCTGATCGCATTTACGCCAGCGATATGGAAATGTACAACGATATTCCAAATCACCTGGTAGGTAATACCAAGGCTCCCGAAGCGAAGGTGGGCGAGAGTAAAGCGGTTAAAAAGATTTACAAAGCCCTGGGTATTAAAGCGCTTTATGCAGATAGGTCTGTAAGTGGTATTGATACCAATAACGGCGTTCCTTACGAAGAGCATGCTGCCGTAAAAGGGGTGATGCCTGATGTAAAGGGGATGGGTTTAAAAGATGCTTTATACCTGTTGGGTAATGCAGGTTTAAAAACCAGGGTAAAAGGTGGTGGTAAGGTTATAGCGCAGTCTATTCCTGCCGGAAATAGAATAGGAAGAGGATTATTAGTTCAACTTGAATTACAATAGGATGCAGTTGCAGGAAGTTTTATATGGAGTAGCAATAACAAACCTGGTTGGATCAACCAACAGGGAGGTTAGCGCTTTGGTGTTTGATTCGCGTCAGGTTGTTAAGGATGTTGTGTTTTTTGCTGTTAAAGGTACTTTGTCTGACGGGCATGCTTTTATTCAGGCTACCATTGAAGCTGGTGCAAGTGTTATAGTTTGTGAAACGATACCTGAGGTTAAAAATGAGCTGGTAACCTATGTAGAGGTTGAAAACAGTGCTGCTGCGCTGGGCATTATGGCTTCTAATTTTTACGGCAACCCTTCTTCTAAACTGCAGTTAATTGGTATTACCGGTACTAATGGTAAAACTACCATTGCTACATTGTTATTTAAATTATTCAGAGAACTTGGTTATAAGGTTGGTTTGATCTCGACAGTGGAGAACCATATTAACGACGAGGTGATTCCTGCTACGCATACTACACCAAATCCGCTGGCTTTAAATAGCTTATTACAGGATATGGTAGCGGCCGATTGCAGCTATTGCTTTATGGAAGTAAGCTCGCATGCGGTGGTGCAACATAGAATTGAGGGCTTAAGCTTTTCGGGAGGAGTGTTTTCTAACATTACCCACGACCATTTAGATTTTCACTTAACCTTTGATAATTACATTAAAGCTAAAAAAGCATTTTTTGATGTGTTGCCAAAATCGGCTTTTGCATTGACTAATCTTGATGACAAAAACGGAATGGTGATGCTTCAGAACACTAAGGCATCGAAAAAAACCTATGCGCTTAAACAGCTTGCTGATTTTAAAGCAAAGGTGATTGAGAACAGCTTTAGCGGTTTGCATCTTGATATTGACGGGGCTGATGTGTTCTTTAAACTGGTGGGTTCTTTTAACGCATATAATTTGCTTGCGGTATATGGCACGGCAATGTTGTTGGAGCAGGATCAGCTTTCTGTACTGACTGTATTGAGCAGGTTAACAGGCGCTGAAGGCAGGTTTGAATACATCACTTCTACCCAGAACATAATTGGGATAATAGATTACGCACATACTCCTGATGCAGTACAAAATGTACTGAGCACCATACAGGATATAAGAAAAGGCACCGAACAGGTAATTACGATAATTGGCTGTGGTGGCGATAGGGACAAAACTAAACGACCTATTATGGCACAGGTAGCCTGTGATTGGAGTGATAAGGTGATTTTAACTTCGGATAATCCGAGAACGGAAAACCCGCAAACGATAGTGGAGGATATGGAAAAAGGTGTTTCGCCAACAAATAAAAGAAAAACATTAAGCATAGTGGACAGGAAAGAGGCAATTAAAACTGCCTGTCATTTGGCCAAACCTGGTGATATTATTTTATTGGCAGGCAAAGGGCATGAGAAGTATCAGGAAATAAATGGTGTGAGACATCATTTTGATGATAAAGAGGTATTGATGGAACAATTTAACTTGATGGGCTAATGTTGTATTATTTATTCGAGTATCTGAATCAGAATTATGAATTTCCAGGATTGAGGTTGTTTCAATACATCACCTTCCGTACCTCGTTGGCTGTAATTATCTCACTGATCATTACTACTGTTTACGGTAGAAGATTGATTAATTACCTGCACAAAATGCAGGTGGGTGAAACGGTTAGGAACCTTGGCCTGGAAGGGCAAATGCAAAAACAAGGTACACCTACTATGGGGGGTATTATCATCTTGCTGGGCATATTGGTGCCTACATTGTTGTTTGCCAACCTTACTAATATTTATGTGATCCTGATGATCGTAACCACTATATGGATGGGGGTTATAGGTTTTGTTGATGATTACATTAAAGTTTTTAGAAAAAATAAAGAAGGATTAGCAGGTCGTTTTAAGGTAGTTGGACAATTTGGGCTGGCACTTATTGTTGGCTGGACAATGTATTTTAACCCGAATATTGTGGTAAGGCAAACTGTTGATGAGACCACAAATACAAAAGCGACAACCGGTATCGGTGCCAAGACTACTGCACCTATGGTTTTGAGACAAAAGGGAGAGAGTTTTTATTATACTCAGGATGTTAAGTCGACCCTTACCAATGTTCCGTTCTATAAAAATAACGAAATGGATTATGCTAAGGTGCTTAAGTTTTTAGGACCTGGCTATGAGAAATATGCTTTTGTAGTTTTTCTGTTATTTGTAATTGTAATTGTAATTGCGGTATCCAATGGTGCCAATATTACCGACGGTATTGATGGGCTGGCCACGGGTACATCGGCTATTATTGGTTTAACACTTGGTCTGTTGGCCTACGTGTCGGGTAACACCGTCATTGCCGATTACCTGAACATCATGTATATCCCCAATTCGGGTGAGCTGATGATTTTTGCGGGCGCTTTTGTGGGTGCTTGTGTGGGCTTTTTATGGTACAATTCTTATCCTGCCCAGGTATTTATGGGCGATACAGGAAGTTTGGCCATTGGGGGTATCATTGCCGTTTTTGCTATCATGATTAGAAAAGAATTATTGATCCCGGTTTTATGTGGGGTTTTTCTGATAGAGAATTTATCTGTAATTATTCAGGTAAGCTATTTTAAATATACCAGAAAACGGTTTGGCGAGGGCAGAAGGGTTTTCCTGATGTCGCCCTTGCACCATCACTATCAAAAGAAAGGATACCATGAGGCTAAAATCGTAACCCGGTTTTGGATTATTGGAATCTTATTGGCCATCATCACTTTAGTCACTTTAAAACTGCGGTAATGGAAAACGATAGAATTGTAATTCTTGGTGCAGGAGAGAGTGGGGTTGGAGCGGCAATGCTGGCGCAGAAACAGGGTTTTGATGTTTTTGTGTCGGACTTTGGTGCTATTGCCACCCAGTATAAAGAGATTTTAGAGGAATTACGTGTCCCTTTTGAAGAGAAACAGCATACTGCTGAAGAGATATTGAATGCAGCGGAAGTGATAAAAAGTCCGGGAATACCTGATACCGCTCCGATCATTAAGGAGATTAAGAAAAAGGGGATTCCTGTGGTTTCGGAAATTGAGTTTGCCAAACGGTATACCAATGCAAAAACCATTTGTATTACCGGTTCGAACGGTAAAACAACCACTACCATGCTTACCTACCACACGCTGAGAAAAGCAGGTTTTAATGTAGGACTTGGTGGAAATGTTGGGCATAGCTTTGCGGCCTTGGTGGCAACTGCCGATTATGACTGGTATGTCTTGGAGCTTTCGAGCTTTATGCTGGATGACATGCATGAGTTTAAAGCCGATATAGCGGTATTATTGAACATTACACCTGACCATTTAGACAGGTATGATTATAAACTGGGTAATTATGCAGCATCGAAAATGCGCATTACCCAAAATCAGACAGCTGATGATGTTTTCATTTACTGCGCTGATGACCCTGAAACTTTAAAGGTTTTAAAAACAACGAACGTAAGTTCAAAAATGTATCCTTTCTCCATTCGTAAAAAGATTGAGAGCGGGGCATACCTGGAAAGCAATAACATACACATAAATATACACCTAAACGACGAACTAACCATGTCTATTTCAGAGTTAGCCCTTCAGGGCAAGCATAATATTTACAACTCTATGGCTTCGGGCATAGTAGCCAAAGTATTAGACATTCGAAATACTTCCATCCGCGAAAGTATGGGAGATTTTAAGAATATTGAACACAGGTTGGAACATGTGGCAAAGATTTCGGGGGTGGATTACATCAATGATTCTAAAGCCACTAACGTGAATTCGACCTGGTACGCTTTGGAGAGTGTAGGAACTGACGTGATTCTGATTATGGGCGGTGTTGATAAGGGTAATGATTACAATATGCTTAAGGATATGGTGCACCAGAAGGTGAAAGCCATTGTGTGTTTGGGTAAAGACAATAAGCGTATTCATGAGGCTTTTGAAGATGATGTAGAGATTATAGTGAATACTTTTTCTGCTCATGAAGCGGTGCAGGTAGCCTATCACCTGGCTAAAAAAGGAGATACGGTTTTGCTTTCGCCAGCGTGCGCAAGCTTTGATTTATTTAAAAATTACGAAGACAGAGGCAATCAATTTAAGAGTGCCGTTAAAGAATTGTAGACTATGGTTGCAATAAATAAACTTCTGGACAAGACAAAAGGAGATCGCTGGATTTGGCTGATCATCATTTTGTTGTCGCTTATTTCCATTTTGGTAGTATACAGTTCTACCAGTACTCTGGCATTTAAGCGTGGTGTAGGAGTGGAAAAATTATTGCTGACCAAACACGTGATATTTGTGCTGATAGGTATTGCTATGATTTATATAGCCCACCTTTTGGATTACAGGTACTACGCCGGAATTTCTAAAGTACTGATGGTAATTACGATTCCATTGCTGGTGTATACGCTGATCTTTGGAGCCAATGTAAATGATGCTTCGAGATGGGTTAAGATACCGCTGATCGGTTTAACGTTTCAAACTTCGGATTTGGCCAAGCTGGCTTTAATTACATTTCTGGCCAGGATGCTGACCAGAAAGCAAGAGAATATTAAAGACGTTAAAGAAGCATTTATCCCGATTATGGGTTCTGTTTGTGTGGTGTTTGTGCTGATTGCATGGGCAAATATGTCGACCGCTTTAATGCTTTTTGGTGTAAGTATTTTGTTGTTGATTATTGGCCGTATCAGTATTAAGCAGATCATGATGGTATGTGCGGGTGGTTTTGTACTGTTGCTTTTTGTAGCCTTTTTAGGTCCACGTAGGGAAGTGTACAAATCTCGTATTGAAACTTATATGCACCCGGAGCGTCAGAACTCTGATAAAACATTTCAGTCCGACCATTCCAAAATTGCTTTGGCCTCTGGCGGGGTTTTTGGTAAAGGTCCGGGGAATAGTATAGAAAAGAACTTTTTGCCTCATCCGTATTCTGATTTTGTGTTTGCAATGATCATTGAAGAGTACGGAACTATAGGGGGGATAATTGTAATGTCGCTTTATCTGGTGCTGCTTTATCGATGCATAAAGATTGTAACCAGGGCACCCAAGGCATTTGGGGCATTGCTGGCGGCAGGCTTAAGTTTTAGTTTAACCATACAGGCCTTTGCAAATATGGCTGTTGCTGTTGGTTTGGGCCCGGTTACCGGTGTGCCTTTACCGCTGGTGAGTATGGGTGGAACCTCTCTGTTATTTACCAGTATTGCATTTGGGATAATATTGAGTGTGAGCAAGGATGTTGAAGAAAATAATAGTAAAAAAGTGATTGTGGGTGAAATACCTGCAATGGCATAAAATAAGATGATGAAACCAACAAGGGTAATTATTTCGGGTGGCGGTACTGGCGGACATATTTTTCCGGCCATATCTATTGCCAATGCGCTGAAGCGTATGGAGCCAGCGTGCGAAATATTATTTGTTGGTGCTACAGGCAGAATGGAAATGGAAAAGGTTCCTGCTGCCGGATATAAAATTGTGGGTTTAAATATCAGCGGTATCCAAAGGGGATCTATTATTAAAAACCTTGGCCTGCCATTTAAGCTTTTAGGAAGTGTTAAAAAAGCCATGCAGCTGATCTCTGAATTTAAACCAGATGTTGTAGTTGGGGTTGGAGGCTATGCATCAGGACCGATATTGTATGCTGCATCTTTAAAAAATATTCCTTACCTGATACAGGAGCAAAACTCTTATGCAGGTATAACTAATAAATGGCTGGGGAAAAAGGCGGCTAAAGTTTGCGTGGCTTTTGATGATATGGATCAGTTTTTCCCTGCCGCCAATATATTGAAAACCGGAAATCCGGTAAGAAAAGATGTTGTTGATATTTTAAATAAGCATCATGCAGGAGCAGAATTGCTAAAGCTTGATCCGCTTAAGAAAACAATATTGGTTACAGGTGGTAGCCTTGGGGCCGGTACTTTAAATAAAAGCATTGAAAAACACTTGCCTGAGCTATTGAAGGAAGATGTACAGGTGGTATGGCAAACCGGTAAGTTTTACTACAAAGGAATTGTGGAACGTTTAGGTTTGAATTTTCATCCTAATGTACGAATTCTGGAATTTCTGAATAAGATGGACATGGCTTATGCCGCTGCTGATCTTATTATATCGAGAGCTGGTGCCGGTACCATTGCAGAATTGTGTTTGATTAAAAAGCCAGTTATCCTGGTTCCTTCACCAAATGTGGCCGAAGATCATCAGACCAAAAACGCCCTGGCTTTAGTGAAAAACAATGCAGCAATGTTAATAACAGATCACTCTGCCGAAGATACGCTGGTGCCTGAAGCATTGTCGCTGCTAAAAGATAAGGAACGGTGTAAGATATTTTCTGAGAACATTGCTGAGATGGCTTTGCCTGATGCCGATAATCTGATTGCACAACAGGTTTTAAATTTAGCTGGAAAGGGGGGGCAGGAATAATGGAACTGGACAATATAAAAAGAGTTTATTTCGTGGGTATCGGTGGAATTGGAATGAGTGCCCTTGCCCGTTATTTTGTGAAGAGAAAATGTATTGTTTGCGGTTATGATAAAACAAAGACCAACCTTACAACTGCTCTTGAGCAGGAGGGTGTTTTGATATCTTACGTCGACAATGAGGATACCTTGCCTAATTGCTTTACTGCTGATGATAAAGAAACACTGATAGTTTATACGCCTGCAATTCCTAAGAATTCTGAAATATTGAATTATTATAAAGGGCATGGCTTTAAACTTAAAAAGCGCTCGGAGGTTTTGGGCATCATTAGTAAAGGCCAGTTTTGTATTGCTGTTGCCGGTACACATGGTAAAACCACTACTTCATCAGTAGTTGCGCATATTTTAACTGACACAGGTTATGGCTGTACCGCATTTTTAGGCGGTATAGCTACGAACTATAGCAGTAACTTTTTGATTGGCAGTAACAATGTGGTTGTGGTAGAGGCTGACGAATATGATCGTTCATTTTTGACACTGCATCCGGATATTTCGGTAATCACTTCTATGGATGCTGATCACCTGGATATTTATGGTGATGCTTCGCAATTGCAGGAGTCGTTTCAATTGTTTGCCGGTCAGCTAAAACCTGAAGGTACCCTGTTTGCTAAAAAAGGCTTGCCTATTGCCGGTTCGATAAGTTATAGTGCTGATCTGGATTCGCAGGTTAAGGCTAAAAACATCAGGGTGGAGCATGCAAGTTTTGTATTCGATTATGAGGATGCCGATCATTCGATTAAAGGAATAAGCCTGATGCTTCCGGGAAAACATAACGTAGAAAATACGGTGGCAGCAATTGCTGTTGCTTTGAAACTGGGTATTGATCCCGAAAAGATAAAAACTGCTGTAGGTAATTTTAAGGGTGTAAAGAGAAGATTTGAGTATATCGTAAATTCTCCCGAGCATATTTATATAGATGACTATGCCCATCATCCTGAAGAACTAAGGGCCTGCTTTAACGCGGTAAGACAATTGTATCCTGATAAGAAACTGACAGTGATCTTTCAGCCACATTTGTTTACCCGTACCCGCGACTTTGCAGATGATTTTGCACAAGTTTTAAGCACTGCCGATGATTTGATACTGTTGGAAATATATCCGGCCAGGGAATTGCCGCTGGAAGGGATTAATTCGCAGTATTTGTTAGATAAGATCTCGTTGAAAGACAAAGAGATATGTGGAAAAGATTTAGTTGTAGAACGCATAAAGAACAAGCAGCCTGAGTTACTTTTAACTGTAGGTGCCGGTGATATAGATACATTGATACAACCACTAAAAGCCCTGTTGACAAATGCTTAAGAGGATAAATTGGAAATCGGTATTTAAAGGTTTTGCCTGGATAGTTAGTCTGGCCGGAATTATAGTGCTCATGAGTTTTGTGAGCATTAAGAAAGATACTGTGACTTGTACCAATATTAAAATCTTAATTCCGGGAGCGGATAACTTTATTGAAAGGGAAGAAGTAGATGCAATTTTAAAACAGAGTCAGGGTATATTGATTGGTAAGAAACTGGAGCAGATTAATCTGGAAGAAATAGAACAAAAATTAAAGGCGAATCCTTATATCGCTTTTGCAACAGTTTACGCAGATATGAATGGGGTAATTCATATTAACGTTAAACAGCGCCAGCCGATATTAAGGGTCATAAATGCTAGTGATCAGGATTTTTATATCGATAGGAATGGATTGAAAATGCCTATTTCTCCAAATTTTACAGCCAGCGTATTGGTGGCAAACGGAAAAATAATGGAGCATTTTAGTGGTAAGGTAGATACGTTGATTACCAAGCTGGCTAAGGATCTGTATAAAAC
>Ga0157373_10003565_pt1 | contig 11758 bp, 13 predicted proteins | sample C65metaG_FD_113460 | JGI IMG/M metagenome (GOLD analysis project Ga0157373, IMG submission 113460) | Corn rhizosphere microbial communities from Kellogg Biological Station, Michigan, USA - C6-5 metaG | ecosystem: Host-associated > Plants > Roots > Rhizosphere > Soil | place: USA: Michigan...
CGGCGGCGAAATAAAAAATGTTGTGATGCAAGGCTACAGCAACAAAGCACATGAAGGTTATCTTGGCGATGCAGTAATCGGCAAATGGTGCAACCTTGGCGCGGGCACCAGCAACAGCAATATGAAGAATACTGCAAGCCTTGTAAAGATGTGGAATGGCTTCACAAAAAATTATATTGAAGTTGATGTAAAGTGCGGAGTGGTGATCGGCGATTATAGTCGCACTGCAATCAACTCATCTCTTAATACCGGTTCTGTGATTGGTGTATGCTGCAATGTATTTGGCGATGGATTGCTTCCGAAATTTATCGGAGATTTTCAGTGGGGCAGCAAAGGAATTACAAGATATGAGTTTGAAAAATCATTACAGGATATTGCTAACTGGAAAAAATTGAAAGGCGCAAATTTATCTGATGCTGAATCAAAAGTTTTGAAGTATATCTTTGAACGCGAATCTCTGTAATGACTCTTTATTATAGATGATTTTTATTAACCTAAAACATCTCCACATGAAAAAGTTTGAATATAAAGTGCTTGATGTAATTGCAAAAGGTTTTTTTGGTGGAAAGGTAGATTTCGAGGCACTGAATGAAAAGCTCGATGAACTAGGTGAAGAAGGGTGGGAAGTTGCAGCAATGGAAGATACGAATATATATGAAGGGGCTTCAAGAAGTATTGTTGTTATTTTAAAAAGAGAAAAACAAATATGAGAAAACAAATCGCCGCCGCCAATTGGAAAATGAATTTAACATTGCAACAGGCAGAAAAATTATTGGATGAAATCATTGCAAAACCACACGAACTAAAACAACACCAACAGGCAGTGTTTGCGGTGCCGTTTCCTTATCTTCAAATGGCGCAGCAAAAAATTGCAGGCAAACAAAATGTTTTTATCGCTGCACAAAATTGTTACAGTAAAAAAAGCGGCGCATACACCGGAGAAGTTTCAGTTGAAATGTTGCAATCACTTGGCATTAGTTATGTGATAATCGGCCACTCTGAACGAAGAGAATATTTTCATGAAAGCAATGAACTTCTTGCTGATAAAATAAATATTTGTCTTGAGAATAACATCACTTCTATTTTCTGTTGCGGCGAGCCACTAAGCATTCGTGAAAATGGAACGCAAAATGAATATGTTGAAAAACAACTGGAAGAATCTTTGTTTCATTTAACCGGCGAGCAGTTGCAAAAAATTGTTATCGCTTATGAACCGATCTGGGCAATAGGCACAGGCAAAACTGCCTCCAGCGCCCAGGCACAAGAAATGCAAGCTTACATCCGTTCTGTTATCAAAGATGAATACAACCATGTTTCTGATAACATTTCTATTCTTTACGGCGGAAGCGTGAAAGGAAGCAACGCAAAAGAATTATTTTCTCAACCTGATGTTGATGGCGGTTTGGTTGGGGGCGCATCATTGAATGCGGACGAATTTGTAACAATCATTAATAGTTTGAAATAATTTTTGAGCCGAACTTTATTGCATCAATTAAGCTTCCGTTGCGTCGCACTCTTATACTGTTAGAATTTTATTGAGCAACACGAGTTCTTAATAATTTTAAACAATATCATTTTCCATGAACAGAGTAATTTAATGAGAGCAACAATTTATCAGGATACGAAACCTGACAGGTTTTTGAAAACCTGTCAGGTTTGAATAAAAATTCTTCTATGAAACGCCATGAACAACTGCAATCATTATCACGACAACATCACAACGGATTGCTGGCTGCATTGCTTTTAAAGAAAGGAATTGAAAAAACAGCGGATGCAAATGTTATGACTGCCTTTATAATCGATTTCTGGAGAAATCACCTCAAAGAGCATTTTGAAAATGAAGAACAGGTTTTAATTCCTGCACTCAACATTACTTCTTTTGATAAAAATTTAAATCATCAATTACTGACGGAACATACACAGCTTCGCTCTTATATTGATGCACTGAAAAATAATGCAGATGATATTTCGACCATAGAATCATTTGCAGCACTTCTTGAAAAACATATTCGTTTTGAAGAAAGAACATATTTTCCTGAAGCGGAAAAAATATTATCAGAAGAACAATTGAAAAAAGTAGGTGAGCAATTAAAAGATGAAGAAGGAGAAAACTGTATTAATTATCCTGTGAAGTTTTGGGAGTAAGGTTAAGTTTTTGCTGAATAAAGTTCAGAACGCACAAGTGAGTGACACAACAAAAGTTTAATAGCAGCACAACAGTTGGCCAACAAAAAATATTTCAAATAATCTTTTTCACAAGCAACCTTAACCATGCATAATCTTCTTTTCTCCATCGAAAGAAATCTGCAATGTGTATGTCGTGGTCTTTATTGAAAAAATACAATGAGTAAAAAAGATTTACAGTGTAGCTTACGGTGCTTACGATGGCAGCAGCAATAATGCCGAAATGAGGAACAAACAAAAAATCTCCAACGATCATTACAACAAGTGCGAGCACCGCACCATTCACATTTATCTTCAGCTTGCCAACGCCTGAAAAAAATGCAGACAAAAGTGTGAGCACGCTTAATGAAAATATTCCCGGTATGATGATAAGCATGGGTAATTGCATTTTATTAAAAGTTTCTCCGAAGACGTACATAAAAATGTAGTGACCAAGAAATGCAATTGCGATAAAAACAAGAAGAAATAGTTGCGAAAATATTCTTGCCATTATGGTAATGGAATTGCTCAGCCGTTCTCTTTCTATGCCGCTTGCAGTGCGTGGAAACACAACGCTGGCAATAATTTGCGGCACGATTAGCATCATTTGCCCCAGCTTTGAAACCTGTATATAATTGCCAAGATCGGCATCGGTGCAAACAGGACTTGCTTTTACAAATAAATAATCAACGCGATACACAAGAAAAAAAATAAGGTTGCCTGCAAGCGCGGTGAGCGAATATTTTAAAATTTGTTTTACTTCTTTTCTTTCGGGAAAACTAAGTGCACCTTCATTTTTATTTGTGATAAAAAAGGAGAACAATAACACAATGCCTGAAAGCACAAATGAAAAAAAATAGAGGAAAATAATTTTTTGCGTTTCACCTGTGGTTGTAACTGCATCTTTAGCGGGAATAATTATGATGAAAGCAAAATTTACAAGCGACAAAAGAAGATTGGGCAAAAAATAATTTTCCTGTGTATAATACAGGGAAGTGAGATAGACCATTAATGATTGTCCCAGTACGTAACAGAAACCATACAAAAAATACAAGGGCAATAAATCTTTTGACATTGATGTATCAACAAGAAAAAAAATATACACAAAGGCTACCATCACGATACCTGCAGCAACACTCCACAACGCAGCAATACTTACCAGCTTATTTTTTTGAATAATTTTTGCAGAACCGAAATAAGTAATGCCGGCATCAAAACCGAGACCCAGCAGTACTTGCATGAAAGAAAAAATGATGGAGATAAAATAAAGATTTCCCGAACCCGCAGCTTGAAGATATCTTGACAAAAAAACATTTACAAGCAAAACAGAAAAAAAATATAATCCGCGCCAAACGATACTCTCTGCAAGAAGTCTCTTAAAATTCATCTTGTCGCTAAAGTACTATTCTTTTATTGCTTGCTGATATGAATCATCTTCTAAACACAATTTCATCTTAATTTCAGTTTTTAAATTTCCATTAATTCTTTTACTAATCATCATGGTTCTCAAAATCGGTCTTACAGGCGGCATCGGCAGCGGAAAAAGTATCATGGCAAAAATATTTTCCATACTTGGCATTCCCGTTTTTTATGCAGATGTTGCTGCACGAAATGTGATGCATGAAGACGCAGTACTCAAACAAAAAATAAAGCAAACTTTTGGCGATGCAGCTTATGAAAATGACAAATTAAACAGGAAATATATTGCGGATATTGCTTTCAACAATCCTTTCAAACTTGAGCAACTAAACGCAATCGTTCATCCTGCAACCATTGCGGCGGCACAACAATGGATGCTTCAGCAAACAACACCGTATGCAATAAAAGAAGCGGCGTTGTTTTTTGAAAGCGGTTCAGCAGAGGGTCTTGATTATATCATTGGTGTTTATTCGCCGCAGCATTTACGCATACAACGCGTAATGCAACGGGATAATGTTACACGCGAAGATGTGCTTACACGAATGAGCAAACAAATAAATGAAGAAATGAAAATGCGTCTTTGTGATTTTGTGATTATAAATGATGAACAAACTTTGGTAATTCCGCAGGTTCTAAAATTGCATGAAAAATTTCTAAAGCTTGCAAAAGAAATATGAAGAACAGTTGGCAATATCTTACGGGAATCCTTATTCTTTTTTTATTGGTGATTTTGTCGATGATCTTTTATTTTATTCCAAAAGCTGCCAGCGTTATTTTGCCTTTCAAATGGGATCATATTCCTTTGGCTCAAACCCGAACTGCAGTTTTGCAATATCTTGGAAAGCCCGCCAATACTGCGTTTCCCAATGACACATGGAAATCAGAACGCGACAATGGGGAATATGTTTTAAACATTCATTACAAAACAAACGCCGACACAATTGCAGATAGCTATACACTTGATTTTATTTATAAGCTTGGTTTCTTTACGAAAAAATATCGTCTTAAATCAGAGAGTGCGAAGTAGAAAAATTTTTTATGAACCCGTACTGAGTGAGCCGATGGTGAGCGGAGCCGAACTACATTGGTACTATGAATCTTCCCTTGCGTTGCACTTCTATTCAACTCAGGCTTGCTTTGCGCTCTTTGCACTTGCTCAGCGTTCTTTGCGTGCTTAATTTGGACGCAGAGATCGCTAAGAAGACGCAAAGCACACGGAGTTGAATTAACCGAAATATGAGCGCTGCCCTATAGAGGGATTCTTGTACGTTCTTATCGCTATTCAGCAGTTATATCAGACAACTTAATCACTTTATCATCTTATAACACCATCTTTTCAATTTGCCTTCAAAATCAAATGGCGTAGTTGCTTTAGTAATATCTTTTATTGATGATGCATGTATCTTATCTGTTTCCAAAATAAATTTTGTATAGTTCGTGCTGAAATAAATAATTCCGTTCTGTGTAGTTGCGTCTAAAACTTTATTCAGCAATTCCACATGATCACGCTGAATGTCGAGGAAATCTTTCATTCGTTTGCTGTTGCTGAATGTAGGCGGGTCCATTATTACCATATCGAAACTGTCTGGTTTTAATGTTTGCAGGTACTGCTTTACATCTGCATGAACAAAATGAAATTTGTTTTTGTCTTTAAAACGATTGATAATAAAATTATCTTCTGCCCATTGCAAATAAGTTTTTGAAAGATCAACAGAAGTTACAGAAGAAGTGTCGCCTGCCGCTGCATAAACCGAAAAAGAACCTGTATAACAAAATAAATTCAATACGCGTTTGTTCTTTGATTCTTCTCTTACCATTTGTCTTGTAATACGGTGATCGAGAAACAATCCTGTATCCAAATAATCAGTAAGGTTTACAAGAAACTTCAAACCATTTTCTTCAACAGTAAAAAATTCTTTCTCTTCATCCAGTTTTTGATATTGTCCCAGCCTTCCCTGTTTTTTTTTTCGTTGACGTGAATAAATTTTTTCAGTGGGAACCGATAAAATATCGCTGACGACCTCTTCGCATTGTTGAAGCCATTCGTCATGCTCTTCTTCTGTCATTCCGTGACGACGAAGATATTCTGCCAGGTAAATTTTGTCCTCGTATAATTCAAGGCAGAAAGGAAATTCAGGAAGATCGTGATCATAAATTCTGTAACAGGAAACATTTTGATGTTTCGCAATTTTGCTTTTGTGTTTGTACACTTTCAGCAAACGGTTTTGAAACATTTCAAATTTACTTGCATGCTGCGTCATCAGAAATATTGTTTTACCATAAGAAACACAAACAACACAACACCTACAGTGGTAATGAACCAGGAAAGAAAATATTTGCGCATGTAGTTTTCAGGAATTGCATTTATGATCATATTTTTTCTTGCAATCGAGAAAGTAACAATGCGCAGCAATAAAATAGTGCCGAAAAAAATAATGGAAATTGATTTATACTGTGCGCTGTAATTGCTCATCAGTAAATAAAAGATCAGCACCATTGCAAAAGTGATAAACAAACTAATTTGCGATACCTGCATAATATTTTTTGAAAGCACTTTTGTTTTGTCTTCATCAGATAAATTTCTGAAAGCACTCATTTGAATAAATCTTCCGATAAAAATTGTTGCAAGTAAAACGATGAACGATATATCCATTCAGTTGATTTTTTGCTTCGCAAATATGATGTTTATTATTTAAATGTTCGGATATGATATAAGCTACGAGCCGCGAGCTATGAGCTACCAGAAGGTTTTGCAAGGGCTTGAAATTTGCAGCTCATAGCTATTCTTCAGTACAAGAGTGCGACGAAACAGAATCTACATACATTCATAACTGTTGGGCACAAAATAAAAATTATCTTCTTAAGAATTTTTCACCCATGCGATAATGCGTAAAGGACCGCCGCTTCCGTTTTTTATTTTCATGGGCAGCGCAACAATGTATGCGCCTTTTACCGGAAGCAAATTTATGTTGGCAATATTTTCAAAGCCGGGAATGGAAGCACCCAACAAGATTTGATGTGTTTTGAAATCTTTTGACTGTCCATAATCGATGCTGGGCGTATCGATGCCGACAGCTTTTATTTTATGCTGCACAAGCCACTGCGCTGTTGCAGGATCGATACCCGGAAAATGCAACTTTGGAATTGCCTGCGCCCCTTTTTCTGCAGTGCCAAAATATTTTTCCACATCAGGATAAAATTGACCATACCCTGTTTTGAACAATACAATCGTATTCTCTTTTATCTTTCCGTTTTTTGTTTCCCAATCGTTGATGTCATTTACTGAAATGAGATAATCACGATCATTCAGCGCTTTCGCTGAAACATCGACCACCACTGCATCTCCGGTAAGTTTATCTAAAGGCACTTTGTCTGCGCTTAATCCGCCTTGAGAAAAATGCACAGGTGCATCAAGATGTGTTCCGCCATGTTCCGGCGCACTGAATGCGTACGTTGAATAATAAAAACCTCCGGGAGAAATTCCTTCAAAAATCGTATCAAGTTTAAAGCCTGTCGGATTGTTTGGCCAGTATAAAGTTTGCGGAGAAAAATCATAACTGAGATCGATCCATTTCCCTTTTGCAAGCACATCAGAAATATTCTGTGCATTTGTTGAAATTGTTGCAAAGCAAAAAATAAAACAAAGAAGCGTGGTGGGTTTCATGTGCGGTGATTTTTAAAAAAAAGTTACAACAAAGAATGCACATGATGATTTCTGATTTTGTGATTGTGTGATTTCGTGATTTAAAAATGGACATCCAATCAATCTAAAAACATCAAAATCAGAAATCACAAAATATCTTGAACTGCTACAAATTCAAATACACTTTGCCATTTGTTTCTGAAACGTTGTAAGTATTGATTTTTTCTTTTGCGGGTCCCGCTTTTACTGCTCCTGTGTTTACATCAAACTGTGAACCATGCCAGGGACATTGAACAGTTTCGCAGATCATCGCGCCCCCTGCAAGCGAGCCGCCTTTATGCGTGCAGTGATCATCAAATGCAACATATCCTTTTTCCGTTCTTGCAATCACAATGCGTTTATCATTTACATGAATGAGTTTCATTTGATCTGTTTTTAATTCATCTGCAGAAGCAACTTCAATTTGTCCTTTTGTTTCATCTTTTTCTTCCTCTTTCCATTTTCCGGCGTTTGCATAACGAGGATCAACACCGATTTGATTTCTGTAAACAAGTGTGCCTCCAAGCCAGCCTGCTATTGCTAAAAGAATGATGCCGATTAATTCAAGAACAAGAATGACATATGGATTAATATTGTTGCCTTTCAAAATCCATGCAATGAGAAATAAAACGAGATTGGTGATATTAAGCAAAGCGTGTTTTGTTGCACGCTTTTTAGCAGAACTATTTGGCGGCACTGTTTTGAAATAATCAACAGCGCCGGGAATTGCGGCAAGCAATGCACCAATAATGCCGCACACCTGCATATAATAAGCGACTCCATACAAAGACTCATTATTGTAAATAACACCAAGAATATCGAAGATGAATGTTCCTACAAAAAATGCAATTGGAAAAGCTACCAGTATGGGGTGAATGGGATGACTTTTTATGTTCGCTCTGCTTCTCATGGTTTAGTTGCTTTTATTTTTATTATGCAAAAATGTTACCTGAAATTAAATACGTTTTGTTGCTTTACACAAAACAATTTATTTTCTTTCTGTAAATGATAAGTTTCAAGGTTATGTCAAAATCATCAGTACAATTTACAACAGTGATACAGCAGTTTGGCGAGCAGGGCGAAAAAACAGGATGGACACATATTATTATTCCTGCGGAAATTGCTCAACAATTAATACCTGGCAATAAAAAAAGTTTTCGTGTAAAAGGTTTTTTGGATGATTATAAAATTGAGCAAGTTGCTTTGCTTCCAATGGGTGGCGGCGATTTTGTGATGGCATTGAACGCAACCATGAGAAAAGGTATTAAGAAGAAAAAGGGAGCTATGCTGAATGTAAAGCTGCAGGTTGATACAAAACCTATAAAACCTCCCACTGATTTTATTGAATGTTTGAAAGATGAACCAAAAGCCTTCGAATTTTTTTATTCTTTACCAAAAGGTCATCAGAATTATTTTGGCAAATGGATCGATAGTGCTAAGACAGAACAAACAAAAACAAAACGTATTGCACAAGCCGTAAATGCATTGTCAAAAAAATACGGCTTTTCTGAAATGATGAGAAGTTTGAAGAATGACAGGAAAGACCTTATGCAATAGTTATTTCTTCTCCGATGTGAGATTGCTTGTTTTTATCTGCTTCTCACTTGTAATGATGATTGCAGCCGAACCATTTTGTTCAGTTATCTTTCCTGAAACACACGCACGATGATCGGGCAATTGCTTTTGCGGATCATAAGAAAATTTCTTTCTTACTTCTTTTGAAAACACAAGCTGAATCTTTTCATTTGAGACACTATCGATAATATATAGAACTATTGGTGCGTCTTCAGAAACATGTTGCACATTTCCGCCTTGCACAATATTGCAAATTGTTACTCTGCCTTTTAAAGTGACCGATGTTTGTTGTGCGTTGGTTTGGGAAAACAAATAATGATTGAATAAAAAGATGATGATGAGAACACAAGAAAAAGGTTTGATGAATTTCATAGCTTAATTGTTTGTAAATGTTTATTCAAATTTGTTGCCAGCAGTTGAATCTCTGTTCATCTTCCGTTGTGTCACTCACTTCAACGTTCGGAACTTTTATCGGCGATCGCAAGTCGTAAGTCGAAAATCGCAAGAACTTGAACAAACTTGCGACTTGCGATTCGCGACTTGCAAAAAGTATAAGCAAGTGATTACACAACAGCAATGTTGTATTTTTAATTATGCAACAACTTATAGAATTCACCAATAAAGGTCTTTGTTGTCCGCAGGGCAAATTTTATATCGATCCGTGGCAGCCTGTTGACAAAGCACTGATCACACATGCACACAGCGATCATGCAAAAGCATGTAATAAATATTATCTCTCGCATTCTCTTACAAAACCTTTACTGCAAGCACGTTTGGGCGATAACAATTATCAAACAGTTGAATGGAATGAGCCGCTTTATATAAATGGTGTGAAAGTTTCTTTTCATCCTGCCGGGCACATTATCGGCTCATCGCAAATACGGCTTGAGTACAATGATGAAGTATGGGTTGTGAGCGGCGATTATAAAACAGAGAATGATGGAATAAGCGGCGCATTTGAATCGGTGCAATGCAATGTGTTCATTACAGAATCTACTTTTGGTTTGCCCATTTACAAATGGAAACCGCAAGCGGCGTTGTATAACTCCGTACTTGAATGGATACAAAAAAATAAAGAGAAAAATTTTTCGAGTGTATTGATCGCATACAGTTTGGGCAAAGCCCAAAGATTGTTAACAGCAATTGCACCGTTGCAAGAAACAGTGTTGTTGCACGGCGCTGTTTGGAACATGCACCAGGCTTTGGTTTCTGCAGGTATAGCATTACCGCCGGTTGAAAGAGTTACACCTGAAACACCAAAAGAAAGATTAAAAAACAGTATTGTTATCGCGCCACCAAGTGCCGAGAGTTCTCCCTGGGTGAAAAAATTTGAACCTTATGAAGTAGGTGTTTGCAGTGGCTGGATGCAGGTGCGCGGCAATATGCGAAGACGCAATGCAGATGCAGGTTTTGCATTAAGTGATCATGCAGATTGGGATGGTTTGCTCACTGCTGTAAAAGAAACAGGTGCAGAAAAAGTTTTTGTAACACATGGATTTCAATCTGCATTCAGCAGGTATTTAAATGAACAAGGCATCGAAAGTGCAGAAGTAAAAACGGAATACGGAACAGAAGATGAAGAAGGTCAAATTGAAAATGAGACAATTTAAAAATTTGAAAATGGAATTTTCATTTTCCAGGTGTTCATTTTCAAATCTTCAAATTTTCAAATCATCACATTTATGATTGAGTTTGCAGAATTGGTACAGGTATTAGGAACATCAACAAAAACAAATGACAAGTTGGAAGCATTGTCACAATACTTTTTATCTGCATCTGATAAAGATAAAGTTTGGGTGATCGCATTGTTCAGCGGCAGAAGACCGCGAAGAATTGCAAGCGGTTCTTTGCTTGCACAATGGTGTTGTGAAATTTCCAATTTGCCTTTCTGGCTTTTTGAAGAAAGTTATCATACGGTTGGTGATCTTGCAGAAGCAATTGCGTTGTTGTTGCCGCAAAACAATGAAACAAACTTATTACCACACAGTTTGTCTTATTATCTTGAACAAATAACCGCACTTGAAAAAGCAGATGAAGCAACAAGAAAAAAATTTATTGTTGATTGCTGGATGCAGATGAATACAGAAGAAAGATTTGTGTTCAATAAATTGCTTACAGGAGGTTTTCGCATTGGCGTTTCACAAAAATCAATGGTGAATGCGCTGGCAAGAACTGTTGATACAGATCCTTCAATCATTGCGCATCGCATAAGCGGCAACTGGCACGCATCTACAACAGATTTTATCGAACTTATCACGGAACATTCTCTCAATATTGATTTTTCAAAGCCTTATCCTTTTTATCTCGCTTATGCCCTGGATGATGAACCACAAACTTTAGGTGAACCTCATGAATGGCAGGCAGAATGGAAGTGGGACGGCATTCGCGGGCAGATCATCAAACGCAATGATGAATTGTTCGTGTGGAGCAGAGGTGAAGAATTGATAACAGAAAAATTTCCGGAGTATCAAATATTGCAAACTTGTTTGCCAAATGGAACGGTGCTCGACGGCGAAATACTGTCTTTCAAAGCCTCCCCCACCGGGGAAGGTTTGGAGGGGGCTGTGTTATCATTTGCGTTATTGCAAACACGCATAGGCAGAAAAAATGTTTCGAGGAAACAATTGCAGGAAGCACCTGTTGCTTTTTTTGCTTATGATATTCTTGAATTGAATGGTGAAGATATTCGCAACAAAACTTTACAAGAGCGAAGAATTGAATTGGAAAAAATTGTAGAGCATGTAAAAAATAATTCGCTGCAATTATCTCCTGTTATTGATTTTGATTCATGGGAAGCGCTTGCAAAAATTCGTGAAAGATCAAGAGATATCAATGCAGAAGGCATTATGTTGAAAAGAAAATCTTCTACATACCAGGTTGGTCGAAAAGTTGGAGATTGGTGGAAATGGAAGATCGATC
>Ga0157373_10003566_pt1 | contig 11757 bp, 8 predicted proteins | sample C65metaG_FD_113460 | JGI IMG/M metagenome (GOLD analysis project Ga0157373, IMG submission 113460) | Corn rhizosphere microbial communities from Kellogg Biological Station, Michigan, USA - C6-5 metaG | ecosystem: Host-associated > Plants > Roots > Rhizosphere > Soil | place: USA: Michigan...
GAGAATGGATCCGAATGGAATTACAGGCACAAAAAAAGCGGCTCAAGGCCGCTTGTTTTGTGGCTTCCAGGTGTTCAGTGGGCCTGGATAAGCAAATATGGCGCAGCGGACGGGACTCGAACCCGCGACCCCCGGCGTGACAGGCCGGTATTCTAACCGACTGAACTACCGCTGCGCGTAACACTTGGAACGAATGGTGGGTGATGACGGGATCGAACCGCCGACATTCTGCTTGTAAGGCAGACGCTCTCCCGGCTGAGCTAATCACCCTTCGCTTTCGGTGTGGCGCGCATTCTACGGAGCGCCCTCCAAGCTGGCAAGCACTTTTTAAATTAATTTCCTCAGGCCTTCCAAAGGCTTAGCGAAGGGTTGGCCTATGGCGCCGCGAAGAGAATAATGCGCTCCTTTGTATAAAGGAGAGACTCACCCCATGTGGTCAAAAACCTGCTTATCTATCGCCTGACCCAAGACCTGCCTGTCGATCCCGAGGCGCTGGAAACTGCACTGGCCAGCAAACTGGCGCGTCCATGTGCAAGCCAGGAGTTGACCACTTACGGTTTCGTCGCGCCGTTCGGCAAAGGCGAAGACGCTCCTCTGGTACATGTCAGCCAGGATTTCCTGTTGATCGCTGCACGCAAGGAAGAACGCATCCTGCCTGGTAGCGTCGTACGCGATGCCGTGAAGGAAAAGGTCGAAGAGATCGAAGCCGAACAAATGCGCAAGGTCTACAAAAAGGAACGGGACCAGATCAAGGATGAAATCATCCAGGCGTTCCTGCCGCGCGCGTTCATTCGTCGCTCTTCCACCTTCGCCGCCATCGCGCCGAAACAGGGGCTGATCCTGGTCAACTCCGCCAGCCCGAAACGCGCCGAGGACCTGCTGTCCACCCTGCGCGAAGTCATCGGCTCGCTGCCGGTGCGTCCACTGACGGTCAAGACAGCACCGACCGCCATCATGACCGACTGGGTCAAGACCCAGAAAGCCGCGGACGACTTCTTCGTGCTGGACGAATGCGAACTGCGCGACACCCATGAAGACGGTGGCATCGTGCGCTGCAAGCGCCAGGACCTGACCAGCGATGAAATCCAGCTGCACCTCAACACCGGCAAGGTGGTGACGCAACTGTCGCTGGCCTGGCAGGACAAGCTGTCTTTTGTCCTCGACGACAAGATGGTGGTCAAGCGCCTGAAGTTCGAAGATTTGCTGCAGGACCAGGCGGAACAGGACGGCGGCGATGAAGCCCTCGGCCAACTGGACGCCAGCTTCACCCTGATGATGTTGACCTTCGGCGAATTCCTGCCGGCGCTGGTGGAAGCGTTGGGTGGGGAAGAGACACCTCAGGGGATCTGACGACATAGCGTTACCCCTGTGGGAGCGAGCCTGCTCGCGAAAGCGTCGGATCATTCAGCACTGATGTTTGCTGATGCACCGCTTTCGCGAGCAGGCTCGCTCCCACATTGGTTTTGTGTGGTTTCAATTATTGATAACAAGGATCTGGTCATGCGCGCACTGGCTGCACTGAGCCGCTTCGTCGGCAATACCTTCGCTTACTGGGTACTGATTTTCGCCATCGTGGCGTTCCTGCAGCCAACCTGGTTCATCGGCCTGAAAAGCGCCATCGTGCCGCTGCTGGGACTGGTGATGTTCGGCATGGGCCTGACCCTCAAGCTCGAGGACTTCGCCGAAGTGGCTCGCCATCCGTGGCGTGTGGCGCTGGGCGTGGTTGCGCATTTCGTGATCATGCCCGGCGTGGCCTGGTTGCTCTGCCAGGTGTTCCACCTGCCGCCGGAAATCGCCGTCGGCGTGATCCTGGTGGGTTGCTGCCCGAGTGGTACCTCGTCGAACGTCATGACCTGGTTGGCCCGTGGCGACCTGGCACTGTCGGTCGCCATCGCCGCCGTCCCCACCCTGCTCGCGCCGCTGCTGACGCCCGCACTGATCTGGCTGCTGGCCTCGGCCTGGTTGCCGGTGTCGTTCATGGAGCTGTTCTGGTCGATCCTGCAAGTGGTGCTGTTGCCGATCGTCCTGGGCGTGGTCGCGCAACGACTGTTGGGGGACAAGGTTCGCCACGCGGTGGAGGTGTTGCCGCTGGTGTCGGTGGTGAGCATCGTCATCATCGTCACCGCTGTCGTCGCCGCCAGCCAGGCGAAAATCGCCGAGTCGGGCCTGCTGATCATGGCGGTGGTGATGTTGCATAACAGCTTCGGCTTCCTGCTGGGCTACTTCACCGGCCACCTGTTCAAGCTGCCACTAGCCCAGCGCAAATCCCTGGCGCTGGAAGTGGGCATGCAGAACTCGGGTCTGGGCGCGGCCCTGGCGAGTGCGCACTTCTCGCCATTGGCGGCGGTGCCCAGCGCGTTGTTCAGCGTCTGGCACAACATTTCCGGGGCACTGCTCTCAACCTACTTCCGCCGCATGAGCGAAAAGCAGGACCGCGAAGCGCTCGCCGCCGGGCAAGCGATCGACTGAATACAGGCTTGATCGAGTGCCCGGGAATGGGCACTCTACCCTTCAGCGCGGGGACGACCCCGCCACTTGATCCCGCCCGTCGATCAAGTGTCAATCCGGGGACGACCCCATCCATTGATGGAGGTGCTCGATGTCCTGGATCATTCTGTTTTTTGCCGGTCTGTTCGAAGTCGGCTGGGCTGTTGGCCTGAAATACACCGACGGCTTCAGCCGCCCTCTCCCTACTGCATTGACGATTGCGGCCATGGCGATCAGCCTCGGCCTGCTCGGCCTGGCGATGAAGGAACTGCCACTGGGCACGGCCTATGCGATCTGGACCGGAGTCGGCGCCGTGGGCACGGTGATCGCCGGGATTATTCGGTTTGGCGAGTCGATGGCACTGGTTCGGTTGGTCAGTGTGGCGTTGATCGTGGCGGGGTTGATCGGGCTTAAAATCAGCGCCTAGACCCTTTGGCAAATAGAGCCTGGAGAAGCAGGGTCTGTGGGAGCAAGGCTTGCCCGCGATAGCGATCTCAAGACCGCCATCGCGGGCAAGCCTTGCTCCCACAGATTGGCGCCTCATAAGGCCGGAGTATTTACCTGACACTCCCGCGCAACTCGCCGACCAACGCTTGCAGCCTGGCCGGCTCAGCCATCTCCACCGCCACCGCCGGCCCCGCCACCAGGGTCACCCGCGACCAGAACCGCCGAAACAGGCCCTTGGCCGGATCGCGGCTGAAGAAACTGCCCCATAAGCCCTGCAAGGCCAGGGGAATCACCGGCACCGGCGTTTCCTGCAGGATGCGCGTCAAGCCGCTCTTGAATTCATTGATCTCACCATCAGCGGTCAACTTTCCTTCAGGAAAGATGCACACCAGCTCGCCATCCTTCAGATACTGAGCAATCCGCGTGAAGGCCTTTTCGTAGATGTGAATATCCTCCTGGCGCCCGGCAATCGGAATGGTCCCGGCGGTGCGAAAGATGAAATTCAGAACGGGCAGGTTGTAGATCTTGTAGTACATCACGAAGCGAATCGGCCGACGCACCGCGCCGCCAATCAGCAACGCATCGACGAAGGAGACGTGATTGCAGACCAACAGCGCTGCGCCTTCATCGGGAATCGCGTCCAGGTTGCGGTGCTCCACCCGGTACATGGAATGGCTCAGCAGCCAGATCATGAAACGCATGGTGAACTCGGGGACGATCTTGAAGATGTAGGCGTTGACGCCAATGTTCAGCAGCGACACCACCAGGAACAGTTGCGGGATCGACAGCTTGGCCAGGCTCAGCAACACAATAGAAACAATGGCCGAGACCACCATGAACAAGGCGTTGAGAATGTTGTTGGCGGCAATCACCCGCGCCCGTTCGTTTTCAACCGTGCGCGACTGGATCAGCGCGTACAGCGGCACGATGTAGAAGCCGCCGAACACGCCGAGGCCCAGGATATCGATCAACACCAGCCAGGCATGACCGAAGCCGAGCAGTTCGAGCCAACCATGGCCGTCGACACTGTCAGGGATTCCACCGGAATGCCACCACAACAACAGCCCGAACACTGTCAGGCCGAACGAACCGAATGGCACCAGGCCGATCTCGACCTTGCGCCCGGACAGTTTTTCGCAGAGCAGCGAACCCAGGGCGATCCCCACCGAAAACACCGTGAGGATCAAGGTCACCACGGTTTCGTCGCCGTGCATCCAGTCCTTGGCGTAAGCCGGAATCTGCGTCAGGTAAATCGCCCCGACGAACCAGAACCAGGAGTTGCCAACGATGGAGCGGGACACCGCCGGGGTTTGCCCCAGGCCCAGCTTGAGGGTGGCCCAGGACTGGCTGAAGATGTTCCAGTCCAGGCGCATTTGTGGCGACGCGGCCGCCGCCCGGGGGATGCTGCGGCTGGCCAGGTAACCGAGCACGGCGATGCCGATGATCGCGGTCGACACCACCGGTGCGTAGTGGGCCGAAGACATCATGACCCCGGCGCCAATGGTGCCGGCGAGGATCGCCAGGAAGGTGCCCATCTCCACCAGGCCATTGCCGCCGACCAGTTCATCCTCGTGCAGCGCTTGCGGCAGGATCGAATACTTGACCGGACCGAACAACGCCGAGTGAGTGCCCATGGCGAACAGCGCCACCAGCATCAGCGACAAGTGATCGAACAGAAAGCCCACCGCGCCGACTGTCATGATGACGATTTCGCCCAGCTTGATCAGACGAATCAACGCATCCTTGGCGAATTTTTCCCCGAACTGCCCCGCCAGCGCCGAGAACAGAAAGAACGGCAGGATGAACAGCAGCGCGCACAGGTTGACCCAGATCGAACGATCGCCCTCGATGGTCAGCCGGTAGAGAATGGCGAGGATCAGCGACTGCTTGAACACATTGTCGTTGAAGGCCCCTAGGGATTGCGTGATGAAAAACGGCAGGAAACGCCGCCGGCGAAGCAAAGTGAACTGCGAAGGGTGACTCATCTTCCATGTTCCTGAGTGGCGTGGACGCTTATTGGAATAACGTTTTTTTATCCAGGCCACACATTAACCTACGACACGTCGCTTGGGAGCCGCCGGGCAATTATTTCGCCAGTCCGGCAATGCACGGCGACACGAACAACTCACCGTGCCAGGCACCCGACAGCGTGCGCCAGCCGACAATCAGCCACAGCACTACCAGCATCGCCACCAGCAGGCAACCGAACAGCGTGAAGAACCCCAGGCCCAACAGGCTCGCCAGTTTCAGCGTCGTCAATGCGTACACGCCCAAGGGGAAGGTAAAGCCCCACCAGCCGAGATTGAACGGGATACCGTTGCGCAAGTAGCGCGCCGTGATCAGCAGCGCCATCAACATCCACCAGAACCCAAAACCCCATAGCGTGACGCCGGCCACCAGCCCCAGGCCGGCGGCGATTTCACCGACCCCAGGCAAGCCGTTGGCGGCAAAGATCAGCGGGGCATCGCCCCCCAACAGCAACATGCCCAAGGCCCCCGTGCCGATGGGGCCCAGGGCCAGCCAGCTCGACGCCGCCATGTTTTCGTGGGGCAGTTTGTGCAAGGCCATGCGCAGCAGCAGGATCGTCAGAATGCTGAACGCCACCGGCAGGGAAAATGCCCAGAGCACGTAGCTGGTGACCAGCATGACCAGTTGCGAATGGGCGTCTGCCAGATGCGGCGCCAAGAGCCCGCCGCTGGCGGCCGCGACCTCGGCGGCCACCACCGGCAACAACCACACGGCGGTCATCTGGTCGATCCGGTGTTCCTGCCGGGTGAACATCAGAAATGGGATCAACACGCCACAGGCCAGGGACAGCGTCACATCGACCCACCACAACGCTTCGGCCAGCGACACCACGGCGTCTCCCCAACGCGGCAGGCCGAACACCAGGAAACCGTTGATGATGGTCGCCAGCCCCATGGGAATGGTGCCGAAAAACATCGAGACCGTTGAATGGCCGAAAATCCGCCGTGCCTCGTCGAAGAACAGCAGCCAACGAGCAGCGTACAAACCGCTGAACAACACGAACAGCAGAACGTTGAACAACCACAACCCTTCGCCCACGACATGCAGGCCAGGCACATTGCCCGGCCATTGCGCCAAGGCCAGGGCGAGTACGCCGGTTCCCATGGTCACGGCGAACCAGTTGGGCGTGAATTGGCGAATGGCCTCCAACGGTCTGGGCAGGTGGCTCAGTGGGCGCAAACGATTTGTTGAAGGGCAGCATGTCATGACGAACTCCAGTCCCCGGTTGAGGTGGAGTCATCTTAGAGCCGGATAGAATATCGATATAACGGGTAATTTCTGTATAGGTTATCTATTTTGCAGATAACACATCAGACACTGCCTTCGCTTTCGATCACCAGAATTCTGGCCGATCCCTGTGGCCTGGCAACATGCTCGGTTCCGACCGAGGCGTAGAAAATATCTCCAACCCCCAACAAGGTGTCCTTTTCGACCCCCTCCTCCCGGTAGCACATCTGCACGAGTCCATCGAGCACCACGAAGACCTCCTGACCAGCATTGACGTGCCATTTATACGGCTGATCGGTCCAGTGCAGGCGTGTGGTAATGCCGTTCATGTTGGCGATGTCCAACGCGGCCCAGGCATGGTCGCCGGTGAAAGACTTGCTGCGAATAATCTTCAAGGGAGATCACCCCGAGATAAATGGCGAAACGCCAAGGCTAACCCAACTCAACCGTTTGCATTCAACGTATCAAGGTCGAACACCACTGCTTGCCGGTTTGGCGGACTGACGTAACAGCCCCGACAACGCAGCGATCGCCAACAGGATCAACACCAGCCCATAACCATCGGTTGTCGGGATCAACCCGAACACCCGCGTGAGGTTCCCGGCCAGCAGTGACGGCAAGCTGAACGCCAGGTAACTGAGCACATAGAATGCCGACATCAAACCGGCCCGTTCATGGGGCAAGGCCAACGGCATGATGCTGCGCAGTGCACCCAGGAAACCCGCGCCGAAACCGCTGCCAGTCACCAGGGTACCGACGAAGAACAATGGCAGGCTACCCGTGTGCGCTGCGATCAACACCAGCACCAGACCGGTTATCAACAAGCTGGCGGCAAGGCGCAACATCTTCCCAGCGCCCTGGTTGCGCAACGTGTAAATCGACAAGGCCCCGGTGAGCGTCAGGGCTGCCACCAACGCGCCGCCGATCAGGTTGGAGGTCGATCCGGTCGCTGCCCGCACCAGGAACGGCGCCAACGACAGATAGAAACCACCCACCGCCCAGGCCGCCAGGTTCAGTGGCAACACCAGCCACAGCGGCCGCCGCGCCTGCGGCGGCACATGCAAGGTTGGACGCAGGGACTGCCAGGCACCGGATTGCGGGCTGACACTTTCTTTCAGGCGCCAAAGATAGATGGCCTGGACCAGGAACAGGCCCAGCAACAGCCAATAGGTCAGTTGCAGGGGCAACGGCGCGAACTCCGCCAGCAAGCCACACCCCAACGCCCCGCACGCCATCCCCAGCAAGGGCGCGACACTGGTGATCAGCGGGCCTTGCTGGCGATCGAAGTCCAGCAGCGCGGCCCCCAGTACACTGGTGGCCATGCCCGTGGCGAAACCCTGAATCAACCGGGCGCCGATGAGCCAGCCGATGCTGTCGGCATTGATAAACAGCAGCATCGCCAACATGTTGAGCACCAGCGCCACGAAGATCACCGGTTTGCGTCCCAGGTAATCCGACAACGAGCCCACGGTCAGCAACGCCGCCAACAGACTGAAGGCGTACACACCGAAGATCAGCGTGAGGATGGCCGGGGAAAACTGCATGTGTTCCTGATAGAGGTGATACAACGGCGTCGGCGCGCTGGAGGCGGCGAGGAAACCGAGCAAGGTGATGGCCAGGAAGATCAGGCTGGCACTGGTCGAAGCTGGACGGGACATGGGCACACTCCGCAAAAGCTGTTCACAAAACATCAGCAAAAGCTAATTTTTTGCTTTTGCCGAGTGTGCTACCGATACGTGCTTAAAGCAAATTCTTTGTGTTAAGGTCCGATTCATGGCTATTAAAGAAGGTTTACGCCCCGGCGGCAGAAGCGCCCGGGTACAAGAGTCGATCCATTCGGCCGTCCGCGCCCTGCTCCAGGAACAGGACCGCGCCACGCTGACCGTGCCGCAGATTGCCGCGCGCGCGGGCGTGACACCGTCCACCATCTACCGCCGCTGGGGTGACCTGCCGGCGCTGCTGGCCGACGTCGCCGTCGCCCGCATGCGCCACGACAGCGAACCGGCCAACACCGGCAGCCTGCGCGGCGACCTGCGCGCCTGGGCCGAGCAATACCTGGACGAGATGAGTTCCGAACCCGGTCGCAACATGATGCGCGACATCCAGGCCTGCGCCACACCTGGGCATTGCGTGGGGATTATCAGTGCGCAGTTGCAGATCATCCTGGAGCGTTATCCCGATGAGCCGAATCCCGGTATCGAGCGGTTGATCAATGTGATGGTGGCGCCGACGGTGTTTCGCATCCGCTTTGCCAGCGCGCCGCTGGAGGTTGAGGAATTGTATCGGTTGATCGATATCGCGTTGGGGCAGTAAAGCCGCCATCGCGAGCAGGCTCGCTCCCACATTTTCAGAGGTGGATGAGAAGTTTGTGTCCGTCGCACATCCCTTGTGGGAGCGCGCCTGCTCGCGATGAGGCCCGCAAATCCACGGAATGACCCGAGTGCGACACCCCACCACGCCCCGACCTTGGTCGACACTGACGAAGCCGAGCGGGCATGCGAGACTGTCTTGCCGGGCCCAAGCCCCGGTGTTCTTCGTTCGGGAGTTTCCATGTCGTTGTCCAGCGGGCTGATCGCCGTCGTTGCCCTGGCCTATATGGCCATCATGTTTGCCATCGCCTTCTACGGCGACCGGCGCAGCACGCCGTTGCCGCCACGGGTACGGGCCTGGGTCTACAGCCTGTCGCTGGCGGTGTATTGCACCAGCTGGACATTCTTCGGCGCGGTGGGCCAGGCAGCCGAACAGCTCTGGTCGTTCCTGCCGATCTACCTCGGGCCGATCCTGCTGCTGGTGCTGGCGCCGTGGGTCCGGCAAAAAATGGTGATGATCAGTAAACAGGAGAACATTACCTCCATCGCCGACTTCATCGCCGCCCGTTATGGCAAGTCCCAGTCGCTGGCGGTGGTGGTCGCCCTGATCTGTCTGGTGGGCGTGCTGCCGTACATTGCCTTGCAGCTCAAGGGCATTGTGCTCGGGGTGAACCTGTTGATTGGCGCCGGCGCCGATGCCATGGGCACCCGCGCCCAGGACACTGCGCTGATCGTCTCGCTGATCCTGGCCTTGTTCACCATCGTGTTCGGTACCCGCAACCTCGATGCCACCGAACACCACCGTGGCATGGTGCTGGCCATTGCCTTCGAGTCCCTGGTCAAGCTGTTCGCCTTCCTCGCGGTCGGCGACTTCGTGACGTTCGGCCTCTACGACGGCTTCGACGACTTGTTCAACCAGGCGATGCTGGCACCGCGCCTGGAGCAATACTGGAAAGAAACCATCAACTGGCCATCCATGGTGGTGCAGACCGGGGTGGCGATGATGGCGATCATCAGCCTGCCGCGCCAATTTCATGTGACGGTGGTGGAGAACACCGAGCCTCAGGACTTGCGCCTGGCCAAGTGGGTGTTCCCCGCCTACCTGGCCTTGGCCGCACTGTTCGTGGTGCCCATCGCCCTCGCCGGACAAATGCTGTTGCCCAGCTCGGTGCTGCCGGACTCGTTCGTCATCAGCCTGCCGTTGGCGCAGGCCCATCCGGCGCTGGCGTTACTGGCGTTCATTGGCGGCGCCTCCGCGGCCACCGGCATGGTGATCGTCGCAAGCGTGGCCCTGTCCACCATGGTGTCCAACGACATGCTGCTGCCCTGGCTGTTGCGTCGCAACAACGCCGAGCGGCCGTTCGAAGTGTGCCGACAGTGGATGCTCTCGGTGCGCCGGGTGAGCATCGTGGTGATCCTGCTGTTGGCCTACGTCAGCTACCGACTGCTGGGCTCCACCGCGAGCCTGGCGACCATCGGCCAGATCGCCTTCGCCGCCGTCACCCAACTGGCGCCCGCCATGCTCGGCGCGCTGTACTGGAAACAGGCGAACCGCCGCGGTGTATTCGCCGGCCTCGCTGCAGGGATCTTCCTCTGGTTCTACACCCTGGTGCTGCCGATCGCTGCCCACAGCCTGGGCTGGTCCCTGAGCGCGTTCCCGGCCTTGGCCTGGCTGCACGGCAACCCATTGCATCTGCCGATCAGCCCGCTGACCCAGGGCGTCGTCCTGTCCCTGGCCGGTAACTTCACGCTGTTTGCCTGGATCTCGGTGCTGTCGCGCACACGTGTGTCCGAGCACTGGCAGGCCGGACGCTTCATCGGCCAGGAGATCAGCGCCCGTCCCAGCGCCCGGTCGATGCTGGCGGTGCACATCGAAGACCTGCTGCAACTGGCGGCACGCTTCGTCGGCGAGGAACGGGCGCGCCAGAGTTTCCTCCGCTTTGCCTACCGTCAGGGCAAAGGCTTCAACCCGAACCAGAACGCCGACAGCGAATGGATCGCCCACACCGAACGCCTGCTGGCCGGTGTGCTCGGGGCCTCGTCGACGCGGGCCGTGGTAAAAGCCGCGATTGAAGGTCGGGAGATGCAACTGGAGGATGTGGTCCGGATCGCTGACGAAACCTCGGAAGTGCTGCAGTTCAACCGCGCCCTGCTGCAAGGCGCCATCGAACACATCACCCAGGGCATCAGCGTGGTCGACCAGTCCCTCCGGTTGGTGGCGTGGAACCGTCGATACCTGGAACTGTTCAACTACCCGGACGGCCTGATCAGCGTCGGCCGGCCCATTGCCGACATCATCCGCTACAACGCCGAACGCGGCCTCTGCGGTCCGGGCGAAGCCGAAGTCCACGTCGCCCGGCGCCTGCACTGGATGCGCCAAGGTCGCGCCCACACGTCCGAGCGGCTGTTTCCGAACGGCCGGGTGATCGAGCTGATCGGCAACCCAATGCCCGGCGGCGGTTTCGTCATGAGCTTCACCGACATCACCGCCTTCCGCGAAGCCGCACAGGCCCTGACCGAAGCCAACGAAGGGCTGGAGCAACGGGTGGCTGAACGCACTCGGGAGTTGTCGCAACTGAACGAAGCCTTGACCGAAGCCAAAAGCACCGCCGAAGCAGCCTACCAATCCAAGACCCGCTTCCTGGCCGCGGTCAGCCACGACCTGATGCAACCCCTCAATGCCGCTCGGCTGTTCTCCGCCGCGTTGTCCCATCAGCACGACGGTTTGCCAGGCGAAGCCCGGCAACTGGTACAGCACCTGGACAGTTCACTGCGCTCGGCCGAAGACCTGATCACCGACCTGCTGGACATTTCCCGCCTGGAAAACGGCAAGATCAACCCCGACCGCAAACCCTGCGCCCTTAATGACCTGTTCGATACCCTCGGCGCCGAGTTCACGGTGCTGGCGCGGGAACAGGGCCTGAAATTCCGCGTTCGAGGCTCGCGACTGCGGGTCGACAGCGACATCAAGCTGCTGCGGCGCATTCTGCAGAACTTCCTCACCAATGCCTTCCGCTATGCCAAGGGGCCGGTCCTGCTGGGCGTCCGTCGGCGCAACGGCGAGCTATGCCTGGAGGTCTGGGACCGCGGGCCGGGCATCGCCGAAGATAAGCAGCAGGTGATTTTCGAAGAATTCAAACGCCTGGACAGCCATCAGACCCGTGCCGAAAAAGGCCTGGGCCTGGGCCTGGCCATTGCCGACGGGCTGTGCCGCGTACTCGGCCACACGTTGCGCGTGCGCTCCTGGCCGGGACGCGGC
>Ga0157373_10003571_pt1 | contig 11753 bp, 8 predicted proteins | sample C65metaG_FD_113460 | JGI IMG/M metagenome (GOLD analysis project Ga0157373, IMG submission 113460) | Corn rhizosphere microbial communities from Kellogg Biological Station, Michigan, USA - C6-5 metaG | ecosystem: Host-associated > Plants > Roots > Rhizosphere > Soil | place: USA: Michigan...
AGTCCCGATCAACATTCAAAGCTCCTTCGGGATAAAACACAATATTGAGTCAAATTTCGGCAAAATATGGCATTACCATCCTGAGCTCGAACTGCACTACGTTGTTCGCGGCGAGGGCGTACGATTTATCGGGGACAACATCAGTAATTTTTCTTCCGGAGAGATTATTCTCCTTGGAGAAAACCTGCCCCATACCTTCAGGTGCAGTGACGAGTACTACATCAATTCCAATGAACTTGAAGTGGAAGCAATTGTGATGCAGTTCCTGCCGGACTGCCTCGGAAGGGAACTTTTCAATCTTCCGGAAGCCTATCTGATTCCCAAACTTTTTGAGAAAGCTAAGAAAGGGATGGTGATTACGGGCGAGACCAGGGACAAGCTGGCGGTACTCATGAAACAGGCTACAAAGGCTTCACAAATGGAAAAACTCATTCTTTTCCTGTCCATACTCAATCTGCTGGCAGAAACCGATGAATATGAACCGATCACTTCAGCCTATGCTTTTTACCGTTCCAACGAATCGGATACCATCCGTTTAAATAAGATCTATTCTTATACACTGACGAATTACAAAAAAGAGATCAGCCTGGAAGAAATTTCTTCGATCAGTCACCTGAGCATTACATCCTTCTGCCGTTATTTTAAACTCATGACCAAGAAAACCTATTACGATTTCCTGATTGAGATCCGTATCAGCCATGCCTGCCGCCTACTGGTTGAAGATAAAGTTCCTACAGAGGTGATCTGTTTTGATTGCGGTTTTAATAATGTATCCAATTTCTACAGGCACTTTAAAAAGATCGCAGGCATGACGCCAATGGATTACAAGCGGAAATACCTCCTCAATTAATTATATTCCAATCCGTTGCTGAAGGATGTTGTAATCAGCATAGAGTTGTTCTATCTCTCTTGCATTGGCAGGAGAGAAATGCCCAACATCACGGCGCGTAAATGTAGAAATTGGCAGCCCCTGTTTCTGCAGTGCATATTTAGCTGCATAAGGATAAACATCATGCATGACATCCATATGCAGGATCAGGAAGTCCTGCAGGGCATTAAGTTCTGCATCGAGCTCTGGTTTGTCATAATTTTTGCAGAGCCAGACAATCAGTTCCGGAAAAAAATTGCCCTGTATACAGGAGAGCCCTGCTGAGCCTGCCCGGAGCGAAGCTAATGCATGTACCATATAGGCATCGTACAGACCGAAACCCGGTTGCTGTGTGACAGCCAGTTTTGCCCTGACCTGATTGATGTCGAGACTGGTATCTTTATGATAAGTAACTCTTCCTGTAGCAACAAAAGAGCCCAGTTGCGCTGCACTGAGCACTCTTTTAAAGGGCAAAGGGCATTCATAAAAGCCCACAGGAACAGATGGTGTAAGCTGCAACAGCTGCATCACTTTCTCATTAAACTGTTCATCGGTGTCGCTTTCTTCAGCAATCAGGCTGGTAATCAGTATTACTGCATCAATTCCGGTATCATAAATCCTTTTAACAAACTCTGCCTGCTGAGCTATGGGACCGCCAAAAGTTCCGGTAGCGACCACAGGTACAGTTCTATCTGCTATTTTTACTACTTTTGCCGTCAGGGAGATCCTTTCTTCATTGTTGAGTTCAAACATTTCGCTCGACAAACAATTGGCGAACAAACCTTTGACTCCTGCGTCCAGATAATGTGCGGTAAGCAGCTCCAGTGCTTTATAGTCTATTCTTCCATCGTCACTAAAAGGCGTAAGCATGACAGGGATAAAACCTTTCTCTGATTTTTCCATCGTATTGTTCTCTGTTATTGGTTAAATAAAACTATATGGTGGCTCTTCCTCTTTTGAAACTGGTGAGGACCAAGCCTGATAAAAATATCGTCAGTGTGCCGATCACAACAATCATATTGCTGTGCAGCATGTTTCTCAAAAAATTAAGATCTTCTGGCAGTGCGGCAGAAAGAGTCATCCAGAGAATCACAAGCACACCCATGCAGGTGGCCGTAAGGGCTTCGGCATTACCGGTTTTTCTGCTGATCATTCCAAGCAGGAACAAACCCAGCATGCCACCGGAGAAAATACCCGATAGTTGCCACCAGATATCCAGGATGCTCTTGATTCCGATCATGAGAATGCCAGTAGCCATCCCCATAATTCCGAACACCGCCGTGGTAATATATAACAACTTCATGAGCTGCTTTTCATTCATTTGAGGATCGATATACCTTTTGTAGATATCAATAGAAAATACTGTTGCAGATGAGTTCATTCCTGAGCTGATCGTGCTCATAGCGGCAGACATGATGGCCGAGATGATCAGTCCTACAAGCCCTGTAGGAATCTCGTTAACCATAAAATGAGGCATGATCTTATCGCCATAGTCTGCCGGCAGCAGGCCATCCATTGTAGCCCTGATGGTGGCAGCAGAAGACTGCAGAGGGAGCCGTTCCATAGCTACCTGTTGTTTCACGCTTTCGATGAGCTGAGGGTTTACCTGATCGTAGGCATAAAGAGAAGATCCTATAATAAAGAATAACAGCGATACCGGTACATAACAAAATACGCAGATCCAGAGCGACCTCGAGGCCTGGCGGGAATTGGTGGCAGTGTGGTAACGCTGTACATAATTCTGATCAATACCGAAGTTATTGAGATTAATGAAAAATCCGTAAAAGAGCACTACCCAAAAGGTTGACTCCCTTAGATTTGGAGATAAACTCCCGAGACTGAATTTATGATCAGCCTGACCGATTTCTATAATTTTTGCTGCGCCTCCCGGTATGTTTCTCACAATCAGATAAAGGATCAGAAAAGCACCCAGCGTTTTCACAATGGCCTGCACAACTTCTGTCCAGATTACCGCTTCGATCCCGCCAAGAACGGTATAGATAATGATGCAGGAGCCTACAACAAGCATGATGGATTGCATGCTGTAGCCCGTCAGTGCCTGTAAACTCAGGGCAATACCAAAGAAAATCGAACCCATCCTGGCCAGTTGTGTGAGTAGGAAACTGACTACGGCATAGGTTCTTGCCCAGGGGCCAAACCTTTTCTCTAGGTGGGTATAGGCAGATACCTCTCCTGTTCTTCTGTAAAAAGGCACAAAATACCTGGAGGCGATCCAGGCTGCCAAAGGCATGGCGAGACTAAAGACAAAGTTATTCCAGTTGCTGCCAAAAGCTTTCCCCGGAACGCCAAGAAATGTATTGCTGCTGAGGAAAGTCGCATAAATTGACAAGCCTATTGCCCAGCCAGGTATTGAACCCGCAGCTTTAGTAAACTGATCAGAATTTCTGTTCTTTCTGGAAAAATAAAATCCTACCAGGATCATGCTGATCAGATAAACTGCAATTACTGCCAGATCCAATACAGGTAAACTTTTCATATTTGGTTTTTTAAACAGGGCATTGCAAATCTATCCGGCTGAGCCCTGTTTTCCTTATATCATTTTCTCTTCATTATATATGATTTTACCTAAGGCCCCGGATTTACTTTTTGTACATCCTCAGAATGGCCTGTTCCAGTCCGCGGAGTTCTGCCAGACCTTTCAACCTGCCGATTCCGGAATATCCGGGATTTACCTTTTTCTTTAAATCATCCAGCATTCTGTGGCCGTGATCAGGGCGCATGGGAATATTCAGGTTGCGTTCCTGCTGGATATCTACGAGTTTCTGAACTACGGCAAACATGTCCACATCACCCTCGAGATGGTTATCTTCGAAGAAATCGCCAAATTCATTTCTCTTTGTACTACGCAGATGCACAAAATTCACCCTGTCTTTAAACTGCTCCAGGATACCTACCAGATCGTTATCAGCTCTTACACCCAGTGAACCCGTGCAGTAGCAAAGACCATTAGACAGCGATGGTACTTTGCTGAAGAGTTTTTCCAGTTGCGCAGCAGTACTGATAATCCTTGGCAATCCAAAAATTGCATAAGGCGGATCATCGGGATGGATCACCATTTTTATCCCATTTGCTTCTGCTATGGGCATGATCTCAGCGAGAAATGTAGTGAGGTTATCAAAGAGTTTCTCTTCATCGATACCATCATAGGCAGCAAGGGCCTTGAGGAATTCTGCAAGTCCGAAGCTCTCTTCACTTCCCGGCAGGCCGGCGATGATATTACGTTCTATTTTTAGTTTTTCTTCGGCTGTTAGTCCGTTGAAATAAAGCTCTCCGCGTTCCAGTTCAGCGCTGCTGTATTCATTTGCTGCGCCTTCGCGCTGAAGTATAAAAACATCAAAAGCCACGAGTGCCGCCTTATTAAAAAGCAGCGCCTCGGCACCATTCGGCAACTGATAGTCGAGATGCGTCCTGGTCCAGTCCAGCACTGGCATAAAATTATATGTAATGACAGTAATGCCGCAGCTGGCCAGATTTGCAAGAGAGACCTTGTAATTTTCTATATACTGTTCATAGTTACCTTTTCTTACTTTGATATCTTCGTGAACCGGGAGGCTTTCTACTACGGACCATTCCATACCAGCATCATTAATCAGCTTTTTGTGGCTCTGGATATCCTCCACAGTCCATACCTTTCCGTTTGGTATGTGGTGCAGTGCAGAGACTACGCCGCTGCATCCGGCCTGGAGGATATCAGATAAACTTACGGGATCATTGGGACCATACCAGCGCATGGTTTGTACTAATTTGTTCATACAGCTATTTGATAAATTTGAGATGGAAATTTAAGGATTAAAAAGTAGATAGCAGCTTGTTTTCGGGATAAGTTAATTTGGAGCTTTTGCGCTTTCCGTTATAGGTGATGTGAAAAATGTTGGTCTGGTCGTCAAACAGGTCGTACAAGATCGTACTGGTGGTTTCCATTTTCCGGAGGCCGGTGACTTTGGCTGATTCCAGGTATATTATCACTGCTTCTTTGTCGTTCTCAAATCCCAGATAGTTGAGCTGCAAGACTTTGCCATTGACCGCAATCCTGAGGTGCGAAGCCATATACTTTCCTACCAGCTGCTCCATTTCTTTGTGTCGTGCCGCTGAAGAAAGGTCTGCTTTCACTTTGTAATTTTTCACCAGCAGGTCTTCAAAGTCGTCAGTAAAGATCCGGCAGCTGATTTCCAGGCTGCTGCTTGCGGGATTATAGTTCAGTTCGGTAGAACTGAGGTGCAGGGGATGCCTGGCTGCACTGCTCTCCTTATTCAGGCTCACTGGTTTTACAGAACCGAAAATTAAGTAACAAATTAGTAGAGATTGGTGTAAGAATGGCATCATGAGGATGATTTATTTTTATGGTACAAAAAAACGTTTTAAATTTAGAGTTGCAACAAAAATATAGAAAATGAATAAAGCTCTCCCCATGTTACTGCTGTTTGGCTCCGCCCTGCAGTTTTCATATGCTCAGAATATCCAGAACAACCCCGGAAGTAATCACGGGAACAAGTTTGAGCAGTTAGGAACAATTTTGACTACGCCCAATGAACAGCGGACGGCAAGTGGTGCTCCGGGTTCAAAATACTGGCAGCAGCGTGCTGACTACGATATCAAATGTAGTCTGGACGAACAAAATCAGGTGCTTACAGGTGCTGAGAAGGTAACCTACACGAACAATTCGCCTGATGTGCTCACCTACATTTGGTTACAGCTGGACGAAAACCAGCACAATAACCTTAGAAATGCAAATTATCAGAGCAGCACTACCCTTCCTGAAATTGCCACTTCCAATACAATTGACAGAGCTGTCATCAGTGATACTGATAATGGCAATGGGGTTTCGATATTAAAAATCACCGATGCGCTGGGCAAAGACCTGAAATATACAATCAACAAAACGATGATGCGTGTGGAAATGCCCGTACCATTGAAAGCAGGTCAGGCTTTCGTTTTCAACGTCAACTGGAAGTATAAAATTACCGACAGGATGACTGAAGGTGGCCGCGGGGGTTATGAGTTTTTTCCTGAAGACGGCAATTACCTGTTTACGATGACGCAATGGTACCCGCGTTTATGTGTATACAGTGATTTCCAGGGCTGGCAAAACCACCAGTTTGCCGGAAGGGGTGAATTTGCCCTTACTTTCGGTAACTTCAAAGTGCAGATGACAGTTCCTGCAGATCACGTTGTGGGTTCAACCGGTGAATGTATCAACTACAGCGCGGTACTCTCTCCTGCTGCCCTTGCAAAATATAACCAGGCTAAAACATCGGCTGAACCGGTAGAGATTGTAACGCTGGAACAAGCTAAAAAAGCGGAAACAGAAAAAAGCAAGGCCACAAAAACATGGGTTTTTCAAGCAAATAATGTTCGTGATTTCGCATGGACTTCCTCAAGGAAATTCATCTGGGACGCGATGGGACAAAAAATTGACGGCAAAACGGTAATGTGCATGAGTTTCTACGGAAAAGAAGCGTATAACCTGTACAGACCTTACTCAACGAAAGCTGTTGCCCATACCATTAAAACTTATTCACATTTCACTATTCCTTATCCATATCCTGTAGCCCAAAGTATTGAGGCATCAAACGGAATGGAATACCCGATGATCTGTTTCAATTACGGTCGTACAGAAAAGGACGGAACGTATACTGAAACTTCAAAAAATGGTATGCTGGGTGTGATTATCCATGAGGTGGGTCACAACTTCTTCCCGATGATCGTGAACAGTGATGAGCGTCAGTGGACATGGATGGACGAGGGTTTAAACTCGTTTCTTGAGTATCTGACGGAAGAACTGTGGGACAACAAATTCCCGACAAAACGTGGTGCAGCTTACTCTATCGTGGATTACATGAAGCTTCCTAAAGATGAACTGGAGCCGATTATGACCAACTCTGAAAATATTGAGCGTTTTGGTCCAAATGCCTACGCTAAACCTGCCATCGGATTGAATATTCTCAGGGAAACGATTATGGGCCGTGAGCTGTTTGATTATGCATTGAAAGAATATGCCAGAAGATGGGCATTCAGACACCCTACTCCTGCAGATTTCTTCAGGACAATGGAAGATGCAAGTGGCGAAGATCTGGACTGGTTCTGGAGAGGCTGGTTTTACAGCACAGATCCATGTGATATCTCCCTGGATGCGGTGAAATTTGCGAAAGCGGATGTGGATTCTAAAGTTCCTGCCTCTAAAGTGATCATGACCAAAATGGACAAACCACTGGTGAACAGTTTTGAAGATATTTCGAAAATCAGAAACAGGGAAGATAAAACGATTTCCTTCTACACTGATAAGGATAAAGCTACTCAGGATTTCTACTGGAGATATGACCGTGGTTTAGAGAAGTATGATGATACAGAATACAAAAGGGAAACTAAAGCTCCCTATGAATCGCTGTCATCAGAAGATCAGGCCAAATATGCAGGTAAGTTCTTTTACGAACTGGCTTTCAGCAATAAGGGCGGACTGGTGATGCCGATCATCGTTGAATTTACTTATGCAGACGGAACGAAAGCAATCGACAGGATTCCTGCGCAGATCTGGAGACACAACGAGCAGCGTGTCACTAAATTTTATGTTCAGGATAAAGAAGTTGCTTCAATTCAAATTGATCCGATGCGCGAAACAGCGGATATCGACGAAAGCAATAATACCTGGGGAGGCAAAGCTCAGGCTTCCAAATTCCAGTTGTTCAAACAGAAAAACAATATTGTTCGCGGACAGTCTGCAGGAGGCAACCCAATGCAGAATGCGAAGAAATCCAGATAATTTTCATTTCAGATAATTCTGAAATTTATTAAAGAGAATGTGGTTTAATACCCACATTCTCTTTTTTTATAGCCAGCTCATTCATTTGCTAAAATGTTATATGATCTAAACCTATACGTTTTCAAAATGTTATAAAGTCATATAGATATCAAATTACCCGCGATAACGGCCCCGGGAACAGCATTATTCCACTTTTCATTTATTGAAATGTACATTTGGACAAATTGAATCGGATTCCGGGCGTTATATGACTGAAAATTTGTTATTTTGAACCGTCATATATTTGAAGTAATGCTCATAAAAAACGAAACATGTCAAGCGTAGCAAAAACAGACGAAAACACTCATATATTATCAATTGATATTGGTGGTACAAGTATCAAAGCCTGTATCTTAACAGAGAAAGGTGATTTATTCTCCGAATACACAAAACTCCCTACGCCTAAAGATTCTACACCAGAAGCCGTGATTAAGGTAATTCACGAACTGGTAACTCCTCTGGCCCCATATAGCAAAGTTGCCATCGGCTTCCCTGGTTATGTAAAATGTGGAATTGTTGAAACTGCCCCTAACCTGGCAAAAAACAAATGGGCAGGCTTTCCGCTCGCGCAAAAGGTGAGTGACTTGTTGCAGAAACCCGTTAGGCTGATCAATGATGCCGACCAGCAGGCACTGGGTATCATCAGCGGCAAAGGCTTCGAAATTGTACTGACGCTGGGTACCGGCTTCGGTACTGCGCTTACGTTCGACGGAGAACTTCTGCCCCACCTGGAATTATCACACCTTCCGGTAACAAAAAATAAAGACTACGATGACTATGTAGGTGATAAAGCCTACGTCAAAGAGGGCAAAAAATCCTGGAACGAACGCGTAGAACGTGTTATCCAGATTTACAAAACCGTATTTAACTACGATACACTTTATCTCGGTGGAGGAAATGCCAAACAAATCGATTTTGACCTGGATCATAATATACACATTGTCTCAAACCGGGATGGAATAAAAGGTGGCGCCAAATTATGGGCTGCCAAAGAAAAATATCATGTTTTCACAACCTACCCAAAATTAAATTCATCAAATGGAAAGTAAGTACACTTTAGGAATGATAGGCCTCGGTACAATGGGGCGCAATTTATTGTTGAATATGGCTGATAATGGCTTCGCTGTTACCGGTTATGACAAAGATCCCAATATGCTCGCCAAAATGGAGCAGGATGGTGCGAAACACAACATCAAGGCTTATTCCTCTTTAGAAGATTTCGTAGCAAGCCTGGAATTACCAAGAAGAATCGTACTTCTGGTACCTGCAGGACCAATCGTAGACAGTGTGATTAAGGAATTGCAGCCTTTGCTGGAAAAAGGCGATATGATTATTGACAGTGGAAACTCACACTTCACAGATACCAGCAGAAGGGCCATTGAACTTTCTGACGTAGGTATCCACTTCTTTGGAATGGGAATTTCCGGTGGAGAAGAAGGTGCACGTTTCGGACCTAGTATCATGCCGGGTGGCGACAAAACTGCCTATGGTAATATGAAAGAAATTCTGGAAGCGGTATCAGCCAAAGTAAATGGAGATCCATGCGTGGCTTATATTGGCCCCGGCGCTTCAGGTCACTTTGTAAAAATGGTACATAACGGTATCGAATACTCTATGATGCAGCTCCTCGCTGAGAGTTATGATATCATGAAAAATGCATTGGATTATTCTAATGAAGAGATCTACAGTGTATTTGAAAAATGGAACAACGGCCGTCTGCAGTCGTTCCTGCTGGAAGTAACCCGCGATATTTTCAAGGTTAAAGATGACCGTACAGACAACTTCCTGATCGATGTGATCAAGGATGAAGCAAAGTCTAAAGGTACCGGAAAATGGACATCACAGGTTTCTATGGACCTGCAGTTACCTATTCCTACAATTAACGAGGCTGTAAGCACAAGGGATTTATCTAAATACAAGTCACTGCGCGTGGCGCTGTCAAAAGTGTATGGCACGCACGATATGCTGGCAGAAGATAAAGAACAGTTTATTGTTGAGCTTGAACAAGCTTTGTATTTCTCTGTCATCACCTCATATGCTCAGGGTCTCCATTTGTTATGGCAGGCATCAATTTCTTATGAATATGACTTGCAATTGCACGAGATCGCTCAAATCTGGCGTGGCGGATGTATCATTAGGGCAGCGTTCCTGGAAGATATTTACCAGGCTTATAAAAAACAACCAGATCTTGAACACTTGTATGCTGATGCCGGCGTTCAGGAGAAAATGAAAGAAATTCTGCCAGGAATGCGTTCAGTAGTTAGTCATGCCCTGAAAAACGGATTGGCTATTCCTGCATTTGCTTCTGCGCTTACTTATTTCGATTCACTGAGAACAGAAAAAATGCCTGCAAACTTAATTCAGGCGCAGAGAGATTTCTTTGGTGCACACAGATTTGAACGTACAGACGCTGAAGGAACTTTCCATGCGATCTGGAATCCTTTAAATGACTAAACATACACAGATATGAAATCATCATCAGCAGGGATCTGGTAAACGGCTCTCCTGCTGATGATAGCTTCATCACAGATAAATAACAATAGAAGCATATGAAAACAAGTAAATGCCTCAATCCGACCATTTTTGTCATTTTTGGCGGTACTGGTGACCTTAATTTGCGCAAACTTGCGCCAGCGATTTACAATTTATATTCTGATGGCTATATGTCTAAGGAATATGCGATTATTGGTACAGCAAGAAAGAAATTGACGGACGAGGATTTTCGCAGTACGATCATGGGCGGCGTTAACTCTTTCTCCCGTTCCGGAAAAGTAAAACAGGAAAAATGGGATGAGTTTGCCAAAAACGTATATTATAACTCTGTTGATGTTTCTGCACCGGATACCTTTGCAGTGCTGAAAACAAATATTGAAAAATTAAGAACAGATTTTGGTCCGAAAACACAGGTGATCTATTACCTGGCTGTTGCGCCTAACCTGTTCCCGCTGATCGCAGAATGCCTTGCCAAGTATGACCTGGTAGGTAATGAAGACAATTGCCGTATCGTGATCGAGAAACCTTTTGGTCATGACCTGGAGACAGCTAAAGAACTGAATAAATTACTTACAGGCATCTTTACTGAGAAACAGATCTACAGGATTGACCATTACCTGGGTAAGGAAACTGTTCAGAATATCATGGCCTTCCGCTTTGCGAACTCCTTCCTGGAGCCGCTCTGGAACCGCACTTATATCGACCACGTACAGATCTCTGTAACGGAGCAGCTGGGTGTGGGCGACCGTGGTGGATACTATGATGGCTCAGGTGCGCTCAGAGATATGATCCAGAATCACATCCTGCAGTTGCTATGCCTGATTGGTATGGAAACGCCGATCAACTTTGATGCTGATGAAATCAGGAATAAAAAGGTTGATGTATTAAAAGCAATGCGTCCTTTCTCTCCTGAAGATATCCGTCTGAGTACTGTCCGCGGTCAGTATTCCAAAGGTTGGGTAGAAGGTAAAGAAGTGCCTGGCTACAGGACTGAGAAAGATGTTGATCCGGCATCCAACACAGAAACCTTTGCTGCTGCCAAGTTCTTTGTAGACAACTGGCGCTGGCAGGGAATTCCTTTCTATGTGCGTACAGGAAAGCGTTTATTCCAGACTTCATCGCTGATTACTATCCAGTTTAAAGATGTACCTCACCAGGTTTTCCCTGCAGGTGTTACAGAACACTGGCAGCAAAACAGGCTGATCATCAGTATCCAGCCTGAAATGAGTATCCGTTTACAGGTTCAGGCAAAAAGACCGGGACTGGATATGGTGCTCAATCCGGTAGATATGGTTTTTGATTATAAAGGTACTTACAATGCTCAGGCACCTGAGGCTTACGAAACGCTCCTGCTGGATGTGATGATCGCTGATCAGACACAGTTTCTGCGTGACGACCAGGTGGAACGTGCATGGGAACTGCTGATGCCTGTGATTAACGCATGGGAAAGCAAAACTTCACTGAGCTTCCCTAATTACCCTGCTGATTCATGGGGACCTGAAGACGCTGAAGCACTGATCGCAAGAGATGGCTTCCACTGGTTTACACTACCCTTAAAAAACAAGGACTAATATG
>Ga0157373_10003574_pt1 | contig 11741 bp, 7 predicted proteins | sample C65metaG_FD_113460 | JGI IMG/M metagenome (GOLD analysis project Ga0157373, IMG submission 113460) | Corn rhizosphere microbial communities from Kellogg Biological Station, Michigan, USA - C6-5 metaG | ecosystem: Host-associated > Plants > Roots > Rhizosphere > Soil | place: USA: Michigan...
ACGCGCGTAGCCATACCAGGCTTCATCGAAATGCAGGCGGTCGACGCTTTGTCCGAGCAATTCTTCTACGCGGGTGACGTTGTAGGTCAAGCCGTCGTAGGTGGAATTGGTGATGATCGCGTGCACCGGTGTCGGGTCGATACCTTTCTTGACCAGCGGATTATTCGCGATGGCCGCTTTAACCCCCTCGGCGCTCAGGGTCTGCGGCAAGATCGGGCCGATGATGCCGTAGCGGTTGCGGGTGGGCACCAGGTAGGTGGGCAGCGCGCCCGACAGGGTCATCGCATGCTCGGCCGACTTGTGGCAATTGCGGTCGCAGAGGGCGATCTGGTTGCGCGTGACGCTGGCCATGAGGATCACGCGGTTGGACATCGAAGAACCGTTGGTGACGTAGTACGTGCGATGGGCGCCGAACACCTTGGCCGCATAGCGCTCACCCTGGCCGATGGGGCCGCTGTGATCCAGCAGGGAGCCCAGCTCTCCGACCGAAATGGACAGGTCGGAACGCAGCAGGTTTTCCCCGAAGAACTCATAGAACGCCCGGCCAGCGGTACTCTTGAGGAACGCCGTGCCACCCGCATGGCCGGGGGTGTGCCAGGAGTACTCATAGGAACTGGCAAACCTGACCAGCGCACCGAACATGGGGGGCAGGGCGGCTTTGCGATACCGTTCGATGGCCGCCAGGATGCGACCGCTGAGGAAGCGGCTGGTGTCCTCCGGCAGCCAGATGAAATCGTCGGCGTGCTGCATGACCACCAGAGGAATACTGGAGGCGGTACTGCGATCGCTGATCAGGAAGACCGGTACCCGGGTGTTGCGTTCACGCAGGTTGGTCAGCAGCTTGATGCATTGCTCGTGGCCTTCGCTGTCGTCCATTTCCCAACTGAGCAGGACACATTGAATGGCCGGGTCTGAATTCAGGATCGACGTGGCATCGCTCAGGGATTCCGACACCAGCATGCTGATGGCCCGTTGTTCCACGTCGCTGATCAGTTGAAGCAGGGCTCGACCGAAGACCGTACGTTTATCCGGCGGACTGCTGACCAGCAGGGTGAGCATCCCGAGCGTGTGCTTGTTTTCCGTCATGGCAGGCCCCCGAAGTGGCTTTATTCAAGTGGTTTACCGGTACTGGCTCGCCTTTGAGATGTTGTGCGCTGACGGTTTGCGTCGGCACACTGTTATTGAGTGCTTCAAGGCGAATGAGGCGGTTGTTGACGAAGCCGAACAGCGTGTAGCCGAAAAGGGTCGCCACGCCCCCGAGCACCAACGCCTGCTCGCCCGAGCTGTAGAGCGCGAGATAGCTGTAGGCCGCCGCTACCCAGGCAATGATGTTAGTCACCAGGGCCTTGCCGGGGGGAACGTTGGACACTTTCTGCAGGGTCATCAACGCGGCCATGGAGAGGATGTAGGGCACCAGGTTGGTGACCACCGCGAGGTTGACGAGAATGTCGAACTGCTTGCTCAGGTCAGGGCTGATGGTGAGCAAGCCCAGTGCCGTTTGCGCGGCAAGCAACACCAGCATGCCGACAATCGGCGTGCCGGCTTTGTTGGTCTTGGCGAAGATCGGCAGGAAATACCCGGTGTCCGCCGAGCTTTTGTAGACCTGGGCAATGGTGAACTGCCATCCCAGCAACGAACCGATGCAGGCCAGCACCATCAATCCCATCACGATATCGCCCACGAACGGCGTGAACATCTTGGCGAAAACCAGCCCGAACGGTGCAGTGGATGCGGCCAGTTCAGGGTTGTCGACGAGCCCGGCAAACACGTTGGTGGAGACGATATAGAGCACCGCGGCTCCCAGCGTGCCGCCCAGCACCGCAATGGGCACGTTCTTCTCGGGATTCTCCACGGCGTCGGTATTGGCACACGCCGCCTCCAGGCCAAGAAATGCCCACAACGTGATCGCCACGGAGGCCCCCGCCGCTTCATACCAGCTCTTGTCGTGCGGGTTCCAACCCGCGGCGTAGATGCTGCTGTCGAACCAGAACCAGCCAATGGTCGAGACGAGTACCACCGGTGCGATGACACCCCACACGGTGACTGAACCTATCCGGCCGGTGATCCGCGCGCCGCCGAAATTGGCGAACGTGGTGATCCACAACAACGCGATGGTCGCCAACCCCACTTGCAAGGAGTCCAGCCGGACCTGCAGAAGCTCCTGGATGTAGCCCACGGCGGTGATGCTGATCGCCACGTGGGCGATCAGCAGCGACAGGCCATAGGTGTAGTTGGTGATGTAGTTGCCGCCCTTGCCGAAGGTATATTCGGCGTAGCCCCCCATGCCACCGGTCTTGCGACTGAGCATCCCGCAGCGAGCGAACGAATAGGCCAGCGCCAATGAACCGGTGGCCGTGACCAGCCAGGAGAGGATAGAAATGCCCCCGACCTCGGCGAGTTTGGTGGGCAACAACACAATGCCTGAGCCGAGCATGTTCACGGCGGTCAGCATGGTCAATTGCACCACCGTCATCTTCCTGGTGACTGACATCCCTTCCTCATTCAACGCACAGTAAAGACTTAGCTATAGCTGAAGATAGAGATGTCGCAAGGCTTCCGGTGGCGAGTCCGGAGCGCCTGTCGAGCGGAAAAGCCTTCGGCGTCGCTCGGGGCTCAGTGGCCGGGAAACTCATGCAGATAACACGCAGGCGAACTCATCTGCGCCTGTTTCTCCACCTCATCCTCCAGCCATTCGGCCAGCACCACGGCATTGTTTTCAGTGATTGAGTGGGCGGCGTAAACCAGGGTGAGATTGCCGTTGCGGGCAATGTCCACCAACTTCCACCAGTGCTGCGGTTGCGCGCACAGTTCCTGACGATAGGCCGTTTTGAACTGATCAAAGGACATCTCACCGCTCTTTAATGCCTTGCGCAGTTCAGAAGACGGCGCGACCTCCCGGAGCCATGCATCGATGTTCAATTCGTCCTTGCGGCAATTGCGCGGCCACAGGCGGTCGACCAGCACGCGCCGGCCATCGTCGGGGGCGGGCGCTTCGTAGGCGCGTTTGCATTGGATCATGACGGCGGGCCTGTCGAGGAGATGGGATCAGCATAGGCGTTGGCGGTTGGGTTATCACGGGAATGAAGGTGTCGAATGTCCGGACGCCATCGCGAGCAGGCTCGCTCCCACATTGGTTCTGTGCAGGTGAGAGATTTGTGTTCACCACGTACGCCTGTGGGAGCGAGCCTGCTCGCGATGGCGTCGCTTCAGCCAACGAAGGTCCGCGGCGTCACTGAGCATCCAGCAACTGCAGCAATCGCGGCATCGTCGCCGCAAAGCCCATCTGCTGCGCTTCGCGTTGAATGCCTTTCAACGACTCCCCCTTCGTTTGATCGCCCTGCAACCATTGGCCCGCCACGTCGATCAACCGCACATGATGACTGACCCACGCGCATGACGCGGATTCGGGCAGCACGGCCATCTGCTGTCCATGCCGGATTGCCTGTTCGATGTTCCCCGCCAGCAGACAGGTTTCAGCGGCGGCCACGCGAAAGCGCAGGATGTTGTGGGCGAGGCAGGCTTGGGTGAGTTGAGTCTCGCCCTTCAATAGTGCCTGTTCGCTGAGTTGCGGATCGTCGACCATCATCGCCAGGCTGCCGTAGATCCAAGGTCCGATATAGCGGTGCAGGTCGAAGCGTTCAACCAGGCTTGCCGCATCCGTGATCAGCGTCTGCGCCAGCTCGCGTTCACCCTGGTGCAAGGCCACCCGTGCCAGTCCTTCCAGCAGGATCGCTTCGAAACGGCTGGCGCCCAGGTTGCGCGCCAGCTCCAGGGCGCAGGTCAATTGCTGCTCTGCCGACGCTTGCTGAGCACTTGCCACCAGCACCCAGGAGGCGGTCAGGCGCGAGAACACTTCCGCCCGATGGTTGCCGATCCTGCGACTGCTTTCGATGGCCTCCGTGGCGTCGCGCAACGCCAGGTGCGGCTGGCCCAGGTAGAACTGAGCCGAGCCGCGGGCGCTGCGATTGCCCGCTTCCACGTCCACTAACCCATTCCGCTCGCACAAGCGCACGCATTGGTCGAAGACTTCGTAGGCGGTCTGCATGTGCCCTTGGGCGTAGTATGAGTCGCCGATCCCGCTCAGGGCCTTGGCCTCGGTTTCCAGGTGCCGGCCGATTCTCGCAAAGGAGAGCGCCTCTTCGTGCAAGCGACGACACTCGACATAGTCGCCACGGGGAAAATAGATGTTGCCGTGCAACTGATACAGCCGGGCCTGTGCCGTGTGGGCTCGCAGGGCCTGGGCGACGGGCAGCATGTCTTCGATCAGGCGTTCTTCTTCGTCCAGGCATTCGAGGGTATTGAGGACTGCCGCCAGGCCCAGCGCCGACTCGATCCGGTCCTGCGGCTGTTCCGCCAAAGCCAGCGCCCGCTGGAAGTGTTCCCGTGCTTGCGCCGTCTGGCCCAGACCAGAACAAGCCTGACCGCACAACAACGCGAAGGAGAAACTGCTGTGGGTGCGCTCGACGAACACCGCACATTGATGTGCCAGCGCGAGCACACTGTCGTACTGACAGGCGAGGTGTTTTTCGCTCATGGCCGCCAACAGAGCATCGAACGCCGCCGGGTCTTTGCCCCGCAGCAGATGCTGGGCATGGAGCACCCGGTCGCGCTCGCGGTAGAGTTTCGCTACCGTCCGATGCAACTGTTCACGCAGCACGTCGGGGATCGCGTCTTACAGGCAATGCATGACCAGGTCATGGACGAACAGGTAGCTTCCCGGCTCGATTTCGCGCAGCAGCCCTTGGCGCATGTCGGCCGTTGGCAGATAGTCAGGCTGTCCAAGTGCCTCGCGCCAGAGCGCCAGTTCGAAGCGATTGCCCAGCACCGCAGCGTAATGCAGGGCGTGACGCTGGTGCGAGGCCAGCTTGTCAACGCGGGTCTGGAACAGGTGCCGCAGGCTGTCGGGAAAAGTACCTTCCTGGCTCGCCAGCAACTGCGTCAGGTACAACGGGTTGCCTTGGGCACGGATGACGCAATCGGCGCGGTAATGCGGGTCGACATCAATGAATTGGGCGGCCAGGGCGGTGGCCTCCCGTGCGCGGATCGGCGCGATGTCGAGCACACTCATGGGCGTGTTCGCGTGCGCGCGGATTGCGGTTTCCAGCGGGTCGCCGTCCGGGCGGGACGTCAGCAGCCAGACGATGGGCGCGTCGTCCGTGGCATCGAGCAGCTTGCCCAGCAGCGTAAACAAGGGGGCGTCGCCCCAATGCAGGTCCTCCAGGCCGATCAGCAAGGGCTGTTGCACCGCCATTCGCCGCAACACCTCGAGCAAGGCGAGCAGCAGCCCCTGGGTGCGAGCCGGGCTGCTCATCGCTGCATACAAAGCGGGCGGCTCGGCGGGTGAAACAGCCGTCAGGACCTGAAGGAACATCCAATGTTCGAGCGCCACTTTCAGGCGGGACAACCCGGCCTCCAGCTGCGAAGCGTTGATCGACGTAGCGCCAGCGACACCCAGCAAGCTGCTCACCAACTGCCCAAACGGCCAGAGGCTGTTGTCCATGCCGAAGTCCAGCACATCAGCACGATGACAAGCGAAACCGCTTTGCCGGGCGATGTCGACAAACTCGCTGACCAGCCGTGTCTTGCCGATGCCCGCCATGCCGCGCACATAGACCACATGGCCGTCCTGGCACTCGTGGGTGGCTTCGATCACGCCCTTGAACTGCAGCAACTCAATGGCCCGCCCCACCAACGGCCGGGGGGCGTTTTCGTCGAGGCTGCGCAAGCGCCGGCACTTTCGATAGGCGGGAAAGGCCTCGTCGGTGGAGGAAAACTCGAAGCGCGAAGCGAGTTGTTCCAGCAAGTTCTGCGCGACATACACCGGTGCGTGACCGTGACGGTCCGACAACGGCTGTTGTGCCAGCAGGATTGCATCGCCCTCCGGCATCGTCGTTTCGCTGCCCAGGCGCACCAGCCGCAGCAACAAAGCGTGCCCCGGCTTCGCGAAGTGCTCCCGGCTCAGCGTCAGTGCGCACAACAGGCCACGCTCGCTGTCGCTGCGATACGCTTGGGGTGAGCCGAATTGGGTGATGACGACATCCTGGACGATGACGGGTGCTGCGCCGCCAAATTGCCGGACCAGGCGTTCAATGTCGTCCGCCAATACCTCGGGCAACCCCTCGATGGCAAAAGACAGTTCCAGCACGTAGCGGATGACCGCGTCATCGGCTTGTTTCAGCGCCTGTTTTGCCAGGGCCTTCTCATGCAACTCGGTGACCGATTGCTCGATCTCCACCAGCATCGTCGAAACGGCAGCGCCCAACAACGCACTCACGTCGACATCGAAGGCCGTCGCCAGGTGACGGGCCGTACGGTAGAGCACCGGTTTGCCGGTTTCGGCGCGTTTGATGGAGGCGATGGACACGCACAGGTGCCGGTTCAGGCAGGCTTCGGCCAGAGTCTCCTGGCTCAGGCCATGTTGTTTGCGCAGCCCTTTCAACAACCCGGCGTCCAGCAGTACGCGACCATCGGACACCGAAGCGTCGCGCTTGGGTGGGGCAGGGAGCACGCAGTGTCTGGGTTCCATGTTGATCGCCAGGGGAAGTCAACAGCAGACGCCCGAGTCTACTCCTCTCCATCCGCCACGTTAACGAAAAGATGGCATTTTGCCTGATACCAAACTGATACCGGACTGACACCGCTCTGGACTGTCGGCTCGGCAGCGGCCTCCTGATACTGAATCCCGTCAATTGGCATCAGTTGATACCACCTGAGCGATGGGAGAAAGGCGATGAACGAAGGACTCCAAGGCAGTGCAAATGATCCGCGTGATATCGGCGGTTCGCAGTTACTGGGACGCGGCCTGAATCGGCTCGACTGGGCCGGCGACAGGAAGGAATGTCAAAAGGTCGGTGATACCGAGTCGGGTAAACGGACCGTGCCCTACAAAGACACGTCCTACAACGTGGGCAAGCACGTCACCATGAGCACAGCGGTCTCCCAGGACAACTCCACGGTCGAGACGTTTTCTTCCCGCGACGATTATGAAAGCCATACCCAATCGAGCGTCGAGGCGGCTGGTAAATACGGTGCCTTTTCCGCGGGTTTCAAAGTCACGTTCGGCAGCGAGATCAAAACCTTCGAGGAGCGTGAGGCCGCGCTCTACAGCCACACGGCACGGCTGTGGAAACTGACGCTTGCGGTCGACCCCGCCAACGCCACCGAAGCCTTCAAGGAACGAGTCAAGGCACTGCCCGAGGCTTTCGACGAGGACAAGCCGCAGCCGTTCTTCGACTTCTTCCTCGCTTTCGGTGTCGATATCGTCAGTGAGGTCACCGTCGGCGGCTCGCTGAACTACGCGATGACCGCGCTCAAGAGCTATCTCAGCCAGACCAACACCCTCGATGCGATGGTCAAGGCCGAGTACGGCGCTTTCGTCAGCGGCAGCGCCTCGACCTCGATTTCGGAAACGGTCAAGAAACACCTGGCCCATCGCAAGGCCAACCTGACCACCCGGGGGGGCACCCATTCGATCAACTTCAACTCGATGGAGCCCAATAACTGCAACGCGGATTTCAGCAAATGGCGCGTGTCGCTGGCCAACGATCCCGCGATTGTGGAATTGAGCCTCTCGCCGGTCTATTACTTCATCAACACTGGCGCAACCCGCACGGCAGTGGAACAGGCCTACCGGTGGTACACCAGCTACAAGGCGGAAATCAAAGCGGATTGGCAGGAGTCGACGATTGTTCTCGGCCGCTCCAATCGGCTCAAGGCATCTGTCGCGGCGACAACCGGCCCAGCCCTGCGGCTAGTGTTCGTCGACAGCAAGAGCAAGGAAACCCACGAAACCTTTCACACCCCGCCGGCAGCGGATGCCTCCAGCGAAGACTTTGAACAGTTCTGGGATGCGCTGGCCTCGCTGGTGAAACAACAAAGCGGGCATAAGCTATTGATGGCCACTGAGCGCTGGCCTCGCGACAAGCGTTACTACCCGGGTCGTCGCATGCGTGAGGCGCTGCAGCTGAACGGCGCCAGTGACAAGGCGCTCCAGCGTTGGGACGCCCTGACCAAGTACATGACGCCAAACCCATTGGCCGGCCTCACGTATGTGCTGGCGGGCAACGACCTGGAAACGCCGGGCGTCGACGGGATCATCGCCGGCTTCGGCCAGGCGGGCAGAGACCTCAACCCGACGGTGAAAGTCTCGGCACGCCTGTGTCATGACTCGTTCGGCCGGGTCAAAGTGGTGCAGACGGAAAAGACTCAGGAAGACCCGTTTACGTTGCTGTACATCGTGCGCAACAACACCGACTCCAAACCGGCCCTGGCCACCGACCCGCAGAACAAGACCCGGATCGCCATGCAAACCCCGGACAGGCACAACCTCGGGCAATACTGGTACATGCCGGAGCTGGAAAAACCCTATCCGGAAATCAACCACCCGGTGCTGCTGATCAACTACGAGACGGGGACCTGCCTGCAAGGCATGCATGACCAGAACGACTGCCGGCTCAAACCCATCGAACCGGGTCGCCAGCAAGACGATGTGATCTGGGATCGGCGTGGCGACGAGGTATTCCATCTGTTGCTGGTGCACTACTGGATGAACTCCATGTGCCTGACCCAGGTTGAAAAGCGCGCCGCCGTCCGGCCATGGCGCCTGCCCCATGGCATGGACTGGTTCCGCGAGGCGCATCGTCCGTATAGTTGATAACCAACAGACAGCCCCGGCCTATCCGGCCGGGTCTCCCGTGCTTTACTTGCGTGAGTGGTCCCTGACGATGCAAGTCTTCAACAGTGTTCCCTTTATCGACGAGGGCGCGGAAGCAGCGCTCGATCCGCGAACCTTCCCTTATCTGTTCAATGACCATGTCCTGGCCCAGCCCAGCGCCTATGTGCGCGGCAAGCTGATCTCCCTGACACCTGAGAACCCCGACCTGCTGCTGGGCGCCCGCTATTCCGGCATCACCTGGTGGGACCGTGAAGTGCCGACGAGCACCGGCTCCTATCGGATCAAACAATTCGACTTCCGCGCCAAGGAAGTACGCTACGAGCCCATCTGGGCCACAAAGGAAACGGCACAGGCCTTCGGCGTGACCTTGCTCGCCAATGGCGAATGCCTGCGCTTCGAGTACGAGCAGTTGATCCTGGGCCAATACACCTACGGCAAATGGGCGGGCCATCAATCCCCGTATCTGGGGCCGGAGCGCATGCGTGAACTGCTGACCTACAACCACACCGACCTCGAATACCACAACTTTCCCCACGCCTTTTTCTCTCGCTACGGACGCCTGCCCCTGGTCATCAGCGTCGCCCGCTGGCGGCCTGCGGCACGGGCGATCTACCTGGCCGACCTGTGGCTGCGCCCCGGCGACGCGTTGGTCCTGCCGCCCAAACACTATCCCGATATTCCTCCCAGCGACGCCGGTGGCCTGGAGAACTGGCCGGTGGTGGTAGACATGCATGGCAACAGGAACTCGGCCCTGGCTTGCTGGTTTGGGGGGGAGGACTGTCTGCTGACCGAGACGGTACTGGCGAACTCGACCTTGATGAGGTCGCCGGCGGGGAGGCCGCATTATCACGAGGAGAAGACCGCGACACGGCATGAGATGCCGGTGGGTTATCGGCTGTAAAAAGGCCTGGACACGGATGTTGAATGTGCCGACGCCATCGCGAGCAGGCTCGCTCCCACAGGGGCTGGTGTCGTGCATCAATACCGCCTACACCGCAGCCCCCCATGTGGGAGCGAGCCTGCTCGCGATGACGGCCTGTCAGTCACCCCTATACCGACCGTTGCCGCACAGCCAATCCCCCTCGCTGGACGTCCCGAATTCCCCTGTCTAGAGTGAAATATCCGCGCCGGATACATCGGGAGGGACTCCAGTGAATCGGCTTGATGACTACACCAGCCTGACTGATCCATTGAATGTAAAAATCATGGAACTGGCTCCCAAGGAAAAGCGCGATGGTAAGAAAACCAATTTGTTCTTCACCCCCGCAACCTCGCCAGCACCTCGACCACGGGCGTGTTCGCCAAGACCACCATGGTCAGGAAAATCCTTGACGCCTTGATCAACCCGGGTCCCCCGTGGTGAAAGGCCTGGTCATCCAGCCCATGACCAAATCCGTCACGGCGCCCAATAACATCGAAATGGTCGATTTGGGGGCCTATGACCTGGTCGAGCAATATACCAGTGCGGTGGCTGGGCACTCGAAGTTCCATAACGACTAAGTGTTCACCGGCACTTTGTTCCAGGACGCCAATGCCATGAAAAAACCAGAACAGAAAAGCCTCTTGCAGACCCTGAAATCCCGCTTTGAACAAAACCCTCATCGCCACCCGGATCTTCAATGGCCTGACGTCCAGGCCCGGCTCGAAAGCAACCCCGCCGCGCTGAAAACCCTTCAGGCCATGGAGACCACCGGAGGCGAGCCGGACGTGATCGGCCACGACAAGCACACCGGACGCGTGACCTTCTGTGATTGCGCCAAGGAAACCCCGACCGGCCGCAGAAGCCTTTGCTACGACCGCGCCGCCCTCGATGCTCGCAAGGAAAACAAACCTCGGGGCAGTGCGCTTGAGCTGGCCGAAGAGATGGGCGTCGCCCTGTTGACGGAGGATCAGTACCGCGAGTTGCAGGCGTTGGAGGCGTTTGATTTGAAGACGTCCAGCTGGCTGGCAACACCCGCCGACGTTCGTTCGCTGGAGGGGGCGATATTCGGTGACCGGCGTTATGGCCGGGTGTTCGTGTACCACAATGGCGTGCAGTCGTATTACGCGGCGAGAGGGTTTCGTGGGGTGCTGGGTGTGTGAACTGAACCTGCTTGCGCAAGCCTGAATGCGTCACTTCATTCATACGCTTTCTGGACAGAGTGTTTGTCCGACCGACCGATGTTTCCCGTGAGAAGCAGTCTTTAGCATCGTCTCCAACCCATGAGCAAACGGCCCATGGGTGAACCTTTCAACGAGACGGTGAATAGCATGAAACTTTCAAAATGGGCGTTTCTTCTGGTTCTGGGCAGCATCGGTGTACAGGCTTATGCCGACGATTCCTCGGCAATGGCCGAAGCCGACGACGGGGCGGTCGAAATCTATAACTACTCGACCAGCCTGGACATCAAACGGGTGATTTCCATCAGCGACACAGGCGATACCTGTGGGCCGGTGCCGCAACAGATGACCTATGAAGATTCTCATGGCCAGCGGCATGTCTTGCAGTATCAAGTGATAGGCAGTGGTTGTTCCAACGGTTGAGTACCGTGCGAAAGATGGAGGTTCGACACTCCATTCGGCTGCACCCGTCAGTCAACGGCCCGGCGATTTTCTTGTGCCTGCAATGGCCTCATCCGATGCCAGCAGTTCGGGGATGGTCGTTTTCAGAAACGCCACCCAGGTCCTGATTTTCGCATCGACGAACTTTCGCGACGGGTAGATCGCAAACAGGTTGAGCTCCTCCAGATGGTAGTCCGGTAGCACCCGCGTCAAGGTGCCTGCCTTCAGGCCCTTCACCGCCGACGCAATCGGCTGGATGCCAATCCCCATGCCATTTTCTATGGCGACAGTCATCCCGTCGGCCGTGTTGATGTGCAGGGGAGACACGGGCACCGTGACCGTCTCCATGCCTTCGGGTCCCTCGAATGTCCAATTCTCCACCGGCATGACCGTATTGACGATTCTCAGGCAGTCGTGCTCGCAAAGGGCGCCTGGCGTTGCCGGGAGTCCACGCTTTGCCACGTAGGCCGGTGAGGCGCAGAGCACGCTGTAGATGACGCCGAGCCGTTGGGCGACGAAACCGGAA
>Ga0157373_10003582_pt1 | contig 11731 bp, 8 predicted proteins | sample C65metaG_FD_113460 | JGI IMG/M metagenome (GOLD analysis project Ga0157373, IMG submission 113460) | Corn rhizosphere microbial communities from Kellogg Biological Station, Michigan, USA - C6-5 metaG | ecosystem: Host-associated > Plants > Roots > Rhizosphere > Soil | place: USA: Michigan...
AAGAAATCGTGTTCTCGCAGGGGATGTTCGACTGGGATGAACTAAAAAACCAGACGATTATTACGGTGGAAAATGCAGAAGAGAAAATTGTGGCATTTCTGAATGTCATACCTGACTACGCAGCGGGCGAAGGTACCTACGACCTGATCAGGAAAACCAGCGATGCACCCAATGGAGTGATTGATTTTATCCTGGTTGAGCTGTTCAAATATCTCAAAGATACCGGCTGTTCTTCCGTAAACATTGGTTTTGCACCTTTATCGGGATTGGATGATCCCAAGAATCTGACAGAACGTTCCATGAAATTCGCTTATGAAAAGATCAGATCTTTTTCTCATTACAAAGGTCTGAGAGATGCAAAGGATAAATTCTCACCTCTGTGGCATAATAAATACCTGGTTTATGATCAGGATTACGATCTGATACAGGTTCCTGCGGTACTATCTAAGGTGATTAAACCCTAGAAATCTTTTATTGGAAACAAATCTTGCGTGTTCTTGCATTTTTTTATTCAAAGTACGCAAGAATTGTCATTTATAAATCCATATATTTAAGATATCAAGGATTTTTTCACCATGAACAACCAAATCTCAAAACTGGCGGATATTTCTGGGGCTTCAACCCGCATTATTGCCGGTTTAATGTCGGGCACCTCGCTGGATGGTCTGGATATCGCGCTCTGTCAGTTCAGCGGCTCAGGATTCGAAACCCAGGTTAAAGTATTACACTTCGTCACCTTTCCCTACAGGCAGGAGTTTAAAGAACAATTAAAGTCGGTCTCCTTCAAGGCTCAGGTCAGCCTGCAGGAGGTAACGCTGCTCAATGCCGTCATCGGAACCTATTCCGCAGAGTTGATCCTGGAAGCGCTGAAGTTATGGGATTTCCCGGTCGATGGTGTCGACCTCATTGCGAGTCACGGACAAACGATTTTTCACGCTCCCTTTTCCCTGCATCAGCAACTTGCTTATCCAGACGCCACCCTGCAGATTGGTGATGGCGACCATATTGCAGTAAAAACGGGTATCATCACCCTCAGTGATTTCAGACAGAAACATATAGCCGCCGGAGGTGAAGGAGCTCCACTGGCAGTCTATGGGGATTATCTTTTATTGTCAAGTGTGGAAGAAAACCGGATACTGCTCAACATCGGTGGTATCTCAAACTTCACCTATTTACCGGCAGGGAGGCATGCTGATCTTGTTTTTTCTACCGATGTAGGTCCGGGGAATACCATGATGGACCAGTTTGTACAGTTACATTACCCGGGCAAATATTATGATGAGGATGCTGCTATTGCAAAAAAAGGAAAAGTGAATGATGCACTGGTAGCTGCGCTGCTGAACAATGAGTTTTTTGATGACCCCTTCCCGAGAACCACAGGGCCGGAGTTGTTCAATATGACTTATCTGCAGGCGGCTCAGAAAGCTTCTTCACAACAGGGGCTGCCGCCAGAAGATATTCTGGCATCGCTCTGCGAGTTTACTGCACGCAGCATCGTTGCCGCCATCAGCAGTTCTATTGGCGACCGGCCATTTGAGATTTACCTGAGCGGGGGTGGCATGCACAATCCACTGCTCACAGAAAAACTGTCGGCAGGTTTGGGAATAAAGCTGAAAAACACTGCCGATCTCGGGATTGACCCTGATGCTAAGGAAGCCGTACTTTTTGCCCTGCTTGCCAATGAATGCCTGGCTGGAGGAGATACTAACTTTGGATCCCGGCAGGGGATACCAAGTGTGACCATGGGAAAAATAAGCCTGCCATAAACCAACCTAACCAAAACCTTAATTATGAAAAAAACTCTACTCAACCGACCCTATCAGCTGTGTATAGCGCTGGTATTTTTGTTACTCTGTAATGCTGGTCGCGCGGATGCCCAGACACAGAATTACACCATCAGGGGTGTGATCACCGATGCCAGAAGTAACGAACCCATTCCGGGCGCGACCGTCAGAATTACAAACACCAGTGCTGGTGCTGTAGCAGGCAAAAACGGAGCCTATGAAATCAGTACTGCATTAAAACCTGGCAAGTACCAGCTTACATTTAGCTTTCTGGGTTATACACCAGTTTTGAGAGATGTAGTATTGGGCAGCAGCCCGGCCCTGACGCTTGATATAAAAATCGCCGAAGATTTACTGCGCTTAAATGAGGTGATTGTAACCGGTACATCCGTTGCCACCAGTCGCAAGACCCTGGGAAACGCCATTTCTACGGTCAGCTCGGGTGATATTGCCAGCAGTGCGGCCACATCGATCGACCAGGCACTGGCCGGAAAGATCTCCGGTGCACAGATTACGCAGAACTCTGGTAACCCTGCCGGCGGTATCAGCGTGAGGCTTCGCGGTACAAGTACTGTGGCAGGTTCAGGCGATCCGCTATATATCGTGGATGGGGTAATAGTAAACAATAACTCATCTGAGCTGCTGGATCTGGGAGGCTATTCGCAGAACCGTATGGTTGACATCAACCCAAATGATATCGACCGGATGGAGATCATCAAGGGTGCTGCAGCTGCCGCGATTTACGGATCACGGGCAAGTAATGGGGTAGTGCAGATTTTTACCAAGAAAGGTAAAGCCGGTAAAACACAGTTTAATTTCTCTTCGCAATTAAAGATCAGCCAGTTGCGCAAAAAGCTGGAAATCAACGAATATCCTTTCCGGTTTAACAATACTACAGTAACTGATCAGTCGCAAACACCCGTAACGCGTTACGACTATCAGGATGATATCTTCCGCACCGGAATAGGTACAGAAAACAATATGTCTGTTTCCGGCGGAACTGAAAACACACAGTATTATGTGAGTGGAAACTTCCTCGGCAATCAGGGAATTATCGACCGCACCAACTTCAAAAGGGCAGGCGTACGCGCCAAAATAGACCAGAAGCTCAACAACTGGCTAAAGATGTCAATCGGAACTAACTACGTGCTCAGTACCAGTAAAGAGGTTCCTAATGGAGGTATCAATGAAGCCTATGGTGCATTAACCGGTTTCATCTTCGCTAACAACTATATCAATCCCAACCCTGTAAACGGAGTTTATCCTGCCCTGGCCACTGCTGTAGCGAGAACAAACCCTCTAGAGGCGATCAACAGGTTTGATTTTCAGCAACGTACAAGCCGTTTTATTGGCGACTTCCAGTTAATGGCCAATCCGCTAAAAGGTTTGAACATCAACTATGTACTGGGTTATGATAATGCCACGCAAATTGGTACAGGATATATCCCGGTAGTAAATACTACACCAAGTTATAACGCAGGTTATTCAAGAAGGGCAGACCAAACTACTTTCCTGGTAAATAACGACCTCAATGTTTCGTATCAAACCAAGATCAACGACTGGCTGGAATCAACCTCTGGTATTGGTGGTACGGCACAAAGTCAGAAGATCTACCAGACCGGCATCACGGCGACCCTGCTTGGCCCCATCGGACAAACCATCAACAACGGGGTTTCCATCGCTTCAGAAAACCGCAGTGACATCAACATCATGGGTGCTTTTGTACAGCAGACTTTTGGCATCCTGAACAAATTTTATATCACTGGTGCGGCACGTTACGATGAATCATCGGTTTTTGGCGAAAAGTTCAGAGGTCAGTTTTATCCAAAAGTGAGTGGAAGTTATGTAGTATCCAATGAAAAATTCTGGACAGATTCTAAAATCTCCAATGTAATTTCCAGCTTCAAGATCCGCTCTTCATATGGACAGGCAGGGAATTTAACCGCCATAGGGGCATATGACAGAACGACTTCATACATTCCGGTAAACGTTTCCGGACAGCCTTCGGTAACCTCACCAGCCTTATTGGGAAACCCTGATATCAAACCAGAACGGCAGACGGAGTTCGAGATCGGTACGGATATGAGTTTCTTTAAAGACAGACTGAGTTTTGAGTTCAGTTATTACAAAAAAGACGTTAAAGACCTGATTTTACTGGCCAGTCTGGCGCCTTCACAGGGTTACCTGAGCCAGTATATGAATATTGGTACCATGACGAACAAAGGTATCGAACTGATGGTAAGAGCCGTTCCTGTGCTGAAAGACAATTTCAGATGGAATATCTCAGCCACCTACTCAAGAAACCGTAACCAGGTGAACAACATCCCGGGAGGAGAGCTCCTGTTTGCCGGTGGATTCAGCCAGGTTGCAGCTGTCAATGGTCAGCCGCTGGGCACCTTCTATTCCACGTATTTTGCACGCAATCCGGATGGTTCATTACTGCTGACGCCGGGTGGATTGCCTCAAACGGAAAAAGTGGGCAAGGATGCCAACGGGCAGCCAATTGGTGCCACCCGCAGAAAGGTGATTGGGGATCCGAATCCGGACTGGATTGGCTCCCTGATCAATGAGATCAGCATCGGCAAACACTGGTCGTTCCGCACTCAGTTTGATGCTTCTATTGGGGGTGATGTATTCAACTTCACCAAACGTGTGGGCGACCGCGACTTATACGGAGGACTCAAAGGTTATGAACCGGAACTCAGAGGTGAAGTGCCTAAAGGAACTTCTGCGGCGCTGTTCGGCATCTTTGAAAACTGGATTGAAGACGGCTCTTTTGTAAAACTCAGAGAGGCTTCAGTAAGCTATGAGTTTAAACCCTCTTTCTTAAAATCGGGCAATATGAGGTTTAGCCTGTCGGGACGTAACCTGTTATCATTTGATAGTTATAGCGGATTTGATCCCGAGGTCAATGCTGCCGGTCAAAGCTCTGCAGTACGCGGTTTCGACTTTGTGGAGGTGCCGATCCCGAGAACTATCGTAGCAGGTTTTAACATTACTTTTTAAGAACACTCAATCCAAACATCATGAACAAGATATATAATCCTATAAAAATCACCCTGTTGTCAGCACTGCTGCTATTTGCAGGAAGCTGTAAAATGGAGACGGTGAACCTGAATGCGCCCGAAGAAGGGGATGTGCTCAGTACCCGCGAGGGGATCATTGGCCTCAGTGTCGGACTCAGACAATTTCAGTCGACCAGCGGTATTAATGCAGCATATTTTTATCCCGCAGTAACCACCAGGGAAGTACAGGGGGTAGCAACATTTACCAACGTGCTCGAGCTGGAAGCCGGCGGAACAGCACTGCCTACCGTCAATGGCAATATCCTGACTCTATGGTCTAATATGCAGCGACTCATGACGATGAGTCAGAATGTGATCGACAATGCACCAAAGGTGACCACACTAACAGGCGGACTGCTATCGGGAATCATCGCCAATGCAGAATTGTTTAAAGCCATATCACTGGGTACGCTGGCTTCTTCTTTTGAACAGGCAAATATCAATACCAGTAAAACTGATAAGGTGACCTTTATACCCAGGGCAAAAGTGCTTGCAGAAGCCGTACGTTTACTGGATGACGCTATCGCAAGACTCAATACCACGCCCACAACAGCTGAGTTTACGACGCTGGTTGCCGGTACATCCTTTGACCTGAAAAGCGTTTTATATTACTACAGCGCCAGGTATAACCTCATGGCCGGAAATTATTCCGCTGCCCTGGTAAGTGCAAACCTGGTGGATCAGACCAAAGCCAGCTCTTATCAGTACAATGCACAGAGTGTAAATCCTATCTGGAACAATATCAATATCCTCAGGTATTATACGCCAAGGGCAGGGTTCGGGCTTCCGGCAGGATTGTTTGAAGCGAATGACCAGCGCCTCAATTTCTATGTGGCAACTACAACCACGGTGGTAAACGGGGTAACCACTACCACAAGGACACTCACCGGATTCGGGCTCACTCAAACGGCTCCTGTCCCGGTATTTCTGCCGGATGATGTAAAGCTGATCAAGGCAGAAGCGATCCTCAGGGGCGGGGGCGCTCTGACAGACGCCCTGACGCAAATCAATCTGGTTAGAACGCAGACCTCAGGTGATGCTTTTGGCGTTAATGCCGGATTACCAGCCTATTCAGGCGCAATCACACAGGCAGAACTGCTCACAGAGGTATACCGCCAGCGCTGTGCAGAGCTTTTCCTTACCGGACAACGATGGGAAGATTCGCGCCGTTTTGGCCGTCCGTTCTCAGTGACGAATTTTACAGAACGCAACAGAAACTTCTATCCTTATCCCGATCAGGAAAGACTGAACAACCCGAATACCCCGGCAGACCCGGCCATTTAACATACAAACTATGATTTATAAAAAAATAGCCTGCTTAATTTTACTGACATTATCCGGCAGTACAGTAACCCTGATGGCACAAGACAGCCATCAGGGTAACCTGATTAAGCTGCAGAACGAGCGCGAGGCCATAAAGAATACGGAAATTAATAATAACAGCAAAGGCGGTATACCCATCCTGGCTATGGAAGGACTGACGGCTGCGAGTATTAACTTTGGTTCTGCCAATTCAAGCGTTTTTAACGCAATGCTGAACAGGTATATGAAAGTAGACTCAGTGGGGACTTATCCTGCTTCGGATCTCAATGGTTTACAGCATTTGAATGACGACCTCAAGCTGTACAACACGGTAATCTTCCAATTGTCGGATGCCAGCGTGTACGACGAAAAGTTATACCGTTTCCTGCAGGAGATGGAATCTGCAAAAACCGTGATCATTGCAGTCTCCGGAAAAACAGACAGGAAAGCTTTTTTTAAAGGATTGAAGTCCCCGGTATTATGGTGTAAGGAAACTACTCCGGTAAGCGCCTCGGTACTTGCACAATTGATTTTTGGAGGGATCAGTCTCGATAAAACACCCATTCGCTTAAAATATACCGTTCCGGAAGATGCAGGCATTAACCGCGCAAACCTGGATAGCATCGCCCTGGTGATGAAAGAGGCGATTGCTGCAACTGCCGCACCAGGAGGTGTAGTGATGGTGCTCAAGGATGGAAAGGTCATTTACGATCAGGCATTTGGCAAACACACTTACACTGGCAACCGTAAAACGCTGACAAGTGATATCTTTGATATGGCTTCGCTTACCAAAACTTCCGCCACCACGCTTGAGGTGATGAGGCTCGTGGAAGAGGGAAAACTGGGACTGGACAGTGCCATCAGTAAATACATTGCCAGAACCAGGAATATGCCGGATAAAAAGGAGATCATGGTGAAAGAGGTGATGCTGCACCAGGCAGGATTCACACCTTTTATCACATTTTATACGCAGCTGAAACCCGGCGATATGAGCACGGTAAAATCTGATCAGTACCCAACTGAAGTGGCAGACAACTATTTTATCCGTGCCAACTATTACAGGGATGTGATGTGGCCACAGATGCTGGCAGATAAGGCGCTGACGAGAGGTAAATTTATCTACAGTGACCTGAGCATGTATTACATGAAAGAGATTGTGGAGAAGGTATCCGCGTCACCATTGAATGTGTATACGGATCAGAATTTCTACAAACCTCTGGGTATGCAGACTGCAGGTTTTCTTCCGCGGGATCATTTTCCAAAAGACAGAATTGTACCAACCACAGAAAATGACAGCTGGTTCAGAGACATGCTGGTACAGGGTTTTGTAGACGATCCCGGAGCAGCAATGGCTGGCGGTGTAAGTGGCCATGCGGGATTCTTTGCCTCTGCCAATGATATGGCGATCTTATACCAGATGTTACTGAACGGAGGAAGCTATGGCGGGCAGCAGTATTTTAAACCCGAAACTGTCGCTGAATTTACCTCGGGACAGTCGAAGGTGAGCCGCAGGGGTTATGGATTCGACCGCACAGATCCTGATCGCAGTAAGGGCTATCCTTCGTTCCTGGCTTCATCAAAGGTTTTTGGCCATACCGGATACACCGGAACCTGCGTCTGGGTGGACCCAACATGTAACCTGGTATATATCTTTTTATCCAACCGGGTATACCCTGATGCCAAAAGAAATGCCCTGCTTACACTGAATATCAGGAGCAGGATACAGGACATCATTTACAGGGCCATTAAAAAAGGAAATCCTTAGATCAGGGTCACGGCCTTGGCATAGGCGCTCAACTGCGGATGTTTGGGTTCCAGATCTGTGATCACGTAATTGATCGCATTGAGATTACAGACCTTCATTTTATGTATAGAATTGATTTTTTCGGCAATGCTCATGACTGCTGTTTTTTCGGCACAATTGATCATTGCCTTTTTAATCTGGATCACTTCCCAGTCGGAGTCTGTGATGCCATCCTGCAGGGAAAGCCCGTTGGTTCCCATAAAGCAAAGATCAGCTTTGATATCTGACAGCTGATTGATGACCTGCGCACCTACACAGATCTGTGAGTTCTTGGCAAGTTGTCCGCCGATCAGATGCACATCCAGGTTCGAATGTTCCGTAAGCTCCAGCGCCAGCAGGGGGCTGACAGTAAACAGCGTACAGCTCAGGTTTTCCGGAACCATTCTGGCCATCTCAATCATGGTGGTACCGCCACCCGTTAAAATGACCATCCCGTTCTGAATCAGTTTCAGGGCCTTTCTGGCAATCTCTTTTTTCGCATCACGGGCATACACGTCATTTTGCTGAAAGGGATAATGAAAGGACTTGGAAATGGCACCTCCATATACCTTGAGTATCTTACCCGCCTCGGCCATTTCATTGAGATCACGCCTGATCGTATCTTCAGAAACATCCAGCTGACTGCTCAGATCAGCCGAGAGCACCTTATTATGAATGTTGATTTGCTTGATAATGTAGGCTTGTCGTTCGTCTTTTAACATTCAGATATTAATTATAGTGTCAAAGATGGATATTTTTACCCTGACGTTTTAAAACAATCTTTACTTTTAACTGTCCTTAATAGAACGATCAGATCCGATTAGAAGTTGCGAATAAATCTTGAATTATGCAAAAAAGAATAGTGATCATTGGCGGTGGTTTTGCCGGAATCAACCTTGCCCTTGAACTCGGAAAAAACACCTATTACCAGGTAACTCTTGTAGATAAAAATAATTACAATTTCTTCCCGCCGCTGATCTACCAGGTGGCAACGGCTTACCTTGAGCCCTCCAGCATCAGTTATCCCATACGCAAACTTTTCAGGAGCAAGGACAACCTTCATTTCAGGCTGGGCGAATTGGTAAAGGTAGTACCGGAATCCAAACAGGTAGTGCTGAGCAATGGTGATCTGGACTATGACATGCTGGTGTTTGCCACAGGCGCTGAAACCAATTATTTCGGAATGGAAAACGTGAAGAAACATGCCATTCCAATGAAGACGCTGAGTGACGCCATACAGATGCGCAACCGTCTGCTCACACATTTCGAAGAAGCCACAATCTCTAAAGATCCGGATGAAGTGAGAAAAACACTCAATATTGTGATCGCAGGTGGTGGACCAACAGGAGTGGAGATCTCCGGGATGTTTGCCGAGATGCGCTACCGTATCATGCACAAAGACTACCCTGAACTCAAAAATACCGGTGCAGAGATTTATCTCGTTGATGGAGGGGCCGCTTTACTGAAGCCCATGAGCAAAAAATCACAGCAGCATACGCTGGAACAGCTGACTGCCCTGGGTGTAAAAGTTATCCTGAACAGTCACGTGAGCGATTTTGTAGATGACGAGGTGATATTTTCGGATGGTACAAAAATACCTACAAAAAACCTGATCTGGGCTGCCGGGGTGAGTGCCATGCAGTTTGAGGGCATACCTATTACCAGCTACGGACGCGGGAAAAGGCTGATGGTGAATGCTTATCACCAAATCGAAGGACTTACAGATATTTACGCAATTGGAGATACATGTTATTTAACGGGCGATCCGGCCTATCCCGAAGGGCATCCGCAGGTGGCACAGGTAGCGATACAGCAGGGTAAAAACCTGGCAGCTAACTTCAAAAGACTCGCGGAAAAGAAAGACCAGCGAGGCTTTGTCTATAGTGACAGGGGAAGTATGGCGATCATCGGCAGAAACCAGGCTGTAGTAGATTTACCTAAACCAAAGATTCACCTCAAAGGCTTTATTGCCTGGTGTGCATGGCTGTTTATACATCTGTTATCACTTATTTCGTACCGGAACAGGATCAATACTTTTTATCACTGGACAGTGGCCTATTTTTCAAGAGACCAGAGTCTCAGGATGATCATCAGACCGGTTGATCTGCCAAGTACTGATGCAGAACCGCTTGAAGAATTGAACACATCTCCACAGGATTTACATAAATTATAGATAGTTTTGTGGCCAAATCAACGACAATGATCAGCCATAAAGAACTTTTTCTGCTTAACAATGCCCAAACTTCAACTAGTCCGAATATGCTGGAAGTGGAGCGCGCCGAAGGATTATACCTGTACGACCGCAGCGGGAAAAGTTATATGGATCTGGTATCTGGTTTTGCCGTTAGCAATATCGGCCACAGACATCCAAAGGTAATTGAGGCGATTACTGCACAATTGGAAAAGTATCTGCATCTTACTGTCTACGGCGAGTTTGTGCAGTCGCCCATGGTTTTATTTGCACAGAAACTGATCAGTGTTCTCCCAGAACAGCTCAACAACGTATATTTTGTCAATTCCGGTGCTGAAGCTACTGAAGGTGCACTGAAACTTGCAAAACGATATACCGGCAGATCGGGAATTATCTCTTGTCGTCATGCCTACCATGGCAGTACCCATGGTGCCTTGAGTGTGATGGGTAATGAAGATTTTAAACAAAAATACCGCCCGCTGCTACCAGATGTGAGTTTTATTACTTTCGGAAAGGAAGAAGATCTGGAACTGATTACTACTGATACTGCCTGTGTCATTATGGAAACCGTACAAGGGGAGGCAGGTATCAGGATCGCGTCTTTGGAATACATGACCAAACTCAGGGCTAAATGTACCGCCACAGGTACATTGCTGATCCTCGATGAAATACAGGCTGCATTTGGCCGTACGGGCAAGTTGTTTGCCTTTGAGCATTACCACATCGTTCCTGATATACTCCTGCTGGCCAAAGCTTTGGGTGGGGGTATGCCAATTGGTGCTTTCATTGCCAACAGAGAGGTGATGGGGGTATTAAAAGAAAATCCTATACTCGGGCATATCACTACGTTTGGCGGTCATCCCGTATCCAGCGTCTCTGGCCTGGCGAGTCTGAATGTTATTCTTGAGGAAGATTTGGTTAAAGACGTCGCCGCCAAGGGAGCCCTCTTCAAATCATTACTGGTGCATCCGCTGATCAGGGAAGTGAGGGGGATAGGGCTGATGATGTGTATTCAACTGGATACTTTTGAACAGGTAGAACGCGTAAGTAAGCTGTGTGCGGCTGAGGGAATAGTGATAGATTGGTTCCTGCATTGCGAGACTGCATTACGAATAGCGCCGCCATTGATCATCTCAGAAGAAGAAATCAAAATAGCCTGTGCTGTCATCCTGAAAGCATTGGATTCGTTATAAATCATGATCAGCGGCTTATGAAGCCAGCTGAAAATATACTTTATCAATTAAATCTCCGATGTTGAATGGTTTTGGCAAGAAGTCATTTGGCCCAAAATCCTGATGCTGTGCATTTTCTGCATCTTGCTGACCGGAAATCAGGATGATGGGTATATGTTTAAGATCACTGTTCTCTTTAATGGTCCTGCAGATCTCCCTGCCGTCAACACCGTCAAGGATCACATCCATTAATATCAGGTCTGGTTTTTCTCTGCTGATTACGCTGATCGCGTCCTTACCGCTTGAAAACGTCATTAGATCCCAGTCTACAAAATCAAGTACAGATTCAAGTGCTGTTAAAATCTCCTGATCATCATCAAAAATTACAATTTTCTTGTTCATTCTATTTGCTTTTTTATTTGCAGATTTTTATA
>Ga0157373_10003584_pt1 | contig 11726 bp, 6 predicted proteins | sample C65metaG_FD_113460 | JGI IMG/M metagenome (GOLD analysis project Ga0157373, IMG submission 113460) | Corn rhizosphere microbial communities from Kellogg Biological Station, Michigan, USA - C6-5 metaG | ecosystem: Host-associated > Plants > Roots > Rhizosphere > Soil | place: USA: Michigan...
GTCGCCGACCGCATCACCAAGCAGCTGATCGCCGGCGGCAAGATCACCCGCGGCTACATCGGCGCGACCATCCAGAACTTCACCCAGGAGATGGCCGAGTCCCAGGGCATGACCCAGAAGGGCGCCATCGTCGCCGACCTCGTCCCCGGCGGTCCGGCCCAGAAGGCGGGCCTGCAGGCGGGCGACATCGTACTGGGCGTCAACGGCGCGCCGGTGACCTCGTCGTCGGAGCTGACGCGCGCGGTCGCCAATACCCGGCCGGGCGACCTGCTGCAGATGGACGTGGTGCGCGGCGGCAAGCACCAGACCATCGACATCCATGCGGGCGTTCGTCCCTCCGAGAAGGAGCTGGCGGCGACCAACGACAACGGCGACGAGGAAGACGGCTCCGGAGCGCCCGGCGCTCCGGCGGCCAAGGCGCCGGTGGTGCTCGGCATGGGTCTGACGCCGCTCGATGGCGCCGCGCGGGCCCGCTACAGCATCCCCGCCAACGTCAACGGCGTGGTGATCACCAGCGTGCGGGCGGAAGCCGATGCGGCCGACAAGGGCCTGCGCGCGGGCGACGTCATCGTCAGCGCGTCGGGTGTGGCGACCCGCACGGCCTCGGACGTGGCGGGCGCGGTCGATGCGGCCAAGCGGGCGGGGCGTCCCAGCGTCCTGCTCGGCGTGAGCCGCGGCGGTCGCACCCTCTATGTGCCGATCAAGATCGCGGGCTAGGATAGACGGGCCGGACGTGAATCGCGTCCGGCCCGCCCCGTTCGGGGCTCGGGAGGGGCTCCAGGAATGCGCATCCTGATCATCGAGGACGATCTGGAAGCCGGCGACGCCATGGTCCGCGGACTGTCCGAAGGCGGCCACGACTGCACCCACGCGCCGGACGGTGAGGCGGGCCTCGAAGCCGCGAGAGCCGGCCAGTTCGACGTTATGATCGTCGACCGGATGATGCCGAAGATGGACGGCGTCACCGTCGTCGAAACCCTGCGCCGCGAGGGGGACGCAACGCCGGTGCTGTTCCTCTCGGCGCTTGGCGAGATCAACGACCGGGTGACGGGCCTGCAGGCCGGCGCCGACGACTACCTCGTCAAACCCTATGCTTTCGCCGAGCTGATCGCCCGCGTGGACGCCCTGTCGCGGCGGCGTGAGTCCGGGGCGGTGGCGACCACCCTCAAGGTGGGCGATCTCGAAATGAACCTGCTGACCCGCCAGGTGCATCGCGCCCGCAAGGAGATCGACCTGCAGCCGCGCGAATTCCAGCTGCTGGAGTTCATGATGCGCCACGCCGGCCAGTCGGTGACCCGGACCATGCTGCTGGAGAAGGTCTGGGAATACCACTTCGACCCGCAGACCAACGTCATCGACGTCCACATCTCGCGGCTGCGCTCCAAGATCGACAAGGGTTTCGACCGGCCGATGCTCCAGACGGTGCGGGGCGCGGGCTACCGGCTGGACGCCTGAGCGGTTGGCGCGCCGCATGCGCCTGCCGCGGACCTTCCGCACTACGCCGTTTCGGCTGACGCTGCTGTTCCTGGCGCTGTTCGCGGCAGCGGCGGCGGCTTTCCTGGCCTACATCTACGTGGCGACGGCGGGCGAGGTGACGCGGCGGGCGGACTCCGAGATCACCGCTGAGATGACCTCGCTGGAGGCGGCCTACCGCCAGGGCGGGCGCGACGCGCTGAACCAGACCCTGATCGAACGCGCCGCCAGCGACCGGCCGTTCCTCTACCTGCTGATGAACAGCAAGGGCCAGCGGGTCACCGGCTCCATCGCCGAGTCGCCGGTCGAGAACTTCGACGGCGACCAGACCTGGACCAGTTTTCAGGTGACCGAGACCGATCCCGACGGCGCGGTCATCAAGCGTCCCGCACGCGGCCTGCAGGAACAGCTGTCGGGCGGGGAGATCCTGTTCGTCGGCTCCGACGTCGGCGAGGCGGAAGCCTATGTCCGCAAGATCGTGCGGGCGCTGTGGGGGGCGGGCGCGTTGATCATCCTGCTCGGCCTGTTCGGCGGTGCGGTCGTCAGCCGCAACGTCTCACGCCAGATGGCCGAGCTGGCCGACACTGTGGCGGCGGTGCGCGGTGGCGACCTGAAGGTCCGCGCCCGGGTGCGCGGCGCCCACGACGAGTACGACGAGCTGGCCGAGGGTCTGAACGAGATGCTTGACCGGCTCGAGCACACCATGGCCGGCCTGCGCCACGTCGGCGACGCCATCGCCCACGACCTGCGCTCGCCGCTGACCCGGCTGAAGGCCAGGCTCGAGGTAGCGCTGATCGAGGCGGAGAACGGCACGGGCGATCCGAGGCGCGCGCTGGAGCAGGCGCTGGAGGACGCCGACGGGGTGCTGCACACTTTCAACGCCGTGCTCGCCATCGCAAGGTTGCAGGCGGCCGGCCAGGCGCCCAACCAGTCGCTGTTCGACCCCGGCGAACTGGCCGCCGACATCGCCGAGCTCTACGAGCCCCTGTGCGAAGACAAGGGCCTCGACTTCCGCGCCGAGGTAACGCCGGGCCTGCAGGTGAAGGGCAACCGCGAGTTCATCGCCCAGGCCATCGCCAACATCCTCGACAACGCGGTGAAGTACACGCCTGATGGCGGGGCGGTGATGCTGCGCGTGCGCCGCCGCTCCTCCGGCGAGGTCGAGTTCTCCGTCACTGACACGGGGCCGGGCGTGCCCGAGACCGACCGCACGCGGGTGGTGCAGCGCTTCGTGCGCCTGGAAAACAGCCGCAACGAGCCGGGGTCAGGGCTGGGGTTGTCGCTGGTCGCCGCTGTCGCCGAAGCCCACGATGGCCGGCTTGAACTGGACGAAGGCCCCGGCAGCCTCGACGGCAAGGGCCCGGGGCTAAGAGTGGCGTTCGTGTTGCCGCGGGTGGAGGCGGCCTAGGTGGCGCTTAGCGACCTCCTCAAACCCTGCGGACCCATCCTCGACGCCAAGGCGGCGGAGCGGACGGCTGAGGTGTTGGCGGGGGCGTTCGAGGTTCCGGCGTGGGCTGCGCTGGCGCCGGTGTTTGGGGCCTCGCCGTATCTCGCCGGGTTGGCGCGGCGCAGGCCGGAGGCGCTGAAGCAGACGCTGGAGGGCGATCCGGGCGAGCGACTGGAGGGGATACTCGCCGAGGCGCTGGCTCGGGGCGATGAGCCGGATCGGGAGACGGCCAAGCGGGTCCTGCGGGAGCTGAAGGCGGACCTGCATCTGCTGACGGCGTTGTGTGATCTCGGCGGGGTTTGGGACCTCGATCAGGTTACAGGCGCGCTGAGCCGGTTCGCGGACGTGGCGCTGAAGGCGGCGCTGGCGCAGGCGGCGCGGGCGGAGGTGGGGCGAGGGCGGCTCACGCACGTCGGGGAAGGCGCGGCCGGGCCCGTCCCCGGGCTGTTCTGCATCGCCATGGGCAAGCACGGCGCCTTCGAGCTGAACTACTCCAGCGACATCGACTTCACCGTCTTCTACGAGCCCGAGGCCCTGCCGCTGGCCGATGGCGCGGAGCCGGCGGCCGTTGCGGTACGGATCACGCAGCTGGTCGCGGGGATGCTGCAGGACCGGACGGCGGACGGGTATGTCTTCCGGGTGGACCTGCGGCTGCGGCCCGACCCGTCGTCGACCCAGCCTGCGGTGCCGGTGCCGGAGGCATTTGAGTACTACGAGAGCGTCGGCCAGAACTGGGAGCGGGCGGCCTTCATCAAGGCCCGCGTGGCGGCGGGCGACATTCCGCGTGGCGAGGCGTTCCTGACCGAGCTGCAACCCTTCATCTGGCGCAAGCACCTCGATTTTGCCGCCATCGCCGACATCCACTCGATCAAGCGCCAGATCCACGTCCACAAGGTCGATGAGCGGCTGGAGGCCAAGGGCGCGGACCTGAAGCTCGGGCGCGGCGGCATCCGGGAGATCGAGTTCTACGTCCAGACCCAGCAGCTGATCCTGGGCGGTCGCCAGCCGCAGCTGCGCTCTCCCCGCACGATCGATGCGCTCAAGGCGCTGAACGAGGCCGGGCACGTGGACGACGACACCGCCGCTTACCTCACCAGCGCCTACGCCGACCTCCGCGCGCTGGAGCACCGGGTGCAGATGGTGGGCGACGAACAGACGCACCGCCTTCCGGAGAATGATGGCGAGCGCAACCGGGTGGCGGCGCTGTGGGGGCACGACAACCTTCGCAGCTTCGACGCGACCGTGGGCAAGCTGCTGAAGGGCGTGAACAGCCGCTACGGCGAGCTGTTCAAAGGCGAGGAGCCGCTGTCGTCGCGCTTCGGCAGCCTGATCTTCACCGGCGTGGACGACGATCCGGAGACGCTGCGCACGCTGGTGCGGATGGGGTTCTCCAGCCCGGAGCGCATCTCCCAGACCATCCGAGGCTGGCACCACGGCCGTATCGCCGCGACGCGGACCGAGCGTGGGCGCGAACTGTTCACCCGGCTGGCGCCGCGTCTGCTGGAGGCCGCGCAGGCGACGGGCTCGCCGGACGTGGCTTTCAACCGCTTCGCCGACTTCTTCGAGCGGCTGTCGACCGGGGTGCAGATCCAGTCGCTGTTCCTGGCCCAGCCCAAGCTGTTCGAGCTGGTCGTCGAGGTGATGGCGTTTGCGCCGCAGCTGGCCTCGACGCTGGCGAGGCGGCCCGCCGCGCTGGACGCACTGCTCGACCCCGCATTCTTCGCGCCGTTCGGGGCTGGGCAGGGTGAAGGGACGGTGCGCGACGCGCTGGCCGCCGCCGACGGCTACGAAGAGGCGATGGACCTCGCCCGGCGCGCCTATCGCGAGCAGTCGTTCCGCATCGGCGTGCAGGTGATGAGCGGCACGGCCACCGCCGCCGATGCGGGCGCGGCCTTCGCCGACCTCGCCGACCTCATCATGCAAGGGCTGGCCCCCGCCGCGCTGGCCGAGACGGTGCGGCAGGGTGGGGCGTTCGAGGGCCAGGTGGCGGTGGTGGCGCTCGGCAAATGCGGCTCGCGCGAGATGACGGCGCGCTCGGACCTCGACCTGATGACCCTCTACCGCGCCGACGATCCGGCCGGGATGAGCGAGACGAAGGGCTGGTCAGCCGACACCTTCTACGCCCGCTTCACCCAGCGCCTGATCGCCGCCCTGTCGGCGCCGACGGGCGAAGGAACGCTCTACGACGTCGACATGCAGCTGCGGCCCACCGGCTCCAAGGGCCCGGTAGCGGTGAGTTTTGCGGCCTTCGACGACTACTACGACCGAGAGGCCGAGACCTGGGAGCTGCTGGCGCTGACGCGGGCGCGGGTGGTGTGGGCGACGTCCGATGAGTTCGCGGCGCAGGCCACGGCGGCGATCGAGGACGCCCTGCGCCGTCCGCGCGACCCGGCCCGCACGGCTCAGGACGTGCGCGAGATGCGCGAGCTGATGGAGCGGGAACGGCCGCCCAAGGGCGATTGGGATCTGAAGCTCTCCCCGGGCGGGCTGGTCGACGTCGAATTCGCCGCCCAGCACCTGCAGCTGATCCATGCCGCGGAGGGCGGTCCTTTGCGCCAGAACACTGGCGAAGCGCTGGCGGCGATCCGGGGTGAAGGCTTCGCCGACCCGGCCGAGCTCGATGCGCTGGAAGCCGCCTGGCGGCTGCAACAGGACCTCACCCAGCTCCTCAAGGTGGCGCTGGATGAAGGCGCCGACCCGGAGGCTGAACCCAAGGCGCTGAAGGCGTTGCTGGCGAGGGCCGGCGGCGTGCGCGACTGGCGGGCGCTGAAGAGTAAGCTGGCCTCGATTCAGCGCGCAGCCCGCCAGGCCTTTGACACGGTGGTCTCTTGAATCCTCCTCCCTCGAGGGGAGGAGGGCAGGGCGGAGGGTGTGGCCGCTGAGCTGAAGCGATAAGCACTGGCGGGCTCAGAGCCTCACGTGCTTTCCCATCACCTCCCTGCACTCACCCCCATCCCCGACCCTTCCCCCCTCGAGGGGGAAGGGAGATCAGCCCGTCCGCGAAAACTGCTGCTGGTGCACGGGCAGCACGAAGCTGACGGTAGTGCCTTCGCCAGGCGTGCTTTCGAGGCTGAGCACGCCGTTGTGCATCTCGACCAGCGACTTGGTGAGCGCCAGCCCCAGCCCGGTGCCGGAGGCCGTGCGGGCGAGGTGGTTTTCGACCTGCTCGAAGGGCTGCGCCAGCCGCTGCAGGTCCTCCTGCGGAATGCCGATGCCGGTATCCCTTACGGCGACCAGGACGCGGCCGCCCAGGGGGTCGGTGTGGACCTCGGCGCTGATCACCACCGATCCGCCTCGCGGGGTGTACTTCACGGCGTTGGAGAGCAGGTTCAGCACCACCTGCTTGATGGCGCGATAGTCGGCCTCGACGTCGGGAAGAGCCGGAAACTCCAGCGCGATCGAGACGCCGACCGCCTGGGCGCGGGCTTCCACCAGCCGCACGGCCTCCTCGACGACATCCTCGATCGACAGCTGTTCGAACCGCAGGTGCAGCTTGCCGGCTTCGATCTTGGACATGTCGAGGATGTCGTTGATCAGCGCGAGCAGGTGTTCGCCGGAGTTGAGGATGTCGCGGGCGTACTCGCGGTAGCGGGGGTCGCCGAGCGGGCCGTACATCTCTCCCGCCATCATTTCCGAGAAGCCGTTGATGGCGTTCAGCGGCGTACGCAGCTCGTGGCTCATGTTGGCCAGGAACTCGCTCTTGGCGCGGTTGGCGGTTTCGGCGCGGCTCTTCTCGATCTCGAGCTTGCGGGCGAGGTCTTCGAGCTGCTGCTCGTTGTTGCGGCGGGTTTCCTGCTGGCGCTTCAGCGTGGTGGTGTCGGCGCCGGTGACGACCGTGCCGCCTTCGGTGGTGCGTCGCTCGCACACCTGCATCCAGCGGCCGTCCTTCATCTCGGCTTCGAAGCGCCCGCCGGAGGGCGGCAGCTCCTGCTTGACGCCGCGCCGGATGATCTTCGTCACCTCCTCGCGGCTGGCGCCGGGCTTCAGCTCGTCGGCGGGCACGCCGAACATCTCGCCGTAGTTGCGGTTGCAGAGCAGCAGCCGGTCGTCGCGATCCCAGATGGCGAAGGCCTCCGACAGGCTCTCGATGGCGTCGCGCAGGCGGCTCTCGGCGGTCTGGACGCGCGTCTGGGCCAGACGCTCCTGCGTGACATCGAGCGCGACGCCGACGATCCGGCCTTCTCCGAAACCCCGCCCCCGGGCGTCGATCCAATGGAAGGTCCCGTCCGCCTGCGGCACGCGAAAGGCCGCCTCGAAGGGCCCGCCCGCCGCCGCGCTCGCCAGCGCCCGCAGGACCATGGTCCGGTCGCTGGCGGCCACCCGGTCGACCGCCTCCTGACCAGGCACCGTGCGGGTCCCGGACAGGCCGAACATCGCCGCGGTGGCTTCCGACAGGAATATCGTGTCGCGCTCCAGGTCCCATTCCCAGATGCCGCAATGAGCGGCCTCGACGGCGAGGCGAAAGCGCTGTTCGCTGGCGAGGTAGGCGCGCTGCACCTCCTCGGCGCGGCGGCTCTGGAAGAAGAGCAGGACGGCCAGCACCAGTCCCACCGCCAGCGGCACGACCAGCTCAGCGATCTCGCCCAGGTCGCCTTCGCGCGTCGCCCGCTCGACCCCGAACATGGTGTTTAGCGCCAGCAGCAGGATGGCGACGAGCAGCGCGATGCGCGCGAACCCGAAGGGGCTGCGTGCTTCTACCGCTGTCTTGCCGCGTCCCTTGGCCAAGCCGGGCACCCCACACCCCGAGTCACCTTGAACCCGGATGGTAAGCAGAGCCGGACCCAACCGTCACGGAATAAGGGGAACGACAGGGTTAACCGAGCGCCTTGCTCGCCAGCTCGTAGACGTTCTTGGACAGGCCTTCATGGGCGACGATCCGCTCCAGCTGCTCGCGCATCAGGGCGCCCAGTTGCGGCCGATATCGCCGCCAGCCGCCCAGCGGTTCGATCAGCCGCGCGGCGGAGCTGGGGTTGAAGGCGTCGATCGCGAGGATCTGGTCGGCCAGGAAGCGGTAGCCGGCGCCGCTGGGGTCATGGAAGCGGGCGGGGTTGCCGCTGGCGAAGTTCAGCACCAGCGCGCGCATGCGGTTGGGGTTCTTCAGGTCGAAGTCGGGATGGGCGGTCAGCGCCAGCACCCGGCCGAGCGCGCCTTCGGACGGGTCGCGGGCCTGCATGGAGAACCACTTGTCGAGCACCAGCGGCTCGTCCTTCCACTTGGCATGGAAGTCGGCCAGCGCCTTTTCCGCCGGCTCGCCGCCGATCTGCATCAGGGCGCCTAAGCCCCCCATGGCGTCGGTCATGTTGGCGGCGGCCTGGAAATGGCCGACGGCGCGGTCGATGTTCTCGGAGCGGGGCTCGGCGACCAGCAGGTCGAGCGCGGCGTTGCGCAGGGCGCGGCGGCCGGCGCTGTCGGCGTCGGGCGAGAACTCCCCGGCGTCCTGCATGCCGCCGTGCAGACGGCGCAGCAGCTCGCCGAGGTGCACGGCCATGCGGGTGCGAAGGGCCTCGCGGGCCTCGTGGATGGCCTGCGGGTCGGCGGGGCTCATCTCCTGCGCGAGGTCCTGCTCCGAGGGCAGCGACAGCAACAAAGCCTTGAAAGCGGGCTCGGCGGCCTGGTCGCTCAGCGCCCGGCCCATGGCTTCGGCGAAGCGGGTCTCGTTCAGCTCGTCGGGGGTGCCGTTGGCGCGGGCCAGGATCAGTTCGCAGGCCAGCGTCTGGCCGGCTTCCCAGCGGTTGAAGAGGTCGGGATCGGCGGCGAGCTGGATGTAGCGGTGCTTCGACGGCGCCTGGAAGTCGAGCCGCACCGGCGCCGAGAAGCCGCGCAGGGCGGAGATCACCGGCTCCGAGGCCAGGCCTTCGAACCGCACCGTCGTCTCCGGCCCGTCGAGCACGATGACCTCGGTCTCCTTCACCGGCTCGCCGTCGACGTCGAGCAGGCCCAGCGCCACCGGGATGGGCAGCGGCTTCTTGTCCGGCTGGCCGGGCGTTGGGGCGGTCGCCTGCTTCAGCGTCACCTCCAGCACGCCGTCGTGGAAGCGCGGCTCCAGCGTCACGGTCGGGGTGCCCGCCTGCTCGTACCAGCCGAAGAATTGCGTGAGGTCGCGGCCCGAAGCCTCGGCGAAGCATTCGATGAAGGCCTCGACGGTGGTGGCGTGGCCGTCCCAGCGGTCGAAGTAGAGGTCCATGCCTTTGCGGAAATCGTCGGGCCCAATCAGGGCCTTCAGCATCCGGATCACTTCCGCGCCCTTCTCGTAGATGGTCGCGGTGTAGAAGTTGTCGATCTTCAGATAGCTCGACGGCCGAACGGGGTGGGCCAGCGGGCCGCCGTCCTCGGGGAACTGGCGGGTGCGCAGTGCCTTCACGTCCTTGATCCGCTGGACGGCGTGGCCGCGCTGGTCGGCGGAAAATTCCTGGTCGCGGAAGACCGTCAGGCCCTCCTTCAGGCACAGCTGGAACCAGTCGCGGCAGGTGATCCGGTCGCCCGTCCAGTTGTGGAAGTATTCGTGGGCGACGACGCTCTCGATGCGCTCGAAATCGAGGTCGGTGGCGGTCGCCGGGTCGGCCAGCAGGAGCGAGCTGTTGAAGATGTTCAGCCCCTTGTTCTCCATGGCGCCGAAATTGAAGTCGCGGACGGCGACGATCATGAACAGGTCGAGGTCGTACTCGCGCCCGAACGTCTCCTCGTCCCACTTCATCGAGCGCTTGAGCGCGTCCATGGCATAGGTCGCGCGGTCGGCCATGCCGGGGTCGACATAGATCCGAAGCTCGACGGTGCGCCCGCTCATGGTCACGAAGCTGTCCGGGAGTTTGTCCAGTTCTCCGGCGACCAGCGCGAACAGGTAGCAGGGCTTGGGGAAGGGATCCTGCCAGACGGCGAAGTGGCGCCCTTCCGGCAGCTCGCCGCTCTCGATCAGGTTGCCGTTGGAGAGCAGGCGCTGGAAGCCACGCGGCGCCTCGATGCGCACGGTGTAGCGGGACAGCACGTCTGGCCGGTCGGCGAACCAGGTGATGCGCCGAAAGCCCTCCGCCTCGCACTGGGTGCAGAAACGCCCGCCGGACATATAGAGGCCCGACAGCGCCTTGTTGGCTTCGGGGTCGATCTCGACCTCGGTCTCCAGCGTGAAGGCGTCGGGGACGTTGGGGATGGTCAGCCACTCGGCGTCGACTGTCCGCTCTTCGGCTTTCAGCATGCGTCCGTCGATCGCCACCGACACGGGTTTGAGCTGCTCACCATGCAGCTTCAGGGGCTCGGCGTGGTCGCCATTTCGGCGGACGGTCAGCTTCGCCCTCACCCGGGTGTGGTGCGGGTCCAGCAGGAAGGTCAGATGGGTCTCGTCGATCAGGAAGGCTGGGGGCGCGTAATCGTCGAGGCGGATCGGTTGGGGGGTCTCGGTTCGCATGGGGGCTCTTTAAGCCCTTCCCCCTGGAGGGGGGAAGGGTTGGGATGGGGGTGGCGCCCTATCAGCGCGGCTCCCTCCCGTGAGGTTTCACGGCCGCGCCCCATCCTGAACCTCTTCCACCCCCATCCCCGGCCCTTCCCCCCTCCAGGGGGAAGGGAGAAGAGAGCTAACTAACTGACGCCACGTCATTCTTTCCGTGGGTTCAAAGGTGGTTCATGGTGGCTCCCGACAAGGGAGAAGACCCCGTGAATTTCGACTATTCCGACGATCAGAAGTTTCTCAAGAACGAGGCGCGCAAGTTCCTGGAGGCCCGCTGCGGCGTGGCCGTGGTGCGTGGCGTGCTCGACAACGAGGGGCGCTCCTACGACGAGGCGCTGTGGAAGGGCGTCGCCGAGCAGGGCTGGCTGGGCGCCGCGATCCCCGAGGAGCACGGCGGGCTGGGCCTGGGTCACGTCGATCTCTGCGCCATCGCCGAGGAGCTGGGCCGCGCGGTCGCGCCGATCCCGTTTGCCTCGACGGTCTATTTCCTGGCTGAGGCGGTCATGCTGGCCGGCTCTGATGCGCAGAAGGCCAAATGGCTGCCGAAGATCGCCGCCGGCGAAGTCATCGGCTGCTTTGCGACCTCCGAAGGCCCGGGTGCGGTGACGCCGGGCTCGGTGCAGGCCAAGGTCGAGGGCGGCAAGCTCTCGGGCGTGAAAATCCCGGTCACCGACGGCGACATCGCCGACGTGGCGGTGGTGCTGGCCAACGAGGGCGGCCGCGCGGGCCTGTTCCTGGTCGAGCTGGTGGGCGTGAAGCGCGAGACGCTGAAGACCCTCGATCCGACCCGCGGCGTGGCGCGCCTGACCTTCGAGGGCGCCCCGGCAGAGCGGCTGGGCGCGGCGAGCGAAGGCTTTGCGCTGACCGAGGCCGTGTTTGACCGCGCCGCCGTGCTGTTGGCCTTTGAACAGGTAGGGGGCGCCGACCGCTGCCTGGAGATGGCCAAGGAATACGCCATGGGCCGCTACGCCTTCGGCCGCGTGATCGCGGGCTACCAGGCGATCAAGCACAAGCTCGCCGACATGTACGTCAAGAACGAGGTCGCCCGCTCCAATGCCTATTACGGCGCCTGGGCGCTCAACACGAACGCGCCGGAGCTGCCGATCGCGGCCTCGGCGGCGCGGATCGCGGGGTCCGAAGCCTTCTGGTTCGCGTCAAAGGAGAACATCCAGACGCACGGCGGCATGGGCTTCACCTGGGACGTCGACGCCCACCTCTTCTACCGCCGCTCGCGCCAGCTCGCTCTGGTCGCCGGCGCCCCCAAGGTCTGGAAGGAGCGCCTGGTCGGGCAGCTCGAAAGAAGGAACGCAGCGTAATGGACTTCAACGACTCCCCCGAAGAAGCCGCCTTCCGCGAAAAGGCCCGCAA
>Ga0157373_10003586_pt1 | contig 11725 bp, 14 predicted proteins | sample C65metaG_FD_113460 | JGI IMG/M metagenome (GOLD analysis project Ga0157373, IMG submission 113460) | Corn rhizosphere microbial communities from Kellogg Biological Station, Michigan, USA - C6-5 metaG | ecosystem: Host-associated > Plants > Roots > Rhizosphere > Soil | place: USA: Michigan...
AAGGGCGTGGGCGAACAGTGGATCGGACGCGGTACCCCTGGCGAACGTCACCCGGGCCACCGGGCGCTCGTCCAGCAGGGGGTGCGGCTCACCCATCGGGAAGGGTACGACTGTTGCCGCCAATCCATCGTCCGCCGCCGCTATCCGTAGCAGCTCGAGGAAGGCGCCGCAGCCGATGGTGATCTGGCGATTGAAGGGGTCGGTCACGGGAAGCAGGCGCGTGCGGTCGATGTAAAGTGTGATCGCGTCAGGCTCGGAGAGATCGGCCAGCCACGGCTGCATGTTGTGCGGGTTCGGCGCGAGGATGGCCCACGACAGCACCCGTTTGCGCAAATCGGTTTCGCCCTCCCCCGGATGAGACCACGCCGCGCGGGGATCGGGCGTCGCCGCGCATCCCGGCATCATTCCGAACAGAAGCCCGCCTCCACTCAGGCGGATGAAGTCGCGCCGGTCCATGGTTCGCCCTATTGGTTCACCATTGAACTATCTCGTTTAACGTTTAACGGGTCAAGATGGCTCGCCGAGCGTCTCTTTCATCCCCCGCCGGGCGAGCTCATCGGCGCGCTCATTTAGCTCGTGCCCCGCGTGCCCCTTTACCCAGCGCCAGTCGACATCGTGGCGTTGACGGGCTTCGTCGAGGCGCCGCCAGAGGTCTTCGTTCTTCACCGGGTCCTTGGCCGCGGTCTTCCAGCCGCGCGCCTTCCAGCCTCGCACCCACTCGGTGATGCCGCGCATCACGTACTGGCTGTCGGTGTGCAGCTCGACCCTGCAGGGCTTGTTCAGAGCCTCCAGCGCCTGGATCGCCGCCATCAGCTCCATGCGGTTGTTGGTGGTGGCGAGGTCGCCGCCGCACAGCTCCTTCTCGCGCCCGCCGAACATGAGGATCGCGCCCCAGCCGCCGGGGCCCGGATTACCGCGGCAGGCGCCGTCGGTGTAGATCACGACCTTCGGCGTCACGCCGCCTCGCCGATCAGGGCCAGGCCCGCACGATGAACGGCGAGCTTGCGCTCGTATTCCAGCGGATCCTTGGGCCGGACCAGCGCCCCTTCCGGCGTCGAGCCCCAGTCGGCTAGCCGGGTCAAGAAGAACCGCATCGCCGCTCCGTGCGCCAGCATCGGCAGGGCCGCACGCTCCTCGACCGACAGCGGACGGCGCTTTTCGTAGCCCGCGATCAGCGCCCGCGCCGAGGTCAGGTTGAAGCTGCCGTCCGGCTCGAAGCACCAGGCGTTCAGCGCAACCGCGATGTCGTAGGCGAGCTGGTCGTGACACGCGAAATAGAAGTCGATTGCCCCGGCGAAGCGGCCTTCCTGGAAGAAGACGTTATCCGGGAAGAAATCGGCGTGGATAACGCCCTCCGGAAGACCGCCCGGCCAGCGCGCCGCGAAGGTGGCCAGATCGCCTTCGATGGTCTCGGCGAGGCCCGGCTTCAACTGCTCGGCGGCCGCGCGCAGCGGATGGAACATCCGCGCCCAATGCTCGTGTCCGAGCGCGTTGGCGCGGCGGCCGGAGAATCCGTCGCCCGCGTTGTGCAGCCAGGCCAACCCCTCGCCGGCCTCGCGGCAGTGCGCAGCGGTCGGGCGGCGCACCGAAAGTCCCGGCAGGAAGGTGATCACGGCACAGGGCTTGCCGCGGACCTTCTTCAGCACCGCCCCGTCGCGGGCGTGCACCGGCGTGGCGCTCGGAAACCCATGGCCCGCGAGGTGTTCGAGCAGGCCCATAAAGTACGGCAGCTCGGATTCCACGAACCGCCGCTCATAGACCGTAAGGATGTAGCGGCCCTTGTCCGTCTCCAGCAGGAAGTTGGAGTTCGACACCCCTTCGGCGATGCCCTTGAAGGCGAACGGCCGGCCGAGGTCGTACTGCGAGAGCAGCCCCTCCAGTTCCTCGTCCGTGATGTCGGTATAGACGGCCATCGCGCGGGGATGCGCGAGGCCGCCCCGGCGGTCAAGCCTTACTCGGCCGCTGCCTTGCGGTCGGCCGCTTGCAGCGCCGCCAGCCGGGAGATCGAGGCGTTGGCCTCGGCCATGATCCGCCGCACGATCTCGCCCGCGGGCAGCACATCGTGCACCCCGCCCGCCGACTGGCCCATAGCGAAGCAGGAACGGTCGGGATCGAGCCCCTCGACTTGCCCGCCGATGCCGCCCATCGCCTGGTTCTGGATCGAGATCATCGCCTGCTGCGGGAAGGGCTGGATGTCGCCCGGACGGCTTTCCCAGTCCTCGACATAGCTGTTCTTCTTCACCCGCATCGGCTTGCCGGAGTAGCAGCGGGTGCGGATGGTATCTTCGTCCTTCGCCTCGACGATCGCGCGACGGTACTCATCGCCCGCGTGGGCTTCGCCCGAGGCGATGAAGCGCGTGCCCATCCACACGCCCTGCGCGCCCAGCGCCAGCGAGGCGGCGAGACCCCGCCCGTCGTAGATGCCGCCGGCGCCGACCACCGGGATCTTCACCGCATCCACCGCCTGGGCGATCAGCGGCAGGGTGCCGACGAGGCCCGTGTGCCCGCCGCCCTCGCCGCCCTGGCAGATGACGGCGTCGCAACCCGCCTGCTCGGCCTTCATCGCGTGCTTCACGGCCCCGCAGACGACCATCACCTTGAGGCCGGCCTTCTTCAGCTTTTCGATGATCGGCATCGGCACGCCGAGACCCGCCACGAAGGACGAGGCGCCGTTGTCGATGATCACGTCGACGGCCTTGGTCAGCGCGTCAGGCGTGGCGGCGAGCAAGTCGACGCCGAACGGCTTGTCGGTCAGCTCGCGGACCTTCTTCATCTGCTCTTCGATGAAGCGGGTCGAGGTGCCGGCCATGCCGAGCACGCCGTAGCCGCCGGCGTTCGACACCGCCGCCGCCAGCTCGGCGTAGGAGACGCCGCCCATGCCGGCCAGCAGGATGGGGTGCTCGATGCCGAGCAGGTCGCAGAGAGGGGTTCGCAGGGTCATTTCTCAAAACACCGTGTAGCCGCCGTCGATCACGAAGGTGTCGGCGGTGTGGAATTTGGAAGCGTCGGAGGCGAGGTACACCGCAATGCCGCCGAAGTCGTCCGGCTCGCCCCAACGGCGCATCGGCACGCGGCTGATGACCTTGTCATTGAAGGCGTCGTTGCCTTGGGCGCCGGCGGTCATGTCGGTGGCGATCCAGCCCGGCAGGATGGCGTTGGCGCGCACGCCGTATCGCGCGTACTCGACCGCGATGCCCCGAATCATCGGCAGCACCGCGCCCTTGGTCGCGGCATAGGCCTCGTTGCGCGGCGCGCCATGCACGGCGCTGACCGAGGAGGTCACCACCAGCGAGCCGCCGGGATCGCCCGCCTTGGCGCGCTCCTTCATGTGCTTGCAGGCCTCGCGGAAGGTCCAGAAGACGCCGTCGAGGTTGACCGCCATCACCTGCTTCCAGGTCTCGGTCGTCATCTCGTCGAATGAGGGAGAACCCTTGCCCATCCCTGCGTTGGCGGCCACGAAATCGATGCGGCCCATGGCGGCCACGGCTTCGCGCATGGCGGCGATCACGGCAGCCTCGTCGGCCACGTTCACCTGCTGGGCCAGCACGCGCACGCCGTAGTTCGTCAGCTTGCCCTCGGCGGCGAGGTTCTTGTCGGAGTTCGAGCCCCAGATCACGATGTCGGCGCCCGACTGGGCGAGCGCTTCGGCCATGCCCAGGCCGATGCCGCTGTTGCCGCCGGTGATGAGCGCGACCTTGCCCTTCAGATTGAATGGCGCGTAGGCCATGGCGCTTCCCTCTTGTGTTGAACAGACGTTTAGAAGGCGGGCGCCGTAGCGTCCGTCAAGCCCAGCGTTGGCGCGCGGCCTCGATGATCCGCACCGTCTCCGACCATTCGACGAGGCCGGCGACCTCACTGTGGTGGAAGAACCGCGCCTCGGCGGCGTCATCGCCGGCCACGGGCTCACCGGAAATCCAGCGGGCGGCAAAGTCGATCAGGACGTAGTGGCGGGTGACATCGCCCGAGGTGCGCGAGGTGAAGACCGCGTCCAGCACCTCGATCAGGCCGAGCAACTCGGCCTCGACGCCGGTCTCTTCCTTCAGTTCGCGAAGGGCGGCGGCCTCGACAGTTTCGCCGAACTCGATGTGCCCGCCCGGCAGGCTCCATTGCCCGAGCCTCGGCGGCGTGCCGCGCCGGACCAGCAGGACTTCCTCGCCTCGCAGGACGACGACGCCGACCGCCGGAACCGGGCTTTGGGTCACGTCGCCGTCCAGCCGCCGTCCACGACCATCGCCGCCCCGTTCGCCGAGGCGCCGAGGTCGGAGACAAGGTAGAGCAACATCCCGCCGAGCTGCTCGAAGGTGACGAATTTCTTCGTGGGCTGGGCGGCGAGGATGACATCGCTCATCACCGCGTCTTCGCTGATCCCGCGCGCCTTGGCCTGATCGACGATCTGGGCCTCGACGAGCGGCGTCTTCACATAGCCCGGGCAGATGGCGTTGCAGGTAATGCCGTCGCGGGCGACCTCCAGCGCGATGGTCTTGGTCAGACCGATGACGCCGTGCTTGGCCGCCACATAGGCCGACTTGAACGGCGAGGCGACGAGGCCGTGGGCCGAGGCGATGTTGACGATCCGGCCGCGCCCCTGCGCCTTCATCAGCGGAATCGCGGCCTTCGCCGCATGGAAGGCGCTGGTCAGGTTGATGGCGATGATCCGGTCCCACTGGTCGGCGGGGAAGCTCTCGACCGGCGCGACGTGCTGGATGCCGGCGTTGTTGACGACGATGTCGAGGCGCCCGAGCTCGCGGTGGGCAAAGTTGACGAGGTCGGCGATCTCGTCGGGCTTGGTCATGTCGGCGGGGTGGTAGAGGGCGCCCGGAATGCTGGCTTGCGCCTTCTCGATGGCGGCGGGATCGCCGAGGCCGTTCAGCACGACGTTCACGCCTTGCCTCGCCAGCTGCTGTGCGAGCGCCAGGCCAATTCCGCTGGTCGAGCCGGTGACGACCGCCGCATGACCCTTGAGTCCGAAATCGACCGCCATGGGTCAGCTTCCTTTCAGCGGCGGCTGGGGCCGCGCGAATATCCAATCGGTGTCGGTCGAGAGCTTCGGCTGGAAGGCGTAGCCCTCAACATCGAAGGCCTTCAGCTTTTCGGCCAGTTCGATCCGATGGTCGACGGCGTAGCGGGCCATCAGGCCCCGCGCCTTCTTGGCGTAGAAGCTGATGACGCGAAGCTCGCCGTCCTTCTCCTCCTTGAAGTGGCAGGTGACGACCGGCATCCGCAGCGCCGCCACATCGACCGCGCCGAAGTATTCCTGGCTGGCGAGGTTCACCAGCGTCGGGTCCTTCATACCGCGCGCCACTTCATTCAGAGCCTCGGCGATGGGCTTCTTCCAGAAGGCGTAGAGGGTCTTGCCGCGCTTCGTCTTCAGCCCGACGCCCATCTCCAGCCGATAGGGCTGCAACGCATCGGCCGGACGCAGCACGCCGTAGAGGCCGGACAGGATGCGCAGGTGGTTCTGCGCCCAGTCGAAGCCCTTCTTGTCGAGCGTGCGCGCCTGCAGACCCGCGTATACGTCACCGTTGAAAGCGATGGCGGCCTGCAGTCCGTCCTCCATCTCCGGGTCGAATCGCTGGAATCGCTCGTGATTCAGCTGGGCCAGGTTGTCGGAGATGCCCATCAGCCGTTTCAGATCGCGAGGGCGGAGCTTCTTCGTCACCTGCGCCAACTCGGCGATGTCGTCCTTCAGCACCGGCGTGGTCAGCGGCAACGGCCGCGGCGGCGGCTCGAAGTTCAGAGACTTCGCGGGCGAGATCACCATCAGCATGAGCTGAGCCTTAGCCCCTGTGCGCGAGTCAGAAAAGCACGCGCGGGTTCATGATCCGCTTCGGGTCGAGGGCGCCTCGCACGGCGCGCAGCGCTTCGACCTCGATGCTCGATTTGTAGCGCAGCGCCTCGGCCGTCTTCATCGCGCCCAGCCCATGCTCGGCGCTGATCGAGCCACCCATGGAAGCGACGATGTCGTGGACGATCCGCGAGCCATCGTCGCGCAGGTCATTGTGGCGGGCGTCGTCGCCATCCGCTGGCCGCAGCACGTCGTAGTGGACATTGCCGTCGCCGACATGGCCGAAGGCGACCACCCGCACGCCGGGAGCGAAGCGGATCACGGCGGCGGTGGCCGTGTCGATGAACTCGGCGACGCGGGAGACAGGCACGGAAACATCGTGCTTCCACGCCGCGCCCTCGGGGCGCTGGCCGCCCGATTGGTTCTCACGCACGGCCCAGAAAGCCTTGGCCTGCGCCTCGGTCTGGGCGATGGCGGCGTCAGTGACAAGGCCGTCTTCGAGCGCATGGTTGAGCACCCGCTCCAGTCCAGCCTCCGCCGCGCCGGGCTCGCCGCTGGCGGTCTCGATCAGGACGTACCAGGGGTGCGCGGATTCGAGCGGCTCACGCAGGCCCGGGATGTTCTTCAGGGCGAAGGCGACCCCCAGCCGGCCCATCAGCTCGAAGGCCTCGACCTGGCCGCCGGTCTCGTCCTTGGCGCGGGCGAGCAGCTGGATCGCGGCGGCCGGCGAGGCGACCGCGCACATGGCGACCGCTCGCGACGGCAGGATGGGGAAGAGCTTGAGGCTCGCGGCCGTGACGACGCCCAGCGTTCCCTCCGCGCCGATCAGCAACTGCTTGAGGTCGTAACCGGTGTTGTCCTTGCGCAGGCGCTTGAGCCCGTTCCAGACCTCGCCGTTCGGCAGCACGGCCTCGAGCCCCAGCACGAGGTCGCGCATGGTCCCGTAGCGCAGCACCTGGGTGCCGCCCGCGTTGGTCGAGACCAGTCCGCCGATGGTGGCCGATCCTTCCGAAGCGAGGCTCAGCGGAAACCGGCGGCGTTTCTCCTCGGCGGCTTCATGCACGGATGCCAGCGTCACGCCTGCCTCCGCTACGATCACATCATCGAAAGCGTCGATGTCGCGGATCGCCCGCATCCGGTCGGTCGAGAGCAGGACCTCGCCTTGCGGAATCTGGCCGGAAACCAAGCCTGTGTTGCCGCCCTGTGGGACCACCGGCGTGCCGGTCTCGGCGCAGATGCCGATGACGGCGGAGACCTCGGCGGTCGATTTCGGCAGCAGCAGGATCGGCGTCTGGCCCGTCCAGCGGCCGCGCCATTCGACCAGCTTCGGCGCGATCCGCTCGGCATCCTCGCTCCAGCCGCCTTCGCCAAGCACGGCCTTCAGGCGCGAGATCACATCGGCGCGGACGGGAGCGGTCATGGGCGCACTATATCAGCCCACATGACCGGCCGCTCGCCGCAGCCGGTCGTTGATGGCTTCGCCGAGTCCCTCGTGCGGGATCGGCGCGACGGCGATGGCCTTCGGATGGGCGCGGTCGGCGGCGCGGAGCAAGGCAAAAAGGTTGGCGGCGGCTTCAGCCAGATCGCGGGTGGGGCTCAGGTTGAACGGCGAGTCCGACGGACCGAACGCGAGGTAGGCCTCACCCTCGCGAGGAGCCTCTGCATCGATCCGCACCGGGGCATCCGGCGCGTAATGCAGCGAGAGCCGACCCGGAGAACGCTTCGCGTCGGCGTCTGCGTCGGCGAGCGGGCCAATCAGCGCCTCGATCTCCTCACGCGTCACCGAGCCGGGACGGAGCAGGCGCGCGGGCCCCTCGAGGAGCGCGACCACCGTCGTTTCCAGCCCGACCTTGCAGGCCCCCCCCTTCAGAGCGACCGCAGCGGCGGAGCCGGTCTCCTCCACGGCGTCGGCATAGGTCGTCGGGCTCGGCCGTCCCGAGCGGTTGGCGGAGGGCGCCACGAGCGGGCGCCCGAACGCGCGCAGGAGCGCGCGCGCGAGGGGGTGCGCGGGCGCGCGTACGGCTACGGTGTCCAGGCCTGCGCGGGCGAGCTCGCTCACCGGCGCGCCCTTGCGAAACGGCGCCACGATGGTCAGCGGGCCCGGCCAGAAGGCCTTCGCCAGCTTGCGGGCGCGGGGATCGAAGACGGCGATCTGTTCGGCGGCGGCGAGGTCGGGCACGTGGGCGATCAGGGGGTTGAAGCTCGGTCTACCCTTAGCTTCATAAACGTGCACGATCGCCCGCGGATTATCGGCGTCCGCCGCCAGGCCATAGACTGTCTCCGTCGGCAGGATGACGAGCTCGCCGGCGCGCAGAGCCTCGACGGCGCGGGCTATTTCGCCTTGTGGGCCGTCAGCGCGATGGTCACCTGGACCGCCGCCGGTATCACTTCGGTTGTCGCCCACTCGCCCTGTCCTACGCCGAACGCCAGCCGGTTGACGCTGACCGCGGCGTTCATCGTCGCCTTGTCGCCCGTGATGGCGAGGGTGAAGGGCAGGGTCAACGGCTTCGTGACGCCGCGGATGGTCAGGTCTCCGGCGGCCTCATAGCGGTTTGCGCCCAGCGCCTTGAAGGAATGGCTGACGAAGGTCGCCCTGGGATACTTCGCCGCGAAGAACCATGGGGTGTCGGGCAAGGCCGCGTCGCGGTCCGCATCCCCCGTTGCGGCCGAGCCAACGTCGATGTTCGCCTCGACGCTGGAATGGGCGAGGTCCTTGGGATCGAAGCGGATGTTCGCGTCCCATTTGCGGAACGATCCCGCCACCGCCTGCCCGTCGAACGTCGAGCCAATGCCCACCTTCGAGGCCGCATGATCCACCACCCATGCGGGCGGGGCTGCCCAGGCCGGGGCCGCTATCGCCAGCGCCGCAATGACGACCGCAAACCTCAAGGCGTATGACCCTCGGCTTCCCTGCGCGGGATGAATGGGATCATACGCCCGAATTCATCGGCCTTGTCCCAGAACTGGTGTTTCAGCGCGCCCAGCACGTGCAGCGGTATGAGCACGTAGAGCGTCGTCCAGGCCATGTAGGTGTGCACGGTCTCCAGCGTCTCACGCGCGGTATGCGCCTGGCCGGGCGGCAGGTTGTTGAGCGGCGCGATGGTCGGCACGATCAATGGTCCGAGATGGATCGGATAGACGGTCGCGAGCTTGCCGATCGAGGCCATGGCCCAGCCGCTGAGCGGAATGCCGATGATGGCGAGGTAAAAGAGCGCGTGCACCGTCCGCGCCAGCCCTCGCTCCCAGGGCGCCAGCGTGTCGGGCATGCGCGGCGGCTTCATCACCAGCCGCCAGAGGAGCCGCAGGATGCTCAGGATCAGCACCGTGATGCCGATGGTTTTGTGCGGCTGCAGGGCCAGCGCATGGGCCTGGCCTTTCAGGTCCTCGGCGCTCCAGGCGATCCAGATGTTCCAGAGGAGGAGGATCGCGATCGCCCAGTGCAGGAGCATGGCGACGTACGAATACCGGTTGGGGGGACTGTTCATTGGGCCTCACTTCAGAGCCGCGGGGGCGGTCAGGTCTTAGTGAACTCCACCTCGATATCGAGGTCCACATCGTCGCCGATAATCCCCGGAACCAGGAAGGTGACGCCGAAATCCTCGCGGTGGATGCGGCCGGTAGCGGAGAAGCCCGCGCGCTGGCCGGCGACGATGCCGGACGCATAACCGTCGAATGTGACGCTAAGCTCCACGGGCTTGGTCACGCCCTTCAGCGTCAGGTCGCCCGTCATCACGCCGCTGGTCGGCGTCAGCTGTTGAAAGCCCGTCGAGACGAAGGTCGCCGTCGGGTAACGGTCGCCGCCGAGGAAATCCCTGGCGAATTTCGGCCCGAACTGCTGATCGCCTGTGTCCAGCGAATTAACGTCCACGGTCACCTCGACCTTCGACGCCATCGGATTCTTCGGGTCGTAATCGAAGTGGGCGTCCACCTTGCGAAAGCGCATGGTGTAGCTGCTCAGGCCCATGTGCCGGACGCGCGCGTTCAGGCTCGCGTGCTTCTGGTCCAGCACATAGGTCCCGGCCGGCATCTGCGCCGGGTCCAGGGTCGGAGCGGCCAGCGCCGGCCCCGCGATGACGAAGGCAAGCACCGGCGCACAAAGGACACTGGCGAAGCGGACCATCCTGCATCTCTCCCCACGCTGCGGGTTGCAGCTGCGGCGACGGTCAAGCTCAACTGCGGCTAAAGCTGGGCCAGCATGTAGTCGGCCGAGGAGACGCGGAATTCGCCGCCCTCTTCGACGTTCAGCTTCTCGACGACCCCGTCGTTGACGATCATCGAGTAGCGCTGCGAGCGCGGACCCATGCCGAATTTGGAGGCGTCCATGCCAAGGCCGATGGCGTTGGTGAAGGCGCCGTTGCCGTCGGCCAGCATGATGATGTCCTCGCCGACGCCCTGATCGGCGCCCCAGGCCTTCATCACGAATACGTCGTTGACCGAGACGCAGGCGATGGCGTCGACGCCCTTGGAGCGCAGTTCGGCGGCCTTTTCCTTGAAGCCCGGCAGGTGCTTGGCCGAGCAGGTCGGCGTGAACGCGCCCGGCACCGCCAGCAGCGCCACGCGCTTGCCCTTGAACACCTCGTCGGTGGTGATCGGCCGCGGGCCTTCCGGTCCGTAGGTCATGAAGGTCGCGTCGGGCAGCCTGTCGCCCTCTTTGATGGCCATCGGCCGTCTCCTCTCAATGGTCCCCGAGCCCATACCGATACATGCCCGGCTCGTGACTTGAAAGCGCCCCCTGTCGGCGCAATCTTTGCGGTCATGCCCTTTCTTCAGTCTGGTCCAGAGTTCCTCACCGGCCGGCTCCTGGTGGCCATGCCGGGCATCGACGACCCGCGCTTCGAGCGCGCGGTCCTCTACCTGTGCGCCCACAACGAGGAGCACGCGATGGCGCTGGCCGTGAACCGGCCGGTGGAGGGGCTGACAGTGCCTGACCTGCTCACACGGCTCGGCGTCGCTTCGGACATCCACCTTCCGCCCGATCTTGTCCTGCTCGGCGGTCCGGTGGAGCGCGAGCGGGGCTTCGTGCTGCACACCGACGACTACACCTGCAAGGATTCCTCCGTGCCCGTGGGCGAAGGCGTCGCGCTGACCGCCACGCGGGAGGTGCTGCAGGCGCTGGCCAGCGACCATCGCCCTCGCCGCTCGGTGCTGGCGCTGGGCTACGCCGGCTGGGGTCCGGGGCAACTGGAGCGTGAGGTGCGCGAGAACATCTGGCTGGTCTGCGAGCCGGACGAGGCGCTGATCTTCGGCAACGACCACGAGCACAAGTGGAGCCGCGCGCTGGAGCGGATCGGCATCTCCGCGGCCTGGCTGTCGGGGACCGCCGGACGGGCCTAATCGCCACAGCTGCGCTTGCAATTTCGCCGTCAGTTCGTTAAAAAGACCTAGCAGCGCGCTCAGATTTTCTGGGTGCAAGCGGGGCCTTACGAAGGCCGCAACCTAATCCTATCTGACAGGTTGAGGGGGCGGTCCGGACGCTGTGTGTGTCGGCCCGGCTCGGGAGGAAAGGGGATAGCCATGGCGACGAATGCACTCACGGTTATGACGCCGGAAGGCGGCCTGTCCCGTTACCTGTCCGAAATCCGCAAGTTCCCGATGCTGGCGAAGGACGAGGAGTTCATGCTCGCCAAGGCCTGGAAGGAACACCAGGACCCCGAAGCCGCTCACCGGCTCGTGACCTCCCACCTGCGCCTGGTGGCCAAGATCGCCATGGGCTATCGCGGCTATGGCCTGCCGATCGGGGAAGTGATCTCCGAGGGCAACGTCGGCCTCATGCAGGCGGTCAAGAAGTTCGAGCCCGACAAGGGTTTCCGGCTGGCGACCTACGCCATGTGGTGGATCCGCGCCTCGATCCAGGAATACATCCTGCGCAGCTGGTCGCTCGTGAAGATGGGCACCACGGCGGCGCAGAAGAAGCTGTTCTTCAACCTGCGCAAGGTGAAG
>Ga0157373_10003587_pt1 | contig 11723 bp, 8 predicted proteins | sample C65metaG_FD_113460 | JGI IMG/M metagenome (GOLD analysis project Ga0157373, IMG submission 113460) | Corn rhizosphere microbial communities from Kellogg Biological Station, Michigan, USA - C6-5 metaG | ecosystem: Host-associated > Plants > Roots > Rhizosphere > Soil | place: USA: Michigan...
GATGCCCCTGTGCGAGCGCGGCATCGAGCGCGGCGGCGCGCACGAGGCGCCGCCGCAGTGCGCCAATCAGCGCGCCGGTGCTCGACGCCCACTGGCGTACCAGGTTCCAGGCGAGCAGGGCGCCGCCGCTGCCGCCGTCGGCGGGCGGGAGTGGCGGGGGGAGCGCGAGAATCTGCCCGAGGAGGTGCGTGTCATCGCCCACGGCGAGCCAGCGGGGTTCCGTGGCCTCTGGAATCGTCACGCCGTGTACATCGTCGCGCTCGCGGCGCACGATGTACTGCGCGAGCGCATCATCGCTGAGCGCATATGCCCGGGCGCCGAGGAAGAGCGCGACGAGCGCGGCCAGGTCGCGCCGCGCATTGTGGATAGGCGTCGCGGTAAGAAGGAGCACTGGAGCATGGGCGGCGAGCGCGGCCAGGCGCGCGTAGCGGCGGGTGGCGGGGGTGCGCGCGTGGTGGGCTTCATCCATGACGATGAAGTCGAAGGGACCGGAGGGCGCCGCATCGCGACCGAGCGACGTGTAGGACACGACGTGCGCGCGAGCCCCCGCGGCGTGCAGCGCGCGCTGCCACATGTCGCGCAACGATGCCGGGGCCACGACGAGCGGACACCGTGCCTCGCGCAGAAGCGCGGCCGCCACGAACGTCTTGCCCAGCCCGACGTCATCGGCGAGCAGCGCACCGCCGTGGCGATGCAGGAGGTGTCGCAGGCGGGCGACGGCGCTCTGCTGATGCGGCCGGAGCGTGATGGAGCCGGCGCGCACGGGGGCGTACTCCTCGCCCAGGACGCACCGTGCGATCCGGGCGCACGCTGCCGCGACCGGGATGATCAGCGGCTGCACCAGGTGAGCAGCGGTTCGGCGCGCGCGAGCGGCACGCGATAGGCCTGCAGCGCCGCGCAGGTGAGCGTTTCGCTCGACGGCTCGTCACCGGCGAGAGCCCGCTCCGCGATGGGGGCCAGGATGTCGCGGGCGCGCGGCCAGTCGCGGGGAATGGGAAGTAAGGCCACGGTCCATGCCAGATAGCGCCGGTAGCCACCGCGCGCGGGCTCGGCCAGCGCGTTCAACCACGCCGCGGCCAGGGATGAATTGAGGAGCGCCGCGAGCGCGGCCGCGTCGCGGGGGTCGCGGCAGGGGAGCACGTAGCAGCTATTGAGTGGCACCGTGCAGTCGCCTGGCGCGAGGACCAGCGCGCGCGGCTCGCGACCGACATCGGCCCATACCACGCGTGCAGAGCCGGGCGACGCACTCGCGGTCCGGAAGAGCGACCACCAGGGCGCGCGCCCACGTCCATCGGATCGGGCGGCCAGTGTCCGGCGCCAGGGCGCGAGCCACGCCGTGGCGCCGGGCGGCAGGGTGCGAAGCGGAGCGCCGTCGGCGTCATGCGTCCAGAGCAGCCAGCTGGCGCGTGCCGTCGCGCTCCACCGCGCAATGCTCTCGCCGCGCAATACCGGTCGCAGCAGCGAGCGCTCGACGCATCCCGATCGTTCACCCGAGCGCACGATGGCGAGCACGGTGTCGCCGCGCCCCTCCCACTCCACGAGGAAGGCCTCGTTGCACCCGCTCTTCACGCCCAGGCGTGGCGCGCCGAAGACAGAATCCGCGAGCGCGGTTCCTGCCCGGGCGAGCTGGTCGAAGGCCTCGCGCACGGCGGCGGGGAGGAGGAGCCAGGGGCTCGCCGCATCGTCATCCAGCGCGAGCCGGTTGGCTGCGAGCTCCCAGCGCAACGCGCCGCGCGCCCGGTGCACGGTGGCGGCGATGCGCGGCGCCGCGGTTGTGGGGAGAGCGGACGTGACGGGGCCGGCGGGGATGCCACGCGCCGCCGCGCGGGCAGCGACGAGCAGGGAAGGATACACCGCGGCCTGAAACGCGGGCGGCGACTCGGTGAAATCCTCGATGGCCACGATGCGCGTGCGGTCGGCGAGCACCGCACGAATGCCACCGCCGGCCAGCGCGCTCCACATCTTCATGGGAAGCAGCAGGGCGAGCGTTCCGCCATCACGAAGCAGCTCGAGCGATCGCTCGGCGAACAGCGCCGCGAGATCGACCTGCGCCGCGAAACCCGGGCCTGCACCGGCGATGGTTGCGCCCCGATTCCAGGCGGCGAGGCGGAACGAGGTGTAGCGCGACCGGAGCGCCGCCCGCGTGTGCTGCGGGATACGGTGCAACCGCACCCAGGGCGGATTGCCAATGATCACGTCAAAGCCGCCGCGTTCCGCGACGTCGGGAAAGTGGGTGACCCACGCGAAGGGGAGCGCGCCCCCATTCGCGAGCGCACGCCGCGCGGCGGTGATCGCGCGCGCGCGGCTTCGCACTGCTGCGAGCAGCTCGCGCTCGGCGGCCGTGGGATGCGGGCGCCGGCCGAAGAGGTCGCGAGAGCGCAACGCCGAGAGCAGATCGCGGCGCCGCGCCGCGGCGCATTCGCGCTGGTAGTCGAGATGGGCAAGCGCCACGCCGCGCTCGGCGCGGTCGAGCTGGCGCCGCACGGCGTGTTTGCGTGTGCCGGTGGCGCGCGCGTATCGCGCGCGCAGCCGTTCGACGGCACCGCCCGCGCGCGAGAGGAGGACACCGGTGAATGCGTCGCCCGCGAGCGAGTCACCCACACGCACGTTGCGATCGAGATTCGGCAGCGGCGTGATGGCCAGCGGGTCAGCCTCGTCGCTTTCGATGATCACGGAGAGCCAGAGGCGCAGTTCGCAGAGCCAGACGGCCATGGGATTCACGTCCACGCCGAAGATGGTTCGCGTGAGCAGCTCGCGCCGGATGACTGCGAGGCGGCGCCGGTCCCCGATGGTCACACGCAGCGCGGCGAGTGTCTCCAGGGCATGGACGAGGAACGCCCCGCTGCCGCACGCGGGATCGAGGATGCGCAGTGCGGCGACGCGTTCGCACAGGGTGGCGGACAGAATCGCGTCGCAGGCCTCGCCGCGCAGCGTCGCGTCCACCACAGCGACGTCAGGTTCGCCCTGCGCCAGGGCGTGCAGGAGCGCCGAGCGGGTGACGTGGGCCACGAGCGGTTGCGGCGTGTAGAATGCACCGCTCGCGCGGCGCTCCGGTGCGCCCATGAGCGACTCGAAGGCCTTGCCCAGCATCTCCGGATCAATGGCGGCTTCGGACCATCCGGCGGCGTCCTCGCGCGCCGTGAAGCGATAGCGCGTGAGCAGGTCGCTGAAGACGAGGCCGAGCGCGTCATCGGGGAACTCCACGTGGCGATGACGCCGCTCGAGCGGCGTGCGCGCGAACAGACCGCCGTTCAGGAACGGAATGCGTCCGAACGCGCGCGCGGCGTTCGAGCGTGCCCGGATGGGTGTGTTGAGCGTTCCGAAAAAGAGCGGCTGCAGCGCGCGGGCGTGGAAGCGGCCGCCGTGCTCCATGCAGCGCGCGAACGTCGTAAGGAGAAAGCGCGGATCGCCATTGAGCCATCCCCGCGTTTCCAGAAACGAGAGAAAGAGCAGGCGCGACACGTTGAGCAGGGCGAGCTCGCTTCGGGTGCGGTCGGTGGCGCGCCCGACGGACCGCCGCGCGAGCTCTCCCACCACGCGCTCGAGCGCGCGGTAGAATCGTCGCGTGAGCGCTTCGCGTCCGAGAATGTCGAGCCAGGATGCGTGCGCGAGCAGATCGGGCTCTGCAGCCGAACTCGCGAGCGCATTGAAGGTTTCCGCATCACTTGGCAGCACGCGCGTGCGATCGAGGAGCAGCGCCGCCACGCGCGTGCCGTGGCCATTTCCCGTCCACGTGGCGATGGCGAGCCCCGGTGCGTCCTGCTGCGCGGCGATGAGGAGCCAGAGGAGCTGTGGTGCGCGCGACGCCAGCCGGTGGGCAATCGTGCTCACGGTGTCGCGAAGGGGCGCGCGCCCGCGGCATTGCACAATGAGCGCGCGCAGCGCACCGGGCCCGCTCAGGACACTGGCATCGCGGATGGACTGTTCATCGAGCCCGAGCGCACCACGCAGCTCGGCGTGCAGCGGGAGCGCGGGCGGCGTGAAGCCGATGTCGGCGGCCAGCGCCGAGCATGCCGGGAGCGTCGCGGCCGTCGCGAGCACGGCGGCGGCGGAGTCGAGTGATCGCACGCACCGATCGTATCACGCCGGGCGTGACGCACCGCCATCGTCGTACTGCGTGCGGGAGCAAACGAGTGCTGCGTCGGTCAGGCCTTGAGCAACTCGATGCGCCAGTCACGCGGCTGAAAATAGTTCCGGGTCATACGCCAGAGCGCGTGCGCAATCGTGACGGCGTGACAGGGCATGAACGTGTGGCCAGCCGACATGAGGCTCTGATTGGCGCGCCCGAATGGCGGGACGGGAACGCCGAAGAGTGCACACAGCTTCACGAATTCTTCCTGTGTCTTCGCGATGCCCTCCGTGAAGTCCTGCTGACGGGTTGTGGTGTTGTTCTCCAGCACCGATTGTTCGACCGCTGATTTTCCAGCGAGCCCGTGCTCGGCCAGAATCGCCACCGTCGACGTACCGCAGCACATGTACTCATCGGGGAGTCCGAGCATGTGCCCGAATTCGTGAACGACGGCGTACTGGGCGAACTGCGGGAATTGCTGGATATTGCCTTCGATCATGGCACGTGCATTCGCAAGCTGCTTCTGGTCCACCGCGATGCTGACGACGCCGGCCGTGCCGCCGCCCGCATACGCGCACTCGCCGGTGAATCCGAGGCGTTCGAGTACGCCGCCCACGCGTTTGGCGATCGCGCCGCCATTTGATCCCGGCCCGGTGATCTTGAGCTTGTGCTTTGACGTTCCGAGAATGACGTGGGGCACGTCCCGCACATGCGTTCGCAGCCGCTCCATCGTCGCGAGTGACAAGGACAGGGAGTTCTGCGTGCCATCCACCGCGATTTCCACGGGCTTGGCGATGGCATCAATCATGTTTCTGGCCTTCGTGAGCGCGTCCGCCTGGATGGCCACCATCTGGAATTGCGCCGAGAGCTTGTTGCGAAACGGATCCCACTTCGGGTCTGCTGACGCTTTCACGGCGGGATCCTCGCCCTGGCGAACGCAAATATGGCCTCGCTCCAGATTCACGATCTTCAGATCGTAGTGCGCATCAGCCAGCGTCGATTGCACGACCTGGAAGGTGGGCGTCACGACCAGGTCGTCGAATCGCTTTTTCGTACACACGAAGCGGAAGCGTCCGTTCCAGTACTCGGGGACCTTCCGCTCGAATGCGTCGTTAAATGGCCGCGTCACGGTGGCGGGCACCGGCTGGCCATCGGGTGACACGAAGCGCGAGCAGACCTTGACCGTCACCTTCATGGCACCCGAGCGGGGGTCGTAGGTGGCCACGAAACACCCCAGCCCGCCGGGAGGCACGTGCGCGCCGCTCGTGTCGAACGTGCGCGTATCAAAGCGCTTGCGATCATAGAGGGCAGGACCCGTCATGTTCTTCGCTCCTGCTCAGCGCGGCGTGGACGTTGCGCCCGCGGCGGCCGCGGCGTTCATGTCGCGCGACTCCACGTAGAAGTCCGGATCCACACCGAACGCTGTCGCGCTCGCGAGATGCACCCGCATGGTCTGCCATGACGTGGTCGGCCGGATGAGCGCGTACGCCGAATCGCCCACCGTCACGCGCACCGGCATGGCGAATCCGGGCACCACGTTGGCCCAGCGATAGGTGAGCGAGCCGCCATTCAGCTTGTATTGCAGCTCGGGCACCATGGTCGTGGTGAGATACTGCTGGAAGACCTTGCTCAGGTCGAGCCCCGTCTGCGCGCTCATGTAGTGCTCGATCTGCGCGCTCGTCACGGTCTGGTGCCAGAAGGTGTGGTTGAGGCCGCGCAGCACGCCGCGCCACTTGTCGTCGTTGTGCACGAGCTGGCGAATGGTGTGCAGCAGGTTGCCGCCCTTGTAGTACATGTCGCCCGAGCCTTCGTCGTTCACGCCGTAGGTGCCGATGATGGGCTCGTCGTTCTGGATGGCGCGGCGCGTTCCGATGACGTACGCCGCGCCCGCCGCCTTGCCGTCCTGACATTCGGTGTAGAGGTTCTCGGCGTAGTTTGCGAAGCTCTCGTGGATCCACATGTCCGCCTGGTCCTTCATCGTGATGTTGTTCCCGAACCACTCGTGCGCGCTCTCGTGCACGATGATGAAGTCCCACTTGAGCCCCCATCCGGTGTGCGAGAGATCCCGGCCGAGGTAGCCGTTGGCGTAGTGGTTGCCATAGGTGACGCCGCTCTGGTGCTCCATGCCGAGGTACGGTGCCTCGATCAGCTTGTAGCCGTCCTTGTACCAGGGATACGGGCCGAACCAGTGCTCGAAGCACTGCATCATGGAGCGTGCCTGCTGGAACTGCACCTTCGCGGTGTCCAGGTGATACGCCAGCGGCCAGAAATCCATGGTGAGCGGACCAGCCTCACCCTGGTACGTCTCGGAGAAGTGCGCGTAGCGGCCCGCATTCACTTCCACGTCGTAGTTGTTGATCGGGTCGTCCACGAACCACTCGTAGGTCGTGGTGCCATCGGCATTGTGTGAGGTGCTCCGCAGGCGGCCGTTGGAGACGTCCTGCAGCGAGTCGGGGACGGTGATCGCGATGCGCTGGCTGTCGGGTTCATCGGCCAGGTAGTCCTTGTTGGGCCACCACACGCTGGCGCCAACTCCCTCGTTGGATGTCGCGATCCACCGATTGCCCAGGCTGTCGTGCTTCCACGTGAAGCCGCCGTCCCAGGGCGGATTGGTGGCGACGCGGGGCTGCCCGTGGTAGTACACGTCAATCGTGTTGTGCGCGCCCGGGCGCTGCGGCGCCACGAGCGTCACGAAGAACGCGTTGCCGTCGCGGCGATACGTCAGGCTGCGTCCCTGCTGCACCATGCTGTCCACCACAAGCGGCACCTGCAGGTCGATCTGCGTGACGTGCGCAGGGCGCTTGACGAGGTACGTGATGCCGTTCCACCCCCGGATGCTGCTATCGGCCGGCATCACGGATACGTGCAGATCGTAGAAGGTGACGTCCCACCAGGAGCGCTGCGGCGTGTTGGAGCCACGCAGCGTGTCGGCATGGGTGAAGGTGCGCCGCGCGCGCTGCGCATTCGTGGCGGCGACCGGCAGGCTCAGCATGCAGGACAGCAGAAGCAGACGACGCATGGGAGGGGAGCGGAAGGCGTGAGAGTTGGAGCGACCAGTCGAAGTTAATGATCTTCGCGTATCTGCGTTAATGAGGCTCGCGGAGGCGCGGGACCGGCGGTAGCGGGCTCGGAGAGCAGACCGGATTCACGTGACAGGATTTACAGGATTTACAGGATGGACAGGATGCACAGGAGTGTGGGGAGCCGCATTACGCATTGCCGGTGCCTTCGCTGAACGACAGCAACTGCATCGGGGAAAGCACCCGGTGAATCCTGTGCATCCTGAAATCCTGTCCATCCTGTAAATCCTTTCCAGGCGTAACACCTGTCAACGGCATCGGGTGAATCCTGCCAGGTGCCGCGCCGGAGTCACGCCAATGGCTGTGATCAGGGCGGCGATTCACGAATGGCGAGCAGGGCAACCAGAGTCTTTCCCGCACCGGTGGGTAGCACCACGCTGCCACGCCAGTCGCCAGCCATCCACCGAAGGAGCGCATCGCGCTGGTACTCGCGTGGCTCGCGAGTATCAGAGAAGGGAGCGACGGGCGCGTCCGCATCTGCGTCGCGTTCGCGAATGTTCGCTGTCCCCGTCCGTCGCCGGCTCCGGAAAAGGAACAACCCCCGAATACCTGTCGGCACAGGTACCGGGGGCGTCCCCCACTCGGAGGAAAGCGAAGCCTCTTCGGCTTCATCCATTGGACGACGGAAGGCGGGAAAAGGTTTCCAGGGTGCGGGGGAAGCGGCGTGCTCCGGACGCCTGCGGAAAGCGCCGCCGCAGGCCAGCCGCCGCTTCCCTCGCAGTTATCCCGCCTCGTACCACCGTCCCTTCCACTCCACGCGACGTCCCCGCGCGATGGCGCCGCAGGCGATCTGCACGACGATGGCCGAGCCCAGCGGAAAGGCCAGCGCGTACAGCGGCGAGAGATGGGCGATCACGACGTATCCCGCCGCACGCCATAGCACCAGGCCCGCGACGCAGAGGACTGCCCATGTCACGAGGCCAGCCGGGAGCGGCCAGAGCAGTCCTGACAGCAGGACGATCACCGGTACCAGGGAAGCGACCGGAATGGCGAGCAGCCCCGCAGGCAGGAGCGCCCGGCCGACGCGCCCGAACGGCGCTGCATCGAGTCCGCCCACGTACATGTTCTTGCGCCATCCGCGCACGATTTCCGGCAGCGATGCGTACATGCGTGTGGCGAGATGGCGCAGGCCGAACACGAGCTCGCTGCGTTTCCCTCTCCTGAAGAGCACCTGCGCGAGGCCAAGATCCTCGGCCACCTTGCGGCGTACCGCGGCATGGCCATCGACGGCGTAATAGGCCGGGGGCGTGATCATCATGAACTGGCCGTTCGCGATCTTGTCCTCCGCGCGCGGCGAGCGGTTCACGGCGCCCGGACCACCGTAGCGCATGGCGAGAATGGCGAAGACCTCGGGCTGCACGACCCGCTCCCAGAACGTCCCCATCTCCTGGCGTCCCGCGACGCTCAGGAAGTCCAGCGACCGCGCGCGCATCGCGTTCACGCTTCGCGTGAGCAGCTCGGGGCCGTGCGTGGTATCGGCATCGGTGAAGCAGTAGAGCGATCCGCTGGCTTCGTGCACACCCTGCACGCAGGCCCACTGCTTGCCAAACCAGCCATCAGCCAGCGGCGCGGAATCCAGCATGCGCACGCGCGCGTCACGCTCGGCAATCGCGGCCACGATCGCGCCGGTGTCGTCCTCGCTCCGGTCGTTCACGACGATGACCTCGAACCGGGGATAGCGCGACGCGAGAATCGCGTGCAGGCACGTCGCGATGTTGGCGGATTCGTTGCGCGCCGGGACGATGATGGAGACGAGCGGAGCGTCGGCTGGCGGATCGGGCGATTCACCGTCGAGCGATGGCGAGCCGCGCATGCGCCAGAGCACGAGCAGCGGCGCGGCCAGCCACGGGAGCGCCAGGACGTACGACCAGACCGTCACGGATCAATCGCGGTAGCAAGCGCGGGCACCTGCTCCGCCGCCGCGGCACGCCGCGCCACGATCGTCGCGGCCGTCATGTCGCCCGTCACGTTCACGGTCGTACGAAACATGTCCGGAATGGTATCGGCGCCCAGCAGAATGCCGATTCCCGCCACGGGTACGCCGGCCGCGAGCATCACCGGCACCATCGCAATGATGGACCCGCCCGGAATGCCGGGTATGCTGAAGCTCGTGAGCACCACGGTGACGACGACCGTCGCCAGTTGCGAGGGTCCCAGCGACACGCCGTACAATCGCGCGATGAACATCACGCCGAAGGTGAGCCCCACGGCCGCGCCTGCGCGGAACAGCGACGCAGCCAGCGGGAGGAAGAAGCTCGAGACTTCGGTGGGAAGTCCGAGCCGTTCCGCCGCGCTGTCCATCATGACCGGGAGCGCGGCCAGCGACGACCGCGAGCTGAAGGCCACAGCCTGCGCCGGCGCCGACGCACGGGCAAACGCGCCGAGGGACACGCGACCCACGATCGCAGCAGCGGGATAGAGCAGGCCGATGCCGAAGAGCGCCGCGAGCAGCGACACCACCACGATGTAGAACACGATGGCGCCCGCCGCGGAGACACCGAGTCGTGCGGCCAGCGGCAGCGCGAGCGCAAAGACGCCGAGCGGGGCGACGATGAGCACCCAGCGCACCAGCACGAGCATGGCATCGAACACGCTCTGGAAGAAGCCGGTCACACTGGCCCGCCGCTGCTCCGAAAGTCGGAGCAGTGCAATCGCGAAGGCGAGGGCGAAGATGATGAGGGGGAGCATGGCGCCTTCGCTCGCGGCCCGCACGGGGTTCACCGGCACCAGCGACACGAGCCACTGGCTGAAGGTGGGGAGCTGCTTCGCGCCTTCCTGAACCGTGGCGGTCGCGGCCGCCGCCACACGCAGCGACTCCGTCGTGGCGGCGCTCACCGGCAGCAGCCTGAGGAGCGGCTGCGCAGCGAGAGCCGTGAAAATCGCGCCGGTGAAGAGGATCGCGAGAAACGTGACCAGTGCGCGCCAGCCCACTCGTCCAATGGCGCGGCCGTCGCGAGCGGCGACCACGCCGACGATGAGGCTCGAGAACACGAGCGGGATCACCGTCATCCGGATGGCATTGATCCAGAGCGTCCCGATGGGCTCGACGACAGGAACCACGCCATGCAGCGCGGGGCTGAGCGAGATCGCAACGCCCGCCGCGAGCCCGGCGACGAGACCAACGAGTACCTGGAGCGTGAGCGGCACGAGAATAAGCTACCACTGGCGAACGCGGCCGGGGAGCCAGAGACGTTGACCCCGATGCGGTGTCGCTCTACGTTCACGCGTGCATTGGCGCATTCCGGGCGGAGCGGTCGCTCCGGAGCGTACGGCACCGGAGCGCAACGTGCAGGGAGCGAGGATGGAAGAACTGAACTTCGAGCAACGCGTCGCGGAGGCCAGAGCGCATGTTCGCGAGGTGCCGGCCCTGGATGCGGTCGCCATGTTCCGCCGCCGGGACGATGTGGTCTATCTCGACGTGCGCGAACAACGAGAATGGAACCTGTTCCGTATACCGGGGGCGGTGCACGTACCACTCGCCGCCATCTCCGACTGCGTGAAGGATCGCATTCCCTGCAGCCGGCGCGTGCTCGTGTACTGCGCGCGAGGCGGCCGTGCCGCGCTCGCCACCGATGCCATGCTCGGCCTGGGCTATCGGGATGTGGCGTGTGTGGCCGGCGGTGTGATGGGCTGGGTCTACGCGGGTGGGGAGCTCGAGGAGTAACGTTCTCCATGGTGGCATGGTGATGGACGCAGGTGAAAGTCTCGAGACGGTGCTGGCTGACCCGGTCATTGCACGGCTGTCGCGCTCGTTGCACGATCGCAAGCCCGCGGAAGCGCAGCTCGGCGATGGCTACCGGCGCGCGGCTGTCGCGCTGATTGTCACCAGGTGCGACAAGGGGGCACCGGCGCTCCTCCTGATCAAACGCGCCGCGTTCGAGTCGGACCCATGGAGTGGCCACATCGCGCTCCCCGGCGGACGACAGGAAGCGCGTGATGCGTCGCTGCAGGCAACCGCGATTCGCGAGACGCGCGAAGAGACTGCGATCGATCTGGGACAGGACGGACGGATCATCGGACGGCTCGATGACCTGCAGCCCCTGACCACGGTGCTTCCCCGCATTGTCATCGCGCCCTTCGTCGCCATCCTCCGCGCCGCGCTTCCCGTCTCCCTCAGCGAGGAAGTCGCCGACGCATTCTGGGTGCCGCTGGCGGAGCTCCAGGACCCGGCCGCGTCGCGCGAGATCGTGATCGAGCTGACGGGCGGTCCCCGTCGCGTGCCAAGCATTCAGCATGGCGGTCACACCATCTGGGGACTCACTGAGCGCATCCTGCGCCAGTTTCTCTCGCTGCTCGCTCCAGCCTGACCGGAATCGCGGTGCGTGTGCCGCCCGGTCCTGGCGCCGCTCGCGGCCGCTGGATCGGGGTCGAGCTTGTGCCGCAAGTCCGGGCGCGCAATATTTAGGCATGGCTAAATTGCGAAATATTGCAGCACATATTTTTCCTTTGCACGAGCTATGTCAGTAGCGCCGCGCGCCGAGCCCGAGCGTCACGTCACGGGCGAGCAAGTGCTGGCGGAGCCGGGGTGGCGGCGACCGCGACTCACACCGAGTCTCGCGGAGGCGTATCGCACC
>Ga0157373_10003591_pt1 | contig 11719 bp, 10 predicted proteins | sample C65metaG_FD_113460 | JGI IMG/M metagenome (GOLD analysis project Ga0157373, IMG submission 113460) | Corn rhizosphere microbial communities from Kellogg Biological Station, Michigan, USA - C6-5 metaG | ecosystem: Host-associated > Plants > Roots > Rhizosphere > Soil | place: USA: Michigan...
AGCATTTACTTCGGCAAGAAACTGGCGAATGCCTCAGATTACGAACAGGTTGGAGGAGTGTATAAACAGGGCGACGATTATACGGGCATGCAGGATGCAGCCTACAGTGCATCCGGTTCCAGAAATTTGTTTGAACCGGCGATCAGTGTAACCCATGCCGATGGCAACAATTCCCTGGACCTTCGTTATGTCAAACATGAAGTCAGCAAGGTGGATGATAACGTCAGTGTCCTGAAGGTCACCCTCAAAGATCCTGCATACGCATTTGAGGTGACGCTTTTTTACAAGTCTTTTTACCAGGAGGATGTGATGGAGCAGTGGTGCACCATCAGGCATACGGAGAAGGGAAGCGTCACTTTGCATAAGTTTGCCTCGGCAAACCTGTTCATCAAGGGGGGAAGTTTCTGGCTCAACCAATACCATGGCGATTGGGCAAAGGAGATGCAGCCTGAGGAATCCAGGCTAACACATGGCATCAAGACGCTTGATACCAAGCTGGGTACACGTGCCAATTTGTTTCAGCCCTCGGTATTTATGGTTTCCATGGACCGTCCGGCAACAGAAAACGAGGGTACCGTGATGTATGGTGCCTTGGAATATAGTGGCAATTTCCGTACAGACCTTGAGCTGGACCATCAGGATAACCTCAGGATTACTTCCGGCATCAACAATTATGCATCTACCTACACCTTAAAGTCAGGCGAGCTCTTTACGACACCAGCCTTTTTGTACACGCTTTCCTCGAATGGAAAAGGTGTTGCCAGCAGGAACCTGCACAATTGGGCACGGAATTATAAGTTGCTGGATGGAAAAGGAAACAGGCTGACCTTGCTGAACAACTGGGAGGCTACCTATTTCGACTTTGATGAACATAAGTTGTCTGCCTTGCTGAAGGATACCAAAAAGCTAGGCGTGGACATGTTCTTGCTGGATGATGGCTGGTTTGCCAATAAGTACCCCAGGAATGGCGATGTTGCCGGTCTGGGAGATTGGGATGAGAATAAAAAGAAGTTGCCTAATGGCATTGCTGCCCTGGTAAAGGAAGCGGGCAGCAACGGAGTGAAGTTCGGGATATGGATTGAACCGGAGATGGTGAACCCCAAGAGCGAGCTTTATGAAAAACATCCGGAATGGGTGGTTCGTGAACCTAAAAGAGAAGAACATTATTTCAGGAACCAGCTCGTGCTTGACCTGGCGAATCCGGCAGTGCAGGATTTTGTATATGGTGTAGTGGATGATCTGTTTACAAAGAATCCGGAGTTGGCATACATTAAATGGGATTGTAATGCCGTAATTTATAATGCCCATTCCGCATATCTAAAAAACCAGTCGCACTTCTATATTGATTATATGCGTGGGCTGTATAAAGTGTTGGAGCGGATTCGTGCCAAATATCCAACAGTGCCGATGATGTTGTGTTCAGGTGGGGGTGGCCGTGTGGACTATGGGGCGTTGCAGTACTTTACGGAATTCTGGCCGAGCGACAATACAGACCCGCTGGAGCGCATTTTCCTGCAATGGGAGTATTCTTATTTTTACCCGGCGATATCAAGTTCAAACCATGTGACCGACTGGGGCAAGCAGCCGATTAAGTTCAGGACCGATGTGGCGATGATGGGTAAACTGGGTTTTGATATTGTCGTAAGCCATCTTGCGGAGAAGGACCTTAAGTTTTGTCAGGATGCGATCCAGGTGTATAATGGTCTGAAGACGGTGGTATGGCAGGGCGATCAGTATCGTCTTTCCAATCCGCGTAGCAGTGATGTGGCATCGATGCTGTATATGAATGCTGAAAAGTCGTCTGGCGTGATTTTTAACTACCTTGTGAACAACCGCTATGGGACGGGAAGCAAGTTGCCGATCCGCATGAATGGGCTGGATGCAGGAAAGAAATACCGCATTACGGAGATCAACCTGTACCCTGGTACCAGTTCCACCATCGACGGCAATAAGACTTATAGCGGTGATTTCCTGATGCAGGTGGGCTTTAACCCCGATGTGAACTCAGGAAGGACCAGCGTGCTGTTGAAAATTGAAGAAGTAAAATAAATACAGATAATCATGAAAAGGTATCCATTTCATTTCGGATTGATGGCCATTGCCGGCCTGTTCTCCATTCAGGTGGCGCAGGCAAAGGTGGTGCTGCCTTCCGTTTTTTCAAATCATATGGTGCTCCAGCAGAAGAGCGATGCCGCGATATGGGGTAAGGCTGATGCCGGAAAGACCGTTACGGTAAATACGACCTGGAACGGTAAAACCGCTACAGCCCTTGCTGATGCGCAGGGGAACTGGAAGCTGAAGGTGGCTACCCCCGCGTATGGAGGTCCTTATAAAATTACCATCTCTGATGGGGAGGCCCTTACCCTCGAAAATGTGCTGATTGGTGAGGTATGGGTATGTTCGGGACAGTCGAACATGGAGATGCCACTTGCCGGATGGGGTAAGATCAACAACTATGAAAAAGAGATTGCTGATGCCAATTATCCGAACATCAGGTTGCTGCAGGTGGTAAAGGTGACGAGCAATGTGCCGCTGGAAGATGCAAAGGTGGAGAATGGAGGGTGGCAGGAATGTAGTCCCAGGTATATCGAAGGTTTTTCCTCTACAGCTTATTTCTTTGCACGGGAGGTTTATGAAAAAACACATATCCCTATTGGCCTGATCCATACCTCCTGGGGAGGGACCATTGCTGAAGCCTGGACAAGTGCCGGTTCACTCAACACCCTGCCGGATTTCGTGGAGGGTGTCCGGCAAATAGAGGCGAAAGTCAAAAATCCCGCTGAGAACGGTTATGAAAAAAAGTATGCGGCATGGCAGCAGCTTGTGGCATCGAAAGATCAGGGGTACAAAAGTGCCGGGACATGGAAAAGTATGACCTTGCCTGCCCTTTGGGAAGACGCAGGGCTGAGTGATTTCGATGGAGTAGTCTATTTCCAAAAGAAAATTACCCTGCCCGCCTCCTGGACTGGTGCTGATCTGAAACTAAGTCTCGGAAAGATCGATGACGATGACATCACTTACGTCAATGATGTAGAGATAGGTAAGACGGTTGGCTACGACCAATCGAGAAATTATGTCATCCCTGCCAGGTTGCTGAAGGTGGGAGAGAATGTAATTACCGTCCGTGTATTTGATGGCGCGGGTGGTGGCGGATTGTATGGCGATACGAAAACGCTTTTTCTGAGCAAAAGTGATGGCGCGCAGATGACCCTTGCCGGTGAATGGAACTATCGCGTCGGACTGGACCTTAAGACCATTGCCTCAAGGCCACTTGCGGAGGATGGTCCAAATCGTCCGACGGTGTTGTTCAATGCCATGATCAATCCTTTTATACAGTTTAACATCCGCGGTGCGATCTGGTACCAGGGAGAGAGCAATGCCGACCGCGCGTACCAGTACCGTGAATTGTTTCCGACGATGATCAAGGACTGGCGCAAGCAGTGGAATATCGGCGACTTCCCTTTTTATTTCGTGCAGCTGGCCAATTTTATGAAAACTGATGTGCAGCCACAGGAATCTGCCTGGGCAGAATTGAGAGAAGCACAGTTGAAAACGCTGTCCTTGCCTAATACCGGCATGGCAGTGATCATTGACATCGGTGATGCCAAAGATATCCATCCCAAGAACAAACAGGAGGTGGGCAGGCGACTAGGCCTTATTGCTGACCATCAGGTATATGGCAAAAAAGTGAGTTTCTCCGGACCTGCCTATAGCGGGCAGAAGGTGGCTGGGAAAACCATTGTACTGAATTTCAAACATGCAGACCAGGGTTTGAAAACTGCGGATGGTGCGGCGCTGAGCGGTTTCGCCATTGCTGGCGCAGACCATGTATACCATTGGGCTAAAGCGACGATTAAAGGAAATACTGTAATCGTGGAGAGTGAGGCTGTCCAACAGCCGGTTTCCGTTCGTTATGGCTGGGGGAACAATCCTGCGGTCAACCTGGTGAATGGTGCCGGACTGCCTGCAAGTCCTTTCCGGACGGATGACTACAATGGTGTTACCCTTGGGAAAAAATAGATTCCCGAAAGCTTGAGCTAACAGCTAAAATACCTTTTATATTTGCCAGAAGTTAAACCGACTTCTGGCTTTTTATTTCAGGAGCTTTGTGAAAATACCAGACCGATGATTACCGAACAGCTATTAAAGGAATTTGGGGCCAGGAAGCTCAGCTTTGATAAGGGGGAGATCCTTTTCAGGGTTGGCGACCGTGCCAGGTATTACCATCAGATCATCATGGGCAGCATTAAGATGAACAACTTTAATGATGAAGGAAAGGAATTTGTACAAGGTCTTTTCAATGATGAGGAGAGTTTTGGCGAGCCGCCTTTACTGATGGATGGTCAATATCCTGCAAATGCGGTGGCATTGACCCGTACCACATTGTATCAGCTGGGAAGAGTCAGGTTTCTGGATTTGCTGCGGTCCCATCCGGAGGTACATCTGGAAATGACCATCAACCTGGCAAAACGGCTATATTATAAGTCGATGATGGCTTCCGAAATTTCTTCACAGGAACCTGAGCACCGCATTCTTAAACTCATAGATTATTATAAAGAGCAGGCTGGCAATAGTTGGGGAACCGGAAAATATAAGGTAGAGATCACAAGACAACAGATTGCGGACCTGACGGGCTTACGTGTGGAAACGGTGATCCGCTCGGTCAAGTCTCTGGAAAAAAAAGGTGCCCTTAGCATCATCAACAGAAAAATTTTCAGATAAACCCTTCTGCCTATGGCCGGCTTTGCAGTCTATCACCGTCGATCGGAAGCAGATCAGTTTGCTAGTGGCTGACGAAGGTGAGTTCGCCGATCCATTTTCCATTCAGGCCGTTATCGAGCGGGAAGGGATCCTTAATCACCAGCGTATCTTTGCTGATGGATACAATCCGGTATCCGCCAAGCAGGTAAAAGAGAGAGATGGTGGGATAGACCTGATCAGGCATCTGCTCATACGTTAAACTTTTGTTTAGCGGATTGTATTGGATGTGATAACTGTTTTGATAACGGGTCTGCAGGCTGGTGAACAGGAGCGGGCTGAAATCGGCTATGCCGCTTTCCGTGCCTTCCTTTATTTCTGTAATGATGAACTGTTCATTTTCTTTGCTGACGGTAAAACTTGCCGAAGAGAGCTGCATCCTGTCATAAGGATAACGTGTGCCATTGGATACACCGAAAGATTTACATTTCGTATGTTCAGGATTGACCAGTGTCCATGTTTTACTATTGTTAAGTACGTCTAAAGGCGGTGGCTGGACTTTCGAAAGGTCATCCTTCTGGCATGCGCCATTCAGCAAGGAGAAGAGCACTATTGCCCATAATGTCATTTTGCCTGGTCTTTCCATGAATTGTGGTGGTCTGTGGTGGTTGCCCTTCGTTGTGGCGAAGCGTAATTGTCAGCTAATATAAGCGGAAAGTATGAATATTAAAATAGCGGGATTTATCTTTCAGTATTTTTTGAAAGTTTAGAAAATAGTAGTTATATTTGACTATGGAACTCACAGAAGCAAGGCAGAAATTTATAGAGACCTGGGGTAAGCTGGGATCGGAGTGGGGTATTAACCGGACGATGGCGCAGATCCATGCCCTGTTGCTGTTATCACCGGAGGCCCTGACGACAGAGGAGATTATGGAGTCGCTAAGTATATCGCGGGGAAATGCGAACATGACGTTGAGGGATTTGATGGGCTGGGGGCTGATTGAGAAGCAGCATCGTGCGGGAGAGCGTAAAGAATATTTTCTTGCCGATAAGGATGTCTGGAACATCGCACGTCAGGTAACAGCCGAGCGCAGGAAGCGGGAGCTTGATCCGGTGATCAAGGTACTCGATGAGCTGTCGAAAGTGAAGGGGGATGAGAAAGACCCTGAGTTTGCCACCTTTTCAAAGTCTGTCAACGACATCAATAAGCTGGCTAAAAATGTAGATAAAACACTGGAGACCATGCTCAAGGCGGAAGAGAACTGGTTCTGGGGCAGTATTTTTAAAATGTTCAAATAGGCGAGGAACATTCGATTAAATCATATTCAAGCAGATAACAAATGTTAAAATAACACAAATTAACCAATCCATACCAGCTGAGTCCACTCAGCTTCTTTTTCCTTTCAATGTTTCAAAAATTACTGAAAGTTTAATATATGTTTTGAAATGTCGGTGAAGGGATTGCGAGGGCGCAGTAATGGTATCTTAATCAAAATGGAGCTTATGAAAACGTTAAAAAACCACCTTATTTTGTTCGATGCAGAATGTCCGATGTGCAGGATGTACACAAAAACATTTGTGGATACAGGTTTGCTGGAAGCAGAGGGGCGTGCGGCCTATCAGGAAGTTAGCCAGGAGCGTTGTCCGATGTTGGACAGAAGGCGCGCAGCCAACGAAATCGCGTTGCTGAACCAGGAAACTGGTGAAGTGACTTATGGTGTCCGTAGTCTGTTTAAGGTCATTGCAACAGGGATGCCTATTTTTAAACCCCTGTTTGAGTTTGGCCCTTTCATCTGGCTGATGACGAAGATGTATGCCTTCGTCTCTTTCAACAGAAGGGTGATCGTACCGGGGCCACTGCAGGTAGCAAAAGATCAGTTTCAGCCCGATTTCCGGTTAAGCTATCGTATCGCTTATCTGGTGTTTACCTGGCTGGCGACCGCTTATATACTGTCTGGATACAGTCGCCTGCTGACGGGCATACTCCCTGCCGGCGACCCTGATCGTGAGTACCTGATCTGTGGAGGACAGATGGTTTTTCAGGGCATCATCATTTTGATGATTGAGCGGGACAAAGTATGGATGTACCTGGGCAATATGATGACCATTTCCTTTGCCGGTGCGTTGATGTTGCTGCCGCCGCTGATCCTGTCAGGCTGGCTGAGCATGGCGCCGGTGTTTTATGCCTTATGGTTTATGGGGGTTGCCGGACTGATGTTTTTAGAGCACATCCGAAGGAGTCGTCTGTTGCTGCTTGGCTGGACATTGAGCATCAGCTGGGTAATTTACCGTTTGGGAGTACTGTTGCTGGTTACAGAAATGATTTAAAAATACTAATCAAAAAAAATATGAAATATCAAAAGATAGTACTGGCCGGTGGTAATGGTTACTTAGGTCAGGTGTTCGCCAACTATTATAGTTCAGTGGCACGGGAAGTAATTGTGCTGAGCAGGAAAGCACAGGCTTCGAGGGGAAATGTGGTTACGGTGGTATGGGATGGAGAAACGGAAGGAGCCTGGACAGATCATTTGTCGGGTGCCGATCTGCTGATCAATTTATGTGGTAAGAATGTGAATTGCCGTTATACAGAGAAGAACCGTGCGGAGATCATCCGCTCAAGAGTTGTTCCCACCCGCCTCCTTGGTGCCGCCATTGCAAAACTGGCTGTTGCCCCCAGGTTGTGGATCAATATCACCTCGGCGACCATCTATCGCCATGCGGAAGACCATGCACAGGATGAAGAACGGGGAGACATCGGATATGGATTTTCAATTGATGTTTGCCGTGCCTGGGAAAGTGCTTTTTTTGATACCGATACACCGGCAACGAGAAAAGTGGCATTACGCATGGGAATTGTATTTGGCCGGTCCGACGGGGCTTTTCCAAGGTTGCTGAATCTCGTCAGGTGTGGACTTGGCGGGCATCAGGGAGATGGCAGTCAGTATATTTCCTGGATCCATGAGCAGGATGCTGCGCGCAGTACGGCGTGGTTGCTGGACCATGAGGAACTGTCGGGGGTGGTCAACTGCACAGCGCCGGACCCCCAACCCAATAAGGAGGTGATGAAGACGATCAGGTCAGCATACAACATCCCATTTGGGCTGCCTACGCCTGCCTGGTTACTTTCTGTCGGTGCTGCACTCATTGGTACGGAAGTGGAGCTGATCCTGAAGAGCCGCTGGGTATTGCCTACAAGACTTACAGACAGTGGGTATACCTTTCTTTATCCAAAATTGGCACATGCGGTTAAGGATATCCTGAGCATCCGGATTTAGGAAAGTCGATGTGATGCTGTATTGTTTTATGTTTACAAAATTCCTTTTCCGGGAGGTGACCGCCGTCATATTTTAATCCGGGAAATAATCTAAATTTTGTAGGCTATAGAATCCATACATGAACATCAATAAAATCGAGTTAATGGCGCCGGTGGGATCCTTTGAGTCTTTATGGGCGGCCATACATGCAGGGGCAGATTCCATTTATTTTGGTATCGAGCAGCTCAATATGCGCGCGCGGTCGATAGCCAACTTCAGCATTGACGATCTTTCAGAAATTACGGCCATCTGCCTGGAAAACAAGGTAAAGAGTTACCTTACCCTGAATACCATTCTGTACGACCACGACATCAACCTGATGCGCAGGGTGGTTGATGCAGCAAAGGCAAACTGGGTAGATGCCATCATTGCCTCCGACTACGCGGTGCTGAATTATGCGAATAAGGTAGGCGTAGAGGTTCACATTTCCACACAAGCGAACGTTTCTAATATAGACACCGTTGAGTTTTTTGCTGCCTTTGCGGATGTTGTCGTCCTTGCCCGGGAGTTGAGTCTGCTACAAGTGGCTTCCATCAGCAGGGAGATCAGGCGACGCAACATTACAGGTCCTTCCGGAAAGCTCATGAAGCTGGAGCTTTTCGCACATGGTGCATTGTGTATGGCGATTTCAGGGAAGTGTTACCTGAGCCTGCACTCCGATTTTGCCTCTGCAAACCGGGGCGCGTGTATCCAGAACTGCCGTCGGAGTTATATCGTTACCGATAAGGAGCAGGGCATTGAGTTCGAAGTCGACAACGAATACATCATGTCGGCGAAAGACTTATGCACCATAGATTTTCTGGATGAAATGATACAGGCCGGGGTAACCGTATTGAAGATTGAGGGGCGTGGCAGGAGTGCGGATTATGTGCATACTACCATCTCCTGTTACAGGGAGGCCATCGATGCGTATATGGAGGGTACTTATCATAAAGATAAAGCGGTAGCATGGAAGGACCGGTTATCTACCGTATTCAACAGGGGATTTTGGGATGGCTATTACCTGGGCCGAAAGATGGGGGAATGGAGTAATGTGTATGGCTCGAAGGCGACGAAGAAAAAGATCTATTTGGGTAAGGGGCTGAAGTATTTCCAGAAGGCCGCTGCGGCGGAGTTTAAGCTGGAGGCCTTCGGTTTGCAGGTCGGGGATGACATTCTGATCACAGGTCCGAAAACAGGGGTGCTGCAGACAACGGTGAAGGAAATCAGGGTAAACGATGTGAGTTGTCTTTCCGCCAGCAAGGGTGATGCAGTTTCTATTGCGCTGGAGCATAAGATCAGGCCATCAGACAAGTTGTATAAGTTTGTTGATTCCTGATGGTGCGCATCATCCAGCAACGCGGCAAGTGTATCGGCTGTAATGCATGTGTGGAGGCTGATGCTTTCCGCTGGCGCATTTCGAGGCACGATGGCAAGTGCACTCTGGTGCATGGCGTAGAGAAGAAAGGTTTTTTTGGGGTTGTTGTTGGCGATGAAGAGCTGGAAAGCAGTCTTGCCGCCGCTCATAACTGCCCGGTAAATATTATTAAAGTTCAAAAAGTATCATGATTGAAAACAGTTTAAACATGCATGAGGCGATCTCAGATTTCCTTCAGTCGCAGACAGTGATGACCATGGCCACCGCAATAATGGATGAGCCTTACTGTGCACCTTGTTTTTTTGCGTATAACGCCACGCACCAGGTGTTGGTTTTTAAGTCAGACCGGGAAACTAATCATGTGAAAAATGCACTTAGCAATGCGCAGGTGGCGGGCAGTGTATTGCCGGACCAGCTGGTGAAAGGAAGGGTGAGGGGCTTGCAGTTTTCGGGCGTCCTGATGAACATCGCCAATCCTGAAAACCCCTCAGCTGCCGCAGAAGTCCATCCTCCTGAAGCATACATTACGCTTGCAGACGCTAAAAAGAGCTATTATAAAAAATATCCTTTCGCCCTGGCCATACCGGGGGTGATCTGGATCATCCGATTACACTGGATCAAATTTACCGACAATACCCTTGGTTTTGGTAAAAAACGGATATGGGAGCTTGCTGCGGCACATGCCGATGAATAAATAGCGGCTGATTATTGTTGTTGTTGTTGTTGTTGTTGTATTTGTTGCATCAGCTCCAGGTTGCGGCGGTAACTGTTGCCTTTGACTAATGGTGCGGCAACTGCTTCTGTTTCCACTTTTTCGACCACAGGTTCATGGACATCAGTAAGGCCGTTGTCATAACCGACGATGACCTGTACGGCCAGTTCGTGGTTTGATGGTCCCTTGTACACGCCTTTTACGGGTGAGCAGTCGGTAAAACTTCTGCCCAGCGCAAGTCTCACATATGTTTCATTGGCAATGCAATTGTTGGTAGGGTCGAGGCCGAGCCATCCGAAGGTTGGTATGTAAGCTTCTACCCATGCATGTGTAGCCCCTTCACCACGGATGCCATTTTTATTGGGGCAGATGTAACCGCTTACATATTTCGCGGGGATGTTGGCCATGCGGAGCATCTGCGAGAGGATGTGTGCAAAGTCCTGGCAAACACCAGCCTTCAGCTGCCAGATTTCGTCAATCTGGGTCTGTACGGTGGTCACCCCCTGGATGTATTGGAAATGTTCATACACGTATTTGCAGAAATCCATGGCAACGCGGTAGGGCGTAACCTCCATCCTCATGTGCATGTCTGTGATTTCCTTAAGTGCCTGCAGGCCATCAAAGGCCTCCCATTTCAGGTAATCAATATAGGGTACCTGGGACCTGAGCTTTTGCAACTCCGCCCATTGAAGGTCGCTGAACATGGTTTCTGAAGGCAACTCCTTCGGGAGGGTGGATACCGTTAGTTCAGAATAAATTTCCAGCTCGTTATGTCGTTCACTGTAGGCGAAGAAACCTACTTTATTGCCGTAGTAGTCGGTAAAGATGTCCACTTTAGGATTTCCGGAAATCTTAAGGTCATGTTTGATCACCCTCTGGAAATCATCTTCAATAGGATACAGGATGATGTGGTTGAGACTTTCCCTCACGAGCGACTCATATGAATATTTGGTGATGTGTTTGATGTTAAATTCTGGCATACCAATAAGCTTAAGATAAGGAGAAACAAGTTTGGTTAAAGGCATTTCCGATGCCGTAGAGTTCCGATTTGATTTCTGCAAGGTAAAGATGGAGGTCTCCCTTTTTCAAACCCTTGATGGAACTGTATTTTACTTTGCTCTGTAACCTTCCGATCAGGAAGGCAAGGTTTCCGGGCGTGATGTGGCCGTCTCCCCTCAACCGGTCGAAATATTTGATCAGCTGGTTGAGGGAGTAGATCACCGAGCGGGGGAACTCATTGTTGAGCACCACCTGTTCCAGAACATTTTCAGCTTCAAAACCCTGTCTGTAGGTTTTGAGGTAGAGTTCATAACCACCGATGGACAGCAGTAAGTGTTTCCAATAGCTGGTGTTGGTGAGGAGATCAGGGTTGTGGTCTACCGATCCAAATTTAATATCGAGGATGTTTACCGATTGAATGCTGCGTTCCAGGTACTTGCCGATGCGCATGAAGCTGCTGCCTTCATTTCTGGCCATGGTAATTTCTGTAGTTCCATAGAAGAGCATTCCCTGTTTGATGAGGATGTCCAGTACCGACACGGGGTCATCCTTCTTCAACATGACCTTGAGCCTGGGATCTTTGATGGTGTGGTAATATTCATTGAGACATTGCCATACATCTTTGGTGATGTGGTCCTG